>Ga0315906_10000439_pt1 | contig 66616 bp, 59 predicted proteins | sample LakEriMetagenome_4_FD_203526 | JGI IMG/M metagenome (GOLD analysis project Ga0315906, IMG submission 203526) | Freshwater fungal communities from buoy surface, Lake Erie, Ohio, United States - Buoy 2 MA122 | ecosystem: Environmental > Aquatic > Freshwater > Lake > Lake biofilm | place: USA... | reverse complement strand
CCACAAGACCGCACCCGACTTCGCCAGCTGGCTCGAAGCCAACATCCCCGAAGCCCTCACTGTCTTCGCCTTCCCTGCCGCCCATCGGCGGAGACTGCGAACCAGCAACGGACTCGAGCGACTCAACAAGGAGATCAAACGCCGCACCCGTGTCGCCACACTGTTCCCAAACGAGGCTTCGGTCCTGAGGCTCGTCTCGGCAGTCCTCAGTGAGATCAGTGACGACTGGGAAACTGAAAGGTCTTACCTGAACATGAAAGCCAGATGGCCCGCCAGCTCATACCGGCATTTACAGAAGAGGGGTTGCTTTATCGCCGGGAGCGGCAAGTGTGCCTGCGGCTGTTGTCGTTTCGCGGTCCATTGCGGCGTGGGAGTGTCATCGATACGTGCACGGGCCATTGTCTTACGGATGACTGGATGCAGGACAACGGCGCTGTCCTTCGCGACGACGTCGTGGCCGGCGGACATGATCAGGTCGGCGGGCTTTGGGATTTGAAACGAACCAGCGTGAATGATCACGCAGACAGGTGTCCGCAGGTCGGGAGGTCTTCGTAGACTCCAAACGGTGGCCGCTTCTGAGGACCAGGTCGGCGCGAAGGCACAACCTGGCAACGGGAGGGAGCCGCAAGCCGGAAGAGCACGCTACGCACAATGGCGACTCGGCTTCACGAGGATCGCCATGCTCAGCCGGCGCGGCGGGAAGTGATCTGCCTGTGCGTGCGATTGGCAGCGGCCCTCCATTTGGCTACGTGACCCGATTTATGGAGCCACGCAATCGTTTTGCGCAGGCCTTGCAGGAGACCGGTGTTTGCTGTGTAGCCAAATTGATCAAAAGCCTCGCGTGATGACATCACGCGACGGACATAGCCGACCGGCTTGTCGGCGAGAAATGTCGGGGACAGGCCCGAACCGACGGCTGTCGCAATGACCGTGGCGATCTCGCCGATGGAGGTCTCACGATCGGACCCGAGGTTGAACATGGCCCCCAAAAAAGGCTCGTCATGCTGCACGACTGCGGCGATGCCTTCGGCGACATCGGACACGTAGACGAAATCACGCGTGGCGGAACCATCCCCCCAAACCTCAAATGTGCTTTCGCCGTACTCCGCTGCAAGGATCGCCTTGCGCAGCAACGCGGCAACGACGTGTCCATGATCTTCGTCGAAGGAGTCGCCGGGCCCGTAGAGGTTCGACGGGATCACCGTCACCGTGTCCGTCGGCGTGTCCTCGCAGAACGCGGCCGCGGTGAGCGACGTTGCCAGCTTGGCGTACCCGTATGTGCCCGTGTCGCCGGAAGGAACGCCACGCAACAGGGCTGCTTCCGTCAGTGGGAGTTCGGCGCTGCTGGCGTAGGAACAGGGCGTGCCGGCAAGAATAAGCCGCTTCGCCCCGCCGCGGGATGCGGCACGAATGACATTCAATCCCAGCAGTAAGTTGTCGTGAAAGGCCCGTCCAGGGCAGCCCTTCAGGTAGCCCACTCCACCGACATCGGCTGCGAGGTGCACGATGATGTCCGCGCCTTCAACGAGCGTTTCCGCAACTTTTGCTTCGCGTAAGTCGCCATGCTTGCGACCGAGGGGCCGCACTGGCAAGCCGCGGCGCGTCAGGCTGCGGACGAGGTGTTGCCCAAGAAACCCGAAGCCACCAGTGACGACAATAGGCCTGATGTTGGTCATCGTTTCAGATTTCTCTCTCAAACTCTGATGAGCGTTGTCTCGAGAATGTCGAGTGTGCCGGACGTGGCACCAGACGGTAAGTGAATGCCTTGTGGTGTCGCGTGGTGAACGCGTCCTCAAAGTGGGGTTCCGCAAGCCTGTGCCGCCCCGTCTGCACGGTGTTCGCAACTCTTTCCGGTAGGGGTGTACGGAGCTATCTGGGGGGGACCATAGCAGTCGTGGCCAGACCAGAAAATGGCACTTTTCCCGGCCTGCAGAAGAAAAAAGAGGTGGAGCGGGGGGCGCTACCGCGAGTTCTCGGGCATCGAGGCCATCGGCGTCGATGAGGTGCAGGAGCGAAACGGCCATACCTCCCTCACGGTGGTCCACCAGCGCGACACCGTGCAGCGGCTGCTGCCGGTGGCCGAGGATCCGACGGAGAGAAGCCTGCGCGGATTGGCCGGTTCGCTCACAGCGGAGGTCAGGCCGGGCGTCCAGTTCGTGGCCAGCGAAAGGTGGAAGCCCTACCTCAAGGCGATCGCGCAGCAGATACCCTCCGCCATTCATATGCTCACTCGTTTTCACATCATGGGGAACATGAACGTGGCGATCGACGAGGTGCGGCGGGCGGAGTCTGCCAAGATGAGGACGGACGACTCCGAGCTGATCCTGACGAACGCCCGGTGGAGCCTTCGGAGGACCTCACCGAGAACCAGGAGATCAGGCTGAACGGACTCCTCGATGAAACCGCTCAAGAACGTCACGGCTCACCTGCTTCGCGAGCTGTTCCAGCAGTTGTGAGCCGGACGATTTCTTAACATGTGGTGCACGAAGACCGTGCGGAACAAGTTCAAGTCGATAAAGAAGGTAGCCAAGAGCCGGCAACGCCCTCGGCACCTGATCTTCAACTGGTTCCGGGCGAAGGGGCGTACCTCGGCGGGCGTTGTCGAGGGTTTGACCAGCGTCGTGAAACTGATCACCAGAACAGCGTTCGGATTGCGGTCCGCATGGTACATCGGAATCGGTTTGCTTCACGTGCTCGGCCCGATACCGGAGCCGAATTTCACCCACAGATTCTTTTGAGGTGGCTTCCAGAAGAAGGGTTGCTCTATCGCGGCCTTCCGCCGTCAAATCACTGGGTCGCAACGGATGACGCCGCCGCAGCGGATGGTTCGGCGAGAAGACGCCGTGACGGCGTCACCGGCCGCGGGCCGACCGCGCGGGAACGCGGGCCTTGGGATCCTGCCGCCACGCCTCCTGCAACAGGCCGTAGAGCTGCCGATCGTGCCGCACGAGGCGGTGCGGATCCTGAAAGAAGCACTCGCTGGCCACCGCAAAGAACTCGGCGGCGCTCTCGGCGGCGTATTCGTCGAACGCCGTCGCCCGCCCGTCGTCGAGCGCCTGCTCGAACCGCGCCCGGCAGTCTGCGAAGGCGGCCCGCCACTTCTCGCGGGCGGGCCGCGGGCCGACGGGCGGAATGCCGTCGATCTCGCCGTCGAGGAGATCGATAAGGTGGGCGCACTCGTGGATCACCACGCTCCGCGGGCCATCCCGCAGCCGGCCGCCGTCCACTACGCCCGGCCACGAGAGCACCATGCTGCCGCCGGCCCAGGTCTCTCCGAGCCGCGCCTCCTTCCACTCCAGTTCCCCGCCCCCGTCGAGCGGCGTCGATCGCGGCACCAGATAGTCGCCGGGATAGACGAGCACCGATCGCAGCGTGTCGAAGTGTTCTCCCGCAAAGCCGAGTGTCACGAGCCCGGCCTGGGCGGCGATCGCCACGCGGACCTCGTCGGTGATCTCCTGCCCCCGGCAGCCCTCGAACCGCTTCTCGCCGAGGAACATCAGGATCCAGCGGTGCAGCCGCTCCCGCTCGGCCTCGTCGAGCCACTGCACCTGCTTCACGAGCCGGGCGAGGATGTCGTGCCAGGCCGGCGGAAAGGGCCGGTCGCCCAGAGCACGGCGGCGGCGGGCCCGAAGCCAGGAAAAGAGCATGGCGATCGCAGCCGCCGCGGGCCGGAGGGGCCTATGGCTTGAGGGGCAGCCGGCGCGAGAACAGGTCGAGCGACAGGATCAGGCAGCCCACCGAGATCGCCACGAACGACAGCAGCAGCATCGCCGTGTAGACGTTCATCGGGGGCCGGGACCGCGACTGCGAGGCGTCGTTTGCCATGGCGTGTTCCGAGATCAGCCCTTGAATCGACCCTGGGATCAACCCTTGAGCCGAGTGGTCACCTTGTCACCCCGCTGCACGATGCCACGGGAGAATTCGCGGAGGATCAACGCCACCGCGCGGTCGGGCTTGACCGTCTTCACGACCGCCCGCCCCACGTACTGGCCGTCGCGATAGACTTCCAGCGTGTGGCCGGCCTGCAGCCCCTCGTCGCCACCCAGCGAGACCTCGATGGCGTTGTCGGCCACCGCCAGCACGTCGCCGTCGAGCGTGGGTACCCGATCCTTGGGCAGGCTGTCGATCGCCAGTCCCTGCTGCTTGAGCAGCAGCCGCGCGTTGGCCACCTGCTTTTCGAGCTGTTCCTTGCGCTCGGTGGCGATCTCGAGGAACGACTGGGTCTCGTGGAGCTTTTGGGCGATGTCGGCGGCGCGGTTCACCTCGTTGTCGACCTTCACCTGCTGCTGCCGCACCTGCTCGCGGAGCGCGGCGACTTCGTCGATCGCCTGCTTCAGCTGGGCCTCGGCCGCGTCGAGCTTGGCGATCGCCTCCTGTTGGAGCTTCTCCCGATCCTCCTTGTTCTTGCGAAGTTCGACGAGCTCGCCGTCTTTCTCCGTCAGCGCCGTCTGCAGCTTCGCGACAACCTGATCGCGGGACGCTTCCGACTCAGCCACCTTCCTCACGAGGACGTCGATCTCCTGCTTGAGCTTCTGGCGGTCATTTTCGGCCTGCTCCAGCTGGTACTTCAGACCGGGCCGCTCCGCCCCTTTCACCTCCTCGGGCTTGCGGTTCACCTCCCGCTCCCAGTTGGTGTGCGAGGAGTAGATGGCGACGGCGAAACTCATGAACACGAGGCTCATGACGAACACCGCAAACACGAAAATCTTGCCGATGATGTTCATGACGCCTCCCGCGCACCCGGCCCCGCCGCGGCACCGCCCCCGTATCTTCCTGCCTGGACGGTCCCCGAGGCAAGTTCCCCATAGGACCGCGGCAGCCCACACCCTGCCCTGGAATCGGCCAGGCAGGGCCGTCGGCCTCACCCCGACTGCGGCCGCCGGTGCAGTCGGGCCCGAATCCGGTGGCCCCAGGCCGCTTCCAGCATCACGGCCACCGCGACCGCCACACATGCCCCCGTCGGCAAAGTCCCCGTCACGCGCCAGGGGCTGCACCGGCCGTCGGGGTGCAGCCGGGCGGCGAGGGTGGCGGTCGCCCGCCGCGGCCCCTGCTCCAGGAGCCGGCCACAGCCGTCGATCGCCGCGGAGAATCCGGTGTTGGCCGCGATCGCGATCGGGGTCCGCACCTCGACCGCCCGGAAGATCGCCGCCACCAGGTGCATGTCGAGTTCGCTCGACCCCCAGAACCAGCCGTCATTGGTCAGGTTCACAAGCACGTCCGGAGGACCGTCCCGGGTCTCGAGACCGTTCACGAGCCTGCGGACCGCATCGGGCAGCGCCGTCTCGTAGCAGATGTTGACCGCCACGCGGTGACCCGCGATCTCCACGGCCACGTGATTCTTGCCGGCCGTCAGCCCCGCCGGCAGCGGCGTGAGCCGGTAGAGAAATGGGAACCGGTCGGCGAGCGGAATGTATTCGCCGAACATCACGGGGTGCAGCTTACAGTAGCACGCCCCCGGTGAACCGGTGGCGTCGAGGAACAGCCCGCAGTTGAAGTGGCGGGTGGCGGCCGGTGCGATCGCCTGCTTGTCGAGCCCGACCAGCCACGGCACGCCGTACCGCCGTGCGAAGACGGCGAGCGCGTCGAGCCTCTCCTGCTCGAGCATCCGGCGGCAGCGGGCCTGACGATCGGCACGGACGGCCGCATCCGCGCCGGATGGCTCCGGCCCCAGGAGCCGCTCCACGACCGGCTCCTCGAGGATTTCGGCGGGGTCGATCTCGACGAGCCCCCAGCGCCACATCGTCTCCGGCCAGACGATCAAATCGGGCCGGCCGCCGGCGGGCCAGGCGGCGAGGCCGGCGACGGTGAGCTCGTCATAGTGGCGGGCGACGTCGGTGGCGGCGTCGGGATCATGCTTCAGCTCGGTGTCGATCGAGCCCTGCACGAGCAGCAGGGCGAGCGGCGCGCCGCGCGGCGCGGGAGCGGTGGCCAGCCGCCACGCCCCGTAGGCGAGCGTCGCTGCGAGCAGCGCACCGGCTCCGACGAGGTTCGCGGCCACGCGACGCGGCCGCCGGCCGAATGCGGTCGGCAGGGCCGCCACGATGGCCGCCGCGACGGCGATCACCAGCCCGCTCACCCCCACGGCTCCCGCGATGTCGGCCATCTGGATGAGCGTCGTCCACCGCCATTGGGTGTGGCCGAGTCCGCCGAACGTGAAGCCGCCGAGCACCCAGCCACGCAGCTGCTCGCAGGCCATCCAGGCCACGGCGGCCGCCGGCACCAGCGGCCACCGCCAGCGGTGCACGAGCCGGCGGGCGAGCCACACGAAGGCCGGCACGTACGCGGCCAGATACGCCGCCAGCAGCACCCAGCCGATCGACGTGGCCGGGTGCGGCAGCCGCAGCCAGTGGATCGTCGCCAGCCAGTGGAGAAATCCGCCGATCCACAGGGCCCGCCACGGCCGCCTGCCGGGCAGCGGATCGGCGGTCACCAGCAGCAGCCAAGGGAGCGGCGCGATCCATGCGGCCCACCACACATCGGCGGGGGGCTGCACGAGAAACAGCGCCAGCCCGCCGCCGAGCACGAGCGTCCACAGCCGCCGCTCGTCCGCCGCGACTGTCATGATCCGCCTCGCATCTCGGGCTCGGCCACGAACTCCGCCAGCACCGTGCCCGTCGCGACCGGCTCGTCCTCCTCCACGAGACAGGCCGCGAGCCGCCCCGTGACCGGCGCCTCGAGGTCGATCGTCACGCCGCCGGCGACGAGCTGCACCACACGGTCGCCCTCGATGACTGCCGAGCCCTGCGGCACCAGCCACACCGCCACCGCCAGCGGCACGTCGAGACCGAACTCCGGCACCACGAGCCGGGCCCGCTCCGCTGGCGATCCTGGCGGTGTCGCGGCCATCGGCTCACCGCTGCTCCCGCAGCCAGGCCAGGAGCACGCTGCCCACCGCCTCCAGCGACTCCGCCGCGCAGTGCTCAGGGGTGTCGGCGGTGGTGTGCCACTGCGGGTAGTCGAAGTCGATGATGTCGCAGGCCGGGATGCCGCCGATCATCCGCAGCGGCATGTGGTCGTCCTCGACGGCGTGCCGTGGCCGCGGCACGAACTGCCGCACTCCGAGCCGCCGCGCGACCGCCCAGATCGAATCCACGACCGGCCGCGTCTCCGGCCAGGAGACGCTGTTCTGCTCCTGCCAAATCTCGAGGTTCCGGTCGGCGACCATGTCGACGACCACGGCACAGCGATAGCGGTGGCCGAGCCGCCCCGCCTGCCGCGCGGCGGCATACTGCCGGGCGAAGAAGGTCGAGCCGAGGCAGTAGGGATCCCGCGGCCGGAAGACGTATTCCTCGGCGTCGAACAGGACAAAGTCCACGCCCACCGGTCCCGCGATCCCGGGCATCGCGCCGGCGAGCTCCATCATCACGGCGACGCCGCTGGCGCCGTCGTTGGCCCCGATGAACACGCCCTGCGGATCGACCGGATCGCGGTCGGGGAAGGGCCGTGTGTCGAAGTGGGCCCCGATCAGGATCCGCTCCGCGCGGTCAGGGTGCCACTCGACGACGAGGTTCTCCATGTGCACCGGCTTTCCCGTCCGCCGGTCGCGAATCTGAAACGCCTGCCCCGTGACCTGCGCCCCGGCCCGGCGAAAGTGCGCGACGAGCAGCGCCCGCTGCTTCGTCATTGCCGCCGACCCGCTCGGCCGCGGCCCCAGGCCGCAGATCGCCTCCAGATGCTGCATGGCCCGCGGCCCGGAGAACCGCGGCGGCTCCTCACCTCGCGCCGCAACCAACGGCAGGCTGACGCACACCGCGACGACGATCGCTCTCACTTTCACGGCACAGCGGCGAAGAGGCATGACGAATCCAGTTGGTTGCGCCTTTGCTGGGGCGAACGAGCAGATGCATCACCCGCACCGGGAGGCACGGGGATCGGCGTGAGGATGCGGCGCGTGGCGGACCTTCGCCAGCGACGCAACTCATGCCGTCCCCGAGCCGGCTTGTGCCGACCCGGACTGCGTCATGATGCCGGTCAATTCGGAACTGCAGTGTAGGGTAGACTGATGTTTTTCGCGTCCCCGATCGCCTCGGGCTTTTCGGCCATGATTCGCTCCCGCATCGCCGTCGCCTGCCTGCTGGCCGCGATCCTCGCGGCGCCGCCGGCCCGGGCGGGCGGCGGGCCGGAGAACCTGCTCCTGGTCGTCAATCCAACGCGAGCCGACAGCCTGGCCGTCGCCAACGCCTACGCGGCGCTGCGGCAGGTGCCGCCGGGCAACGTGCTCATGCTCCCCTGGAAGGACGGCGACGAGACCGTGCCCATCGACCGCTTCCGCGGCGAGATCCTGCAGCCGATCCTGCGGACGATCGATGCCCGCCGCCTGACCGCGCAGATCGACCAGGTGGTCTATTCCTGCGGCTTTCCCTGGCGGGTGGACTACGCCGCCGAGCTACCCGCCGAACTGGCGAAGCAGCAGATGTTCAGGTTTCCGTCCGGATCGCTCACCGGCATGACGATGCTCTACGCCGCCGTGCAGGGCGGCGGGCCGAACTGGCTCGATCCGGCGAGCAACCGCTACTTCCGCCCCCCCGGTCCCGATGGCCCGCCGGTGTCGACCGTCGGGTTCCGGGGCTGGTATGGCTGGAGCGATCAGGGCGAGCTGCTCGAAGCGGGCGGTACCCGCTACCTCCTGGCGACGATGCTCGGCGTCACGGCCGGCCGCGGGAACAGCGTCGCGGAGATCGTGCGGGCACTCGAGGCGGCGGCGGGGGCCGACGGCACCCGGCCGCGGGGCACGATCTATTTTCTCACCAATGGCGATGTCCGCACGCGGGCCCGCAGCGGGCCCGTGAAGGGCACGGTGAAGGCGATCGAGGCCGCCGGCGTGAAGGCCGAGATCGTCGAAGGCATCCTGCCGCAGGGCCGACGCGACGTCGCTGGCCTCGTCACCGGCACGCCCGACTTCGACTGGCCGGCCAGCGGCAGCCGACTCGTGCCCGGGGCGATCTGCGACAACCTGACGAGCTTCGGCGGCGTGTTCACGCCCGGCGCTGAACAGACACCGCTGTCGGCCTTCATCCGGGCCGGCGCGGCCGGGGCCTGCGGCACCGTGGTCGAGCCCTACGTGATGCTGCCGACCGAAGGTGGCAACTCGCCGGCGGCCTTTCAGCCGAAGTTCCCGCATCCGGCCGTGCAGCTGCACTACGTCCGCGGCGCGAGCCTGGCGGAGGCGCTCTACCAGGCGGTGCGGTCGCCGCATCAGCTGCTGGTCGTCGGCGACCCGCTGTGCCAGCCCTGGGCGGTGATTCCCGAGGTCGAGATCGTCAACGCCGCCGATTCACGGCCGCTCGAGCCCGGCGCGACCCTCACGGGCAGGCTCGAACTCGAGCCGCGGGCCAGCCTGCCCGACGGGGGAAGCGCCGACCGCTTCGAGCTCTACGTGGACGGCGTGCGGGTGGCGCAGTGCGGACTGGGCGAACGGCTGCCGCTCGATACGAAGCCGCTCGCCGACGGGCACCATGACCTGCGGGTGGTGGCGATCGCCGCCACGGACGTCGAGACACAGGGCCGCCGGATCGTGCCGGTGACGGTGTCCAACCACGGCCTCACGCTCACGCTCGCGGTGGAACCCCGCCGCGTGCGGCCGGCCGACACGGTGCGGGTCAGCCTGGCGGGAGCGGGAGTGGAGTCGGCGGTCGTCTACGGCATGGGCCGGGTGCTCGGCCGCATGGCGACGGGGCAGGCGACGATCGAGCTGCCGGCGGAGCTGCTCGGCCGCGGCCCGGTGACCCTCCGCGCCACCGGCCGCACCGGTCCGAATCCGGGCGACGCGGTCAACGCGCCGCCCGTGACGATCACCGTCGGCGAGTGATCCGGCGACCGCCTGTGGTTCGCGGATCACGGCTTCTTCGGTTTCCGCAAGACCTGGCGCACGTCGAAGAACTGGGCGTGGCGGATTGAACTGCAACCGCCGGCTGCGGCGGCCCGAATCGGGCTATGATGGCGGCCATGAACCCTCCCACGACCGATCCCGCGGTCATCTATCGCACTCGTGACGCCATCGCCGCGGCCGACGCCCTGGCAGCCGCGATCGTCCATCTCGACCTGTTCACGGGCCTGGCCCGTGCGCCTGCGGACGTGGCTGAAGTCTGTCGCCGCCACGGCCTTCACCCGCGGCCCACCGACGTGCTGTGCACGCTGCTCTCGGCCCAAGGGCTGATCGCCCGCGACGCGTCCGGGCGGTTCGAGCCGACCGCCACGGCTCGCGAGTTTCTCGTGGATGCCGCACCCTTCGACGCCCGCAGCTATTACGCCGCCATGGCCGACAAGCCGGGCGTGGCCGATTTTCTCCAGGTGCTGCGGACGGGCCGGCCGGCGAACTGGCCGGGCGCGGAGGGGGAGGCCGACTGGCATGCGTCGATGCGGACGGAGGCCTTCGCGGAGGCGTTCACGGCCGCGATGGACTGCCGCGGCCGAGTGCTGGCGCCGGCGCTCGCAAACGCCGTCGACGGCGGCGCAGCACGACGACTGCTCGACGTGGGGGGCGGCTCGGGCGTCTACTCGATCGCGATGGCCGAACGGTTTCCGACGCTCGCGGCGACGGTGCTCGAGGCGGCACCGGTCGACGCGATCGCGCGGCGCACGATCCACGCGGCGGGCCTGGAAGGCCGCGTGGCCGTGGTCGCGGCCGACATGTTCGCGACGCCGTGGCCCGCAGGGCACGACCTGCATCTGTTTTCAAACGTCCTCCACGACTGGGACGAGGCCGACTGCCGCAGGCTCCTGGCCATGAGTGTCGCCGCGTTGCCCGCCGGCGGCCGCCTCCTCATCCACGACATGCTGCTCGACGACGACAAGGCGGGGCCGCTCTGGGCCGCGGAATATTCCGTGCTGCTGTCCACCGTCACGCAGGGCCGGCTCTACTCCACCGCCGAGATCGCCGGCTGGCTGGCCGAACTTGGTTTCGAGATCGTCGCGCGTGCGGCCACCGCCCTCGGCCGCAGTGTTCTCACCGGCTCGCACCGCGGGCATGCGCGAAAACCACAAGACAGTGCGGCGCATGGCGAAGACGTCCCCTCGGCCCCGGCGTAGAATCGAAAGCGGAGCTGCCCCATGATCGAACACACGGTCACCTTTCGCCTGCGGCACGCCTGGGGAAGCCCGGCGGAAACCGACTTCCTCGCCGCGGCTCGGGAACTGGCCACGATTCCTGGCGTCCGCGACTTCGCGATCCGCCGCCAGGTGAGCCCGAAATACGACCACACGTTCGGCATCACGATGCGGTTCGCCGACCAGGCCGCCTACGACCACTACAACACACACCCGCTCCACGTGGCCTTCGTTCGCGACCGGTGGGTGCCCGAGGTGGCTGCCTTCCAAGAGGCTGATTTCCTGCCCCTGCCCCACTGAACTCTGTGGAGCGGCGTCTTCTCGAGGCGGCGTTGCTGAGGGCGGCGAGACAGCGCAGGGACTCCGTGCGGGCGGAGACGGGGCCGACACGGTGCTGGTGAGCCTGGCGGGCGCGGGACCGGAGAAGGATGACGCGCTCCGTCACCATCCGCGCCTTCCCTCAAGCCAGCAGGTCTGTCACGACCTTTCCATGCACGTCGGTGAGCCGGTAGTCGCGGCCCTGGAAGCGGTAGGTGAGCCGCTCGTGGTCGACGCCGAGCAGGTGGAGGAGCGTGGCATTGAGATCGTGGATGTGCACCGGCTTTTCGAGGATGTTGTAGCAGTAGTCGTCGGTGAGGCCGTGCACGAGCCCCGGCTTCACGCCGCCGCCGGCCATCCAGATCGAGAAGCACCGGCCGTGATGGTCGCGGCCGTAATCCTCCACGAGGCCGCCCTGGCCGTAGACCGTGCGGCCGAATTCACCAGCCCAGACGACAAGCGTCTCCTCGAGCAGGCCACGGGCCGCGAGATCTTCGACGAGCGCCGCCTGCGGCTGGTCGATGTCGCGGCACTGCTTCGGGATGTTGCTCATCAGCTTGTTGTGCTGATCCCAGCCACGGTGGTAGAGCTGCACGAACCGCACACCCCTCTCCACCAGCCGCCGCGCGAGCAGGCAGTTGGCCGCGAACGTGCCGGGCTTCCTGCTCTCGGGGCCGTAGCGGTCGAACGTGGCCGCCGATTCGCCGGAGAGATCCGTAAGCTCGGGCACCGAGGCCTGCATGCGGAAGGCCATCTCGTATTGCGCCACGCGCGAAGCGATCTCCGGGTCGCCGTCGCGGGCCTGCTGCAGCGCGTGCAGCCGGGCGAGGCCGTCGAGCATCGAGCGGCGGAGCGGCCGCGACACGCCCGGCGGGTCGGCGAGATAGAGGACGGGATCGCCGTTCGATCGCAACTTGACGCCCTGGTGGCTCGACGGCAGGAAGCCCGCGCCCCAGAGCCGCTCGAGCAGGCCCTGGTTGGAATCCTCGCCGCTCCCCTGCGAAAGCATGACCACGAAACTCGGCAGGTCGTCTGCTTCCGAGCCGAGGCCGTAGCTGAGCCAGGCGCCAAATGAGGCCCGGCCCGGCTGCTGCGAGCCCGTCTGCATAAACGTGATCGCGGGATCGTGGTTGATCGCTTCGGTGTGCATCGATCGCACAAGGCAGAGTTTGTCTATGATCCGGCCGGTGTGCGGCAGGAGTTCACTGATCAGCGTGCCCGCTTCGCCGCACGGCTTGAAGCCATACTTCGACGCGATCACCGGGAAGCTCTTCTGGCCGCTCGTCATCCCGGTGAGCCGCTGGCCATTGCGGATCGAATCGGGCAGTTCGCTGCCGTGCCGCGCGACGAGCCCCGGCTTCGGGTCGAGCAGCTCGATCTGCGAGGGGCCGCCCGACTGGAAGAGGTAGATCACCCGCTTGGCTCGCGGCGCGAAATGGAGCGCGGGGAGCACCGCCCCCTTGGGCAGCGACAGCGCCGGGGCCGCCGGCGCGGCGACGGCATCCCGTCCGAGGAGCGACGCCAGCGCCGCCGTGGAGGCGGCCGTCGCACTCATGCCCAGAAACGCCCGGCGGCCGAGGAGCATCGACGATGGGTGGGGCATGAAAGGCTGCGACATCGGTCACTCCTTCGTCAGCGTCTCGTCGAGGCAGAGCAGTGTGCCGGCCACCATCGTCCAGGCGGCGAGTTCGGCGGGCCTGCCCTGATCGGCGTCGGGCCCAAGCGCGAGCAATTTCTTTGCGGCGACGATGTCGGTGGCGAAGTGCCGGCGAAACTCCGCAAGCTTCGCGAGCACGGCGGCCCGCTCGTCCACCGCAGGCTTGCGGCCCAGCAGCAGGCGATAGAGGCGCTCGATCATGGCCTGCTCGCTTCCCACGCCGGCGGACTGCGCGAGCGGCAGATCGCCGAGCCCGCGGATCGCGAGCGCCTTCGCCGCCTCGACGTACGTCGGGTCGTTCATCACCACGAGCGCCTGCAGTGGCGTGTTCGTACGGGCGCGGCGGACGACGCAGGTTTCGCGGTCGGGCGCGTCGAAGAGCGCCATCGACGGCGGCGGGCAGGTCCGCTTCCAAAACGTATACATGCTGCGGCGGTGGAGCCCTTCGCCCTGATCGGGCACGTAGGTCGCCTGGTGGAGCACCGACACCTCCTCCCAGAGGCCCGCCGGCTGCCACGGCTTCACGCTCGGGCCGCCGACCCGCTCGACGAGCAGCCCCGACGCGAAGAGCGCCTGGTCGCGGACCGTCTCGGCCGGCAGACGAAACCGCGGCCCGCGGGCGAGCAGGCGGTTTTCCGGATCGCGGGCAAACGCTTCCGCCGGCGCCCGCGACGACTGGCCGTAGGTCGCCGAGAGCACGATCCGCTTGAGCAGTTTCCGCACGTCCCAGCCCTCGCGCACGAGGCTGGCGGCCAAATGGTCGAGCAGGTCCGGATGCGTGGGATTGGCCCCCTGCGTGCCGAAGTCCTCGACCGTCTCCACGAGGCCGCGGCCAAAGAGCATCTCCCACCAACGGTTCACCGCGACCCGCGCCGTGAGCGGATGCCGCGGATCGACGAGCCAGCGGGCCAGCGCCAGGCGATTGGCCGCGCCGCCCTCCAGCAGCGGCGGGAGAAAAGCGGGCACGCCGGGGGCGACGGGATCGCGCGGGGCGTCATATTGGCCACGGTCGAGCACGTGCGCCTGCCGCGGGGTGGGCAGGTCGGCCATCACCATCACCTTCACCGTGCGATCCTCGATAGCGGCGATTTCCTTGGCCGTGTCGTCGTCGGGCTTTGTATCACCGAGCCGGTCGTTGATCGCGATGAGCGCCGCCTCGTCGGCGTGGCTCCGCAGCTTCACGACGGGCTCGACCACATTCGGCCGCTTGCCATGCCGCGCCACCGGATCGGGGATGCTGTTGAAGAAGGCGAAGAGCTGGAAATACTCCCGCTGCGAGATGGGGTCGAACTTGTGGTCATGGCAGCGGGCGCACTGGAGCGTGAGCCCCATGAAGGCGGTGGCCGCGGTCTGCACGCGGTCGGCCACGTATTCCACGCGATACTCCTCGTGGATCACGCCCCCTTCCGTCGTGAGCACGTGGTTGCGGCCGAAGCCGGTGGCGATCCGCTGGGCCTGCGTCGGCTCGGGCAGGAGGTCGCCGGCGAGCTGCTCGATGACGAACTGGTCGAACGGCATGTTGCGGGCGAAGGCGTTGATCACCCAGTCGCGCCACGGCCACTGCGTTCGCTCCTCGTCGTTGTTGTAGCCATTGGTGTCGGCGTAGCGGGCGACGTCGAGCCAGTGCATCGCCATCTTCTCGGCGTGCCGCGGCGAGGCGAGCAGCCGATCGACCTGCCGCTCACGGGCGGTCGGCGACGCGTCGGCCAGAAACGCCGCCTGCTCGTCGGGCGTGGGCGGCAGCCCCGTGAGATCGAGCGATACCCGCCGCAGCCAGGTGGCGGGATCGGCGGGGGCCGCGGGCTCGAGCCCCTCGCGGGCGAATCGCTCGAGCACGAAGTGATCGAGCGGATCGGTGGGCCACGCGGCGAGTTTTGCGGGCGGCTGCGGCGGCGCGGGGTCGCGGACCGGCTCGAACGACCAATGCGGTGCATAGGGGGCGTTGGCGTCGATCCATTCACGGAGGATTTTTTTCTGCTCCGCCGTCAGCGGCTTCTTGAACTCGGGGGGCGGCATGACGATGTCGGGATCGGTCGACTCGATCCGGGCGACGAGTTCGCTCTTGGCAATCGAGCCGGGCACGATCGCCCGCGTGCCTGACGGCAGCTCGGCGAGGGCGGCGGGGCGTTCGTCGAGCCTGAGGTCGGCCTGTCGCGAATGCGGGTCGCGGCCGTGGCAGTTGAAGCAGTGGGCCGCGAGGATCGGCCGCACGTCGCGGGAGAAATCGACCGCCCGCGCAGAATCAGCCGCGATCGCCACCGCGATCAGGGCGGCGCCTGCTGGAATCCGAACCAGGATGGTGGAACGTCGCCGCATGCGGCAAATCTCCGTTACATTGAGCATCATAGTTTATCGAATCCCGGCGCCGGCGGATGAGATGTTTTCCGGCGAACAGCCTGGCATTTCGCCGGCTTTTTTCGCCGACTCGCACCCGCGTTTGCCGGTCAGCCCCGTGGGCACGGGAATCCAGCCGCATGACGCTTGAGTCACATCGCGTCATGGCAACTCGCGTTTCCGGCCTGTCGGCCATGTTGCTCGTCGCCTGGTCGTCGTCGGCCGCGGCGGAATTGGTGGTCGTGGCGCCCGTGGCCTGGCAGGTGTCGCAGCGTGGCGTCCCTGCGCGGATCGAACTCTCGGGCACCGGCCTCTTCGCCGCGGGGGCGCGCATCGAATGCCGGCTGCTGACGGCGAGCATGGGACCGGAGCCGGCCCCGCCGCTGCCGGCCGCTGCGTCCGCGTGGCGGCCGCTCGCGGTCGAACCCGCCGACCCCAACGCGCCGAATCGAGCCCGGGCCTCGGTCGACCTGCCGGCGGGTGGCTGGTATCGGCTCGAGGTGCGCGCGGCGTCGGCCGGGATTGCGGCCGTCGAGCCCTTCGGTGTGGGAGAAGTCTTCGTCGTCGCCGGCCAGTCGTATGCCACCAACACCAACGACGAGCGGCTCGTCGTGGCGGATCCGCGGCGTCGGGTCGCGGCGCTCGACGTCGAAACCGGCCGCTGGCGGCTGGCGAACGATCCGCAGCCCGCCCCGGACCGCAGCGATGGCGGATCGATCTGGCCCGCGGTCGGCGACCGCCTGGCCGCCGAACTTGACATGCCGATCGGGTTCGTGAACGTGGCCTTCAGCGCCACGTCGACGCAAAAATGGGCGGCGGATGGGCCACTCTCGGCACGGCTGCACAAGGCCGGGCGGATGGTGGGGCGGTTTGGCGCCGTCCTCTGGCAGCAGGGGGAATCCGACGTGATGGCTGGCACGTCGACCGACGACTACGTGGCCCGCCTCCAGGCGATCCGTGCCGCCGCCGTCGAGGCCTGGGGCTTCGAGCCGGTCTGGCTCTGTGCGTTTTCCACGCATCACCCGACGGTCTATCAAAATCCGGAAGGGGAAACCCGCATTCGCGCGGCGATCTCCCGACTCGGCACGCTGCCGGGATTCGGCCTGGGCCCCGACACCGACACGCTGCAGGGCCCCGATCGCGGTGGCCCGGGGTCGCGCCGCCATTTCAGCCCGGCCGGCCAACGCAACGCCGCCGCGTTGTGGAGCGACCTGCTGCTCAAGAAAGCAAGGCCTTGACGACGTGGCCGTGCACGTCGGTGAGGCGGAAGTCGCGGCCTTGGAAGCGGTAGGTGAGCTTCGTGTGGTCGAAGCCGAGCAGGTGGAGGATCGTGGCCTGCAGGTCGTGGATGTGCACCATGTCGCTGGCCACCTTGAAGCCGAGATCGTCGCTCGCGCCGTGCACGTATCCGGCCTTCACGCCGCCGCCGGCCATCCAGACGGAATAGCAGTCGGGATAGTGGTCGCGGCCGAGGAGGCTCCCCTGAGCCGTGCGTCCTTCGCGGAAGGGCGTCCGGCCAAACTCGCCGGTGCAGAGGATGAGCGTGTCATCGAGCAGCCCGCGCTGCTCGAGATCCTCGATCAGCGCGGCCGCCGGCCGGTCGAACGTGGCCGCCTTCTTCGTGAGGCCGTCGCGGATGTCTGCGTCGGGCGCCGTGCCGTGGAAATCCCAGCCCCAGTCGAAGAGGTGCACGAACCGCACGCCCTGCTCGATGAGCCGCCGCGCGAGCAGGCAGTTGTTGGCGAGGCTCGACTGCCCCGGCTTCGCGCCGTAGGCATCGAGGACGTGCGTCGGTTCTTTCGAGATGTCCATCACGTCGGGCACGCTCGCCTGCATCCGGTAGGCAAGCTCGTACTGCGCGATTCGCGTCACCGTCTCGGGATTGCCGAGTTCCCGGGCCTGCAGCTCGTTGAGATCCTTGAGCGCGTCAAGCGTCTTGCGGCGCATTGCCCGGCTCATCCCCGGCGGGTCCGACACATAGAGCACCGGGTCGCCCTTCGAGCGGCACTGCACGCCCTGGTAGACGCTCGGCAGGAAGCCCGACCCGAAGCTGCTCGTGCCGCCGTTGGGCTGCGTGCCCGACGAAATGAGCGTGACGAAGCCGGGCAGGTTGGCATTCTCCGTGCCCAGGCCGTAGGTCACCCAGCTGCCGAGGCTCGGCCGGCCGGCCCGCGGACTGCCGGTGTAGACCATGAGCTCGGCTGGAGCGTGGTTGAACTGGTCGGTGAACATGCTCCTCACGAGGCAGAGCTTGTCGGCGACGCGATGCAGCTGCGGGATCGCGTCGGAGAGTTCCATCCCGCTCGCGCCGCACCGCGTCCACTGCCGCCGCGTGCCCAGGAGCTTCGGCGTGCCGGAGGTGAAGGCGAATTTCTTGCCGGCGATCGTCTCGGCGGGGCAGTCCTGCCCGTCGCGCTTCGTGAGCTCCGGCTTGTTGTCGTACATGTCGAGATGCGGCGGCGATCCCGTGAGATGGATCACGATCATCCGCTTCGCCTTGGCCGGCAGCGGCGGCTGCTTCGCCGCCATCGGGTCGGCCGCGACCGCCGGGACGGGAGCCGCTTTGGTCGCCGCCAAGAGTTCGTGCATCGCGATCGCGCCGATGCCCCCGGCCATCGAACCGAGCAGGTGTCGACGCGTCGCCAGCAGCTTGTGTCCGAGAATCGGGTCCATGCTGTCGTCTCCGAAAAGCGGCTTCCTCACGGACACATGAAGGCTTCGTCGAGATTCAGGATCACGTTCGCCACGACCGTCCAGGCGGCGAGGTCGGCCATATCGGCCGGGAAATCGGCGGGCACGGGGCCGAGCGGGTCGGTGGCCATTTTTTTGGCGTCGTCGGGGGCTTGGAGGAAATCGGCTTGGGCGTCCGCGCGCAGCCCGACGAGCCGGTCCACCTCGTCGGTCGCCGGGCGCCGGGCCAGCACGAGCCGGAAGCCGAAGGCGGCCCGCTCGGCGTCCGTCGATCCCCCCTCGCGCACCATCCGCCTGGCGAGCGCCTGCGCGGCCTCGACGAAGGCCGGGTCGTTCATCGTCACGAGGGCCTGGAGCGGCGTGTTGGTCCGCGGCCGGCGAACCGTGCAGACCTCGCGGGACGGGGCGTCGAAAGTGGCCATCGAAGGATAGGGATTGCTCCGCCGCCAGGCCGTGTAGACCGCGCGGCGGTAGCGATCTTCGCCGGTGCTCGTCTTCCAGTCGGTGCTGCCGCCAAAGGCCGCTTTCAAGCCCAGGTTCGGCTGCGGCGGGTGCACGCTCGGGCCACCCTTCTTCCGCGAGAGCAATCCCGACGCCGCCAAGGCCTGGTCGCGGATCACCTCGGCCGAGAGCCGCACCCGTGGTCCGCAGGCGACGAGCCGGTTTTCCGGATCGCGGGCCACGACGTCGGGCGGGCACTTCGACGACTGCCGGTAGGCGGCGCTGGTCACGATCAGCCGCTGGATGGCCTGCAGGTTCCACCCGCTCGCCACCAACTCGCAGGCCAGCCAGTCGAGCAGTTCGGGATGGCTCGGCAGGTCGCCCTGGCTGCCAAACTCCTCGCTCGTCGACACGATCCCGATCCCGAAGAGCCGCTCCCAGAGCCGGTTGACGATCACGCGGGCGGTGAGCGGATTGGCCGGGTCGACGACCCACCTCGCGAGCGCGAGCCGATCGACGCGGCCGCCCTCGGCCACCGGCGCGTCGTTGAACACCTCCGGCACGCCCTCGCGGACCTCGTCGCCGAGGTTTTGCCAGTTGCCACGGAGCTGGATCTTCGTGATCCGCCGCTTGTCGCCGGCGAGTTCCTCGAGCACCGGCACCGTCGCCGCGGGGGTTTCGGCGAGCCGCTTCCGCAGGTCGGCGACGATCTTCCGCGCCGGCTGAAACTCGGGCGGCTCGGGCCGGTCCTTCGCGACCGGTGTCTTGAGTTCGGGAATGCCCGCCTCGATCTCCGCGATCTCCCGCTCGATCGCGGCCCGCGTGGCATCGGCCTCCGCCCACGGGATCCGGACCACGGGCGACTCATCCTTCCGATCGGCATCGGCCGTGTTGTTCAACACCGCGTAGAGCTGGAAGTATTCCCTTTGCGAAAGCGGGTCGTATTTGTGGTCGTGGCATTGGGCGCAGGCCATCGTCGTGCCCATCCACGTGCTCATCGTCGTGTTCACGCGGTCGATGACGGCGACGGTGCGAAACTCCTCGTCGATCGTACCGCCTTCATTGTTGGTGAGCGTGTTGCGGTGGAAGGCGGTGGCCACCCTGTCGTCGAGCGTGGCGTTTGGCAGGAGGTCGCCCGCGAGTTGACGAAGCGTGAACTCGTCGAACGGCATGTTGGCGTCGAAGGCCCGGATCACCCAGTCGCGCCAGCCCCAGATCGTGCGCGGCGGGTCGTCGGCGTAGCCGGCGCTGTCGGCGTAGCGGGCGAGGTCGAGCCACTGCCGCGCCATGTGCTCGCCGTAGCCGTCGTGATCGAGCAGCCGATCGGCGAGCTTTTCGACGGCGGCGGCTGATGTGTCGGCCACGAACGCATCGACCTCGGCGGGGGTCGGCGGCAGGCCGGTGAGATCGAGGGCGAGCCGGCGGGCGAGCGTGGCCCGGTCGGCCTCGGGCTGCGGCACGAGGCCCTCGGCCTCCAGTCGTGCGAGGATGAAGTGATCGATGGCGTTTCGTGGCCAAACCGTGTGCTTCACCTTCGGCACCGCCGGCCGCTTCGGGGGCACGTAGGCCCAGTGCGGCTCGTAGGTCGCGCCAGCGGCGATCCAGCGTTTCAGGAGATCGACCTGCTTGGCCGGAAGCCGCTCGCCAGCCTCAGGGGGCGGCATCACGAGATCGGGATCCGTCGACGTGATCCGGGCGATGAGTTCGCTCTCGTCGGGCTTGCCCGGCACGATCGCGGCATGGCCACCGAGGTCGGCCGTCGCTCCCGCGAACGTATCGAGCCGCAGCCCCCCCTCGCCGCCGCCGGCCCGCCCCTCGGGGTCGGGCCCGTGGCAGCGCACGCAGCGGTTTGACAGGATGCCCTTGATGTCGCGGGTGAACGACGGAACTGCATCCGCGGCCGCGGCCCAGGCGGGGAGCAGCAGGACCGCCGCAACCGCGATGACCGGCATCCGATAAGTGATGCCTCGATTTCGCAGCACGTGGCACGCCTCCGGACCCAAACTATAGATCGAATCCGTGCCGGCGTCATGGTTTTCCGTTTGTTCGCCGGCTCACGCCGGCTCGTCGCGGATTCCCGGCGGGGCCGGCGCCGCCAGGTGCGTCGTGTCGTTGAAGGCTCGCAGCTCGGGGCCCGGCCACTCGAGGAGCGACACCGAGCAGTTGTCGAGCGCTGGGAGCTTCGTGAACGGCCGCTCGGCTGCCGCTGCGAGCAGCGGATGCCGGCGGCCGAGCAGGCTGCCAAACGCCGCGGTGAGGATGCCGCCGTGCGCCACCACGATCATCCCGCGAACGTCGCGTGCCGCCAGCGCCTCCAGCGCCGCGCGGCCGCGGGCCGCGAGCTGCGCCCGCGATTCGCCCCCGGGGATCGCGTAGTCGGCGTCGCCCGATCGCCACCGGGCCACCTCCTCCGGGAACCGTGTCTCCAGGTCGGCCCACAGGTGCCCCTGGAAGATGCCCGCGTGCAACTCGGCGAGCTGATCCCAGATCCGCAGCTCCAGCCCCAGCGCCGCGGCGATCGGCTCCGCCGTGGCCCGCGCCCGCTCGAGCGGGCTCGACCACAGCTCCTCGATCTCGGCTGCGATCTCCCGCGCCCAGGCGGCCATGGTCGCGGCCTGCTGCACACCGAGCGGCGAGAGCGGCACGTCCTCGCGGCCCTGTACGCGGCCGGCGGAGTTGGAAACGCTCTGGCCGTGGCGGACGAGATACTGGCGCATGCCGTCAGCGTACAGGATTGGCCGGCGGCAGTGCCGCCACGTCGGAGCGGCCCGGATGCTGCTGCCCGTGGCCAGGGGCATCTGGAGCCGACCCGCGGTGGGCGGCGGACAAATGATCGACGAACTCACGGCTGGCGTCCTTGAGGACGTACACCTCGCTGGCGTTCTCCGCGGCCCCGTGGGGCCGCACGATGCAGATCACCTCCGCCCGGCCTCCCTGCTGCCGCACATGGTCGAGCAGCGCCCGCTCGCCGGACGACAGCGGCGCCGGGCCGAAAGCCGCCGGCGGTGGAGCACGTTCGCCCGCCGGGGCAGTGGATGCCGTGGGCACCGCCCCGGCGCGGTCGCGACGGTCGAAGGCGACGGCCGGCATCTCGGCCGGCATCGCCGGCACGTGCGCCGAGCCGCCGGGACCCGCCGCGACGGCGTCGAAGCCGCCGCTGGGATAGACGTTGCGATAGACGAAGGCGAGCCCCGCCTCCTCGAGCTGCTCGTGGATCGTGGGCAATGCGGCGAACAGCCCCTCGTTGTCGGCCGGGTCGGCCGCGTTGCACACGCCGATGAGCGTGCCGTCGACGGCGAACAGGCCGCCGCCGCTGCGGCCCTGCACGGGCTGCCCGGCCACCTGGACGTTGGCCGGTCCGAGATACTTGTCCACCGCCGTGATCCGGCTGTGGTGGAGCGTCGGGTCGGCGCCACCGTTGCAGCCGACGGTCACGACCGTCTCGCCGGCGGTCGTGCCGCGATCGCTGCCACCGACCCGCACCGGCTCGAGCGCCGCGTCGGTGAAGATGCTCACCAGCGCCAGGTCCCGCTTCAGGTCCCACGACACCACCTGGCCGGCGACGCCGCGGGGGCCGCCGGGCGCGAAGCAATCGACCTCGATCCGGCCGGCGCCCTGGGAGTCGCGAAAGATGTGGCCGCACGTGAGGATCAGCGCCTCGCCCTGCCGGCTGTCGATGACCGTGCCGGTGCCCCACGAACTGCCCTGCGCATCCTCGACCTTGAGGCGGGCCGTCGCCGCCAGGAGCCGCTGCTCGAGCGCCGTCCGCGCGGCGGCGGGCAACGCGGCGGCGGCCACGGGGGCGACCGGCTCGCGGGCGGTGGCGGGTGTGGACCGTTCCGGCGGCACGGCGGCCCGGGGCGGCGTGACTATCGGCGTGGCGGCGAGGGCGGCCGCGGGCGTGCGCGACCGGGCAGGCGGTTCGGTGGCCAGCGGCGCGGCGGCCTGTCCGCCCGGCAGCGGCATGCCGGCCAGCGGCTGCTGGGTCGCTGCCGCCGCGGTCGCGGCCGGGGCCACACCGCCCAGCGGGGCCGCGGCTTTGGCGAGCAGCTGCTCGAGCTCACCCCGCGTCGTGGCGCCGTTGATGCGGCCAACCTCGTGGCCTTTCACGAGCATCACGTAGCATGGCACCCCACTGACGCCGAAGCGGCGGACGATATCGAGCTCGCGATCGACGTCCACCTGCCGCACGACCCAGCCGGCCGCGGCGATCTCGTCGATCAAGGGTGCCATCTGACGGCACGGTCCGCACCAGGCGGCGGAGAAGTCGAGCAGCATGGCTTCGCCGGAGGTGGCGGCGGCGGCGGGATTGGCCCGCGCGGGTCCCGCCCAGACGGCGATGGCGAGGACGGCGGCGCCGCAGGCATACAGGCGTGACGATCGGATCATCCTCGAGGCTCCACGCGTCCAAATGATGCCGGGGCACGGCGGCCTGCAGGCGGCCCGGAGGCTGCCCGCGGGCCGGCGTCACCCGGAAGGGGGCGGGATACTGCCGGGGCCGGCAGACGGCGACAAGGCCACTTTGCTCCGCCGCGGGCTTGCCCAATCGCCCATCTCGACCGCTGTTTCCCCGGTCGCAGGCCGCTTCTACAATCCGCGTTCATCCCGCCCCGCCCGAGCCCGTCGCCGCATGGCCGCTTCCTCCGCCCGCCGCATCCTGGTCACGTCGGCCCTGCCCTACGCCAACGGCCACATTCATCTCGGGCATCTCGTCGAGTACATCCAGACCGACATCTTCGTTCGCTTCCAGAAGCTCCGCGGGCACCGCTGCATCTATCTCTGCGCCGACGACACCCACGGCACGGCGATCATGATCCGCGCCCGGGCCGAGGGCCGCAGCGAGCAGGCACTGATCGCCGCGATGCGTGAGGCGCACTGCAACGACTTCGCCGGCTTCCGCGTCGCCTTCGACCACTACGGTTCCACCGACAGCCCCGAGAACCGCCGCCTGTGCGGGATGATCTGGCAGCGGCTGCGGGACCGCGGGCTCGTGGTGTCGCGTGGCGTCGAGCAGCTCTACGATGCGACCGCGGGCGTGTTTCTCGCCGACCGGTTCGTGAAGGGCACCTGCCCGAAGTGCGGCGCCGCCGATCAATACGGCGACTCCTGCGAGAAGTGCGGCGCCGCCTACGCGCCGGGCGACCTCCGCGACCCGGCGAGCACGCTTTCCGGCACCCGCCCCGAGATCCGCTCGGCCGAGCACCTGTTCGTGACGCTGGAGCAGATGCACGGCTTTCTCGCGACGTGGACCCGCGAATCGGGGGCCCTCGACCCGCGGATCGCCAACTACCTGGCCGGCCACTTTCTCGGCGAGGAACTCCGCGACTGGGACGTCTCCCGTCCCGCCCCGTACTTCGGCTTCGAGATTCCCGACGCCCCCGGTCACTTCTGGTACGTGTGGTTCGACGCCCCGATCGGCTACCTCGCCGCCACCAGCGAGTGGTGCGCGGCGCACGGCGGCACGCTCGACGACTGGTGGGGCCGCGGCGGCACGAACACCCCCGCCGCCGAGATCCACCACTTCATCGGCAAGGACATCACCTACTTCCACACGCTCTTCTGGCCGGCGATGCTCGAGGCGGCCGGGCTCGCCCTGCCCACGAAGGTCCGCATCCACGGCTTCCTCACCGTCAACGGCGAGAAGATGTCGAAAAGCCGCGGCACCTTCCTGCTCGCGCGGACGTACCTCGACCACCTCGATCCGGGCATGCTGCGGTATTTCTACGCGGCGAAGCTCTCCGGCGGCATCGACGACATCGACCTCGACCTCGACGAGTTCGCCACGAAGGTGAACGCCGATCTCGTCGGCAAGGTCGTGAATCTCGCCAGTCGCACGGCGCGGTGGCTGGAGGCGACCGGTCTGGCCGCCGCCTATCCCGACGACGGCGGCCTGTTCGCCCGCGCGGCGGCCGACGGGGCCGAGATCGCCGCCGCCTACGAAGACTGCGACACCGCCCGCGCCATGCGGGCGATCATGGCGGCGGCCGACCGGGCCAACGCCTACGTCGATGCCGAGCAGCCCTGGAAACTCGCCAAGGCCGGCCCCGACGCCGCCGCGAAGCTGCGGGACGTGGCCAGCGTGGCCCTCAACCTCTTCCGGCAGCTGGCCGTCTACCTGGCGCCGGTGCTGCCGACGCTGGCCGAGCAGGCCGGGGCGCTCGTGGGCGGCCCGATCCGCGTCTGGGACGAGTCGCAGACGCCGCTCGTGGGCCTGCCGGTGGCGGCCTTTCAGCCGCTCATGAACCGCGTCGAAAAGACACAGCTCGAAGCCCTGCTCGCCGCGGCGCGGGCGGAGACCGTGACAGACACACCACCCCAGGGAGCCCCGCAGATGGATGCCACACCACCGACCACGGCCACGGCCACGGAGGATTCGGGAGCGGCGCTTGCCGCCGAGCCGCTCGCGGCCCAGTGCACGATCGACGACTTCGCGAAGGTCGACCTCCGCGTGGCGCGGATTCTCGCGGCCGAGGAGGTGCCCGAGGCGAAGAAGCTCCTCAAGCTCACCATCAGCCTCGGCGGCGACGCGACGCGGACCGTGTTCGCGGGCATCAAGGGCTTTCACGAGCCGGCGGCCCTCGTGGGCCGGCTGGTCGTGGTCGTGGCCAACCTCGCGCCGCGGCAGATGAAGTTCGGCTTGAGCGAGGGCATGGTGGTGGCGGCCAGCGGCGCCGGCGGCCCAGGTGTCTACCTCCTCGCCCCCGACGCCGGAGCGTTGCCCGGCATGCGGCTCCACTAGCTGTCCGTGGACAAAGCCCTCCATGGCCTTTGTCCACTTGGCCGACCGTTGAAACCCAGCGGGTTTCCACGGCCGGCATGCCTCGCATCCTGCTCGGGCAGACTTATCCCACAGTCTGTGGGGCGATTCCGGCAGCCGACAAACGCCCCCTCGGCGTCCCTGGAAAGGGAGGCGAGGGGGTCGGCGAACGCTCGACGAGCGTGTGGCTGCCTCGGCCACAGCGAGAATCTGCAAGACCGCGTAGTGGCGACTTTTGCCGCCTCCGAGCCGGCGGGCAACTGCTTCGAGTAGAATCGCTCGAAACCTGGGAGTTTGCGTCATGGCCCACAAAACCATTCTCTTCCCGACCGACTTTTCCACCGCCAGCGACGCCGCGCTGGTCCACGCGGAATCACTCGCCCGGCAGATGAACGCCCGGCTGTTGATCGTCCACGTCGAGGAGCCGCCCCTGGCCTACGGCGGCGGCGAACTGTATTACGGCCTGCCCGAGCCGAACTCGGAGCGGATCCTGAAGATGCTCGAGGACGTGAAGCCCTCCGATCCGTCGGTGCCCTACACCCACCGGCTCACGATGGGCGATCCCGCCGGCGAGGTGGTGCGGATGGCGACCGACGAGAACGCGGAGATGATCATTCTTGGCACCCATGGCCGCACGGGCATGACGCGGCTCCTGATGGGGAGCGTCGCCGAGGCGATCGTGCGGCGGGCCCCCTGCCCCGTACTCGTCTACCGGGAGACGGCCGAGAAGCTCGCCCACAAGAAGGCCGCCGCCACCGCATGACGGCCCGGCCGATCCTTGAACTGCGGGCGTCTGTCCGGAAGCGGATTCGCGACGTGTTTGACGGGCTCGGCTTCGTCGAGGTCGACACGCCGGTGCTCTCGCGCGAGGTGCTGCCGGAGGCGCACATCGACCCGATCGCGGTGCCGCTCACCGGCGAGCCGACCCGCTTCCTCCAGGCCAGCCCCGAGGCCTTGATGAAGCGGCTGCTCGCGGCGGGGGCGGGGCCGATTTACCAGTTCGCCCGGTCGTTCCGCGCCGGCGAGCGCGGGCGGCAGCACGACGTGGAGTTCGTGCTCCTGGAGTGGTACGCGCCCCAGACGTCGCTCGCCGACGCGGCAGACCTCCTCGACCGGCTCTGCGGGGCGGCGTTGGGCACGCAGGGCATCGAGCGGGTGTCGTGCCGCGAGGCCTTTCTCGCGCACGCGGGCGTCGATCCGCTCGTGGCGCCGTTCGAGGAGATGCGCGCCGCGATCGGCCGGGCCGGGATCGCGGTGCCGGCGGCCTGGGAAGCGGCGGCGGCCGACCGCTGGGACAGGGCGTTCGAGATCCTGCTCGCGGAAGCCGTGCAGCCACGGCTGGGCCACGGCCGGCCGACGCTGCTCGAAGCCTGGCCGGTGTCGCAGGCGGCCTTCGCCCGCCTCGATCCCGACACGGGGCGCACGGCCCGGCGGTTCGAGCTGTTCGTGGGCGGCGTGGAACTCGCCAATGGCTGGGAGGAGGAGACGCGGCGTGAGGTCGTCGCCGCGCGAATCGCCGCGGCCAACGCCGCGCGTGTGGCCGACGGCCGGCCCGCGCTGCCTGAGCCCGCGCGGCTGCTGGCCGCTCATGGCGCAGCGATGCCCGCCGGTGTGGGCGCCGCGCTGGGCTTCGACCGCCTTGTCATGCTCGCCGCCGGCGCCGCATCGATCGACGCGGTGCGGTGCTTTTCCTCGACCGACGCCTGACGGTCACCGCTCGAGCGTGAAGCCCGTCACCAGCCAGCGTTCGACGGATCCGCCCTGCCGCTGCGCATGGCCCGGCTCGACGACCAGCCGCAGCGACAGCTCCGGCCGGCCGCAGGGGGCGAGCGAAGCGACGACGACCCAGCCCCCCTCGGTTTCGGCGGCCGGCTCGATCGCCCTCACCCGCGGCGGCTCCGCGCCGCAGGCCGCAAGTCCACGCACCGCGGCCAGCGCCGCAAAGGCGGCCTCCCGGTCATTGTCCGCCGCCGAAGCCGCCGCGGCTGGATGGGCATGCGGCTCACCGCCGGGGAGCGATCGCGGCTCACACACGGCCATCGCGTCGGCGAGCCGGCCCGCGCGGACCGCGTCGATCCAATGCCGTGCCACGGCTGCCGCCCGCCGCTCCAACAGCCAGCGCGACACGACCGCCGACGTCACCGCCTGCGCGCCGAAGCCGACGGCCAACGCCAGCCCCGCGACCGCCGCCCAGCCGCCCGCCTTCTTCGCGCCGGGCCGGTTGACGTCGGCCAGGGCAGCGACGGCCACGCCGATCGCCACGAGCGGAATCACCCAGCCGAGCGGGCTCACCAGCGCCGCAGCCGCCATCACGCCCGCCGCAAGCGCCGCCACCGCCAGCCGGCTCACCGGCCGGTAGTCGCCACCGGTCTCGTCCATCGCAGCCTCGTTACCGGTTCACCCGCAGGCCGGGCTCGCCTTCGAGCCGCTGGCGGCGGTCGGCGTAGCGGATGATGAAATCGGCGTCCTTGTCGAAGGCCGAGCCCGGCACCGCAAACGGCCCGGTGAGCGTCGCCCCGCGCACCCACGCCAGCCACTTTCGGTCGGGGGCGAGGCCGAAGAACATCCGCGCCTCGGGCGTCGGCTGCACCACGTCGCGTGGCACGGGCGCCGTGTGGAGCGTCGCCGCCGTGAAGCAAATCATCACCCAGCCGACGAGGGCGGCGACGAGCGGACCGCCGAACAGCTCGACGGGCCGCCGCAGCTTGACCCGCGTCCGCGAGATCCGATCGGTCGCCTCCCGCAGGCCGAGCAGCAGCAGGCAGAACAGGCCCCACAGGGCGACGAAGTCGAGCAGGTAGGTGAAGCTCGGCAGCCGCGGTTCGAGGACCGCGACGAGCTTCTCGTACCAGGCCGTGGCCACGGTCGCCGCGAGGACGACATTCAGCAGCATCACGAGGGACGACCAGATGCCCTCCTTCCACAGCGCGGCCGTGACCGTCACGAACACCGCCAGCAGGATCAGCGTGAGGATCATTTCGCCCGCGCCTCCGCCGTCTCGGGCCGGACCGTAGCCGCCGCGGAAAACACCCGCTGCATCTCCTCCAGCGACGTGACGCCCTCCACCACCAGCGCCATGCCGGCCTCCCGCATCGGCTGCATGCCGTCCTTGGTGGCGGCCTGCCGGAGGATCTTCGGTTCGGCCTTGGCCGCGATCGCCTGCCGAAAGGTCGAACCCGAGGCGAGCTCGAACACAGCCGTGCGGCCGAGGTAGCCTGTGCCGCGGCACAGCCGGCAGCCATGGGCCGAGGGCTTGCGGAGGTGGGGCAGCTTCTCGGCTGTCGTCTTCAGCCGCGCGAGAATCTCGCCCGGCGTGGGATACTCCTCGCGGCACTTCGGGCAGAGCTTGCGGACCAGACGCTGGGCGAGCGATCCCACCAGCGTGCGGGCCAGGTGGTCGGGCGGGACACCGCAGGCCTCGAGCCGGGCCACCGCGTCCACGGCGTCGGTGGCCTTCATGCTCACGATCACGAGTTTGTCGTCCGCGGCGAGCCGCACGAGCTCCACGGCCAGCGCCCGATCCCGCAGGTCGCGGGTCACGATGGCGCGGGGATACTCCCGCAGCACCGCCGTCAGCGCGTCGAGCGGCGTCTTCCCGGTACGGGCGTCGAACTTCACCGGCCTGACGTTCTGAATCTCCCGCGGCGGCAGCGCCGCGTCCTCCAGCGAAATGAAGTCGCGCAGCAGCCGGTCGGCCGACTGCACGACGACGTCGAACGTGGTCGTCAGCCCGGAGGCCGGCGGCGACGAGACCACGATCAGCCCCTTCTCCAGGGCGAGCAGCTCGCCGAGCCGGTCGGCGATCGCCGCCGGCATCCCCACGTCGGCGGGCGTCTTGAAGATCGCGGCCGGCGGCTCGATCTGCACCACCACCTGCTCCCCGCCGGACGCGGCGCGGACGGCCAGCCGGCAGTTCCGCGGCTTGCCGTCGACCTGCAGCGCAAACGTGCCCGAGCGGCCGCCGCGGGCCTGCGGCAGGCCGGCCAGCGTGGCCAGCGTGTCGATGACCGCCAGCGCCGCCGCGCGGTCGGGCCGCGGCGCCTCGGGGAAGGTTTCCTTCTCCTTGCGGCTGCGCGGCGGCTTCCGCACCCGCGGCTTCTCCCACACGCCGTCCACCTCGTGTCGCACCAGGATGCCCTGCGGGTCGGGCTCGATGAGCACCGTCGCCGCGCGGGCCACGACGGCCCCTTGCAGCAGCTTGATCGCCTCCTCGCATCCCGGCGTGGCGCCGGCCCGTTGCTCACGGTCGCCGTTCTCGGCGGCGTCGCGGCCGCCCGCCGCCGCGAGCTTCACGACGGGCAGCACCTCGGCCTCGTCGCGAGCCAGGCCCAGGTCGATGCCCAGGGGTGCGAGCAGGCCGGCGACCACGCGGCGGGCGTGCCCCGCCGTCAGGATCCGCTCCCCCTCGGCCACCTCCCGGTTGCGCAGCACCGCAAACCCCACCACCGGCCCGAGCCACGCCAGGAGCATGAGCACGAGCCCACCGAGCGCCGATGGAATCCACCAGGCCAGCAGGGCGGCGACCACGAAGGGCAGCGCCACCACGGTGCTCCACAGCGCCGGGCGGAACGTGTGCCTCCGGGTGTCGCGGTTGACCGCGTCGACCGTCGCCGCCCAGCCGAGCACGCACAGCCACCAGGCCACCAGCGGCACCACCGCCAGGCCGCCGCCCGGCCCGCGGGAGGCGAACTCCACCGGCAGCGCCGCCGGCCAGCCGCCGTCGGCGCGGGCCACGGCCGCCGCCAGGGCGGGCGCGACCGCGGCGACCACGATCCGCACCGGCCGCCTCATCCTCCCATCACTCCGATGCCCTTCAATGCCATCTCCAGCGCCTCGCGGCTGGGCGCGATCTCGAGGGCCGCGTTGCGGTCGATCAGCCCCTGGTCGACGAGGCTCTTGAGGCTCATCGTGAAGTCCTGCATGCCGTCCCGAAACGACTTCTTGATATGGTCGGCCAGCTGGTGGTCGAGCCCCTCGAGCACGTACTTCTTCACGAGCACGTCGAAAAACATCAGCTCGACGATGGGCACCCGGCTCACGCCGGGCTTGATCGACTTGAGCAGCTTCTGGGCGACGATGCCCTTCATGTTGAAGGCGATGGCGCTGCGGATCGCGGCATGCTCCTCCTGCGGAAACAGGTCGAGAATGCGGGTCACCGTGCTCGGGGCGTTGGCCGCATGGATCGTGCCGAAGACGAGATGCCCCGTCTCGGCGGCGTGGATCGCCGTCTTGAAGGTCTCCACGTCGCGCATCTCGCCGACCACGATGATGTCGGGATCCTCGCGAACGGCGTGCTTCATCCCGATCTCGAAGTTCCGCACGTCGGTGCCGATCTCCCGCTGATTGATCAGGCACTTGTCGTCCGTGTAGACGAACTCGATCGGATCCTCGAGCGTGAGGATGTGCTTGCGGTAGTTTTGGTTGATGTAGTTGAGCATCGAGCCGATCGTCGTGCTCTTGCCGGAGCCCGTCACGCCGGCGAGCAGCACGAGCCCCTGGTCGAGCTGGCAGAGCCGTTCGATCGCCGGCGGCAGGAAGAGCCCCTTGAAATCGGGAATCGTGTTGTTGACGCGGCGGGCCACGAGGCCGAGCGACCCCTGCTGGTAGAGCAGGTTCACGCGAAACCGCCACTTCACGCCGTCGACGACGGCGGAATGCGCGAAGTCGGCGCCGCCGTCGTGCTCGAGGATCTTCCGCTGCCGGTCATCGAGCATCGGCAGGCAGAGCCGTTCCATCTGCTCGTCGTCGAGCTTCGGGGCCTTGAGCGGCTGCAGCGCGCCCTTCACCCGCATGAACGGTGGCTGACCAACCTTGAGGTGCAGGTCACTGCCTTGCAGCCTGACGAGCGCCTCGAACAGGCGGTCGATCTCGAGCGGCGTTCGGGGGCCTTGGGCGGACCGCACACCGGAGGCCGCCTCGGTGGTGGGTGATTCGCTGGTGGCCATCGTGCGGGGGGCGTGCAGGCGGAGAGTCGGAAAAAGGCGGCGTGGGAGCGGACTGCGTGGATCAGCCGCCGGCGGGACGGACGGGAATCCCCCGGCGGGCGAACTCCTCCTTGACCGCCCGGATCGTACACTCTCCGAAGTGGAAGATGCCAGCGGCCAGCGCCGCGTCGGCACCCCCGATGGTGACTGCGTCGGCGAGGTGCCCGGGGCCGCCGGCGCCGCCGCTGGCCACGACCGGAATCCCCACCGCACGGCTCACCGCCGCCGTGATCTCGAGGTCGTACCCGTCCCGGGTGCCATCGCGATCCATGCACGTGAGCACGATCTCGCCGGCGCCGAGCTCCTCCACCCGGCGGGCCCAGGCCACGGCGTCGAGTCCCGTCGGCACGCGGCCGCCGTTGATGAACACCTCCCACACCTCGCGGCCGTCACGGGCGACCCGCTTGGGGTCGATGTTCACCACCGTCGCGCAGCTGCCGAGCCGGTCGGCGACGGCGGTGACGAGTTCCGGCGTGCGAACCGCCGCCGAGTTGATGCTCACCTTCTCGGCGCCCGCCTGCACGAGCCGCGCGGCGTCGTCGAGCGTGGCGATCCCACCGCCGACGGTGAACGGCATGTAGATCGTCTCGGCGACCCGGCGAACGACGTCGAGCATGATCGCCCGCCCCTCGTGGCTGGCGGTGATGTCGAGGAACACGAGCTCGTCGGCCCCCTCGGCCTCGTAGCGGGCGGCGACCGCCACCGGATCGCCGGCATCGACGAGGTCGAGGAACTTCGTCCCCTTCACGACCCGGCCCCGCTCCACGTCGAGGCAGGGGATGACCCGTCTGGCGAGCGTCATCCCGGCCGCCTCGTGCCGCCGATCGTGCCCTCGTCGGGACTCGAGGCCGTGGCGTAGAGCCGGCGCGGAATCCGGCCGGCGAGAAAGGCCTGCCGCCCCGCGATGCAGGCCGCCCGCATCGCCGCGGCCATCCGCAACGGGTCGGCAGCATGGGCGATCGCCGTGTTGAGCAGCACGCCATCGACACCGAGTTCCATGGCGGCGGCCACGTCGCTGGCGGTGCCCACACCGGCGTCCACGATCACCGGATAGTCCGGATCGTCGCCCTTGAGATACTCCATGCAGATCCGCAGGTTGTTGGCATTGAGGATTCCCTGCCCGGAGCCGATCGGACTGCCGGCGGGCATCACGCTGGCGGCCCCAAGGGCCTTGAGCCGCTTCGCCACCACGGGATCGTCGCTGGTGTAGACGAGCACCATGAAGCCGTCGTTGACCAGGCGCTCCGTCGCCGCCAGCGTGCCGACGGGATCGGGCAGGAGGGTCTTCTGGTCGCCGAGCACCTCGAGCTTCACCCACTCGGCCCCCGGGTTGCCGAGGTCGCGGAGGAGCTCGCGGCCGAGGCGGGCCACGCGGACGGCGTCGTCGGCCGTATAGCAGCCGGCCGTATTGGGCAGCAGCGTGTAGCGGGCGGCGTCGAGGTGATCGAGAATGTTCTCGCCGGCGGCGTTCACGAGCCGCTCGCGGCGCACCGCCACGGTCACGCAGTCGGCCCCGGAGATCTCCAGGCAGCGGGCCATCGCGGCGTAGGTGGGGTATTTTCCCGTGCCAACGACGAGGCGACTCGTGAGCGTGACGCCGCCGACCGCAAGCGGCCCGTCGGCACACGCCTCGGCCGCAGCATCCGTCCGCATCGAGTCCTGCACCTCTGCCATCGCTGCCTCGCTCCCGCTGTCGTCAGCCACCGCCCACGAGCGTGACGATCTCCACTCGATCATCTGCGGCCAGCATACAGCCTGGCAGATCCGCCCGCGGCACCACCGCCTCGTTGACCTCCACCGCCAGGGGCCGGCCTGCGAAACCGAGCGCCGCGACCACATCGTGCGCGGTCGCGCCACGGGCCACGCGATGCGGCTCGCCGTTGACCGTGACCGTGATCGTCTCCGCCGCGCCGTCCGGCGCGAGGGTCTTGACGGCGGTTTCCCGCCGCGGGCCGGGGCCCGTCACGGCGCCTTGTCGCCGCCGCCGCGAGGCCGGACGACATCGAGGAGCATCAGTGGATTCACGCCTGCACCTCCGCCCGTGGCGGCCGAGGTCGTCCACGGCACGCCGTACGCCGCCGTCACGCCCGTGCTCACGTCGGTGACGTAGAGCACCGACTCGGCGAGCTTGTTCGCCTGCGGGCCCAAGAGGTTCACATGCCCCGGGATGAGAAGGAACTTCGGGTTCTTCACCTTCCCCGGCTTGAAGCCGAGATCCTTGAGCACGTTGTGGCGGTAGCCGACGGTGAACTTGGCCGTGTTCTGATTGAGCACACCACCGGACACGTCGCCGGTTTCAAAGTCGAGCATGAACAGCCCATCCATGCCATCGCCCACGGGCGTGGTGCAGACTGCGAACGAGTCCTCGACGGCCGCCGCCGCCGCGTGGGCCCGCAGCGGCTCACCCCGCAGCCAGCCGCCGACGGCCAGGCCGAGGCCGACCGCCACCACGGCGAGAAGGGCCATGAAGCCGTACGGAACCCGCGTCTGTTCGCAATCGCTCTGCCGGACATCGGTCATCGGATCACTCCTGAAGGAGAAACAAGGAAGACGAAGGCAAGGATGCGGTCACGGCTTCTGGCCATTGGGGGCGGCCGCCGGCGGCGGCGCGACTGCCTCCGCCTTGGGGGGAGCGTCAGCCTTCGGCTTGTCAGACTCGGGAGCCGCCGGCTTTTCGGGGTCCGCGGCCGACGGCGGTGGTGGGGGCGGCGGGGGCAACAACTTCGCCGCCGGAGTGGGCACGCGGCTACAGCCGGCGCGCGTGCCGACGAAGATCGTCTTGCCGTCGGGCGCGAAGGCGACGGTCCACACGCTCGACTTCTGCAACTCAGGCCCCTCCTGCTCGCCCTTCGCGACGACGTCCCACAGCTTCACCGCGCCGTCGAGACTGCCGCTGGCCAGCCGCGTGCCGTCGGGCGCGAAGGCCACGCTCGTCACCCAGTCCTTGTGGCCCGTCAGCGTGGCGAACTCCTTGAAGTCGGACGTCGTCCACAGCCGGATCGTGCGATCGGCTCCGACCGTCGCCAGCCGCCCGCCGTCGGGCGAATAGGCCACCGCCCAGATGCTGTCGCCGTGCCCCTCGAGTTTGCCCTTCTCCGCGCCGCTGGCCGGATCCCAAAGCTTCACAAGCTTGTCACTGCCGCCGCTGGCGAGCGTGGCCCCGTCTGCCGAGAAGGCCACCGCCGTCGCCGCGCCGGTATGGGCCGCGATCGCCTTGAGCTCCGTGCCCATGGCCGTGTCCCAGATCACGACGGTACCGTCCTCACCGGCCGTCGCCAGCCGCGCACCGTCTGGTGAAAAGTCGAGCGACCGCACCCAGCCCTTGTGCTTCTTGATATCGTGCTTGAGCGCGCGGGCAGGCAAGTCCCAGAGCTTCACGACCCCGTCGTAGCCCGCGGTCGCCGCCAGCATGCCGTCCCGCGACACGCGGACCGCCCAGACGGCTGTGCCGTGACCGGCAAGATCGCCCACGCGGCCGCCGTCGGCCGCCCGCCACACCACCACGTCACCCGGCCGATAGAGCAGGCTCTCACCGCCGACGGTGACGAGCTGCTGGCCGTCGCGGGTGAAGTCGGCGGCGATCACCCAGCGCTTGAAGTCGCCGAGGCTCGTGGCCGGCACGGCAGCCGGAGCCGCCGCGGGCGGCGGATCGGCCGCCAGGCCGGCCCCGGCGGTCAGCAACGCGGCGCCCAGCGCCACCGACAAGTCAACTGCACGAAACCCTCGCCCTGCCGCACGCATCGTGAATCTCCAGGGATTTTGCCGCGCTGGGCCGCTGTGTGCATGGCCTGCCGCCGGACCGCTTCAGTATAGTTGTCCCGCTTCCATCCATTTCAACCGGAGGCCCACCGATGGCCGCGCCACATCGTGCATCGACCCGCCGCCCCTCCAAGGACCGCCACGCCGTGCTCGTCGCCAGCGGTGACCTGCGCGAGGAGGCGAACCGCACCTGCTGGCCGGCCCAACGGCAGATGGAGGCCGACCTCACCGCGGCCTTCGCCCGGGCCGGATGGCGGCTCGACCGCGGCCACGGGGTGTCGCGTTCCCGCGGCCACGGCTTTCTCGCCAGCGCCCGCGAGGGGCTCGACGCGTTCGCCACGCTCGACCCCGCCACGCCCCTCGTCGTGGCGGAGGCCGTCTGGCAGTACTCCAACCACGTGCTGCCCGGCCTCACCACCCACACCGGCCCGATCCTCACCGTCGCCAACTGGTCGGGCCAGTGGCCGGGCCTCGTCGGCATGCTCAACCTCAACGGCTCGCTGACGAAGGCGGGGGTGCCCTACGCGACCCTGTGGGCCGACGACTTCGCGAGCCCGAGCTTCGACCGCCACCTACGGGCCTGGCTCGACCGCGGCACGGTGCACCACGACACCAGCCACGTCGTGCCGCTGGACCGGGTGCGGATCCCGGCGGCGCTGGCGCGGCAGGGAGAGGCGATCGCCGCCGACCTCGGCCGCCGCAAGGCCCTGATGGGCGTCTTCGACGAAGGCTGCATGGGAATGTTCAACGCCATCATTCCCGATCGGCTGCTGCACGCCACCGGCGTGTTCAAGGAGCGGCTCAGCCAAAGCGGGCTGTACTATGAGACGATGCAGGTCTCGGACACGGAGGCGAAGGGCGTGCTCGCCTGGCTGGAGAAGGCGGGGATGACCTTCCACTTCGGGAAGGACGAGGCCACGGCGCTGACGCGGCGGCAGGTGCTGCTGCAGTGCAAGATGTACGTGGCGGCCCTGCGGATCGCCGACCGTTTCGGCTGCGATCTCGTCGGCATCCAGTATCAGCAGGGGCTCAAGGACCTGCTGCCGGCGAGCGACCTCGTGGAGGGCATGCTCAACGACGCCCGGCGGCCGCCGGTCACGGCCGCGGGGTCCGGCCGCATCCTTTATAAGGGAGCGCCGCTCGTGCACTTCAACGAGGTGGACGAGTGCGCCGGCCTCGACGGCCTGCTCACGCAGCGGATTCACGCGGCCCTCGGCGAGCCGGTGGAAAACACGCTCCACGACGTCCGCTGGGGCGACTGGGACCGCTCCGGCACGACCGACCAGTGGGTGTGGGTGTTCGAGATCTCGGGCGCGGCGCCGCCGGCCCACTTCAGCGGTGGCTGGAAGGGGGCACAGGGCTTCCGCCAGCCGCCCATGTACTTCCGCCTCGGCGGCAGCACGCTGGCCGGCGTGAGCAAACCCGGCGCGATCGTGTGGAGCCGAATCTGGGTCGACGGCACGGGCGGCACGGAGAAGCTCTGCATGGACATCGGCCTGGCGGACGTGGTGCGTCTGCCCGAGGCGGAGACCCGCCGGCGGCTCGACGCCACCACGCCCTGCTGGCCGATCATGCACGCGGTGACGCACGGCGTCTCCCGCGACCAGATGATGGCTCGCCACAAGGCCAACCACGTGCAGGTCGCCTACGCCCGCGACGCCGCCGGTGCCGAGCGGGCGGCCCTGGCGAAGGCCGCCTGCGCCCGGGCGCTGGGCATCGAAGTCTCGATGTGCGGCACCCGCGGCCCGGGCGGTGCGGCGGCGGTCCGCTGGGACGCATGAGGCCGGACGCCACCCATGGCCCGGTAGGATAGTCGCACCCCGCGCGGCGGGAGTTTCGCCACTCATGGACCACCACGCATGACCAAGACACGCGGTTATCTGGGCATCGATGCCGGCACACAGGGGCTGTCGGTGATCTTCGCCGACGAGGAGATGCGGATTCGTGCCGCCGGCACCGGCTCCTATGACATGGTCCCCGGCCTCGACGCGGGCTGCTACGAGCAGCAGCCGGCCGACTGGGAGGCGGCGCTCGGCGGCGCCATGGCCGACCTGCGGCGGAAGCTGGCCGCGGTCGGGGTGGAGATGGAGGTGCTCGCCATCGGCATCTCGGGGCAGATGCACGGCGAAGTGCTCGCCGACGCGGCGGGGGCGCCGCTCGGCCCGGCACGGCTGTGGTGCGACGGCCGCAACGAAGCGGAGGGGCACGAGCTCACGGAACGGCTGGGCGTGAAGATGCCGAAGCGGATCACGGCCGCCCGCTGGCTGTGGACGATTCGCAACCAGCCCGAGAAGGCCGCGCGGACGGCCCACATCACCACGCCCGCCGGCTGGATCGCCCACCTGCTCACCGGCGGCTGGACGCTCGGCATCGGCGACGCCGCCGGGATGTTTCCCATCGACCAGCGGTCGCTCGACTACGACGCGCGGCTGCGGGCCGACTTCGACGCGCTCGTCGCCGCGCTGCCCGGCGGCCCACGGGTGCCGCCGCTCGGCGACCTGCTGCCGGCGGTGCGTCGGGCGGGCGCGGACGGCGGCACGCTCGACGCCCGCGGCGCGAAGCTCCTCGGGCTGCCGCAGGGCATTCCCGTGGCGGCCGCGGAGGGCGACCAGCCGGCGGCGTTGGCCGGTTCGCTGATCGGCGACGCCGGCCAGGTGTCGATGAGCTTCGGCACGAGCGTGGTCGCCAACGCGGTCGGCGACCGGCCGTTTCAGGGCATCGCCCGGGCGATCGACCACTTCTGTGCCCCCGACGGCAAGCCGATCAACATGGTGTTTCTCCGCAACGGCACGACGGCGATGAACACCGTGGTGGAGATGTTCGGCCGGGCGCTGCCGGCCGGTGGCGACCAGGCCGCCGCGTTCGCGGCCGTGATGCCGCAGGTGCTCACGGCTCCCGACGACTGCGGCGGCGTGACGGCGCTGCCCTTCCTCGACGACGAGCCGGGACTCGGCGTATCGCGTGGGGGCACGGCGGGCCTGATCGGCCTCGATGCCACGAACGCCAGGCCGGGCAACGTGGCCAAGGCGATGCTCCTGGCCACGATCTTCAACCTGCGGATGGGCAGCGACCTGCTCGATGCCCAGGGCTTCCCGCGCACGGAGATCATCCTCTCCGGGGGCCTCACGAAGACGCCCGGTCTCGCCCAGATCCTCGCCGACGCATTCCACACGCCGGTCGTGCTGCTGGATGGCGCCGACGAGGGCACGGCCTGGGGCGCGGCGTTGATGGCGAAGTTTCGCGCCGAGACGCTGGCCGGCAAGGCCGCGACCTGGCCGGCCTTCCTGCAACGCCACGCCACGGGCACGCCGACGCGGTTCACACCCCGGCCACAGGCGGCCGCCGCGCTCGACCGCGCGTTCGCGCGGCACCAGCGGCTCCTGGCGATCCACGCACACCTCGACGCGGCCGTCCACGGCTGACCAGCCATGCCGACACCCGCGGCCCGCGGGCCAGTCTTCCTGATCGGCGCCGCGCTCGTCGTCACGACGCTGGTTCCCGGCTGCGGCCGGTCGGCACGCGGGCCGCGCCGCCGGCCGCTCGTCGGCGCGGTCGTCGTCGACGGCACGCCGGCATTCTCGGGGGCCGTAAGCCTCTATCCGCGGGCCGGCCACACCGGGCCGGTGGCGACGGCCGAAATCCGCGCCGGCCGGTATACGTTCACCGTCACCACCGGCCCGACCGCGGGCCCGCATCGTGCGGTGGTGGTGTTCCTGCGCGATGCCGCCGAGGCGACCGCCTTCCAGCCGCGGCACGGCAAGGCACGACCGCCGAAACCGGCCCCGCCGCCGGAGGGCGCGGATGCGGAAGATCCGGCTGCCGCCGCCCAGACTGAACCCGAAACCGCGGACACACCGGCCGTTGACTCCGACGCGCCGCCTCCCACGCCTGCTCCGCCTCCGACAAACATGCGCGAGTTCGACGTCGAGGTGCCCGCCACCGACCCGCCCCGGCTCGACTTCACGATCGACCGCGGAGCATCCCCATGACCGCCCGGAGCCCGCGTCTCGTCGCCGTTCCGCGGCGCCAGGGGCTGACGCTCGTCGAGCTGCTCGTCGTGATGGCGATCATCGGCCTCCTGGCCGCCATGCTCTTCCCGACGATCCAGGGCGCGCGGGAGGCGAGCCGACGGATGGCGTGTTTGAACAACATCCGGCAGCTCGGCCTCGCCGCCAGCGTCCATCACGACGCCCGCGGCTGGTTTCCCGCCGGCAGCCTGATCGCAGCCGACGGCACCTCGTGGGGGCTGACGGTGTCGCTGCTGCCCTACCTCGAGGAGCAGGTGCTGTTCGACTCCGTCGTGCTGCACGCCGGCGGGGCCTGTGGCCAGGTGCGGGCACTGCAGGCCGCCGGCAAGCCCGATCCCGCCTCACGACGGCTGGCCGTGCTCGCCTGTCCGTCCGACCCGCAGGCCGGCCGGCCCCTGCAGAGCGGCCCATCCGGCCCGCTGCCGACGTCGGGCGACTGCGGCATCGTCCATCCGGGCAACTACCTCGGCGTGGCCGGCCGCGAGGAGGCGGTGGACGCCTCGCAGCCGATCAACAAGTGCTACACCAGTCGCGGCATCGACGCGGGCACGGGGCTCTTCTATGACGACAGCCGCACACGGATGAAGGACGTCGCCGACGGCCTCTCCAAAACGCTCGCCATCGGCGAGCGGGGCGTGCCCGAGGACCTCGGCTGGGGCTGGGTGATCGCCGGCGGGCAGGAGTGCGAGCAGTATCTGGGAGCCGCCCGCGGCGTGTTCCGTCCGACGCTTCCGGGCAACGCCTCCACGGCCGACGAGGAACTGCTCCACTGGTGGAGCTGGCACGCCTCGGGCCCCCACTTTGCCCTCGCCGACGGCAGCGCACGGGCGATCTCCCCTGACGTCGACCACGCCGTGTTCATGGCTCTGTCCACCCGTGCCGGGGGAGAGGTCGCGGCGGTGCCGTGACCGGTGGGGCTGCCACATATTCGCGGCTCATGCGTGTGGCCCAACAAGCCCCGGGTGGAAACCCGGGGACTCCGGTCACAACAACCACCCCACGGTCAGGACACGGCGAGCATCCGCTCGAGCGCCGTCACGGCCCACCGCGCCGTCTCATCGTCCACGCGGATCACGTTGACAGGCTTGCACGCCTCGAGGTGCTCCAGGCTCCAGCAGAGGTGGGCAAGATCGATGCGATACATCGTCGCGCACATGCAGATCGTGGGCGACAGGAAACGGATCGTCTGCTCGGGATGGTTCTGTTCCAGCCGCTTGACGAGGTGCAGCTCGGTGCCGATCGCCCACTTCGACCCGGGCGGCGCCGCCGCGACGGTCTTGAGGATGAAACTCGTGGAGCCCGTCAGATCGGCCTTGTCCACCACCTCCATCGCGCACTCGGGATGGACGAGAATCTGCACGCCGGGGAGGTTGGCCCGGAAGGCGTCGACGTGCTCGGGACGAAACATGGCGTGCACGCTGCAATGCCCCTGCCAGAGGATGACGCGGCTCTTCTCCAACTGGGCCCGGGCGTTGCCGCCGAGCGTGGGGTCGTGCGGGTTCCACACGCACATCTCGTCGAGCGGGATGCCCATCTTCCGAGCCGTGTTGCGGCCCAGGTGCTGGTCGGGAAAGAAGAGCACCCGCCTGGTGCGGGCGAACGCCCAGTCGAGCACGGCCCGGGCATTGCTCGACGTGCAGACGATGCCACCATGGCGGCCGCAGAAGGCCTTGAGGCTGGCGGCCGAGTTGATGTAGGTGACGGGCGTGACGTCGGCGGTGTCGATCACGGTGCCGAGGTCGGCCCAGGCGTCTTCCACCTGCTCGATGGCGGCCATGTCGGCCATCGAGCAGCCGGCGGCCATGTCGGGGAGCACGACCGTCACCCGCCGGCCGCCGCGGGCGGCGACCTTCTCCGGCGTGTTCACGAGGATGTCGGCCGTCTCGGCCATGAAGTGGACGCCGCAGAAGGCGATCGCCTCGCAGGCGTCGCGGCCGGCGGCCGACTTCGAGAGCTGGTAGCTGTCGCCCTGGAAGTCGGCGTGGGCGATGACGCCGTCCTGCTGGTAGTGGTGGCCGAGGATCACGAGCCGCGGGCCCATGCGGCCGCGGACGGCCGCGATCCGCGCGTCGAGCTCGGCGTCGCCGAGACCGCGGTAGTGGGCGAAAGGCTGCGGAGCGGGAGCGAGCGTGGCGGAGGACATCGAGTCCAGTATACGCCCGTCGAACGCCCGGCGGCCGTGCGGTATACTGCCGCCCTCCTGGGGCCCGCCGGCAGCGGCCGGCTGCGGCGCCCCGGCACATGTCTCGGCGGCCCCAGGCCGCCACGCACGGGAAGGACGGCGACGGCACGATGGCGCGAAAAGTGGTGAATCGGAAGGAACTGCGGGCCCAGGCGGAGGCCGCGGAGGCCCGCGGCAAGACGAAGAAGGCCGCCAAGGAGAAGCCGGCCAAGGAGAAGAAGGAGAAGGCCGCCAAGGAACCGAAGAAGGCCGCCGCCAAGAAGCCAAGCCGGAAGAAGGTCGCCAAGGAGGCCCGCATGAAGGCCTACTGGGGTGTGTTCAACCAGGCGATGAAGCGGCTGGCGATGTTCGAATACGCCGACAAGAAGGCGGCTGAGAAGAAGGCCGCGGAATTGGGCGGGAACCACTTCATCCAGCTCCTCAAGGAACCGATCTCGGAGTGACGCAGCGGGCCTCCGCCCGCACGCAGGCAACCCGGCCCTCCGGGCCTGGCGCTCTCACAAAAAGCCCCCGGCGGGAGCCGGGGAGGATGATGTACGCGAACCTGCGGCATCGTGCCGCAGTTCGCTTGGCGGGCCGCCGCCCGCGCGCAGGCAACCCGGCCCTCCCCGGCCTGGCGCTCTCACAAAAAGCCCCGGCGGAAGCCGGGGGACTCCGGGTGGCATGCCTGCCCAGGTGCCATGCGATCTGGGTTTGAACCGGAAAATTGCAGGCCGTCATCCGGCATGGACGACGGGGTGGTTTTCGTGACCGGAGGCCTTGGGTTTCCACCCGGGGCTTCTCGGATGGGCGACAAGACCGATTCCCAAATCACAGGATCTGCAAAACAACGTTCGCAACCGGATTCCTTCAGCGGCGACGCTCTGTCGAGCCACTCGGCGCACCATCAAAACCCGTAGGCGCGGGCTGCGCGGCGGTCTCGGGCCGCTCACGGCCAGGGACTTTTCCAGTCCCCCCAGGCGGCGAGGTACCGGGCCAGGCCCGGGCTGGTCTCGGCCTTCTGCTCGATCCACCCGCGGGCCTGCTCGATCAGGGCATGCTCCCGCTTGACGTCGATGTCGCCGGCCACCACCCGCGACCGCAAAAACACGAAATACGTGTCGAGCACGTCGCCGCGGCAATAGTCGTTGATCTCCGCCGCCTTCCCCGCGTCCCACAGGTCCTGAACCATGTGGCCGGCGACGTCCATCTTGCCCGGCTTGCCGATCAGGTTCGCCGCCAGCGACAGGCCGCCGGTGAACCGCGAGGCGCCCGAGTTGGTGAGCCACTCGTGGAGGTCGAAGTGGGCGGCCGTGTTGTAGCGATAGCGGGGCTGGTCGAAGTTTCGCGCGTCCTCGGCGAACCAGTCGGGAATCGGCAGGCCGTAGCGGAAGGCGCACAGCTCCAGGAGCGGGATGTCGAAGCCCCGGCCGTTGAAGCTCACCAGCCGCGGCCGCTGATGCTTCATCCACCCCGCCCAGAACTGCTTCGTGATCTCGTGCGGCCGCGACTGCTGCTCGTCGAGGGCCACGAGATCCTGGAGGGCGAGGTCGCGGCCAAGCTTGGCCACGACCAGCGACACCGGCACCTGGAACGTGTAGGGGATGAAATCCTTGCCGTTCTCCGCGAGCAGTTCCTGGCGGTAGCGGGCGATGGCCGCGGCGGCCGTCAGCCCCGCGCCAGGATAGCGCAGCCGAGACACGAGGTCGCCGTCGGCCACGCTCTCGATGTCGAAGACGAGGTATTTCGTGTCGGTCGCGGCCATGACGCGGCTCACCGCCTGGCCAGCGGGTGCTTGAGCGGCAGCCAGGCGCCGTCGGCCTTGCTCGAAGCCACCGCCTGCTCGATGAAGTACATCCCCTCGACGCCGTCGTGGATGTTGGGGTAGACGGTGTTCGTCCGCTCGAAGGCCCCGCCGCCGGCCGCCTCTGCCATGGCGTCGAAGGCGGCCCGATAGACGTTGGCGAAGGCCTCGAAGAATGCCTCCGGATGACCCGAGGGAAGCCGGCAGGCGGCCCGGCCCGAGTCGTTCATGAACGGGGCGTTGGGGTCGCGGGTGTAGAGCTGGTGCGGCTTGCCGTTGTGCCGCACGAGCATCTTGTTGGGCTCCTCCTGGCGCCACTCCAGGCTGCCGAGCGTGCCGTCGATCTGGATCCGCAGGTCGTTCTCGCGACCATGGCTGATCTGCGAGGCCGTCACCGTGCCCAGGGCGCCGTTCTCGTAGCGGATCACGGCGGTGCCGTAATCGTCGAGCGGCCGGCCTGGCACGAAGATCTTCAGATGGCCGCTGATCTTCTCCGGGAGCAGCCCGGTCATGTAACGGCCCAGGTTGTAAGCGTGGGTGCCGATGTCGCCGAAGCAGCCCGCCGCGCCGCTCTTGGCAGGATCGGTCCGCCAGGCGGCCTGCTTCTGCCCCTCGCTCTCGAGCCGGGTCCGCAGCCAGCCCTGGATGTACTCCGCCCGGATCGCCTGGATCTCGCCGAGCTGACCGGAGAGGATCATCTCCCGGGCCTGCCGGACGAGCGGATAGCCGGTGTAGTTGTGGCTCACGGCGAACACGGACCGCGCCGTGGCCACCACCTTCGCCAGTTCCTCCGCCTCGGCGAGCGTGAGCGTCAGCGGCTTGTCGCAGACGACGTGGAAGCCGGCCTCGACCGCGGCCTTGGCCACGGGAAAGTGCATGTGATTGGGGGTCGTGATCGAGACGAAGTCGATCCGCTCTCCGGCCGGCAGGGTCCGCTCCTTGTCGAACATCTCCTGATAGGAGCCGTAGGCCCTCGCCGGGGCGACGTCGTAATCGGCGGCGCTGGCCTTGGAGCGGGCCGCGTCGCTGGAGAAGGCTCCGGCCACGAGGGCGGCCCGGTTGTCGAGGACCGCTGCGGTGACATGCACCCGCCCGATGAACGAGCCCTGCCCGCCGCCCACGATGCCCATCCGCAGTTTGCGGCCCAGCGTTCCATTCGGCGCCATAGCGCGGTTCCTTTTCCCCTTCCTGTCCGGATGCGTGCTCCTCGGCTGCGCCGCCCCGTGGCGGCCGCCGGAGGATCGCGACTCTAGCACACGGCCGGCCCGGCCACACGGGGCGGGGCCGTTGCCGCGGGCATGGCGGACAGCCTACGATGCGCCGACGGGCCGGGGCAGAGTTGACCGCCCGCCTCCACTCTCGGGCATGCCATGGGATTTCAGGACCGCGGCTATTACCGTTCGCCACGCGGATCGTTCGCGTCCGAATGGAGCGGCGTGTCGATCCTCATCGCTCTCAACGTCGGCCTCTGGCTGGCGAACTTCATCCTCTCGGGCGATCTGATCCGCGAGGTGTTCCCGCTGCGGCTGTGCCTCAACGACATCTTCTCGCTGCACTCGAACCTCACCAGCCATCCCTGGAACTTCTGGCAGCTGCTCACCTACGGCTTCCTCCACGACGGCCCGAGCCTGGAGCTGCAGGACACCCTGCGGACCGTGGGCCGGACGCAGACCTTCTCGCCGTTCCATCTCCTCGGCAACATGCTGATGCTCTTCTTCTTCGGCCGCGAGGTCGAGGCGACGATGGGGCGGGCCGAGTTTCTCCGCTTCTACTGCACGGCGATCGTCATGGCGGGGCTGTTCTGGGTGGTGGGAGAGCAGTTCCAGGAGCCGGGGATCAACGTTCGCCTCGTGGGGGCCAGTGGCGGCGTAATGGCGGTGCTCGCCGTCTTCATCTGGTACTTCCCCCAGCAGACCGTCTATTTCTGGGGCGTGCTGCCGGTGCCGGTGTGGGCGCTCGGCGTGCTCTACATCGCCATCGATTTCGGCGGCGCCCTGACCGGCGGCCGCGGCGTCCCGCAGGACGCGAAGCTCGTGGTGGCGCACATCGCCCACCTGGCAGGCGCCGCTTTCGGCCTCCTCTATGCCTGGCGGGGCTGGAGCCTGGAGGACCTCGGCACCTGGACGCAGCAGCTCCTCCGTCGCCGACCACGGATGCGGGTCGTGCATCCCAATGCCGACCAGGCCGAGGAAGAGGACGAACGGTCGCTTCACGAGACGGTGGATCGCATCCTCGCCAAGATCAGCCGCAGCGGCGAGTCGAGCCTCACCCCCGCGGAGCGGGCGACGCTCACCCGCGCCAGCCGCAAACTCAAGGATCGCTCGCGGTAGAGCGGTTCCTGCATACCTGCAGCGTTTCCCGGCCACCTTGGGCTGGCGCGAGGGCTGCACGCAATTGTGGCGCCGCTGAAGCAGCGGGCGACCCTGTCGCCGCGTGGCGGATGAACGGGCCGGAAATGCTGCGCCGCGGGGTCCGGTCCGAGGGTGCCATGGCGTCTCGATGCGCGGTAAACTTTTGTCATGCACGACGATCACCATCAGGATCAGACATCGACGCGGGGTCTTCCCTGTCGGCGCTCGAGCGAGCGTGAGACGATCATCGCTGCGGCGCGACATGTCGTTCATCTGGATCCTGCCACGCGGGCCGCCGCGTTCGTCGGCCTCAGCAGGACGCTGGAGACGGTGCTCGGGCCATTGTCAGCACCGGAGCGTCGCCGTCGTCGGCTGGCAGCGGAGCGGCTCGACCCGCTTCCGAGTCCGTGGTGGAAGTACATGCGTCGCACCGAGTGGCCGACCGCCGATGCCGCCTCCTGAACAGCCGACGTCGTCGTTCTGCTCGCGGCGGTGTTCGACAGACTCCGGATCCCCTACGCGTTCGGCGGGGCGTTGGCCGCGAGCTTCTGGGGCATCCCGCGGACCACCCAGGATGCGGATTGTCTCGTCGCCGTGCCGGCGCTCGGGTACCAGAAACTTGCCGATGCACTGTCCGCAGCCGGATTCCTCATCGACGAGCTGGACGGCACGCGGCCGGTGGCCGTGGCCGAATTGCGGAGGCAGATCGCCGACAGGGGATTCATGAGCCTGGTCCACGAGTCGACGACCGTCGAACTGTTCGTGCCGCTGGTGCCGCTCCAGCACGCCATCCTCGAACGGGCCCAGGAGTTTCCGTTTGCCGACCGCACGATCCGGGTCACGACGGCCGAGGACCTGATCCTGCTGAAGATGGCGTTTCATCGCCAGAAAGACCTGATGGACGTCAAGGGTATCCTGCACGTGCAGCAGGGCCGGCTCGATGTCGGCTATGTACGGCAGTCGGCCACGCGGATGCTCGAAGCGAGTGTGGCGGCGGAGCTGGAGACGCTGCTCGGCGAGTACGGTGGTGGCAGCTCGGCGCACGGGGTGCAGTGAAGGATCCAGCCGCTGATTTTCGCACGCGCTCCCGGTCATCTGCCGTGAACGTGTTCACGGCAGCGTGTGCCGGCGGCGCGGCCGTCTCACGGCCGCGTAAGGTCGGCGGCCGCCGCCAAGGGCAGCGGGCACACGAAGCGGCTGCCGCCGTCGGTGAGCACCTGCTGCGATCCTGTGCCCGGCCGGTCCCGGCTGTTGCGCCTCATGATCCGCCCCGCCAGGCCGACGCTTGCCGACGGGCCATTGGCCGACCTATCCATTATCCATGGTCACCGCGGCATGGCCGCGGGCAGGGCGGCAGTGCGGGCGTCGGGCCGGGCCTGCATCCGCAGGCGGGTGATCGCCGCCACCACCTCCTCGAACTTCAGCTCGTCGAGGTGGCCCGAAAGCGTGGCCTGCGCCCGTCCGTGGATGTCGAGGATCGCGACGTTGGGCGTCTGGGCCACCATGCCGAAGTGCCGCCGCATGCTGTCGTCGAAGTCGAGCCACACCGAGACGAACTCGGATTCCTTCCGCAGCCGCGACCGGGCCACCGCCCGCAGCGGCTTGGGCACCTCCGAGATGCAGGCCACCGGTATGACGTGGACGTCGGGCACGCGGGCGTTCGCCGGCCAGCCGGGCAGCCCGACCACCGGCTGCCGCGACCACTCGGTCGCCGGGGCACCCGCCGCGGTCGGATGGAAGCGGACGTGCAGTTTGCGGCCCATTTCCAGGGCCGCCTCGGCCCCGTGACGGTCGGCGTACACGAGCACGACCACGTCGCCGCGCAGGAGCGCCGTCTCGCGGCGGTTCTTGAACTGGTCCTCGAGAACGACGTCCACGACGCGGTCGGCCACCTGGGCCGATGCGTCCGGCACGACGCCGAGCACGAGGCACGTCGCGAGCAGCGGCAGCCACGGACAGAGGGGACGCAGGCATGTCGCACGCGGCTGGTTCATGGGGCACCGTTGGGATGTGGGGAGCGGGGGAGGTACCGCGCCATCGGTCGCCGGGGCAAGCCGGGTTTCAGGCCGCGGCCCGGAGTTCGCCGGCGCCAACCGGTTCGTCGGCGGTCGCCGGCGCCGCGACAAGCTCCCCGGCCTCATCGCCGCCCGCGTCGGCCGCGCCGCCCAAGGGCCGCACGACCGCCAGGATCGCCGGCAGCAGGACCAGCGACGTGATCGTGCAGGTGGTGACGCCCAGGGTGAGCACGCGGCCCAGGCTTTCCAGGCCCTTGTGGCTGGCCACCATCAGCGCGCCGAAGCCGAGAATCGTTGTCAGCGCGTCGACGAGCACGGAGTTGGCGGTGGAGGCGCTGATCCGGTATGGTCCCGGCCGCTCCAGGGCGTCGTGGACGATGTGCACGCCATAGTCGACGGCGATGCCCAGAATCAGCGGAATACCGATCAGGTTCGCGGGATTGAGGTCGATGCCGACGAGCCCCATGAGGCCGAGCGTCTGCGCCATGCCCAGGGCCAGAGGCAGCGCCGCGAGCAGCGCGTGCAGGATGCTGCGGAAGTCGAGCCACAGCACGGCGAGGATCACGATCAGGGAGTACAACGCCGCCTGCTCGTAACTCCGCTTCATCTCCAGCGACGCCTCGTAGGCCTGGAGCGGATTGCCGGTGGCCCGCGGGTCGACGGCGCGGACGTCCTTCACGAACCGCTCCAGCGCGTCGAAGTTCCAGATGTCGCCACGGCCGTAGATCTTCAGCAGGTGGCGGCCACTGGAGCCCACAAACCGCTCCACGAGGCTCGGCGGCAGGTCGGCGAGCTGCGGCGGCTCGGGATCGGCGACGCCGGCGAGGGCGTGGAGACGGGTGAGCAGATCGCCCGCGGCCCGCTGCTGGAAGGCGGCCAGCGTCCGGAAGCAGTCTTCCGGCCCCATCCGCCGCAGCGCCTCGCGGGCCCGTTCCAGATGCCATGCGGTCCGCAGACCGCCGGGCCGCTTCACCGCCTCACCCTGCGCCCAGCCGAGCGTCTCGCCGAGGGCTTCGAGCCGATCGACCGGGATCTCCGGCGGCCGCTCGGGCAGGTTCGCCAGCCGGCCGCGGATTCGCTCGATGATCGGTCGCTTCAGGTCCTCGTCCACGGGCAGCAGCGACGCGATCTCGTCCACCCGCTCCACGCTGGGCAGCGCCTTCAGCTGCTCCTTCCGCGCGAGCAGCTCCTCGCGGGAGTTGGCGATCGACAACGCGTACCACACGCTCTGGTCACACTCCTCGAGCAGTTTCTTCTCGACGGCCACGCTCTCCAGGCCGTCGGGCTGGAGGTTGAGCAGGTTGTGGTCGTAGTCGAGCTCGTGAAGGCCGCCCGCCAGCGCCATCGTGCCGGCCATGGCTGCCAGAGCCACGAACCGCGGATGCCGCAGGACCGGCGCCAGCCAGGCATGCACGGGCACCGGTTCGGGAATCCGGCTCCCGAGCCAGCTGCGATCGACGATCGCCACCACCGCCGGCAGCACGAGCAGCTCCGCCGCGCAGCAAAGGAGAATGCCGCCGCCGGCGATCATGCCCAGCTCCGCCACGCCGACGAAACTCGTCAGCGCCGCGCAGAAGAAGGCGACGGCCGTGGTGATCGCGCCGGTGAGGATGCCGGGGCCGACCGAGCCGCTGGTTTCCAGGAGCGCCGCGTCGCAGGCATGCCCCGCCCGCCGGAACTCCAAATAGCGGCCGATGTAGTAGGTGCCATAGTCGATGCCCACGCCGATCATCGTGACCGTGAAGGTCACGCTGAGAATGTTGAGGTGGCCGACGCTCACCGTCGCCCAGCCGAAGGCCCAGGCCATGCCGATCACGAGCACGCCGTTGGCCATCATGGCGTGCCGGATGCCGCCGAAGCCCGCGATGATGACGATCGCCACGGCCGCCAGCGACAGGCCGCTGGCCCACACCATCGACTGCTGGCTCGACCGCATCTCGTCGTCTTCCATCACCGGCAGGCCGGTGAGGCCGATCGTGGTGTCGGGATGCCGCGCGGCCACCACCGCGATGATCCGCCGCAATTCGTCGGTGGCGGCCGACGCCCCCGCGAAGCCGCCCTCCGCCTTCACCATCCGCAGGAGCACGAAGCCGAGCCGGCCATCCTTCGCCAGGAGGTGCTCGCTCGACAGGTCGCGGAGCGTGGACAGGGACTCCGGCATGCTCGGCCAGGGCGAAAGATACTCCGCCAGCCGCGGGTCGGCCGGCTGGGCCGCCGGCTCCATGCCCGCCAGCAGCGCCTCGCTGTACCGCTCGAGCGCGGCCGTGGGGGACTCCGCCTGGCCGGAAACACCGCCGGCCACCATCTGGCCGGCCATCCCGGCGACCATGGTACCGACCTTCAACTGCGCCCAGCCGCCGGCCAGGATCGGCTCCGTCCGCTCGATGAACCGGTCGATGGCGGCGAGGTCGGCGGGCGCGAGATAGTGCAGGCCCTTGGCACGGATTCGCGACAGGTCCACCTCGTGGAGCACCGAGCGGAAGAGGTCGCCCTCACGGGCCACCTCGCGCGACACCTCCTCCAGGACGGCGATCACGTCCTCCCGCACGCGGCCCTCGACCACGACCACCGCGTCGTCGTCCTCGCCGAACTCGTGGATGTAATCGATCCACAGCTTGTTGTATTCGCTCTCCGGGTCGAGCAGGTCCACGCGGCTCACCTTGTAGCCGAGATGCCGGGCCGTCCAGAGACCGGCCAGGCCCGCGGAGAGGATGGCGGCGATCACGATCGCCAACGGCCAGCGCAGACAGGCATGCGTCCAGGCCACGAGGCCACGGCCCAGAAGGCTCTTCGGCGGGGGGAGCGTTCGGGCGGGCGCGGCGGCCGGGGCGGCATCGGCGTTGGGGTCGTGGAGGTGCAGCATCGACGCGGTCCGGCGGACGAACGGGGGGCGGGATGGTAGGGAACCTGCGGCACCCGGCCAAGCCCCGATTCGCCGCGCGACGGCAACCCCGGCAAGGTGGGCAAACCCTGCGAATTTCGCGAGGAAATCACTGGGCCGAGCGGCTCTCGCAGGCCGAAAACTCCCCGGGGAGACGGCGGACCGCCGCCGTCCAGAGGGGCCTGTCGATCCGGGGGGATTCGCATGGGTGGGCGCGCAATCGCACTGGCCGTGGGGCTGGCGTTGGTGGCCGGAGTGATCCGAGCCGCCGAATCACCGCACATGGCGCAGGGCGGCATCGCCGCGGCGTTGGCCGATGCGGGCGCATCGGGCCGCGACGCACGGCGCCGGGCCGCGGAGGCGGTGCCGCTCGACCGCATGCCGGAGGCCCAGCGAAAACTCGCCGCCCAGAGCCTGCGGTCGGCCACGCTGTTCCGCCACCTGCCGGCCGAAACCGTGACCTGCGATCCCGCGCTGCTCGAGTTCATCCTCGCGCGGCCCGAGGTGATGGTCGATCTGTGGCGGGCGCTGGGCATCAGCCGGCTCGCGCTCGATCCCGCCGGCCCGGGCCAGTGGCGCATGTCAGACGGCTACGGCACGACAGGCACGGTGCGGCTGCTCCATCAGGAGCGGACGCCGCACGGCGGGCTACTCGTGTTCCATGGCCGCGGCGGCTACACCGGCCCGCTCGCGCCCCGCCAGCTCACCGGCTCCTGCCTGGTCGTCATCCGCCACGCGACGCTCGATCCCGACGCCCAGGGGCGGCCGCAGCAGGCCGTGCAGATCGACGCCTTCCTCGACGTGGACGGGCTCGGCCTGGAGATCGTGACCCGCACCCTGCAGCCGCTGATCATCCGCTCCGCGGCCGCAAACCTCCACGAGATCTGCCTCTTCATCTCGCAGTTCGCGGCGGCCGCCCAGCGCAACCCGGCCGGCGTGGAGCGGCTCGTCGAGCGAATGAGCCGCACCGCACCGCCGGACCGCCGGACCCTCGCCCGGCTGGCCGCGGGCAGGCCGTCGTCCCGGTCGCAGCCGGCGGTTTCGCCCGACGAGATGCAGGCTGAACTCGCCGCCCGCTGGATGCCGGCGGACCAGCTCGCGCCGGCCCGGCGGTGACGATTGCATCCCGCCAGCCGATCCTCTCGGCAGCCTTGGGCGGCTGCGCGACCCGCGGTGGTCGACAAGGCAGGCGGCACCACCAGCACGCATCTGCTCCGGCCCCACCGAAAACCATGGCGCCGCGGGCATCCCCTCGACCGCTCAGCGATTCTTTTTGGTCGACGTGCCGGCTGTCGAATCGGTCGACACACCGTAGATCGCGAAGGCAGCCAGCGTCGCCTGCGTGGTAACGCCATCGTCATTGACGATGGTGCCGGTGCCGGCACCAGCCGAGATCGTCGCACCCACGGCGCTCGACAACCTCACGAAAAACGTCTCATCGGGCTCCACGGACGCGTCATTTCTCACCGCCACGTTCACGAGCTTCGAGGTCTCGCCTGGGTTGAACGTCAGCGTGCCGCTCGTGGCCGTGTAGTCGCCATTGCGACCGCCCGTGGCCGTGCCATTTGCCGTCGCGAAGTTCACCGTCACCCTCGTGGTGCCGGCACGGTTCAGGCTGACAACAAAACTGAACACTCCCTGACTTTCGGGAGCCGATACCGACGAGACCGTGACCGCGAGCGGCGCGGGCGGTGCAGCTTGAACCAATGCTCGGACATCCAAGCGACCGCCTGTGGCGGTCTTGCCCGTGAGCGAAGACGTCGCCCTCGGCGTGCCCAGAATGGCCTCCCGCACCTGCTGGGCGGACGCCGCCGGATGCGCGGCTGCGTAGAGCGCCGCCGCACCGGTCACGTGCGGAGTCGCCATCGACGTGCCGCTGAGGGTGCCATAACCACCTCCGGGAAGCGTCGAATAGATTCCGGTTCCGGGCGCGGCGATGTCTACGGTCGTTGAACCGTAGTTCGAATACGACGCCAGCGACCCGTCCGAGTTCAGAGCCGCGACGGCGACGACGGCCTCGTAGGCCGCGGCCTTCGTCGTCTTCGTCCCCTGCAGCGTCGAGTAGTTGGACGGGTAGTTCGCCACGGAGTCGTTGTTGTCACCAAGGCCGTCGCTTCCGCCGTTTCCGGCCGCGGCAATGAACAGGATGCCCGCGTTGGCGCCACGAATGATCGCGCTGTGGAGAGCCGACGAGTAGCCGCCACCGCCCCAAGAGTTATTCGAGGCCACGATGTTGATGCCGTGGCGGCTCTTGAGGTCGGTCAGGTAGTCGATCGCCTTCACGGCATTGGCGAGCGTGCCCCCATTCGGGCCGAGGAACTTCGTGGAAATCATCGTGACGTTCCAGTTCACGCCAGCCACGCCGGCACCGTTGCCGCCAACGCCTCCGATGGTGCCTGCCACATGCGTTCCGTGGTCGTCTGCAACGCCGTCGTAGACCGTCTTGTCGTTCGCGTAGAAGTCCCAGCCATTGACGTCATCGACGTAGCCGTTGCCGTCGTTGTCGATCCCGTCCGGGGCATCGAACGGATTCACCCAGACGTTGGCCGCGAGATCGGGGTGGTCGACCTGAAATCCCTCGTCAACGATACCGACCACCACCGACTTGGAGCCGACAATCCCGGCATCCCAAGCCTTCTCCGCCTGTGATCCGAATTGATTCGTCGTTCCTGCCGGACCGCTTGCCGTCGGTTGGTCGTCGCCGTACATGCCCCACAACTGGCCGGTGGTGGCGTACGCGGGATCATTGCTGACGGCCGCAGGCGACAGCCGCCAGTTGGGTTCGGCGAACAGCACGTCCGGTCGCCTTGAGATCGCCGCGATGGCCTGCTCGACGCTCAGCCCCTTGCCAATCCCGACGCGTTCCAAAACACCGGTCGCGTTTTTCGCCATCGCACGGGTTTGGATGGCCTCGATCTGCCGCCCTTGCACCAGACCGCGGGCGAACTGTCGGGCGGCCGCCGTCGCGCCATCCGCAAATTGGACGAGTATTTCGCCGTCTACATAGGCCGCCAGCATCCGGCGATCTTCGAGGTGCTCACAGCCAAACCCCCGCCCGCCTGTGGCCATCGATCGACCACAGCGCTTGTGTCGTCGCACTGCCATGCTTTCGCCTTTCGAAGGACGCCCCCTTGCCCAATTGAAGGATAGCCGTCTGTCGCGACGACCGCAACGGTTCAACGGGCAGCAACGGTCGATTCGCGGGCTAGAATGTCGCATGCGCGTGCCGATACCGGCTCTGGACGGCGGGACCTGGCCGCCTTGACGGCCTTTTCTGCGATGCGGAACCAATGGCCCCGCTCCGGCAGGCGTGGAAATGTCGCTCGTCGGTGTATCCTCAGATACGCCGTGTTGGACGAGTCAGCCAAGGCCCGAAACGAACACCCATGATCCGGCAGATGAATGTGGCTTGGATGTCAGCCATCGTGATGGCCGGGATGGTCTTCGCCCAAGGCCAAATCGCCCCCGGCAAAGAGGATGACGGGGACGACAGCGGGGCCCCGACGGTGGTGGCGCAGGATTGGTCGGTGGCGGTGCAAGGCTGGAAGCCGGTCGCCGCGAACGAGCATCCGCGATTGATCTTCAGGAAGGACGACGTGCCGACGTTGCGGAAACGGGCGCAGACGCCGGCCGGCACGGCCATCATCGAGCGGGCCAAAAAACTATTGGAGTCGCCATTGACGACGTGGCACGCGGCCGGCCATGCGTTCCTCTATCAGGTCACCGGCGACCAGGCGTGGGCGGACAAGGCGAAGGAAGCCGCCGAGCAAACCCTCGCCCGCAGGCCCAATCCCGACGGTCGGTACACGTGGCCGGCTCAGGGGCAGTTGCGGGCGGGACCGTGTTTGTCGGCGTTGCGCGGGGATGCAGGCGTGGATGCGAACCGGATCGAGGAACTGCTCGGGAAGGTCGTCAACAACGCCCGCCGCGAGAGCGCCGCGGGGTACGGCAGCCGGGGCCATTCCTACGAGGGACATCATTGCGGCCGGTTGTCGTCCCATACCGGACTGGTGCCATTCATCCAGGCGTACCGGGTCGCCATGGGACGCGACCTTGTGCCGAACAGTTCCAACGCACAATGGCTGTTGGCGAAATGGGTGTATGGGTTCGTGGATCACCCGCCGAGCACGGGATCGGCGGGGTTGTACATGTACAACTCCCGCGGGATGTATGCCCAGGAATTCGGTCACGGAGGGGGGTCGAGCGGTGGAGACTTTTCGCAAGGCTGCGGCATCTGCCCGAAGGAACACGTCCCGGCCGTGCTCTCGCTGTACAACCACATCATCGAGCCGGGCGAGAAGACGTATGGGTCGGTTACCGGGTCGAGTACTGGATGGACATCAAGAAGCTAAAACTGCCGAACGACGTGAAAGACGTGACCGGCGCGGATGGTTTCGCGACGAAGACGACCATTCACACCGCCGACCCGGCCATGCCGTGGGCAATCATGACATTGCAGAAGGGCGACCCGCCCGCGGTGGTCGTGGATGGCAAGCAGGTCAAGGTCGGCGAGCAGACGTTGACGTTTGACGGCGAGAAGATCGTACTGGGCCGGTGACGGCTCCGGGTTGGATTTCCTGCATCAGGGGAGCCGCCATGCGAACCATTTCCGCCGTCGCCGCCGCCGCCCTGGTCGTGGCGTCCGTGGCGCCCCGCGGCATCGCCGCCGATCCGCAGACCGCCGCGCCGCAGTCGGTCGAGGAGATCGTGAAGCGGTCCAGGAGTTCCATCGTCACGATCCGGTTCGAGGGACGGCGAGAGTCCGACGCGGGGCTGGGGACGGGTTTCGTCGTCGGCGACGGCCTCGTCGCCACCAACCTGCACGTCATCGGCGAGGCCCGCCCGATCACGGTCGAACTCGCCGACGGCTCGTCCCACGAGGCCACCGCGGTGCATGCGACCGACCGCGACGGCGACCTGGCAGTCGTGCGGATCGCCGCCCCGGGACTCGCCGCACTGCCGCTCGCCGAGGCGGGCACGCTCGTCGACGGCCAGGAGGTCATCGCGATCGGCAACCCGCACGGCCTGAAGCGCAGCGTCGTGGCCGGCCGCGTGTCCGCTCTGCGGGAGATGAACGGCATCGGCATGATCCAGCTCGCGCTGCCGGTCGAGCCGGGCAACAGCGGCGGACCGCTGCTCGACCTCGAAGGCCGCGTGCACGGCATCGTGTCGATGAAGTCGCTCGTCACGCCGAACCTCGGATTCGCGGTGTCGGTCGCAAGGCTCCGCGGGCTGCTCGACCGCCCCAATCCCGTGTCGATGGAGCGATGGCTCACGATCGGCGCGATCGACCCCGCGGAGTGGACGCCCATCGGCGGCGCGCGGTGGCGGCAGCGGGCCGGCCGGATCTCGGTGAGCGGGGCTGGAAACGGCTTCGGGGGCCGCTCGCTCTGCCTCGCCGTCGCCAAGCCGCCGGAGCCGCCCTACGAACTGGCCGTGTGGGTGAAGCTCGACGACGAGGCCGGGGCGGCCGGCCTGGCGTTCGCCGCCGACGGCGCCGACCGGCACTACGGCTTCTACCCGACCGCCGGCCGGCTGCGGCTCACACGGTTCGACGGCCCCGACGTGCTCTCCTGGAGGATCCTCGACGAGAAGCCCGCGACCCGATACCGGCCCGGCGAATGGAACCACCTGCGGGTCCGGGTCGAGGCGGACCGGACCTCGTGCTTCGTGAACGACGCGCCGGTCTTCACGACGGCCACCCCGGCGCTCTCCGGAGGACGCGTGGGGCTCGCGAAGTTCCGCGACACGGAGGCGGAGTTTCGCGGGTTCGCGGCCGCTCGAGACCTGCCGCGGGCCGCGCCGGCGGCAGACGTGATGGCCCGCATCGAGGCCGCCACGGCGGCCCTTTTCCAGGACGACGGCCGGACCGCCGACGAGTCGGTTCGGGAGCAGATCGTGCGGAAGCTCCTGCCCGACGGCCCGCTTGCGCGGGCCGGCCTGCTGCGGCAGGCCGCGGAGCTCCAACAGCGGGCGGAGCGGCTCGAGGCGCTCGCGTCGAGCGTGCACGAGCGGCGGACGCTCGACGAACTCGGCAGGCTCGTGGGGGCCGCCGACGCCGAGATCGACCTCTTCCACGCGGCGCTCTTGATCGCGAAGCTCGACAATCCAGACGTCGACGTCGCCGCCTCGCGCCGGGCACTCGACCGGCTCGCCGCCGACGTGGCCCGGGCGGTGCCCGCGAAGGCCGACGAGGCGGTGAAGCTCGCGACGCTCAACCGGGTGCTCTTCGACGAGCTCGGATTCCACGGCAGCCGCGGCGACTACTACAACCGGTCCAACAGCTACGTCAACGAGGTCCTCGACGACCGCGAAGGCATCCCGATCACGCTCGCGATCCTCTACATGAACCTGGCACGTCGGCTCGGGCTGATGGTCGAGGGGGTCGGGTTCCCCGGTCACTTCCTCGTGCGGTACGAGCCCACCGCGGGCGAGCCGCGTTGGCTCGACGTGTTCGAGCGGGCGGCCGAGCGGACACGCGAGGAGCTCGCGGCACGCCGACGCGACGAGGCCGGCGCGGAGATCACCGACGACGACCTGGCGGTGGCCACCCCGAAGGCGATCCTCGCACGGATGGTCAACAACCTGCTCAGCATCGCGGTCCGGGAGGGTGGCCAGGCCGACGTGCTCCGCTACCTCGACGCCATTCTCGTGATCACCCCCGAGTCCGCCTCCGACCGGGTGATGCGGATGGTCACGGCCGCGCGACTGGGCCGGCGCGAGGCCGCGGTTGCCGACGCCCGTTGGCTGCTCGAACGGATGCCGCCGGAGATCGACCTCGACCAAGTCCGCGGACTCCTCGACCGTCTCGAGAGCGACCGCCCCGAGACGATTCGGGCCGACGCCGATCGGCCGGGCGACCGGCGTTGATACCGCGGCCCGCCGCGGCGGTACACGCCCATCGCGATACTACGAGTGTCAGGAGTGTAGGAACAAAGAGGTGTCCGGGGCTGGCATACACCGTCATGCCAACGCCTAGTCAGTTGCCGGTGTCGGCATCATCCCACCGCCTGTCTGAATTGCTTGCGGTACTTCGCGGGCGTCATGCCGGTGTGGTCGCTGAACAACCGCGTGAAGTGGCTCTGTGAAGCGAAGCCGAGATCGAGGGCAGCGCCGGTCAGAGTGGACGTATTGGCTTTGAGCAGTTCCAGCGACTTGCCGATTCGCCTCCGATTGATGAAGCGATGAAGGCTCAAGCCCGTCGAGTGCCTGAACTTCCTGGCAAAGTGGCCCGGCGAAAGCCCCACGCGCACGGACATGTCGCTCAACGAGGGAGCCAGCCGAAGATGTTCGTCGATGTAGGCGACGAGATTCGCAAGGGTGCTGCGTTCAAACACGGTTGCGTCGGTCATCCACTCGGGACGACGACAGCCATTTATCTCCAAGAGTCGTCGTATGAGACTGCGGGCTGCCAATTCTCTGCCGCCATCCGCCGCCCCTGAAGGCTTATCAGCGTAGCGGGACAATCGTGCCATGCAGGACGTAAGCACGGCGTCTTGATGAGACAGCGACTGTCGCAACTCCGGGACAGCGGAGATGCCTTCTGATTCCGTCACGCTCTGCAAATGCGCACGCGGAATGAGAAGCATGTAGAACTGGTGGCCGGGATGACATCGGTAGATCAGCGCGTGCACCTCACCATCGGCTGGAACAAACTGCACCGTGCCAGCAGCGACTGCGAACTGTTCTTCCGAGCCACGGCATATCAATCGCACGGAAGCCGTGGAGTGACTCGTGTAGATGCAACAATGAGCCACCTGTCGCATGTGGATCGCGACCGTGGAACCGTGGCCACTATCGGTCTTCCATGCCCCAAGCCATGCGTAGTGCTGAAAAAGGGAATTGCATGTTTCGTCCATAAGGCCCCCCTTGATGTGCACTCCGGCATCCTAGCCAGCCTTCTGCGATAGCCCACAACTCCACCGCTGTGTTTGTTCTCAGACACGAACCGCACGTCGGCACGGTTGGTCTCTGCAGAACGGATGACTGGCACACAGGCCGCGTGCAATGCACGCCCATGACCGTGCTGTGACAAAACGGCCTGCCGGACAAGACGCCATCGAGAACGTCCTGTCCAATCGCCCCGATGCCCAGCGGGACGCTCGGCCTAACCCGGGGAACAAGGATGTCGCCATGAAGATGCCCAACGCTCTGCCCATTGCTCAGTCAGCAGTTCTCGCACTTGCCGAGATCAAAGCCGCGACGGAAGCCTTTGACCGAGGCGAGAACAACGTGTTCGACGCCTTGGATGCTATCGCCGTGGCCGTCGCGGCATATCTGAACGCGTTGGCATCGTGTCGAGATGCCGCGTAGCGCCGCCCCGTCCAGAAGCAAGACAGCACTCCATCCAAGCCCGGGACGTCCACTTCGAAGCGGTCGTGGCCGGCTCCGAAAGGCACGACGCAAAAGACGACGCGCGCACGACGCATTTGCCGACGCAGCAGGCAGCCGCCCCCAATCGCACCGTTTCGCCACGGTCGCTCGAAGACCATGGGGCGAAGGGACTTGCGCGAGGTGACGCGACGACCGGCGAAATGGTGCGAGCAACGAAAGTAGGCCCGGTGTGATTCGAACACACGACCAAGGGATTATGAGGACGAAAGGAGTCTCCGGCGAGAGTGACCGAAAAACCTGGCATTTCCTCATTTAGTCCGCGAAAGACTGAGGTTTTGGTCAAAGTCGGGCAGTATCAAAACTGTCTCGGAACCGTCTACGAATCGTCTCACATCGCCTCTTTTGGGTTCAAACCCAAACCCCTCCGCCCCTAGTCCGACTCCATGCCATCTGGGTCCATAGCAGGGTCTCATGCCCAGGCTCAGGCGGCGAGGCAGCGGCATGCGATTCTGCCGTTGCCCGATGTACCAAATGCGATACACTCTGAGCATGGTGTCAGGTGGCCATGGACGCGGATCGCGACGGCCGATTTTGGAGGTCGTGTTCTTTCGCACTGAGACCGGCAGTGAGCCAGTGCGGGATTGGCTGCGAGGCCTGGCCCGGGAAGACCGCAAAGCCGTCGGGGAAGATATCAAGACAGCTCAGTTCGGATGGCCGATGGGAATGCCGCTCATCCGCAAACTGGCGAGCGGTCTATGGGCAGTCCGGTCGCGGATCAGTTCTGGCATTACGAGAGTGATTTTTACAGTGGATGGGCAGACGATGGTTCTCCTGCACGGCTTTCAAAAGAAATCACAACGTACACCCCCGGCCGACCTCATGACGGCGAAGCGAAGGCTCGCTCAACTACGATCGGAGTGACGCATGAAAAAGAAGCACCTTGGTAGCAGTTTCGATAATTTCCTGCAGACAGAACGTCTCCTCGAAACGGCGACCGCCACGGCAACGAAGCGAGTCATTGCGCATCAGATCGCCAAGGAGATGAAGCGGCGGCGACTGACGAAAGTTGCCATGGCGACCCGTATGAAGACCAGCCGGGCTGCACTCGATCGGCTGCTCGACCCGGACAACCCATCGGTGACGATCGGCACGCTCGAGAAGGCTGCGACAGCGCTCAACCGCCGGCTTAAAGTAGAGTTGCGTTGAACGTTGCCGGGGTTCAGACCAAACCCCTCCGCGTTCAATGCGACCCCATGCCATAGGGAGCCCATCACAGGGTCTCATACTCAGGCTCAGATGCCGGGGCAGCAGGCGAACCCACTACCCCGGCACCCCAACGGCGTCCTCCTCGGGGTGGTCTGATTCATGAAAGGAGCCCAGCGTGGAGTCGTTTCATCGAAGACCGTTCTTGGAATTCACTCGTGCGGAGCACGGCCAGCGGGAGACGGAGCCTTTCCTGCTCAAGGCACGGGAGGCGGCACAGCATCTGGCCTTCTCCGAGAGATACCTCTACCAACTGACTGCATCCGGGGAGCTGCCCTGCGTCCGCATTGGAAAGCTCGTCCGATACAGCGTCGAGACGCTCCGGAAATGGATCCAAGACCGTGAGTCTGCGGAGCATCCGCCGCTACCTCGAAAAGGCCAGCCAAAACGCCCAGCAGTGCAGCCTCGCCAAGTGCCGGTACCTCGGGCCGCATCAAAGCGTCGTTACCCGGCAGAAAAAAAGCCCGTCTCGGCTCGTGAACCACGAGCTGTTCAAGGTAGCGCCAAGACGGTTTCTGATAGGAGCCACAGTGACGTCGAGTCTGCAGAGCGAAGTTCCAGGTTATCTCAGTTCCTGAAGGGCAAAGGCATCACACGGTCGACGGCGGCCCCCCCAAAGACATGCGTCACTTATGGCATACGTGCGACCCAGCTCCGCACGCTGGCGCACAAGCTCGTCGATCAGTGGATCCGTCATGCAGCATGCCGGTGAAATCCGGTTTTCCCCGATGAAAACGGGCATCGAGCATCTGGATTTCAATAAAAGGGGATGAAATGACGTACTCGCCGGCTTCGCACGCTGGCGTGCGGGGACGGCCTCAAAAAAAGTGACATGGTCGCGGCCCATCCGCGTCCAGGACCGCCACGCCGGCGGCATGACGCCCCGCCCACCACCACTGCACGCGGCGGCCCTCCGGAGCCACCAGCTCGCTCCAGACGCGCGTACGACCCCGGGCCCCTTCCTTGGCCCGCTCCCAGACGAACAAGCCTCCACAGGAGAAATGTCGCGCTTATGGTTGGTCCGGGGGGCACCTCTCCCGTGAAGGTGGCGACGTCATCGAGCGGCGCGTGTTGGCGGCCGGACATGGTGCGCTGGAATTGGAGCCGGGCGCGGCCTGTCGCATGGGATGTGGTTGGTTCTGGGCGGGCAAAGACTAGGCCTCCGTGAGAATGGATTGCGGAACCGGGCGGCGGCGGGGAACCTGTGGGCCGAATCTCCACCCGCCTACCCACTGAAGCCCCAGATGCTCAATCGCAGTGCCGTCGTAGTCAGATACCGAGACGCGTTTCGCGATTGGCTGAGGTCGATCGGCATCGAGGAAGAGGAGTTTGAGGACCACGATGAGAAGTCGGTCTACCTGATCAGCGAGTGCGAATACCAGGAAGACCAGGGGGAGGTCCTGCAGGAGTCGGCCGCGGCGATCTTCTACGAGGTGGTGGCGGCGTGGCATCTGGCCCCGGAGCAGCACCCCGACTTCAACGACTTCGCCCTTTTCCAGTCATGGTTCGAGACCGAGTACTTCGACATGGTCGCCGACGCCCTCGAGGAGCCGCTGGTCAAGGAGACGTGAAAGGTCCTCTTCATCCACAAACGGGAGGAAGCCGATATGCCGCTGCAATACATCCTCAAAGTCGCCCTGACGTCGGCGGTCGTCGTGGCTGTGTCGGAGATCGCCAAGCGCAGCACGCTGGCAGGCTCGATCCTGGCATCCCTGCCGCTGACGTCCCTGCTGGCGTTCGTCTGGCTGTACTCCGAGACCGGCGACGTGCAGAAGATCGGCAGCTTGTCGCACGGCATTTTCTGGCTTGTGCTGGCGTCGCTGCCGTTCTTCCTCATCCTGCCCGCCCTGCTCAACGCCGGCTGGGGCTTCTGGCCCAGCATGGGTGTTGCGGCGGCCAGCACGGTCGTCGCCTACGCCGGCATGACCTACTGCCTGAACCATCTGGGGGTGGTGGGCTGATCGAGCCGGCGGGCTCAAGCTGGGGAAAGTCCTCCGCCACACTCCACGCCCGTCACTTGTTGGGGTCGCGGGATTTCTTCGAGTCGGTCAGCACGAAGCCACGGCGCCGAATCTCGTGGAAATCCTCGCCGGTGACATGGGCCACGGCGTCGATAAGTTCGAGGTCACTCATGGGTTCTCGATCTCCTGAAAGTGGGAAATGGGAAACGGGAAACACACAGGGACACCGGCCGCCAACGCAGCGAGCCGGAAGAAGGGAAATACGCCCGGCAGCCCGCGGGCCGACGGGCAAAAAGCAACGCCACCCGCGGGAGTTACCCGGGGTGGCGAAATATGGATCGACGCGGCTACGTGATTCGTGGCCGCGCTGTAATCGATCGCGGTTATGCGGCCTCGCGATGCCCCTCCGGCCGAGCCGCCGCTTGGAACATCTGGATTGCGACTGCGATAGCGTCTAGCGCGTCAAACAGATTGGCGTCTCCGCGATTGAACGCTTCTGTTGCTGCCTTGACCTCTGCAATCGCAAGAAGCGCGGTCGTGGCAAGCGGGCGAATGTTTTCCGACGACATTGGAGTCCTCCGTGACGTGCATCCGGCCGATACATCCTGTTCGGCCCTGTGTGGCAACACTATCGATGGCTCTACGGCCGGTCTTTCACGACTCATGCACTGCCGGGTGGGACGGCCGTCGCTTTTTTGTCACCACACGCGCACCATGCCTTGCTCACTCTGCCAAAAATGTGGACGAGTGGCTGGGAACTGCAACAATGTGACGGGCGTTGACGACGCCCGAACGCCCGCGCCTCGCGAAGGCGGGAATTAGGGGCAGGGCGGCTATGGATGGAATCCGACTATCTGCTTACCCGCATTATTCGTGGTACGCGCACTGGCTCACCGTCCGGCCGCCACGCGTATTCGATGCTCACGACAGCCGATACGTCACACACCGGCTCCTGCTGACGACGAATGGCGATGCGGATGTCGCGTGGACGTCAGACGGAAACGACCGTCGATTCCATTCGATGGTCGGCGACATGGGGTTCTTCCCCTGCGATTTTGCCTCGCATTCGCTGGCCATCACAACGACGGCGGGATTTCAGGCGTATGAGTTATGCGTGCCTGACTCGCACATCCGAGGCGTATGCGATTCCGAGAGCCTACAACCCGTCGTTGGCCTCCATGCCATTCCGCTCTTTCGCGATGCCCTGATACGCGCGAGTCTGCTGCGGCTTGCGGTAGGGAGTGGTAGTCGGCAGATTTCCGAAGAGATCGGCGACGAGATTGCCGCGCGGCAGATCGTCATGGGCATCTCCCTGCTTGCCGGAGGCCGGGCTCCCGACTGGCGGAAAGACACGAGTGTGTTCGACCCGTGCGTCATGCGGCGGATTGTGGAACGACTGGATGCGCATCTAGGGGTGCATTTTTCATTGTTCGAAGCGAGTGAGGGCTTCGGCCTGTCTCCCAGTCACTTCGCGAGAAAATTTCAGCACTCGACCGGCTTGAGCCTAAATCGTTTCATGAATCGGCGACGCATTGGCTGCTCGCTCATCTTGCTGAGAACCAAAGGGGCGTCGCTCTCCCAACTGTCCCTTGATCTGGGTTTCTCCTCGCAAAGCCATTTCACTCGGCTATTCAGTGGTCTTACCGGTTTCACCCCGCACCAATTCCGAAGGCTCCACATTCGCATGGGCGAGTGATCACAAGGTGTGGCAGTAAATCCGCGAACAGCGGTTCGGAAAAGATTCGCCGCCGTGTCCGCTCTCTGATCCGCTACAGTGGTGGAGCAGCGTGTCACGGAACATCGAGATACAGAGCACCTTCAGGAACCATATCCATGAGTGAGCCGGTGTCGCCCGCCAACTTCACAAAGGAACTGGCCCAGATCGCCCTGTCCATGCAGTCGGAGCGCACGGGTCATACGCCAAAGGCCGTGACCGTAGTCGCCAGCGATGAGACGGTCGTGCTGACCCTCCACGAGGCGTTGACGCCTGCCGAGAAGATCCTTGCCCGCACCGAATCCGGGGCGGCCAAGGTGGAGCAGTACCACCGGGCGCTCTTCGCTGTGTCGTGCGACGAGTTGAGAAAAGAAATTCAGCGGTTGACTGGCCGTAGGGTGAGGGAAGCAGCGGTCGTCGTTGAACCTGCAACGGGGGCAATCGTTCATGCCTTCACCAGTGGCACAGTGGTGCAAATCTTTCAATTGGAACCGCACGGCATCGTTACGCACGTTTCGGCAGGCGTACCGACAGAGGGAGGCGAAGCCTCGAAGTGATTTCCCACCAGCCACCCCCTCTCCGCCCCCAACGCCTCCGTCCGACTCGTGAACGGCCCCAGCTCCGGCCCACCTGACGGCCCCATATCCGCCCGCCAGTAGCCGTCCCTATCCGGCTCGATATCGCTTGCCGCGCATGGCAGCCACAGTCGCCGACTGAGATGCGGGAGGGCCATCATCGCCACGAGCCACGCTACTGCTGCGGGTCGGCAAAGAACCGACGCAGCGTGAGCGACATTCACGCGTCGTGCCCACCCTCGCTCACTTCGCGAGCGAGGTCTAATTCCAGTTGGTCATGCTGGGCGTTTCGGCTATCGATGACACCAAAGCCTACGAGGATGTCGTGCTGGAGCTCGTGTGCGAGTGTCCGTGCGGTGTTTTCCTCAATACCGCTGTCCCTGAGCCGCCGGATGAGATGATCCTCCAGCCACTCGTATTTGTTTTCACGTCTCACGATCACGTTCTCCGGAGCCCTGAGTGCCCGAAAGGTCCTTGGTTCATGTCAGGCAACGAACCCATTATTCGCCATCAGGCCTCAGAAGTGACGGAATGTCTCGCTCGGAGCCCGCCCACGTCGCGGACACCCCCGCGAGAGTGCAACGACCACGGCGGCTGACCGCACATGAGCAAAAGGGCCGCTGTACGAAAGTGTCCTCGCGGAGATGGCACTTGCTGTACAGCCAATAACAGCTGGGGCCTCCTTGCTTCGGCCGCCTCGCCACGGCGGTTTTTCCGTTCGTCTCTAGTATCTGTGGTCGGCGGAGCCGTGCTCTCGCGTATGCGGCTCACGTGAATGATTGCGTGGCTGCATCTCGCGTCAGATCCGAGGTCATTCACTCACCTTGACCAAAGAGGGCTTCATATGTCGGGTACATGCAAATACTTGAGTGCAGGCTGCTTCTGGGCGGGTTTCGTTTCGATAGCCGCCTCGATTGCCATCTGGTTCTTGTTCAAGGGAGATGACCCGGCTCATGGAGAGCGGTTCGGAATCTTTGTGGGGCTTTGGGCACCGACGTTTTTTGCACTTTCAAGCCGTTTTGAAAGATACGCATCCTCTGCGAGTCCTAACTAGGGTGACCGCATGTGTGTCCATTTAATTCCATTTGCCATTGGGGAGTCTTTGCAATGATCAAAGCCGTTGTGTCGCTCATGTGTGGAATGCTGGTTGCGTTGGCGTTGAGTGCCTCATCAACCGCGACTGCTGCCGAAACGAAGATGGACCCTGTCGCCAAGGAAAACTGCATCAAGGCGTGTAATGAGTGTGTGCGGGCTTGCCGGGAATGCCTGATCCATGGTGACTGCCCGGCATGCGACATGACATGCCTGACCTGCATCGAGACCTGCCGTGCCTGTGTCGCGCTGATGGAGTACGACTCGCCGCTGGCTAAGGAGATATGCAAGGTCTGTGAGGAAGCGTGCAAGCAGTGCGCGGCTGAGTGCAACAAGTGCGCCGACATGCCGCACGCCAAGAAGTGTGCTGAGGCATGCAAGAAGTGCGAGGAAGCCTGTAGGACATTGGCAATGTGAAGAGAAAATCGCCATCTCGGTGCAACGACGCAGCTGTTTGTGATTCAGCGGACGAACCGGTTCCTTTCATCACAAAGGAGATTACCGTGGCATTTGTCTGGTTTATCGTGGTCGGCTTGGTGGCTGGCCTTCTCGCGGGCGTGATCATGAAGGGAAGCGGCTACGGGATGCTCGGGGACATCGTTGTTGGTGTGTTGGGCGGGCTGCTCGGCGGCGGGATTGTGCAGGCGCTTGGCATACCCTTCGGCGAGGGCCTGCTGGGGGCCGTTCTGGTCGCAACGTTTGGTGCGGTGCTGCTGGTGATGATTCTGCGGCTGATCAAGCGATTCTGGGGAACTAGCCTGACGCTCTGAATGATGAGTCGCCAACCACCCCCTCTCCGCCCCCAACGCCTCCGTCCGGCTTCCATAAGGCCCCAGCATCGGCCCGCCTGAAGGCCCCATATCAGCCCACCAGTAGCCCTCGGCATCTGGCTCGACATGACTCGCCCGGGTGATCTGGAGTTTCCCGATCTCGCGCAGGTCCAGTGCCTCGTCATAGATGCACCGGACGTCACCACCAGCATCCACGACCAACTCCATTTCCGTGGTCATGCTCCCGCTCCCGTCTGCCCGCGCCTGAGGATATTCCTGCGGGGCCGATCCACGAGCAGGTCACCCACGGCCGCTTGAATCTGCTCGAAGTCCCGGGCGACCATCGCGCGGAGCCGGTTGGAGTCCCTGAGCGTCTGCGGCTCGATGCCTGTGATCGTCTGCTGGGCCTGTTCGACGAGGGCATCCAACTCGGGGCTGGACCTAATGTTCAGCCGCCGGAACCGCTCGAAAAACTCCCTGAAATTCTCCACGGCTGAATCTCGGAAGACCATGGGCTGGCCGTCGTGGAGGCCCGTGAGGCGTTCAGCGAGGTGTGACGCCTCCCCAGTTTTTGTACCAGTGCTTATGAGAGAGTTGGGGAACAGTCCGCGTGGTGTGTCGGAGGGAGGGGCGTAGCCCCGACCGGAGACACACCACGCGACGCCGCCGGGACCGCCCCG
>Ga0315906_10000435_pt1 | contig 66850 bp, 57 predicted proteins | sample LakEriMetagenome_4_FD_203526 | JGI IMG/M metagenome (GOLD analysis project Ga0315906, IMG submission 203526) | Freshwater fungal communities from buoy surface, Lake Erie, Ohio, United States - Buoy 2 MA122 | ecosystem: Environmental > Aquatic > Freshwater > Lake > Lake biofilm | place: USA... | reverse complement strand
TAAAGGGAGGTTTGGGGGGGTTAGGAGGAGTATTATGTTAATTAAGTTTAATATGTTCAATGAGTTCAAGAGATTAGCCCCCTCAGTCCCCCAGGTGGGAGGTTGAAAGTATTTTCCATTTATATGCTTCTTGGTTTTAAAAAAACTTTGTGTCTTTCTGGCTTTGTGCCGTGTCAAAAAAAACCTTCGTGCTTGGGAGGGAAAACATATTAAATAAGTGTAATGTGTTAAAGAGGTTCAAAAGGTTGGGTATTCTTTTCGAAAAAGTGAACATTAATTTCAAAATTGGAAAGGATTCCTTTTGAACGAGCTAAGCACTCAACAACAAACCATAAACAAAAAACCACAAACACCAAACGTTTTTCTCCCTTAAACCATCAAACTCTTAATATACTCACTAGGTGTTTTTCCTGTATGCGATTTGAAGGCCCTAATAAAGGTACTTTGAGAGGAAAAGCCAATTTTTTCAGAGATGGCTTCGAGGGTCAGATGGTTCAATTTCCCGTCCTTCAATATATGTATGGCGTATTCTATTCTTGATTTATTCCTCCAATCTGAAAAAGGGGTATTAAGAATGGTATTGAAGTAGTATGTGAGGTGATGCGGAGGCAAACCAGACATGGAAGCTAAATTAGCCAGTTTAAAATCGACTTCCAGATAATTGTTGTTTTGAATAATGTTATGAATTGCCAATTCGATTTTTGATACATAATCCGTGGAGAACAAAAGCGGGAGATCTTTTTTTTCGTTTGAATCTGGCTTTTCAATTTCTTCAGGAATTTCATTTCTTTTTAACTCAACTGTCGATTCATTATTTATCGATTCAATTTCTTTAAATTGATTGGCAAATAATGATTCTTTTACTTCAATCGGCAAACCATACATGATATGTGGAAATACCATCAGAATCATATTCATTATCACATAAACAACGGATGCAAAAAGCAACGCGCCACTTGCTTTCTGAAGAAAAACCGATTTCTCATCATATATCCACAGGTTGGCCATTGCCAGCGTAAAATTGATGGCAATGATGGTAATAATGAGTGTAAAAATGAAAAGCCAGTTGCGAATGAGCTTATATTGTGGCACTCTATAAATCCGGCTATTGGCATTTTGCTTGTACTTAATAATCAGATACCAAAGTGAGCCGGAGTAAAAGTAAATCTGCAACACATTCAGAAGCTGATCTAATTTATGAGGTATGATCCAATTTAAATGAAACTGAGCCATATCCCAGGTTTCACTAAGAATGTTATCTGCTACCAGCAATTTATATTGCCAATCCGTGAGCATATAAGGAATATATCCCACAAAAAATAAAGCAAAAGGCAAAAAATGCAAAAGGTCTTTTTTGTCCAAATGGCTGTTATCACGCAACACACCGCGCACATAAAAAAATGAAAACGGGCCTATCAAATAAAAAAAGGCATGAGTATTGGTAAAAAATGCCACCCAATTTTTGGAATCCGCAAAAAAGAAAGTGAAAGATTCCAGCAGATATAAAGATGAAAAGAAAAGAAATCCAGCTAGAAATCTATTGATGCTTTTAAATCCCTTATTGTAAAACAAAATAAGTAAAGGAAGAAAAAGTCCTAGTAAGGTGATATATGGAATGAGTTGTTGCAGATGGTTCTTTTTTCAAATATATTACATCTCAATCAGAATATGTTAACATATTGAACATCAATAACTAATTAAGCAAATAAGTTCCTCATATACCATAATTTTTTCTCATTAGGTGATGCCTCAACAAAAATTAATCTACTCTTATTAAGAGCCTGCCATGGGGCATTCAGTCCTTAAACGAGTGATGATGAATTTGATGGAATTTTTGTTCGAGAAATAGCGCGAAGAAAAAAGCCAGGTGAATCTGAGCGAGAAACAGAATGAGTGCGAAGAAAAAAGCCAGGTGAATCAGAGCGAGAAACAGAAACAGAGTGAATAAAAAAGTCAGAGTTTCATGATCGCTCTCGCTCTCATTCTCGCTCTGACTTTTAGTACCGGGGAGCAGACTTGAACTGCCGACCTCAGGGTTATGAATCCTGTGCTCTAACCAGCTGAGCTACCCCGGCAAATATTTATCCTTTTCTTTAACTGCCGCACCTCCTTAAGGAATCAGAGTGCAGACGAGGCTGTGCCTGTCTGCATCCAGACCACCGCTACGCGGTGCGTCAGGACTACCCCGGCAAATATTTATCCTTTTCTTTAACTGCCGCACCTCCTTAAGGAATCAGAGTGCAGACGCTCGGTTGGTACATCCGGACATTTATCGTCCGGACTGCATCCAGACCACCGCTACGCAGTGCGTCAGGACTACCCCAGCATTCCCTAAGGGTTGCGAAGATACAAATTTCAGCGAATTACACCCGCTAATTGAATTCAAATACAACAAATTGACCAGGTTTCCCCATGATTACCATTGGATTGCCTTACTCATTAGGGATACTTGAATCAAACCTTTCCATTTCTCCTGTTATTGCTTTTGAAAACTTGGAATTATTTTTGCAATTAAACAATTCAGTTATGAAGAATTCTATTTTATTGTCCGCTATCATCATCTTCATATTCAGTTGTTCCAAAGATTCCAATATCAACGGAAACTCCGGAACGTTAGCTGCAGTCACCACAGATACCATTTATTCCATTACCGATACTTCTGCCATCGCTTCCGGAACTATAAGCGCTGACAGTAATACAACCATCAATGCGAGTGGATTTTGTTGGAGCACCTCCCCCAACCCAACCATAGATTTACCATCTAAAACAAATGATGGCACAGGAACAGGAGTTTTTATCAGCCGAATTTCAGGGCTATCTCCCTCCACTACCTATCATGTAAGGGCCTATGCCAGCAACGCTGCCGGTACGGCGTATGGAAAGGATATTAGCATTACCACTAAACCTGCAGCAGCAAACCTGGAAAGCATCAGCATCGGTAACCAGAGCTGGTCATTGAAAAATTTGAGTGTCATAACCTACCGAAACGGTGATCCAATACCTCAAGTAACCGACCCCAATCAATGGAAAAACCTGACAACCGGCGCCTGGTGCTGGTATAACAACGACAGCGCAACCTACGCAGCAACCTACGGCAGACTATATAATTGGTACGCCATCAATGACCCGAGAGGCCTCGCTCCGCTCGGCTGGCGCGTTCCAAAAGAAACTGACTGGCATAAGCTGATCAAATTCCTCGATCCTTCCGCTGATACCTCCTGCACCCAATGCACACAAAGCACCTCTGCAGGAGGTGCATTGAAAGAACAGGGTACAACTCACTGGAATTACAACAATACAAATATTGGCGCTACCAACAGTAGTGGTTTTACAGCATTGCCTTCAGGATCAAGAGAGGAAACCGGAGCTTTCAGCAGTCTGAGTCAGGCTGTTCAATTAGGATACTTTTGGAGCGCAGATAGTGCATCCGTGACTAACAAGGCCTGGACAAGATTATTATATGCCTATGATAAGGAAGTAGGTAAGTATTATGTGGATAAGAGATCCGGGCGTTCAGTAAGAGTAATCAAAGAATAACAGATTCAATCAGGAATATCCTTTACACCCTTGGCCTCCAGGGGATTTCAGCCACCCCATCTTGCATGGCTATGTAGCGCGACAAAACAAACAGATAATCACTGAGCCGATTTAGATATTGTATCACCAGAGGCTCTACAAACATATTTTCTTCCTGCAGTCGCACGCAGCCGCGCTCGGTCCTTCTGCAGATGCACCTGGCTATATGAATGGTAGAGACCGCCACGCTGCCGCCGGGTAAAATGAACGATCGCATCTCAGGCAACGCTTCATTCATACGATCGATTTCTTTTTCCAGCACAGATACGTCCTCATCATGCAAATCCGGTATCTGCATACCGGTGTCCTTTTCCGGATCGCAGGCCAAAGAGGAGCCTATGGTAAACAGCCGATCCTGGACCTCCCTCATCATTTCCTTGCTGGGTTGATCCGCAATGAGGTCATTCACAAGTCCTATGTAAGAATTCAGTTCATCCAGATTGCCGTAACTTTCGATGCGCAGATGACTCTTCGCCACTTTGGTTCCTCCGATCAAACTGGTACTTCCCTTGTCTCCCGTCTTTGTATAAATCTTAAATGCCATTTTATTTTTTTATAAGGCAGGCTCATAAGCCGTCGCCGGTTTATTATTAATGATATCACTCTCGATCAACCCATCCCTGAGCCTGACAATCCTGTGAGCGAATTTTGATATATCATCCTCGTGCGTAACCAGAATCACCGTATTGCCGTCGGCATGAATAGTACCCAATATTTCCATGATCTCATGAGAGGTCTTCGAATCAAGATTACCCGTTGGCTCATCGGCAAGAATGATGGAAGGGTTATTGATGAGCGCCCTGGCAATTGCCACCCGCTGGCATTGCCCTCCACTCAATTCATTAGGCCTGTGATGCATCCTGTCCGTCAATTTCACCCTGGACAAGACATGCTCCGCCCTCTCCTTTCTTTCCTTTTTTTTGACCCCTGAATACACCAGGGGCAAAGCCACATTTTCCAGTGCGGTCAGGCGAGGCAACAAATTGAACTGCTGGAACACAAATCCGATTTCCTTGTTACGGACCCCCGCCAGCTCATCATCAGTCATTCTGCTTACATCCTTTCCATTTAAAATATAACGCCCCGAAGTGGGCGAATCCAGGCAACCCAAAATGTTCATGAGGGTCGATTTTCCTGAACCGCTGGGACCCATGAGGGCTACATATTCGTTTCTATTCACGCTGGTGGAGATGCCCTTCAGCACGGGCAGTTCATTCTTTCCAATGAAATAACTCTTCCGGATGTCTTCCAGCCTGATGATAGTATTTTCCGTCGATTGATCGGTCATTTGATTGATTTGCCGGGCTTGGGCAAAATTAGGCAGTTAAGGCCGAATCGGCGGTCCTGAAGCGAATAATTTAACGAGGGCTTTCATTATCTTCGCCCACCTGTATGGTTTCTTCAAAAACAAATAATTCAGACAAGGGGGTTGTGATGAGCGGCATCAGGCCTACGGGATTTTTGCACTTGGGCAATTATTTCGGAGCTATCCGCAACTATGTCAGGATGCAGGATGAGTTCGAATGCTATTTCATGGTGGCCGACCTTCACTCCCTCACTACCCATCCTGATACCGCGGAACTGAAACAAAATGTGATGAGGGTGCTGGCGGAAAATATCGCCTGCGGACTAGATCCGGAGAAAGCCACCCTTTATTGTCAAAGCCATGTGCCTGAAATAAGCGAGCTATATCTCTATCTGAATATGCTGGCCTATATGGGAGAGCTGGAAAAGACGGTCACCTTCAAAGAAAAGGCCAGGCAGCATCCTCAAAACGTGAATGCCGGATTACTGACTTACCCGGTACTGCAAACGGCAGATATTATCATCCACAGGGCGCGGTGGGTTCCGGTAGGTAAAGACCAGGAGCAACATTTGGAGATGGCCCGGAATTTTGTAAATCGCTTCAACCATCGTTACGGAGAGATTTTTCCTGAACCACAGGCTTTCAACTATAGCCAGGAACTGGTGAAGGTTCCTTCCCTGGACGGAAGCGGTAAAATGAGCAAAAGTGAAAATCAGATGGCCACTCTGTATCTGGCAGATGATGATGACAGCATCAGAAAGAAGGTGATGAAGGCCAAGACGGATTCAGGCCCTACGGAGCCGGACTCGCCCATGCCGGATTACATCCAGAATATTTTTCAATTGATGAGGTTGGTAAGTAAGCCGGAAACATTGAATCAATTTGAAACAGCCTATAAGAATTGTTCTATTCGCTACGGAGACATGAAAAAACAACTGGCGGAGGACATGGTGGAATTCATCAGCCCGGTCAGATCCAAGGCTAAGGAACTGATGGAGAATGAGGATTATCTTAAAAAACTAATGAAACTCGGCGCTGAAAAGGCGGGAGCCAGTGCCGGCGAAACCATAAAAATGGTCAGACAGGCCATGGGATTGAATTATTTTTAAAAATTGGCAGATTCTGCCCCTTAATGGCAGTAAATTTGCGATTCCTGAAAGCAGGGAGCAGTAGAAATGGCTAAAATCAAAAAACCTAAACACATCGCGATAGCAGGTAACATCGGAGCGGGTAAAACCACGCTTACGGAACTGCTCAGCAAGCATTATAAATGGATTCCCCAGTTTGAGGACGTGGATCATAATCCTTACCTCAATGATTTTTATGAGGACATGCCCAGATGGAGCTTTAATCTTCAGATTTACTTCCTGAACAGCCGTCTAAACCAGCTGCTTGAAATCCATCGCGGAACGGAAACGGTCATTCAAGATCGTACTATTTATGAGGATGCTAACATCTTTGCGCCCAACCTCCATGATATGGGCCTGATGGGCAAGAGAGATTTTGATAACTACTATCGTTTTTTTGAAACCCTCAAAACGATGGTGAAACCCCCGGATTTATTGATTTACCTGAAAGCGTCCGTACCAACCCTGGTAGGACAAATTCAGAAAAGAGGAAGGGAATATGAGGAAAATATCAGGCTGGATTATTTGAAAAAACTGAATGACCTCTATACCAGATGGATAGAATCCTATAAAGAAGGACCATTATTGGTAATCGACGCAGATCAGATCAAATTCTCCGAGAATGAGGAACATCTGGGTCACATCATTTCTAAAATTGATTCTGAATTATACGGCCTGTTTTAATGGAGCTTAATCGATAAGCTGATTCTTCATTGCGAAGAACACCAGTCCCACGGAATTCTTTACATCAAAGCGCTCCATCAGCCTGTCCTTGATGGCTTCCACGGTACGGGCGCTTATCTCCATCTTTTGAGCTATCTCAGTAGCGGTAAATTCCATACAAACAAGTTTCAGCACTTCTCGCTCCTTATCACTTAGCACTATCTCCGAATTAAGACTTGGATTGAACTTTTGCTTGTTGTAATTTTTTCGGATGAGTACCTTATTGACAAAGGGATTGAGGTAGAATCCGGTCCTCATCACATCCATGATGGCTTTCTTTATTTCGGCAGGCTCGGTACTCTTGAGAAGATAGCCTGCTGCTCCGCAGTCCATCAGATGACCTACAAATCGCTCATCTTCGTACATGGTGAGAATGATCACCCGGATATTGGGATAGGTCTTGGTAATAAGTTTAGTGGTATCTATTCCATCTTTCTGAGGCATCCTTAAATCGCAGAGTACCACATCGGGTTGCTCTAAGGCCAATTTATCAAGCAAATCCTGCCCATTTTCAGCCTCAAAGACAAATTTGATGTTGGTGTAGGAGCGCATGGAGAGTATCACTCCCTTACGAAAAATCTTGTGGTCGTCGGCAATGGCTACTGTAATCTGATTTTCTGACATGGTTTCGCTTGTAAAAATAATACAAGTTTCAGACCGGGACTGTTAAAACTGAGGGCATCGAGGCTTAGACAATCGGATTCTTGGGGATTTCCAGTGTTACCTTATAGTAGGTCTGGCTGGGGTCTATTTCAAAATAAATCTTGCCGTTGAGCAATTTGATGCGGCTGGCGATATTTTTCAGTCCAAGTCCCTGAGCAAGCTGATTCAATTTGTCGAATTCCGACTGAACAATACCTCTGCCATCATGATGCAATCGGAAAAACATCTTATTGCCTGAGCAATTTTGTGTCAAATGGATGAACCCGGCATTACTATGTTTGATCACATTGTTCACCAGCTCCTGGATAATCCGAAAAATAAGCAGTTCCTGCTCCACCTTGAGCCTTTCGTTGTAATCGTGAAAACGGGCACTGGCATTCAGCCTTCCGCTGCCGCTGATTTTCTTGAATAAGTCATTGGTGGCGCTTTCCAAGCCGAAGTTCTTGAGAGTTGGCGGCATCAGGCTATGACTGATATTTCTGATCAGCTGTATGGCATCATCGATAATCTGCTTAGCGCTATAAATACTCTGCAGCTGCTGCGCCTTCTCCTGATTCACCAGATTGTCATTGAGATAAAGTCTGGCGGTAGCCAATAGTGGACCTGCGTCGTCATGCAAATCCGCAGCGATGCGCTGGCGCTCCTCTTCCTGAAAGCGGATGGATGCATTCAGCAGGATTTGCTGCTTTTCGGCCTCCATCCTCTTCATTTGCATCTGGTAGCGGATCACTTTTCTCTGGTGAAATATCACAAAGACAATGATACCGATAGCCAATGTGAGCATTCCCAAAGTCCCTATGAACATCAGTCTTGAAATTCCTGCCATATCGGCCTCAAGAAAAATAATAGGTGTCATTTTAGGTTGTTAGATGGTGTGAAACTATCCAAGTTGATTTCCAAAGGTATTTTAAAATCATATTCATCCAGATTTTCCTGAGGTTCTTTGATGGTAAAGGATATGCTGAGGATGATGTTTTTGATTAAGGTGATACTACTTGATATGAACGCTAAATCATTTCGAATTTCAGAAGTGTGATTATTAGAGGATTCAGCTAGCATCACATAAAAAAAATTACCCGCGAAATAGACTAGTAGTCCCACAGAAAGCCAAAAATTTATTGTTAAGTAAATTGGCTGACTGAGGTCGAATCTCATCTTTTCAAATAAATAAAATATTATTATTATCATAAAAGTTAGAAATTCAATTATCGTCGGATAATTATGAATTTCTCTATTACCAATAATCAAAAAATCAACTAATATCAATAAAAGAAAGGGAATAATTGCTAGTTTAATTACCTTTTTAGCAAGTAGTGAGGATATTAGGAAGGAGAAAAAATAGGCTATTAGAATAAACTCAACCATTAAATGTATTTTCAAAAGAATTATTACTAATTCCCTAGAAAAATTACCACTGAAAAAAAAAGCAATAAGAGTACCAAACAATGCTTGGAAGGCAGCATAAATGAAAAAAACCTTTGAAGCCTTTGAGTTAAGTTTTTTTATAAACCAAAAACAAAAGATTAAAGGTAAAATCTCAGAAATTACAGCAACAGTTACAAAAAATTTCAGGCTTAGGAATTTTAAGACCCAAAAGTAATCAAGAGAAACCCAAAATTAACGTTGCAAGAAGAAAAATTGGAGTAAAAAAACAATTGTACCTAACATTGTTTAAAGTTTAGAGGTTTTGAAGCCAATTACGTTGTGAACTTCTTTAAATAGTCGCAGGTGTGCAACCGGTCAGCAACCAAAACCCTTAGTAGTTTTCCCATAAAAACGAGATCCAGAGCAGAATTTATTCGGAAAACCACGATTTTTTTCCCTGAAAAATCAGGTATTTCTACGATGTGAAATTAGTATTTTTACGCAAGAAAAAAAGTTAATTTACGATTCTACAATATATTACTTATATATTTTATTTTTTAATTATTGAAAAAGAACCATTTAATTATAAAGTAGTTGATATCGCTCAAGTTTGTTCGGCAGTCGCATAAGCTGATAATTCCGAGAGCAGCGCCTGGTTTATTACGGATGCGAATGAAAAATAGTACTCACTAGCTCGTAAATTTTCCTGGTAAATTTACGAACATGGACAATTCTCAACTTTGATAACCAATGAATTATCTTTTCATTCTCATTTTAATGACTATCTTTAATGACTACCTCAAAATACCCGTCAGATGTCTTCTGAAAATACCATCAAAATTGCCATTGCCGACGACCACAAGATCTTCAGGGACGGCATCAAAATGGCCCTTTCGGGAAAATCCAATCTCAAAATGCTTTGGGAGGCCGAGGATGGAAAGGACATGATGCATAAGATTGCCATCAAAAAACCTGATGTCTTATTGATGGATATCAGAATGCCGGAAATAGACGGCATCAACGGTATTCAGCTGATCCGGAAAGAATACGAGGAAATCAAAATCATCGTGCTCACCATGTATGACGACCAGCAAATGATCAGCAAGATGATGGAAATGGGTGCCAATGCCTATTTGACAAAAACTACGGACCCGGAAGAGATTTATAATGCGATTCTTACCTGCATGAATGATGATTTCTACTTCAATGAATTGGTGAACAGGGCGGTAATGGGAAAGCTGATGCAAAAAAAGAACGTCAGGCAGCATTATGGCTCGGATGTTCCTGTCAGCTTCAATGAAAAAGAGCTGAAAATACTTCAATTGCTGGCAGAGGACAAAACAACGGAAGAAATCTCAAAAATCATATTTCTGAGCCCGCGCACCATAGAGACTATTCGGCAGAATATGAAGTCAAAAGTGAATGCGAAAACCATAGGAGGGCTGATCATGTACGGAGTGAGAAACAAAATGCTGGAGTAGCCTGCATTCAAAAGGTCACAATACCGTTCTTGACCGCATAAATAGCCAACCCTACCCTGCTCTTCACATCCAGCTTTTCAAACAACTGATCCCTGAGTCCGTCTACCGCTCTTGGCGTCAGCTCCATCTGCAACGCGATTTCCTTATAGGTAAGGTCAGTACTGGCGAGTTTAAGAAAAGCAATATCCTTATCAGAAAGCATCGCTTTTTCCAATGAATGATTTCCGCGCTGGGTTTTCTGGAAAAGATTACCCAACTTTCCGGTTGCAGAATGGGAATAGTAATACCCATCTTCTGCTACGGATAAAAGCGCCTTGCGTAATTCGGCAGGGTGGATATCTTTTTTAAGAAACCCTCTGACCCCAAGTTGCAGCAACCGGATCAATGCAATTTCCGAATCGTACATGGTTAAAACCAGAATCCTGATTTCCGGGTAATCCCTGAAGAGGATTTCGGCAGTCTGATAACCATCCATGACCGGCATATTCAGGTCAAGCAGCACTATCTGGGGTTTAATCCCTTGTTCCAAAAGCTTGAGCAGCTCACTTCCGTTACCGGCCGAAGCCACTACCTGACACTCGTCAAATGACTGAACCAGAGCAGCCAGCGCATCGCGCAGCAACACATGGTCATCAGCCAATATGACTCCGTATTGTTTAGTTCTTTCCATAAATGGGAATTTTTATATTGATTGAGGTGCCTTTTTGAGTGATCGAATTCACCTTGAATTCACCCTCCAGCGATTCGGCTCGTTTACGCATATTTCTTAAACCGGATCCTGTAACGCCCGGAGCTAGTGGATCAAACCCCTGGCCATTATCCGTTATGGAAATAAAGAGAAAATCAGACCTGTAGGTGAATTCCAATCGGATCAAAGAGGCCTTTGCATGTTTAATGATATTGTTCAAGCTCTCCTGTATGACCCTGAAAAGCGACAACTCCTTATTAATCTCCAGAAATACAGGCTCGCCCTGCACTGTTAATTCAATATTGAACAAATCCGATTTTTTCAGTTGGGCAACCTCAAATTCAATAGCCTTGAGCAAGCCGTTTTGCATGATCATCTCAGAACTTATACTCCTGCTTAAGTCACTCAAATCACTAATGACCTCTCCAAGAATCCTAACCGATTCAGCAACGTTATTCCCCTGCTCCTCATCATGAATTTTAAGGGTATTCATCCTTAGTTTAACCAGGGTCAGTTTCTGTCCAATATTATCATGAATTTCGCGCGAAATATTTGAAAAGGTTTGCTCCTGAATCTCAAGTTGCGACTGCAGCATCTCAGTTTCGTGCCTATTTTTTATTTCATTCAATCCTTGAATAAAATTAATTTTCCTCTTCTGATATTTATAAATAATAAAACCAACAATTACACCTTGAATTAACCCAATAATCAATGCAATTGCAATAAGAGTAATTACTTCGCTTGAACTTGGATTATACATAAAAATGCTTTGATTATGGCCCCGTATTGAAATATGAAGGACAATTGATTTACACTAGCCAACAACAAAAAATGCGACTCCAATAAATGGCCCTCCAGAACTAAGATGAATAGGCTCACAGGTATCATTAGAATAGAACTTGCTGAGATTCCAAAAATAACCCAAAACTCGGGGCTCTTGGACAGAGGCTTAAAATCAACTCCTTTTAAATAATCAAGAAAATAAACCCCAGAAAGAAACAACAACCCAAGATTACTAAGTACTAATGCATACCAAGGAAGATTTGATTTAATAATCAACAATAAGAGAATTATTCCAACTGAAGTAAAAGATGAAAGTAGAATAAATGACGCCGTCAATTTTCTACTTTGATTCAAAACATTGTAAAAAAATCGGCAATAAAAAAGAAAATAAAAAAGTACTGATAATTTGTTTGCCCAAAAATATACTTCTGATGATAAGATTTTTGTGCTTGCTGAAATATGCAGAAAAAGAAGGAATAATGCAACAAGAAAAAATATATCAAAATACTTCATTGAATTAATGGAGACATTTAATTTTTTGATTCTGATTGAAAATAGAAAACAAAAAACCAAAATAAGTACATCGATAAAAAAGAATATTATGTTTAGATTTTGTGTCATTTAGCTTTTATCTTCAATAAACTCAAAAAATAAGCCATTAAGCTTCATTCAATTTTTATTCATTTCCAAAAAATAAATCACTCAATCACTTTTCTACCCGTAAATAATCTTCAATGCAATTTTATATTATTAATCCTGCATGAAACCGGGTAATTCCTCTTTATACAGGCGTTTTTTTCCCCTTCCCGGTGAAATGTGCAAAAAACCGGGTAAAAGAGGCCCGAAAAATCAGAAAATAGTTCGTAAAATTACCAATCTGAAGAACGGGTAATTACCCTATTGGGTAATTACCGGAATTGTCAGACCTTGCCAACCGAATGATAATATCCTGACATTCAAAAAGAAATACCATGACTGAACCCATTAAAGTGATTATTGCGGACGACCATGTGCTCTACAGAGCCGGTGTAAAAACCGCCCTCAGTGCCAAAGCAGACGTACAGGTTATTGCCGAAGCAGACAACGGGATGCACCTACTGAACCTGATCAAACAAATTCCGGCAGATGTCATTTTACTTGATATTCAAATGCCCATCATGGACGGGGTAGCTACCCTGCCTGAAATCAAGAAAATCGCTCCCCAAACCAAGGTTATCATGTTGACCATGCTGGAAGATAACAGCATGATCACGCGCCTGATGGAACTCGGGGCCAACAGCTACCTGACCAAAACAAGCGACAGTGAGGTAATTTATGAGGCAATCAAGACCTGCCATGAAAATGAGTATTATTTCAACGAATTGACCAATCAGGCTTTGCTGTCCAACCTGAAGCAAAGGCAATCAGCACCTGTTGCGCAGATGACCGCACAGCCGGAAGTTCAGTTGAATGAAAAGGAAACCACCATTCTCAGGCTAATGTGTGAGGAAAAATCCACCAAGGAAATCGCTGAAATCGTGGACCTGAGTCCCCGCACCGTAGAAGCCATACGGGATAAACTCAAAATCAAGACCGGCGCAAAAAGTACGGCCGGGCTTATCATGTATGCCGTCAAAAACAAAATCATCGAGGAAATTTAATAAATCATAGCACAATGAATCCCCGATTATCGGGGATTTTTCTTCCCTATCATGCTGCTGAATTATTGCGGAAAATTGTTGCCCGGAGATTCGCCTCTTTTTACCGCCCAGTCCAAACTGGTCAAGTACGGATATGGAGTTTTCGAAACCATCCGCTGCAAGGCCTCGCAACTGTTGAGATTGGATGCCCACTATGAAAGGTTGGAGTCGGGAATGAAGCTACTCTTTCTTGACTGCAGCCTTATTGGAAACCCGGATCAGCTGAAAGCGCAAATCATTGATCTTTTAAAGGCAAATGAAAAAACAGATGCCGTAGTAAGAATACAGGTTTTTCAAAAAGAAGGGCGGCTAAGTGATATGACAGAAACAGGATTTTTGATCAGTGTACAGGAGGTTCCGGTCATTCATCCGGGTAAATACCTGAAAGCAGGATTTTACAGGGGCGCTGTCAAATCCATGGATACACTCTCCAACCTGAAACACTCGAATTATCTGCCCTATGCCCTTACTGCCATGTATGCCTCCAGTCAGTCATGGGATGACGCCATTCTGCTTAATCAGGAGGGAAGAGTTTGCGACAGCAGCATCGCCAACGTATTTGCCGTCAAGCAAAATGTGATTTACACGCCAACGCTGGAGGAAGGTTGCGTTGCAGGCGTATTCAGAAAATTTCTGCTGGAAACCCTTCCGAAGTTGGGCTATGAGATTAAAGAGATCAAGATGACGGATACATTTTTGCAGGAAGCCGAAGAAATCTTCCTTACCAATACGGTGAGGGGCATTCAATCCGTGGAAAACTTTGAAAATCGAAGACTTCCCGTATCATTTGGAAAGATGATCGTCAAGGATCTCGATCAAGCAGGCTTTCAATAAAGCGAATTATTTTCGGGATTGCCGCCATAAATAGAATCATGAATCAAAGTCAGGTTTCTGATTGCCGACTCGCCTTCAAGGCCAAGATTTTCCGAATATTCATTAACATATAAATCAATGTGATTTCGCATAACGGTTTCGTCCATCTCCTGTGCATGGCAGACGATAAATTCACTTAACGCCGGATACATTTTCCTGTTATACTCAATGCTCTTTCGTATCAGTTCATCGACCTTCAGCCTTAAGGCCGAAGGAAAACTCTTTTTCATTACGATGCCTCCTAATGGAATCAGATGCCCGGTCTTTTTCTCCCAGTAAGAACCAAGATCCATCATCAAATGCAATCCCAGCGATGGATAAGTGAATCTGTTCTCATGAATGATGACACCGGCACCCTTACCCGACAACACAAATTCCTGTATCTGATCATAACGCATGAACTGTTTTAACTGATGGCCGGGAAAGGCATAGGTAAAGAGCAAATGTGCCGTGGTTAGCTCGCCGGGCAATGCCACCACCAAATCTTCAGGCAAATCCTTCAACTGCCGGTCAGCAGTAATCAATAAGGGTCCCACTCCCCTCCCCAGGGCGCTTCCTGCTGAGAGCAAAGCATATTGAGAGGAAAGTCTTGGCCATGCAGCGTAACTGATTTTGGAAATATCCGGCAGCCCTTTCAATGCAGCGTGATTCAAACCTTCCACATCATCCATGACAATCTTGAAGGAAAGGCCTTCCGTATCAATCTTTCCATTCACCAAGGCATCAAAAATGAAGGTGTCATTCGGACAGGGCGAAAAGGAAAGGGATAATTCCATGTTTAAAGGAGGTTTGACAAAGGACTGTCAAGTACAAAGTTAAGTAGCCTTCAGGGATTAGAGGCCAGGAAAGGCCGCTGGGGTGCACTCTCCTGCTTTTTAATAACGAGATAGAATCTGGCGGGATCATAAGAAGCCGGGTCATCCGTCACTTGGAAACTGATGACCCTTGACCCTGTCATAGGTATGGTTTTCGAGCTATTCAAAAACCTGTCATACAATATACAGACCTTACCCACCCTGTTCATTTCCGTAAAATTGAATTCCAGCTGATAACTCGCTTTTCGGAGCTTGTTGACAGAGTAAAAAGTACTGTCATGATAACTGTACTCTGCAGATAGCATTTGATTGTGTCTTCTGATACTGATACCCTCGTCCAGCGAGATCTTGGGTATGTCCATGGCATTCACGCTTGGAGAAAAATCAGGACTAAAGTAAGACACAACACCATCCAGCAAGGTGGGCTGAATCGAATCCAGAATGGAAATACTGGCACGGATAGAGCTGTATTGCGATCCGGGAGCCGTCCGAAATACCATTCTTGCCTGATTGACCTTTGCGGCTTCCGTAAACTGAATGGTTCCACCCGTTCCAATGTCCTTTACAAAAAATGCAGCACCGGACTCAATGGTATTATTCCCGGATGAAAAATTTCCGCCTCCGGGGTTGGCTACATAAGTTGTACCGTCCCAGGTGAAAGTCTGGTAACCTCCGCGACCATAGATACCGCTTAGGGAAGGATCCCATAAATAAAAAGCGTCCTGGATGCTACCCGTTTTGACAAGTCCTGAAAAATTAACTGCAGAGGCATAAAAATTATTGACTGACTGGAATTTTCCTGCCGGGACCTGGATAATGGGAGGTGGATTATCAATCGGGGTGAATAATTGTCCGGTCGCCCGTAAAACAGTAGATGTCGGGGATTGGGAAGAATTTGTCACCGACCTGTTGCCTCTGACAAATAACATATAGCCCGTTTCGGTATCGAGAAGCTGGGACGTATTGGCTACCCCTATAAAACTGGAAGATGCCGCGTCATAATATTTCATGCCGGGGCCGTTGGGTGAAAATCCGTCAAACCCCAGGCTGGCTGAATTGCTTTGATTGGTGGTGATAATGGTACCATACCCGGGACGATTATTTCCAAGAGGTGCATTGCCTTCCTGCCAGGCAGCATTGATGGTTTGACCCTTGACAGGTACGCTAAGGAATTGCCATCTGGCATTTCGACCCGAAACAAATGGGATAAAACGCTCCACCGTCACATTTCCCAGAATCCTGTTTCCTGTATAAAGTCCGCCTGATGTCATATCTACTATTCTTGCCGTATTTGAACCTGTTGAGGAGAGAAGTACGAGATTTCCGTTCGTTTCAAGTGTGCAATTACCTGCCCCAAAGCTCAAAGCCTGCCTGAGCTTGAGACTGTCATTCAAACCGACAAAGGCGACGCCGGAGGGATTACTGATTCGGATATTCATTGCAATCTTATCCTTGAAATAACTGCCTTGAAGCGTTTGAGGACTGCTTCCATTTATTTCCAGGATACCGCTTCCTGTTGAAAAAGTGATTCCATTTGTAGAAGTGATAGAACCGGAAATTTTATTCACTCCACCTGTAATTACCAGACTACCTCCGGAATTCACGGTCAAATTTCTCAAGGTGATGGAAGAGGAGACAATGGGATAGTTGGGCGCCCCGGCAGGAATGAGCGCATCCTGACCTACTCCATCTATGACAATTCCCTTGCACCAATTATCTGCAGAGAACCAATCATTGTTGAGGTCTCCGGTCCATACGCCTGTGGCCGTATCAGAATACCATCCAATATCATCAAGCCAAAGCGCACTAGTATTACCTCCGGACCGGTTATCCCTTATTCTGACATATTCATTCTCCACGGGTAAAACAAATCTGGTATAACCGGTAGTTACCAGACTGTTATTTGGAATTTGAAGCGTATTATTTATGACGGAGAATGTGGGGGAAGATGAAGTCTCAACGATCATCCTTCCACTGGTACTGGTGCTTCTGGCATACATGACAAAAATAGAAGGCTTAACAATTAGAGGGAGCATGATTGAATCGTTGGTGCCATTGAAGATGGCATATTTTGAGCCTGTTCGCGCATTAGTAGAAACCGTTCCAATAGTCACTGCTGCACTGATTCTCCAAGTGCCTCCTACTGTAGGAGGCATAGTCCCTTCAAAACTTTCAGAAACAACTTCCCTGCACTGGGCAGCCAAGTCCTGCATTCCTAAAAGCAGCAACAAAATAATAAGGTAATTTTTCAGTGGTAAACGCAAGGTTTATGATTATGAGGTCAGGTTAAAGATAAAAAACTTAATAAAGAAATCCTAAAGGAATCATGTAGTCAATGGTGCCACAACCCTATCCAGTTCAACTTTCAAGTTTTCCAATGCTTTTTCAATCTGCCATTGGCCCTTATCTCTTTCCCCCACGCTGTTGCTGATTGCTCTGATTTGCAGATAATCAACCTTTTCCATGATGCAAACGAAATGCAGCCCGGCGCCTTCCATTGACTCAATATCCGGTGAGAACGTATTTTTCATCAGTTTATTGTGTTCCGTTTCATCGGATACCCTATTTACTGTAATCGCAGCTACAGAAGGAAGATCAACTTTCTTGTGAACTTCACCCTTATTGTTCAGCATTCCCTCAGGATAATACCTTCCGGTGGGGTCAGCCAGATGAGATTTAAACAAAGGCGTCAAGATTTTTTTTTCAAAAATGCCCAAATCGGCAAAATAATCGGCCTCCACCTTCACCACTTCTCCGATAGCAATTTCTTCCTTAAAACTGCCGGCTATGCCTGCTTGTATCACCAGATCATAGGACTGACCACTCAAGGCTTTCTGAAGTTGATATATGGTAGAGGGTACCCCTACGCCGGTCACCCGGCAATCGATGCCCGGAGGCAATTCGCCCAAAGCCTTCATTTCCGGTTCTGTAGCAGTAATCAACAATATCCGCATGTTCCAAATTTCGCCTTAAAAAAGGGCATTTTCCTGTTTGAGGGGTTAACTTTGCGAAAATTTTTCATTTCATGGTTTTCGTGACTCGCATAGAGCACTTCAATGCAGCCCATAAGTTGTTCAATCCTGAATGGAGCAAGGAAAAAAACGAAGAGGTATTCGGCCGCTGTGCCAATGAGAACTGGCATGGCCACAATTTTGAACTGCATGTCACTATCAAGGGGCATCCTGATCCTGATACAGGCTTCATTTTTGACGTCAAAAGGCTGAGTCAGATCATACAGGATCAGGTGGTACTGAAGCTGGATCATAAGAATCTCAACTTAGACGTTCCCTTCATGCAGGGAAAAATGTGCTCCATTGAAAACCTGATCATCGCGATTTGGAAGGAACTTCATGATAAACTTCCGGCAGGCGTAAAACTGCATGCCCTGAAACTGCATGAAACGGACAGGATTTATGCGGAATATTTCGGTCCGGGACAATGATACCCGGTCAAAGGTTCAAATCAATAAGATGCAACAAAAAGTATCGGTTTACAGGGTGGAACATTTCAATGCGGCGCATCGCCTGTTCAATCCTGACTGGGATGATCAGCGCAATGAAGAAACATTCGGATTGTGCAACAATCCCAATTTTCATGGACATAATTATGAGCTGATTGTAAAGCTCACCGGCATACCCGATAAGGCAACAGGCTATGTGGTAGACCTGAAATGGGTAAGTCAGCTGATCAAGGAGGAGGTGATTCACCGCTTCGACCATCGGAACCTCAACCTGGATTGCCCGGAATTCAAGGGTATCAATCCTACCGCGGAGAATATCGCCATTGTCATTTACGGACTGTTAAGAGACAAGATTGATGCGACACTAGACCTTCATGTAAGGCTTTACGAGACCAAGCGTAATTTCGTGGAATATCCCGCCAATTAATCAATAATCAAAACCATCCAATGGCATACAGTAAGATTGAACACTATGACGAGGACATCACGGAAAAACTGTGCGAACATTATCATGCCATATTGAACCTTCTGGGAGAAGATCCCCAACGGGAGGGTCTGCTGAAAACCCCGTTGCGTATCGCCAAGGCCATGCAGTATTTCATGAAAGGCTACAGCATGGATGCAAAGGCCATCCTGGAATCCGCCAAATTTCATGAGGATGTCAGCGAAATGATCATCGTAAAGGACATCGAGCTGTACAGCATGTGTGAACATCATATGATCCCATTTTACGGTAAAGCCCATGTTGCGTATATTCCTAACGGTTATATCACAGGCCTGAGCAAGATCGCCAGGGTGGTGGATGTTTTCAGCAACCGCCTTCAAGTACAGGAGAGGCTGACCAGCCAGATCCTGGAAGCCATCCGGGAAAGCCTGAATCCCCTGGGAGTGGCAGTGGTTATCGAGGCCTCCCATTTTTGCATGATGATGCGGGGGATTTCCAAGCAGAATTCGGTCACTACCACTTCGGCGTTCTGCGGAGAATTTGAAAAAATAGAGACGCGCAGCGAGTTCATGAGGCTGATCAGTTCCAACCTTCACTAATTCAAAAAAATATTTTGTCATGAAGCACGCTTATATCTTCCCCGGCCAGGGCTCCCAGTTCAGCGGAATGGGCAAGGCATTGTACAACAGCAATGAGTCATCCCGCAAGCTTTTCGAAGAAGCAGACGACATACTCGGCTTCAATATTTCCGAAATCATGTTTCAGGGCAGCGAGGATGAGCTGAAACAGACCCATATCACCCAGCCCGCCATCTTCATCCATTCCATCGCCGCCTTTCAAACACTTCGTGTAGACCTTCCCGATATGGTAGCCGGCCATTCACTCGGTGAGTTTTCGGCGCTGGTTGCCAACCGCACGCTCAGCTTCGCCGAGGCACTCAAACTGGTAAGCATCCGGGCCAGGGCCATGCAGAAGGCCTGTGAAACCAATCCCTCCTCCATGGCGGCGGTATTGAATCTGGCTGATGAGATCGTGGAAAAAATATGCGCCGAAGTGCTTTCGGAAACCGGAGAAATCGTGGTTCCTGCGAATTATAATTGCCCGGGCCAACTGGTCATCAGCGGCACTACCAAAGGCATTGAAATTGCCTGTGAAAAAATGAAATCAGCCGGTGCTAAAAGAGCATTGATTTTGCCTGTCGGAGGAGCTTTCCATTCCCCGCTCATGATGCCTGCCAAACAGGAACTGGAAGCTGCCATCAACGCCGCGGCTTTTGAAAACCCTGTCTGTCCAGTGTATCAGAATATTTCAGGAATGCCGGTTTCAGATCCTGCCATCATCAAACAAAACCTGATTGATCAGCTGACCGGACCGGTCCGTTGGACCCAATGTGTGGAAGCCATGATAGAAAACGGGGCCACCTCCTTCACAGAATGCGGCCCCGGTAAGGTATTGCAAGGTCTTGTTCAGAAAATCAACAAGGCCATGACTGTTCACGGAGTCAATTGATCCAATAAAATTATACTGCCATGGAAGTAAGCACACTGTTCATGGCACGTACTGCCTCGGCACTTTTTTGCATGGCAGCCTGCTCGGCTTCATTCAACTTGAAATCGACGATCTTCTCCCAGCCATTTCTTCCGATAATGACAGGAACACCTATGCAAATGTCATTTAACCCGTATTCCCCCTCAAGATAAACACAGCATGGCATGAGCTTCTTTTCATCCCTAACGATGGACTCTACCAGCCAGGCACCGGCCGCTCCGGGAGCATACCAGGCCGAAGTACCCAGTAATCCGGTAAGGGTGGCGCCGCCCACCATGGTATCAGCAGCCACTTTTTGAAGGGCCGCCTCATCCAGATAGGATGAAACAGGCGTACCGCAATAAGTTGCCAGCCTGGTAAGCGGAATCATCGTAGTATCTCCGTGTCCACCGATCACATTGGCCTGAAGATCGTTTGGAGAACAATTCATCGACTGACTGAGGAAATACCTGAAACGGGCACTGTCCAACGTGCCGCCCATTCCGATAATCCTGTGCTTGGGAAGCCCGCTGGATTTAAGCGCCAGGTAGGTCATGGTATCCATTGGATTGCTGATCACAACAATGATCGCATCCGGAGAATATTTGAGAATATTTTCAGTTACAGTCTTGACGATTCCTGCATTGATACCTATCAACTCTTCACGGGTCATTCCTGGTTTGCGCGGAATCCCCGACGTGATTACCGCAACGGCTGAACCGGCCGTTTTGCTGTAATCATTGGTACTGCCTGTGATCTTGGTATCAAAACCTTCGATCTGAGCCGTTTGCATCAGATCCATAGCCTTCCCTTCGGCAAAACCCTCTTTGATATCCAGAATCACCAGTTCATCACAAAGTTGCTTACGCGCGATATTATCGGCACAGGTGGCTCCCACGGCTCCGGCACCTACAACAGTTATTTTCATAAAAAAAGTTTTGATTTTGGGCGCAAAGGTAGCATGAAGCAAGCGATTAAAGATAATCAGTTTCAACAATTCCGGTTTTTAGCGTCTTCTGGGTTCTACATACAAAATCGGCCATACCAATTGAACCGCGCTTGCTTGACAACTATCCCCCACCCGGAAGTTTGAGCTCAATAAATGAGAGGATAATTTCCTAATTAGAGCCCGTATCGTTAATTTTGCCGCCTCAAAACAACACAATGGCAACAACAGCAGACATGAGGACAGGTCTCATCATCAAGGTAGACGGAAGCCTGTATTCAGTAGTAGAGTTCGGTCAAAACAAGACGGCCAGAGCGGCCGCGAAAGTATGGGCCAAGCTAAAGGGGGTAGATAACAGCCGTACGATCGAGGTAACCTGGAACAGCGGTGAAACCATCTTTCCGGTCAGGGTGGAAAAAAAGCCCTTCCAGTTTCTGTATAAGGACGACTCAGGCTACAGTTTCATGGATAACGAAACCTTTGAACAAATCACCGTTGCGGAACTGATGATTGATGCACCTCAGTTTCTGAAGGATGGCCAGGAGGTATCGGTACTGATAAACGGAGAAACCGAGCAGCCCATGGGTGTGGAATTACCCGATAAGATCAATTTGATGGTTACCTATAGTGAACCCGGCGTAAAGGGTGATACTGCTACCAAGACGCTTAAGCCGGCCACCGTTGAGACAGGAGCAACCGTAAACGTCCCATTGTTTGTAAACGAGGGTGAAATGATCAAGGTCAACACCAAGACAGGAGAGTACGTGGAAAGGGTAAAATAATATCGATTCATACTATTTGAAAGCCGGATAACTTCCGGCTTTTTTATTCATCCTTTTTTACGATTTTTAATCATTTTTGGTGTTTTTGGGGCATTTTTAGGCCTTTTTCGCCAAAAAATTCGCCTTTTTTGAACTTTTTAGCAATTCAGGTTGGCTTCGAATGCCTATCTTAGCCGCCCAAACAATTACCATTACAAAACTGAATTATGGACATCAAACAAATCCAGGAGCTGGTAAAGCTCATCAACAAGACCTCTATCGGGGAAATCACCATTGAAGAGGATGGAAGAAAGATCACCATCAAGCAGAAAAAGGATCCCGCACAGAAAATAATCACTACCGTGGGGGGCGCGGTTGCTCCTGCCCCTCAGGCAATGATGCCAGTTGCCGCACCGGCAGCCAGTCCCGCCCCTCCGGCTAAAAAAGAAGGAGGAGAAGCAAAGGATAACCTGATTACCATCAAGAGCCCCATGATTGGTACATTCTATCGCTCTTCAGGTCCGGGCAAGCCTACCTTCATCAATGTCGGTGACGAGGTAAAGGCCGGTCAAACCGTCTGTATCATTGAAGCCATGAAGTTGTTCAATGAAATTGAAAGCGACATCAAGGGTACGATCGTGAAAGTGCTGGTGGATGATGCCAGTCCCGTTGAGTATGACCAGCCCTTATTCCTGGTTGAGCCTTGATTGCCCGTTCAGGGGATTGTTAAAACCAAATCAAACCAATGTTCAAGAAAATATTGATAGCCAACCGGGGTGAAATAGCCCTGCGTGTATTGCGCACCTGTCGTGAGATGGGCATCAAAACTGTAGCGGTCTATTCCACTGCGGACAAGGATAGTCTTCATGTCAAATTCGCTGATGAGGCTGTATGTATTGGTAAACCGGCAAGCGTGGACAGTTATCTCAATATTCCACACATCATGGCAGCTGCTGAGATTACCAATGCGGACGGTATTCACCCGGGATATGGATTCCTGGCGGAGAACAGCCGTTTCGCAAAAATCTGTGCCGACCATGGAATCAAATTTATCGGCCCCACTCCGGATATGATCAATGCCATGGGTGACAAAATCACTGCCAAGGAAACCATGATCAAAGCAGGCGTACCTGTGGTACCCGGGGTTGAAGGCTTGCTGGAAAGCGTAGCTCATGCCAAAAAATCGGCTAAGGAGGTGGGTTATCCTGTCATACTCAAGGCGACTGCAGGAGGTGGTGGTAAAGGAATGCGCGTGGTATGGAGTGAAGATGAAATTGAAAAGGCCTTCGAAACCGCCAAAATGGAAGCAGCGGCAGCGTTTAAGAATGATGGGATTTACATGGAGAAATTCGTGGAAGAACCCCGTCACATTGAAATTCAGGTTGCCGGCGATCAATATGGTAATGTCTGTCACTTGAGTGAAAGAGATTGTTCCATCCAAAGAAGGCATCAAAAGCTGGTGGAAGAAAGTCCGTCTCCTTTCATGACCGACGACCTCAGAAAAAAAATGGGAGCAGCAGCAATCAAAGCCGCTGAGGCCATCAACTACGAAAGTGTAGGTACGATTGAATTCCTGGTGGACAAGCACCGTAATTTCTATTTCATGGAAATGAATACGCGCATCCAGGTGGAGCACTGCGTGACAGAGGAAGTGATCAATTATGACCTGATCAAAGAGCAGATCAAGATCGCCATGGGTGAAAAAATAACCGGCAGGGAATATATACCACAAATGCATGCGATCGAATGCCGTATCAATGCGGAAGATCCCTATAATGACTTCAGGCCATCTCCCGGAAAAATCACGGTGTTGCATCAGCCCGGAGGTCACGGAGTGCGCGTGGATAGCCATGTATATGCAGGATATGTGATTCCTCCCTATTATGACAGTATGATTGGAAAACTGATTTCCATCGCGCAAACGAGGGAAGAAGCCATCAATACCATGAGCAGGGCGTTGAGTGAATATGTCATTGAAGGAGTGAAAACGACCATCCCTTTCCATCAGCAACTGATGAAGGATGAGAATTTCCGAAAAGGAAATTTCAACACCAAGTTCCTGGAAACTTTCAAATTGCATTAAACCAAAGGGCAGTTGATACTGCCCTTTCATTTATCAGGCCTTCCGCCTCAAACATACCATGTCTGATCAGAAAGAATTACTGCTGAAAGCCTACCGGCTGATGTGCCTGGCCAAATCCATGGCAGAGACTTATGAAGCCAACCGCCAGACTTGCAAATATGTCCACAGCACTTCTCGGGGGCACGAAGCCATCCAGCTGGCCACGTCTTTTCATCTGCTGCCCTGCGACTATATCAGTCCCTATTACAGGGATGAGAGCATCATGCTCGGCCTGGGATTTGATCCTTTTGATCTGATGCTGCAGCTGCTGGCAAAGGCAGAAGATCCCTTCACCGGTGGCAGAGAATATTATAACCACCCCAATTATATTGGAAATGACAAACCCAATATCATTCATCAAAGCAGTGCTACCGGAATGCAAGCAATACCTACCACAGGCATTGCCCAGGGAATCCAATACCTGGAGAAAACAGGTTCAAAAAAACTCAGAAAAGGTGAACATGGAGAATTACCGGTGGTGATCTGTTCTTTAGGAGACGCTTCCGTGACCGAAGGCGAAGTAAGTGAGGCTTTTCAATTCGCCGCACTTCATCAATTGCCGATCATATATCTGGTGCAGGACAATGACTGGGGAATCAGTGTGTCTTCACAGGAAGCCAGAACCTGCAATGCATATGAGTTTATCAGCGGCTTCAAAGGCATCGAACGTATCAGCATTGACGGAAGCGATTTTATCGACTCCTATGTAGCAATGGAAAAAGTGATCCGGGAAGTCAGAACAAAACGGAAACCCTGGCTGGTGCACGCCAAGGTGCCCTTGCTCGGGCATCATACCAGCGGAGTGAGACGCGAATTTTACAGATCGGCGGATGACCTTTCCCAACATGGCAAAAAGGATCCCGGTCCTTTGCTGAAAAAGAGATTGATTAAAATAGGCATTGAAGAGGCTGTTTTGATGGAAATAGAACAGGAAGCTGAAAAGAAAATCAGGGAGGACTTCAGTAAAGCGACGGCCTCTCCGGAGCCGGATCCGGCCTTGGTGGCGGAGCATGTTTTTGCGCCAACTCCTGTGACGGAAGAAAAAGGTGTCCGGGCCCCTGCGGGAAAAGACAAGGTGCTGATGGTGGATGCCGCCCTGTTCGCTATCAGGGAAATCATGGAGGCTTTTCCGGAAGCAGTGTTATACGGACAGGATGTAGGGAGAAGATTGGGAGGCGTTTTCCGGGAGGCCGCAACACTGGCGGAGAAATTCGGTGATCACCGGGTATTCAATACCGCCATTCAGGAGGCCTACATCATCGGTTCCACTATTGGCATGAGTGCGGTAGGCCTCAAGCCTATTGTAGAGGTACAGTTTGCGGACTATATCTATCCCGGTTTGAACCAGCTCGTAACGGAAATTTCCAAAAGCTGTTATCTGAGTTGCGGAAAATTTCCGGTACAAAGTCTCATCAGGGTTCCGATTGGCGCCTACGGAGGCGGAGGTCCATATCATAGCGGCAGCGTGGAGTCCACTTTGCTGACCATCAAGGGCATCAAGGTAGTATACCCTTCCAATGCAGCGGATATGAAAGGACTGATGAAGGCCGCATTCCTTGACCCCAATCCCGTGATAATGCTGGAACACAAGGGCCTTTACTGGAGCAAGGTTCCCGGGACGGAGGAAGCCAAAACGGTGGAACCCGATAGCGATTACATCATACCGTTAGGAAAGGCGGCAGTCATCCAGGAGGCAGACCATGAAATGATCCTTCAGGGTGAAAGTTGCAGTATCATCACCTACGGAATGGGTGTTTACTGGGCCAAGGCTGTTGCAGCAAGCTTTAAGGGAAAACTGGAAATAATAGACCTGAGATCCTTATACCCGCTTGATGAAAAACGCATCTTCGATTCCGTGAGGAAGCATGGAAAATGTCTGATTCTGACAGAGGAGCAACAGAACAATTCTTTTGCCGAGGCGCTTGCCGGAAGGATTTCAAAAGCCTGTTTCAAGAATCTTGATGCGCCCGTAGAGGTTTTGGGATCGTTGGACTTACCTGCCGTTCCGATGAACATGATCCTGGAACAGGCGATGCTTCCCTCCCCCGAAAAATTATCCAACAGAATTTCAAGATTGCTGGCTTACTGATTGGCTACCCGCTGACAATATTGCCATCCTTCATATGAATGACCCTGTCGCTCATGGCTGCGAGTTCTTCATTATGGGTGACGATTAAAAAGGTCTGGCTGAATTTATCCCTTAAGTCAATGAACAATTGATGCAAATTCCGGGCATGGGCAGAATCCAGATTTCCCGTCGGCTCATCCGCCATGACGATGTCAGGTTCGTTCATCAAGGCTCTTGCCACCGCTACCCTTTGTTGCTCACCACCTGAAAGCTGTCCCGGCTGATGATGCAGTCTGGAACCCAGTCCCATGGTTTCCAGCAATTGTATGGCCCTTGATTCCGCCTCCTTTCTGTTTTTTCGATTGATCCAGGCAGGTATGCAAACATTCTCCAGCGCAGAGAATTCCGGCAGCAAATGATGAAATTGAAAAACAAAACCGATATGCCTGTTTCTGAAATTGGCAAGAGCATCGCCCTTTAGAAATTCGATCCGCTGGTCGCGGAGCCAGACCTCCCCTGAATCAGGCTTGTCGAGCGTGCCCAGAATGTGAAGAAGCGTACTCTTTCCGGCTCCCGAAGAGCCTACAATGCTGACTATCTCTCCCCGGGTGATTTCCAGATTGATGGATTTCAACACATGCAGTTCGCCGTAATGTTTGTCAATATTGACTGCTCTTAACATAATTCGAAAATAGCCAAATATTGACAGATGGATGATACTGTCATTTTCTCAGTTTTGTAAATTGGTCCGTTATTTGAGGGGTTAAAACCAGAGAAGCCCGATGAAAAACACTTTTGGTTATTTCTGCTGAACTTTTACATTTGCAAAAATTAAACCCTTTAGACCATGTTTTGGACGTTAGAGTTAGCCTCACACCTGGAAGATGCTCCCTGGCCCGCCACCAAGGATGAACTGATTGATTACAGCATCCGTAGCGGAGCACCCATCGAGGTGATTGAAAACCTTCAGGAGTTGGAAGACGAGGGTGAGATTTATGAAGGCCTGGAGGATATCTGGCCGGATTACCCAAGTCAGGAAGACTTTTTCTTCAATGAAGATGAATATTAATCAGGGGCTGCCATCCGGCAGCCTTTTACATTTTCTCTATCACCTCCCCTGTGACACCGGTAAATGAGAATCCGCCATCGTGAAACAGATTTTGCATGGTGACCATCCGGGTCAAATCACTGAACATCACGACACAATAGTTGGCACAATCCTCTGCGGAAGCATTACCCAGCGGACTCATCTTTTCAGCATAGGTGATAAATCCGTCAAAGCCCTTCACACCACTTCCTGCCGTCGTTCGGGTGGGAGATTGTGAAATGGTATTGACTCTGACATGCTTTTTGACGCCATAATGATACCCGAAACTTCTGGCAACACTTTCCAGCAATGCCTTGGCATCAGCCATTTCATTGTAGTCAGGAAAAACCCTTTGCGCCGCGATATAGGACAGTCCCACTACACTGCCCCAATCCCTGATGGCATCTTTTTTCATACAGGTTGCCAGCAAACGGTGGAAACTGATCGCGGAAATATCCAGTGTCTTGGCATTGAAACCATAATCAAGATCCGTATAATGTCTTCCCTTCCTCACATTGAGACTCATTCCGATGGAATGCAAAATGAAGTCTACAGGCCCGCCGAAATGTTCCACTGATTTGTCAATTAGATTTTCCATGTCTTCGGTCAGGCTCACATCACAGGGTATCACCGGTGCCTGCACCTTTTCCGCCAGGACATTGATGTCGCCTTTGCGAAGAGCCACCGGAGCATTGGTAAGCACAATGGACGCACCTTGCTCAAAACACTTGATGGCAGTGATCCAGGCTATTGACTTTTCATCCAGGGCTCCGAAAATGATCCCCCTTTTTCCTTTAAGCAACTGATTAGACATAGAAAATATTTATTGGTAAAAGTAACAAGTAAAAAACAAATCGAAACAGCTTATCATGACATCATTGCCCTGCGACCATTTCCTCAGCATTGGCGATGGCGGTAGCGGTGGGTTTATCACCTGAGAGCATCCTTGCAATGGCCTCCACCCTGCCTGGGCGGTCCAGTTTTCTGACAGCGGTGCGGATGGCATCCTGGCGCTTCTCTTTTTGCACGTAGAAATGTGTATCCGCCCTGGATGCCAGCTGAGGCTGATGAGTGATGGCGATGACCTGCCTTGATACCGAAAGTTCTCGCATGATATTACCCACTTGCAGCGCCGCCTCACCGCTGATGCCTGTATCTATTTCATCAAATACAAGCGTTGGCAGTTCCATCACATTGGCAACAAGTGATTTGATGCAAAGCATCAATCGACTCAGTTCCCCTCCGCTTGCCACTTTGACCAGCGGCTGGAAAGCAGAGACATTACTTTCCGGAACCAGATTCGCCTGAAACAAAAATTCCACCTTGTCCATTCCACTTGCATCCAGTTCGGCGGCTTGCATTTCAACCTTGATGGCTGCATGAATCATCCCTACTCTTTTCAATAACATAGTGACCTGCTTCTCAAAAGCGGGAATCATCTTTTTCCTGTTAGCCGAAATTTTTTGGGCGATTGCCAATGCCTCGCTCTTCAGCTTTTCCGAATCCCTTCTCAAAACGGAAAGCCTTTCCTCCAATGAGTCCAGCGAATAAAGCTTACTCTTCAAGGAGGCCATGAGCTCTATCAGCCGGGAGGTATCCTTCCCACCATGCTTCTTCAGCAACCTATACCCCTCCGAAAGCCTTTCAGATACTATTTGCAACCTTTCCTCATCAGTGGTGACATCGCCCCGAAGGGAGCCCAGTTCCTCATGCAGATCTTTTAATTCCAGCATGCAGGACCTCATCCTTTGAATCAATTCCGTGACAGCGGGAAAATTCTCCCTCAGACTTTCGAGACGATGCAGACTCTGCTTCAATTTTAACAATACCGCACCATCCCCTTCGTCCATTATCCTTTCCGATGCTTCCAATGCGGAGATGATATCCCCTGAATTGCTGAGTACTTTTTGCTCCCGTTCAAGTTCCTCCATTTCATTTTCCCGGGGAGCGAACTGCTCCAGTTCCTCCAGCAAATACCTGTCATAATCACTTTCCCGTACAGCCCGTTCCTGTTGCAACTCCAGTTCAGCCATTTCTTTTTGCAAAACCAGTAATTGAGCATATTGATCACCGAGTGATTTTTTCATCTCCAGATTACCGGCCAGACTGTCCAGCACATGCTTTTGAAAATTACTGCGGGTCAATTCCGCTGTATCGAATTGCTGGTGAAGATCCACTAGCAATATGCCGAGCTGCTCCAGCTGTTGCAAGCCTACGGGTGTGTCGTTAATGAAACTTCTTGATTTCCCCGCAGCAGATATCTCCCTTCTGATCACCAGCTCCTCTTGCCGGTCAAGATCATTCAGATCAAGATAGGAGTTGACGGAAGGATTGTCCTTCGTACTGAAATACCCCTCAACGATACATTTCTTGCCCGGGTTGAGCACAGCAGTATCCGCCCTGGCTCCCAAAATAAGTTTCAGTGCATCCATCACAATACTTTTGCCTGCGCCGGTTTCACCGGTTATTACCGTAAAACCTTCAGGATAGTCAATATCAAGTAAATCGATGATGGCAAAATTCTCTATGTGGAGCTTGCTGAGCATAGTGGCAAATTATTCAATTCCTGAAAATAAAAAACCCATTCTGTTCAGAATGGGCATAAATAATTTTAAGCGGAAAATCACTTCACCTCAACGGAATCATTCAGGTCGGAATCAACCAGAATGCGTCCGCAGTTCTCACAAACCATTATTTTTTTGCGAAGTTTGATTTCACTTTGCTTTTGTGGCGGAATAGCATGGAAACACCCACCGCAACTGTCTCGCTCAACCGGAACCACTGCCAATCCATTGATATAATTCTTTCTGATCCTGTCATAACCATGCAGCAAACGGGCGTCCACATGATTGCGGGCTTGATCCGCTTCCTTGTTATAATGCTTTTCTTCCTTCTCCGTCTCAGAAATGATTTTTTCCAGTTCCCCTTTCTTTGCAGTAAGATTCGCCTCCTTTGCGCTCACCGCCTTTTTGGCAAGCTCCAGTTGCTTGGCCCTGTCTGCAATCTCCTCCGTAGCATCCTTGATATGCTTCTCGCAGAGCTTTTCCTCAAGAACCTGCATTTCAATTTCCTTGTTGATGGCGTCGAACTCACGACTGTTCTTCACATTTTCACTTTGCTTCTCATATTTCTTGATCAGCGCCTGCGCTTCCTTGATGGCTTCCTTCTTTTGCTCAATGAACTCCTGCATTCCATTGATTTCCTCCTCTATCCTGGTCTGCCTTGAGTGCAAACCCTCAATTTCATCTTCCAGGTCCCTGACTTCCATCGGAAGTTCACCTTTCAGAATCTGGATTTCGTCTAACTTACAGTCGATTTTTTGCAAACGGACCAAGGAGGACAATTTCTCCTCGATGGAAAATTCTTTTACCTGAGCCATACAGTTTATTTTTCTTGTAACACCTACCCTTTGAAGTATTGAACGGGATTGGTATTTACCTCTGTTTTGAGGACGGCAAAGTTAGGAAAATTCCGGGTCAATATCTCGGCCAAAAGCTCAATAGTGAACTGTTCGCTCTCATAATGCCCGATATCGGCGATAACTAATTGATTGTCAGCATCAAAGAATTCATGGTATTTTACATCCGCAGTGATAAACAGATCCGCTCCTTCTAGCTTAGCTATTGAGGTCAGAAAACTGCCTGCGCCCCCGCAAAGGGCTATTTTCTGTATGTTTTTCTTCACAATTGCCGTGTGCCTGATTACAGGGACATTAAAAATCCTGTTAAGGTCTTTTAGAAACGAGTTTATATCTGTTGGTTCCTTCAATTGACCAATGATACCGGAGCCGATATCCTGAAGCTGATTCTCCAAAGGATAGATATCATGGGCTATTTCCTCATAAGGATGTGCGGACCTCATGGCACGAAGCACTCGGGACTGCAGCCAATCAGGGAAAATAACCTCCATTCTATGTTCTGGCTCTTGTTGCCGCTTCCCGGGCTCTCCGGAATAGGGGCTGGCGCCTTCCATAGGTTTGAAACTCCCTGTGCCTTGTGAGGCGAAGGCACACTCACTGTAGTTGCCGATATGACCGGCCCCGGCTGCGAATAAGGCCTCCATCAGTGATTCCCGGTGGGAATCAGGTACAAAAATGGCCAGCTTTCGTAAACGACCTTTCATGGGTGAAAGTATCCTTCGGTTAATCAACCCCAACTTATCGGCCATCCTTCCGTTGACACCTCCCAGAACATTATCCAAATTGGTGTGGATGGCATAAATGGCAATATCATTTTTGATAGCCTCGATAATGGCCTGCTGGACATAATCAGATCCGTTAATCTTCTTGATTCCCCTGAATAGTATGGGATGATGCGCCACCACCAGATTCACCTTCTTGCTGACCGCTTCCCGGATCACCTCCGGTGTGGCATCCAGACAAATCAATACCGAGGAACACTCCCAATCAGGGTTGCCCGTGATGAGACCGGCATTATCATAATCCTCTTGTAAATTCAAGGGAGCTGTTTTTTCCAGTAATGTTGTAATATCGCGGATCTTCATAACAGATAGAGATGAAAGGTCAGAAACTATACGGGGAATACAAGACAAAGATGCAAAAAATAGCTGACCTGCAATTCGCCTCGGCCTTGATGCAATGGGACCAGGAAATCTATTTGCCGCCAAAGGGATCCGACATAAGAGGATCACAGATCGCCACGCTTTCAGAATTGAGCCATGTAATGTTCACCGGCAGGGACATGCGAAAGCTGCTCAACGAATTATCAAAATCCAAAGACCTGCGTGCGGATGAAAAAAGAAATGCAGAACTCTCTTTTCGTGACCTAAGCAGAAAAACAAAATTACCCGCATCGTTCGTCAGGGAACTAACGGAAACAAGTAACCGATGCTTTCATTCCTGGATAAAGGCAAGAAAAGAGAATGACTTCTCCGTTTTCAGGCCCGCCCTGAAAAAAATGATCGGACTCAAAAGAAAGGAAGCCTCTCTGATAGGATTTGAAAAACATCCTTACGACGCCCTTCTCGATGAATATGATCACGGCATGACAGTGGGTACTCTTGACCGCATGTTCAAAAAGCTCATTCCCGCGCTAAGCATTTTGCTGGACAAGGTCCTGCAACAACAGAAAGGAGACGACCGAATACTAAAACAGCATTATCCTGAAAAAAAACAATGGGAGCTTGGCATAGAACTGCTGAAAAGAATCGGCTTTGATTTCGAGGCAGGCAGGCAAGATCTCAGTGAACATCCGTTCACCGTTCATTTGAATTCAAAGGATGTAAGGCTGACCACCAGAATAGATGAAAAAGACCTGGCCAATATGACATGGAGTTGCCTGCATGAAGGAGGTCATGGACTTTATGAACAGGGGCTGAATGCTGAACAATATGGGCTTCCACTGGGTGAAGCCTGCAGTCTGAGCATTCATGAAAGCCAAAGCAGGTTCTGGGAAAATTGCGTGGGCAGATCCCTGTCATTCTGGAAATGGAATATGCCAATGCTTAAACAAATTTTCCCGCGACAGATGCAAGGCGTTTCCGCAAATGATTTTTTCCGGGTTATTAACAGGGTCAGTCCTTCACTGATCAGAACCGAGGCGGACGAGCTCACCTACCATTTCCATGTTCTGATCAGATATGAAATAGAAAAAAAACTGATCCAGGGAGAGATGGAAACCGGGGATATACCAGACTATTGGAATCAACTCTATGAAAAACATTTGAGCGTGAAGGTCCCCGATGACAGACAAGGCTGCCTGCAGGATGTCCACTGGAGCCACGGCAGCTTTGGATATTTCCCCACCTACAGTCTCGGGAGTCTTTATGCAGCTCAATTTTATCTTGAAATGAAGAAAGCGAAACCGGCTTTTGACAAAATGATTGAATCCGGCAATCTGCAACATATAAAAACCTGGTTGCAGGAAAATATCTACCGGCATGGCCGTAGATTTTCTTCCGAACAGCTTTGCAAAAAAGCATGCGGAAAAGGACTTGATCCGAAATTCCTCATTTCCTATTTAACCCGTAAATACATTACCCATAAGAGCTAACCATTCTTTTCATTAACATTTATTTAACAATTTAAGCCCCGGCCAACACAATAATCGCTGCAATTATAAGTTAATGGTTAAATGGGAGTAAAATCCCATCCATAATTCATAAAAACAATATCCTATGGGCTTCAAAATCAGGCTTTTATGCCTTATTGGGCTCTTTTACGGTGCTGCCAAGGCTCAGCCGATCGCAGACTTCTCCGCACAGCAGGTTTCCGGTTGCGCTCCTCTAATCATTCAATTTGCTGATCAATCCACAGGCAATCCGAATACATGGAAATGGGAAATGGGCAATGGTACGACCTCTCAGTTGCAAAACCCATCGGTCACTTATTTTATTCCAGGCACTTATACGGTAACGTTGACTGTATCCAATAATCAGGGCAGCAACAGCATTACTCGCCAGGCATATATTACAGTTTATGCGGCTCCTGAAGTAAATTTTAGCGCTTCAGACTCCTCCGGCTGCTACCCTCTTCCAATACAATTTTCAGATAGCAGCAAGGCCGCGCAAAACAATGGTATTATCAGTTGGATATGGGATTTCGGTGATGGCAAATTCAGTCAGCAACAGCATCCCTCTCACGTGTACGACACTGCCGGCAGTTATCATGTGTCCCTGAAAGCGATTTCAACAAACGGCTGCCATAGCAGCATTACCAAAAACCATTTCATAAAGATTTTTGATGGCATTCAGGCAGACTTTGAAGAAACGGTTCCCGGCACTTGCGTACCTCCTGCCATGCTTTCATTCCGTGATAAAACAACAAGCACCACCGCTTATGATATCCAATGGAATTTCGGAGACGGCAATGGCAGTACCGAAGCCAATCCGACTCATACTTATGGTACCAATGGAATATATAATGTTACGCTTGTAGTTACCAATAGTTATGGCTGTAAAGACAGCGTCACCAAGAATGGCTTGGTAAAACTTGGAAGATTCGAGGCCGATTTCAGTTTGCAGGGACCCGCCTGTATCAATCAGCCCATAACCCTGATCAACTTATCAAAACCGACTCCATCTGCCAATCGCTGGGAATTTGGAAATGGAACGACTGACAGTTCCCTGAATGCATCCACCCAATATTCCTCAACCGGCAGTTATCAGGTAAAATTGATCGCCGATTTTGGAGGATGTGCTGATACTGTGTCAAAAACCGTTAAAATCTATCCCAAACCTGTAGCCAGATTTTCGACCGATGATACCGCTTCCTGCATGATCCCGTTCAATGTAAGTTTTCAAAATCAAAGCACAGGCGGAAACCAATATACCTGGACACTTACTGATGCCGATACTTCCATTCGTATAAATCAACATTCCGTCATCAATAAGGCCGGAATCTATTCCATAAAATTAGTCGCTACCACCAACTTTGGGTGTCAGGACTCGGTGGAAAAATCAGAATACATCAAAATAAAACTTCCTGTTGCCACTATCAAGAACCTTCCGCAAAACGGATGCGCTCCCTTTCATTGGAATTTCAACGCAATCATCAACAGCACTGAACCGGTAAGCAACTATCTCTGGGATTTCGGAGACGGACATTATTCCACAGAGACAAGTCCTTCACATATTTATGATTCAGGAGCTTACACCGTGAAACTGTTCATTGAGACAATTGGCGGCTGTAAAGACACGGCCACTTATGTAAGAGCCATAAGAGTAGGAAAGATTCCCGTAGTTGATTTTACCGCCAACCCGGTCGTGGCATGCGCGAAGATGCCTATCGCATTCACTGAAAATGTGCAGGATTCCATTACCAGATGGATATGGAAGTTTGGTGACGGAGGCACTTCCGCCGAGCCTAATCCGAACTATCTTTATCAGGATACGGGCATTTTTGACGTAACCCTCATCGCTTTCAATAACGGCTGCTCTGATACCCTGATCAAAGAAGATTACATCACCATCCTGCCTCCAATCGCAAGAGCCGAGGTGGAAAAGAATTGCAATCAAAAATACAAGAGGATGTTCAGGGGAGAGAACTCTGTCATGGCCGACAGCTATCTTTGGGAGTTCGGCGATGGCAATAGCTCCACCCAAAAGAATGTCTCACATACTTACAGCCAACCGGGAAACTATCAGGTCAAGCTGACGGTTACCAATTTTACGACCGGCTGCGACCATGTTGCCTCACTGGTTGTAAGAGTGATTGATGAAAAAGCCGACTTTGATAACACGCAAGGGGAAGTCTGCAAAAACAAAATGACTGAGTTCAGAACGCGAGGTACCGACCCCTCCAATATCAGCAGCTATCTCTGGAATTCCGGAGACGGCGGCAGCGGAGACTCTTCCGTATTTTTCCATACTTACTCCGCAGCAGGAACCTATGCCGTTAAACTGGTCATTACAGACCTTAATGGTTGCAAAGACAGCATTACCAAGACCAATGCCATCAAAGTATACGGACCTACTGCGGCCTTCACTCCGGAAGATGCAGCAATATGTTATCTCTCTCCGGCGATAATGAAAGACCAGTCAACTGATGACGGCACCCACCCGATTGTGAGCTGGACTTTTGACTTCGGAGATAATAACGTGAAAACATTTACCACTGCACCCTTTGTATATACCTATCCAAAAGCGGCTGTATATAGCATTACTCTTGTGGTGAAGGATAATGGAGGTTGTGCCGATACCCTCAATAAGAAAAATGTTATCAGGATTTCAAGACCTGTAGCGGCGTTTGGAAATGCCACACAAAACAATTGCCCCGGAAACAGCATTTATTTCCTGAACAAGTCTGCCGGCTCCGGTCTCAGATATACATGGGATTTCGGCAATGGCAAATCAAGTACTCTGGCGAATCCGACCCATGTCTACCAGTCAGCGGGAGATTATTCAGTAACACTTAAAGTCAATGATATTTACGGATGCTCTGATTCGGTGACCAGGGTTGACTACGTCAAAATACATCAGGTATCTGCCAATTTCATCATGAGTGATTCTGTCGGAAGTTGCCCTCCGCTGATTGTAACTTTCACCAACCAAAGCACAAGCGGCATAAGACATATCTGGGAGTTCGGCGATGGCACCTCCTCCCAACTACTTAACCCCTCACATTTTTATGCCACACCGGGGGTATACAAGGTAAGACTGCGGTCTTTCACCTATGGTAACTGTGAATCGACTTTTGAGCGGACAATCATGGTAAAAGGACCAAAGGGCGAGTTCACCTATACTCCGCTAACCGCCTGTAGTCCGTTGAAAGTTGATTTCAAGGCCACTACTGAGAACAGAAAGATGATCATCTGGGATTTCAATGATGGAATCACGCTCACTACGACGGATTCGATCGTATCCCATATTTACACAGAACCGGGAAAGTATTTGCCCAGGATCATTTTAAGCAGTGCTGATGGCTGCAAGGTCCCCTACTACGGCAAGGATTCAATTTTTGTCAAAGGATCCATTGTCAATGCCGCATTTCAAAACAACATCATTTGTGATTCAGGCCTGGTGAAGTTCAGTAATTTCAGCACCTCACCTGAATCCGATATTCAATATCGCTGGCAGTTCGGTGATGGCTCCACTTCAACAGAGTTTCAGCCTCAACATTTGTATAAACAGCCGGGAACATATTATACCACGCTAACGGCGTTTACACCTGCGGGTTGTAAAGACAGCATGAGATTTACCAGGCCGGTCTATGTTTCGGCCTCACCCAAACTGTCTATCGCACCCATAAGTAACAGCTGTGTTCCATTACAGACAAACCTCCGTTCTACAAATGCGGTCTCAGACACCACCACCCTGAGCTGGGCATGGCATCTTGGCGACGGGCGAATTATCAATTCCAAAGACACTGACAATGTGATATACACCAAAGCGGGTGATTATAGGATAAACCTGAAAGCCGTCAACGGATTCGGCTGCAGTGACAGCACCTATACAAATATCAGCGCCTATGCATTACCCGATGTATTTGCAGGCAATGACAGCTTTAATTGCTTCCAAAAAGGAATAAGACTGAATGCAAGCGGAGCCTCGAGGTATCAATGGCATACAACAAAAAACCTGGACTGTCTTGACTGTGGCAATCCGCTTGCCAACCCGGACAGCGCGGAAACTTTCATCGTGACCGGATTCAGTCAACAGGGCTGTGTTGACAGGGATACCATTCATCTTGATGTGGTTTATCCCTTCAATATGTCAGTAAGCAACTCAGATACGCTTTGCGAAGGAGAAACCGCCATGCTAAGAGCTATGGGAGCGTATGAATACAGTTGGACCCCGGAGGTAAGATCGTTGAGCCGGAACAATGAGCTTGTGACGGTTTCCCCGGTTCAGTCCGTAAAATACAAGGTTACCGGCAAGGACAGGTTCAACTGTTTTAGCCGGACTCTTGAAATACCAATCATGGTTTTTCCTGTCCCTGAAGTAGATGCCGGCCGCGATGTAACCATGAATGTAGGCGGTTCCGTTACACTGACGCCTAAAATATCTCCTGACGTGACGGAAGTGATCTGGTCTCCCACCGACCAGATGATGAGAAGCGAATATCCCTCTATCACCGTAAGACCAAGGCAGACAACTACCTACACAGTAGAGGTGTCGAACCCGGGCCAATGCCATGCAAAAGATGAAGTGAATGTAATTGTTACCTGTGATGGCAATAATGTATTTGTTCCGAATACCTTCTCGCCAAATGGCGATGGCATGAATGATGTTTTCTATCCTCGGGGAACCGGACTATTCAGGATCAAATCCATGAAACTGTTCAATCGCTGGGGCCAGATGGTTTTCCAGAAAAACGATATCAAGGCGAACGACGTCAATGCCGGCTGGAACGGAACCCTGTCAGGACAACCATTAAGTTCGGATGTATATGTTTACATCATCGAAGTTTTATGCGATAATAACAGCAGTATGATATTGAAAGGTGATGTCACCTTACTAAGATAATTTTCACTATTTGTTTTTATGAATTCCGGACCCGTATTCTTGCGGGTCTTTTCATTTTTACCATGCTACCGATGCAATAATCTTGCCCAATAATCGTTTTATATACAGCCAATATTCATTCACAAGGAAAAACCATGAAAAAGACCACCACCTTAGCGCTACTTTTATGCCTGGGCATCTTCAGCCGGGGGCTTTTCGCTCAGGACATTCATTTTTCCCAGATATTCGAAACTCCGCTTTTACGCAATCCCGCGCTGGCAGGGCTGTTTGCAGGCGATGTGAGAATTCAGACTGTTCATAGAAATCAATGGAGCAGCATCTCTTTCCCTTACAAAACCACCTCACTCAGCGGTGAATATAAACTGCAGGTTGCCAACGGAAATGATTTTATCACCCTGGGAACCCAGATTATGTATGACCAGGCCGGAAGTACCGCATTATCTTCCACACACGTGCTGCCTGCCATCAATTATCATAAATCACTCAGCGATAGCAGGAGTCAATACCTTTCGATCGGCTTCATGGCAGGTTACGTCCAGCGCTCCATCAATCAATCCAAAATGACTACCAATAATCAGTTTGATGGCACCGGATACAATGGAAGTCTTGGTACCGGAGAAAATATGGCGGGCAACCGATATGGATATTTTGACGGAAGTGCAGGCATAAGCTTCAATAGTCAGATTAGCGACAATCCCAATGATAACATTTACCTTGGCATAGCTTATCACCATTTCAACCGACCCGGCAAGGCCTCATTCTATAGTGATGCCGGAGTAGAAATAAAACCTAAATGGGTTGCGTCAGGAGGAGTCAGGATGAAGCTTACGGATTATTCCTTCTTCACCCTGGAAACAGAATATAGCAAACAAGACCAGTATAGCGAGTTCATTTCAGGATCACTTTTCAGTTACAAACTCGACGACCCCGACAATGCGAAATACATATTGAATTTCGGATCCTATTTCAGATGGAAGGATGCCATCATTCCGGTAGCTAAACTTGACTGCAAACCTTTCTCATTCGGCCTTAGTTATGATATCAATATTTCTTCTCTCAGGCCTGCCACCGGTGGAAGAGGAGGTTTTGAAGCCTCTATCTCCTACCAAAAGTTTATTAAAGAGAAAACCGGCCAGGAATTTGAACGATGTCCGAATTTCTGGTAAAAATATTCCCACAATCCGTCCTGTTCTAACAAGTACAAATCATTGTTTTTATGGATTGTTGGATATCCGGTTACCCTGCCTTTTGGCAGGGTAATTGGTTTATATACGATTGATTACCATTAAATTGAATATCATTTTTACAATTGAACCCATTATCACTCATGATAAAAAAATGGCAAGTCATCATGGGAAATTGTAATAAAATTTAACTTAGTCGATTCAGCTGAATTGTTTAACTTTAAGCCCGTGAAGAGGATTATATTAATACTATTGACTCATCTCGCCTGCTTTGCCGCCATTGGTCAAAGCAGACCGGGTAATCCTCCTTCCGGCGAATTGCTGAAGTTTTATCCCAACCCTGCGGTGTCTTCCATCAATTTCGAGTTTCAAAAATCACATAGTAACACCTACACCCTTCAGGTCTTCAATTTCATGGGCAAGAAAGTTCTTGAAGTAAAAAACACCCCTTTCCGGATGAATCTAGGTCTGGAAAGCCTTTACAGGGGCATTTATGTGTTTCAGCTCAGGGATATCAATGGAAATATCCTCCAGTCTGGTAAATTCCAGGTCGTCAGGTAATCAACTGCCTGTTTTTTCCTTTTTTAATCATTAAAGATGCCAAATTGACCGTTTATCACGGTTGGCAAACAGTTTGACTACTTAACTTTGCAAACATTTTTGCCAATGGAAGAGAAATATCCAAAAACAGATGAGACTGCCAATCCGGAAATAAATTTGACCGGAGAAGGCCCGGTACATGGAGCATCAGCCGATAATGCCAATTCGGAAGGGCTTATAAAACTGACTGAAGAACTGGAGTCTCAAAAAGACAAGTATATCAGGCTACTCGCTGATTTCGAAAATTATAAACGTAGAAATGCCAAGGAAAGGATAGAGCTGATCAGTACGGCCGGAAAAGAGATTATCGTTTCTCTGCTGGAAGTGTTGGATGACATGGACAGGGCTGAAAAGCAGATGGATCGGTCGCAGGACATCGTACAGATTACGGAAGGCAATAAATTGGTCTTTACAAAACTGCGCAATATCCTTTTCCAAAAGGGACTGAGGGCCATGGATAGCATTGGCACTGAATTCGATATTGAGAAACATGAAGCCATCACCAAGCTTGAAGCGGGCGAATCGATGAAAGACAAGGTGGTGGATGAGCTGGAAAAAGGATATTATTTGAATGAGAAGATAATCAGATTCGCCAAGGTGGTAGTTGGTAATTAACAAGCAGAGCAGCAATCGTATGAAAAGAGATTATTATGAAGTGCTGGGTGTATCCAAGTCGGCATCAGCGGAAGAAATAAAAAAAGCTTACCGTAAGGTGGCCATGCAATATCATCCTGACAGGAACCCCGGAGACAAAGAGGCCGAGGAGAAATTCAAGGAGGCTGCCGAGGCTTATGAAGTATTGAATGATGGCGAAAAAAGAGCCCAATACGATCGCTTCGGACATAATGCATTCGGCCCTGGGAGAGGCGGAGGATATGGAGGTGGCGGAATGAACATGGAAGATATTTTCAGTCAATTCGGTGATATTTTCGGGGAAGAGGCCTTCGGCGGATTTTTCGGAGGAGGAGGAAGAAGGAGTGGCGGAAGAGGAAGGGGCAGCAGGGGCAGCAACCTCAGGGTAAAACTGAAACTGAATTTCACGGAGATTGCCAAAGGAACCACCAAAACCATCAAGGTTAAAAAACATATCAAATGCAACACCTGCCAGGGCAGCGGCGCAAAAGATAAAGGAGGCATTCAGTCCTGCGGCACTTGTGGCGGATCCGGTCAGGTCAGAAGGGTGCAAAACACTTTTTTGGGGCAGATGCAAACCGTTTCCACTTGTCCCACATGCAATGGTGAAGGATCCACCATTACCAACAAATGCAACAGCTGCAAGGGAGACGGAAGAGTTTACGGGGAAGAGACCGTTTCGATTGATATCCCTGCCGGCGTGCAGGAAGGGATGCAGTTGAACGTGGGCGGAAAAGGCAACCAGGGAGAAAGGGGCGGAAGTCCGGGTGACCTGATTGTTCTGATTGAGGAGGAAGCTCATCCCCAGTTGCACAGGGACGGACTCAATGTGGCTTATGATCTGTATATATCATTTCCCGATGCCGTATTCGGCACACAGGCGGAAGTACCTACCATAGATGGGAGAGCCAAAATAAAAATACCTGCCGGAACACAAAGCGGAAAAATTTTCAGACTGAAAGGGAAAGGTTTCCCTCATGTAAACAGTTATGAAAAAGGAGACCAGCTGATCCAGGTGAACGTATGGACTCCTCAGGAGGTCAACAGTGATGAAAAGCTGATGCTGGAAAAAATGCAGCAATCATCCAATTTCGAACCCAAGCCGGAAAAAAATGAAAAGTCATTTTTTGACAAGGTCAGGGAAATGTTCTCCTGATCATTGGGAATCCTCATCAAGCTGATAGATATCACGGAGATTTCGACCAAGCCCGTCAAAATCAAGTCCGTAGCCGAGCAGGAACTTATTGGGTACTTCGAAGCCAAGATAATCCACTTTCACATCATGCTCCAGAGCATCTGGTTTTTGCAATAAGGCGGCAATTTTAACGCTCGCAGGCCCTTGACTTCCTAATTGCGGCAAAAAACTGAATAATGTCTTTCCTGTATCCACGATATCTTCCACCACTATGATATGCCTGTCTTTTAGAGATTCATCCAGACCGATGGAGGTGATTACCTGACCTGTGCTCCTTGTACCTTTATAGGAAGCCAGTTTGATAAAGCTGATTTCCGCTTCGATATTCAGGCGTTTGAACAAATCTGAAGCGAACATGAAAGAACCGTTCAGAATGGCCACAAAAAGCGGACGTTTTCCTGAATAGTCTTTTTCGATTTCCAATGCTATCCTACCAACCTGCTTTTCGATTTCCTCGTACCCTATATAGGGCTTGAACTTTCGATTGTGTAATTCTACTACAGACATGCTTTTATTTTGAAATGATCAATTGCTGGCCAATTTTCAACTCGTTGGACTCAAGATTATTCCACTTCTTCAACTGATCAATACTTACGTTGTATTTTTTGGAGATGGAATACAGCCCTTCACGCGGCTTCACTTCATGGATAATTCCTGGCTCGGCATTGAATTTATGCCCCGCCAAAGCGCGGATATTTTCTTCCTTCTCGCGAAGCCTTATCACAGTACCGGCTTGAACAGTACTTTCCAGGAGATGTGGATTGATATCTATGAGCCGATGGAGCTGTATACCGTATTTCTGGGAAATGTCATGAAGCCCCTCCCCCTCCTTTACTTTACAGGACTCCTGCCTTCCCTGCTTACGTTTTCTCTCGAGGTATAGCCATTGATCGGTAGGCGTAAGGCCGTCATCATCCAAATCATTGAATTCAAGCAGACGGGATAGCGGTAAGTCATTCCTGGTAGCTACCCACAAGAGTGAGGTACCCCTCTGTACATATACCGCTTTCAATTCATTGAACCTGGTCACTTCATTGTATGGGGCTGTAGGGGTGGAAAGATCAACGTCTTGTTTGCCTGATTCAGAGAGGGAATTACGCTCCTCTTCCATGGAGTCTTCCTCTTCAAGCACTTTAAGGGTAAATTGCTGCAAGCCATATCTCTCAATATTACCTATGAGAATATCCGGATAACGGGGATTGGTAGCATAACCGGCCCTTTTGAGTCCCTGACACCACGCTTTATAATTCCTGGGATTCAACTCGAAAAGGAATGAATACCTTCCGCTGGTTCTTAGAAAATCCGAGTGATCCTTGTAGCTCTCTTCAACGTTGTCATATTTCCTGAAACATTCACCACGTTCATCGTCATCATGATATACCACCTCGCCTGTCCAATTGGATTTGCATTTGATTCCGAAATGATTGTTGGAACGACGGGCAAGATCACTGTTTCCAATCTCACTCTCCATGATACCCTGGGCAAGGGTAATGGCCGCAGGTATCCCGGAACGCCTCATTTCTGACATGGCGAGATCCCTGTATTTGGCAATGTACTCGTCAACAGTCATCACTTGGGAATGACCGTAAAGCGAGAGCAAGCAACATAAAATAGCTACCCAATTCTTTTTCATGGACTATTTTTTCCTGATCAGCATGAGCCCGTCCCTGACTGTAAGCAAAACCGTCTCAACTCTGGGGTCCTTTCTCACATGGTCATTAAAAGCCTGTATGGCAATAGCATTCTTTCCTTTCGGAAGTTCACTCAAAACCTCGCCATGAAACAGGACATTATCAGCCAATAGCCATCCGCCGGGTCTCACGTCAGGCAAAGTTAATTCGTAATAATCAATGTAAGATGTTTTGTCAGCATCCAGAAAGACAAGATCCCAGCATTCCCTCAGTCCTCTCAGAACATCCATGGCCCTGCCCTCATGCAATACGATTCTGTCATCCATTCCAGCCCTGCCGAAGAATACCCTTGCCACCGCAGCATCCTGCTCCCTGATTTCAATAGTATGCAATTTTCCTTCCGGCGACAGGCCTTTTGCCAGGCATAAGGCACTGAACCCTGTAAAACTACCGATTTCCAGAATCCTGGAAGGCCTGATCATTAAACTTAACATTTCTAAAAACTTACCCTGCACATGACCACTAATCATATGAGCATGAGGATGATGCTCCATGGTATGTCGCTCGACTTCTGCCGCAATCGCGTCAAGGGCTGACGCATATTGTTCCGCATAAGCTGAAACCAGTGGATTTATGAGTTCCATTCCTTTTCAGTGGATTTTGAAATCAGCCATAAACCTAAAAAAGTAATCAATCCGTTGACAAGCAATATTTCTATTCCTATGGAATATCCATTAAACCAATCAGGAGCGTTTAATTGCAAAAAATAGCAAATCAGCGGCGACAATATGGCAATCAATGCCACAAGTGCGTTATCGGGAAGCTTTCTCACTGAAAAAATTCCAAAAGCGAATAGCCCCAGAAGAGGACCATACGTATACCCTGCCAGCTCAAGGATCTTATCAATGATGGACCGGCTTCCTATTTCGCGAAAAAATAAGATGCAGAAAAAGAAAATTACAGTCATGGAAAGATGCACAATAGATCGAATTTTCTTTTTCTCCTTTTCCGAACTATCGGGCATTTTGTTGATACCGATCAAATCGATGCAAATGGAGGAAGTAAGTGCGGTAAGCGCACCATCAGCACTGGGAAACAAAGCGGAAATCAAAGCGATGATGAAAACCACACTGATGTAAGAGGGAATACCTCCGAGATACCCCAGCGCCACTGATGGAAATAAATTGTCACCGGTTATATTATTGCCTTCATGAAAGAACCCCCAAATCGACTGCCCCGCAGCATCATTCACCCTGAACTCAGCGCCATGATTATAAGCATAGAGATACAATAACCCACCGAGTAACAGGAATAACATATTCACAAATACCAGTATGAAACTGAACGTGATCATGTTCTTTTGTGAATCCTTTAGAGTTCTGACACTGATATTCTTTTGCATCATCTCTTGGTCCAGTCCCGTCATCGCTATGGTGATGAACATCCCTCCTATTACCTGTTTCAGGAAAAATCCCTTGGAATTGAAATCAAAATTGAAAATCCTGGTTAGTTCTTTCGACTGCATACCATCGAGCGCCTGAGCCGTGGAAAGATCCATCTCGCTGAGCATGTATAGGACGCAGATGACAAGCCCCAGTATCATCAGTGTGGTCTGCAGAGTATCGGTATATACAATGGTCTTGACACCGCCTTTGAAAGTGTATAGCAGAATCATCAGCAGAATCACTGCGGCGGATAACGAAAAAGGAATATCCAGTTTCGACAAAACGAAAATATGCAGGATATTGATGACAAGATAAAGTCTCGCTGTTGCGCCAGCCGTTCTGGAAAGAATGAAAAAGGAAGCTCCGGTTTTATAGGACCAGTTGCCAAAACGCTGCTGCAGGTAATGATAAATGGAGGTCAGGTTATATCTGTAATACAGCGGAAGCAACACATAGGCGATCACAAAATAACCAAGCAGATAGCCTATCACCACCTGGAAATAACCAAGTGCGGCAGGCATTACGCCAGCGGCAGCGACATTACCTACTCCCCCGGGAACACTTACAAAAGTGACACCACTCAGTGAGGTTCCGATCATTCCAAAGGCTACAAGTTTCCAGTTTGAATTCCTGTTGCCAATGAAAAAAGATTCATTGTTAGCGTTTCTGCTGGTATACCAGGCCACCCAATACAATAGCCCGAAATAACCCAGAACAAAAATCAACAGTAGCTGAGGGGACATGCGAGTAGTTTGTGTAAAAATAACCTTTAACAGTTACACTTCACAACGAAGAATCACCTCCTGCGATTCCTTCCCTGAAAGAGCGGAATGGTGATGCCGGCCCTGTAAACAGGAAAGCCTCTCAGGATATAGCCTCCTTGCAAATCAGATATGCGATCAAGATAAGGAGAAGATGAATCACGTCCGATATCCCAGAGTACGGAAAAATAATAATAGATATCCCCCGTGCCTCGTCCTCCGCAATAACCACCGCCTACCAGAAAACTATTCGATTGTTCCCTGGTCTTTTCCTCAATGAAACCGGATCCGGCCATGGGAATGTATCTCTGCCGAATGAAGCTATGCTCGTATTGGGCATGGGCGAACAAGAACTTCACCGGAAATAATCGCACGAACATGCCGGGAGCCAGAATGGATTGCCTGATCTTATCCCCTGTTACGTAATTATCCCTTTGTGATGCATACAGGTAATTGAAGGAGGCTGCGACATCCGCAAAGCGGCCCAGGCTGTAACCGAAATGAGGATTAATTCCTAAAACGCTGACGCTGTTCCCAAAATTGAGCGTCAGCCCTCCGCCTGTAAAGAGATTTTCCTTTTTGAAAAATCCCCCCTCCTCGTCTTGGGAATAGACTGAAGTAAATGTGAAAAGTAAGCCGAATAATAAATAAGAATATTTCATATTGAACATTGTTACAGGATCTTTTCGGGATTGATAATATTCTTGGGATCGAAAACCTTCTTGATGTTTCTCATCAGCTCCAATCCTTCCTTTTCAAAAAGAATATCCATGAATCCTTTTTGTATCAGTCCGATTCCGTGTTCTCCGCTGATAGTCCCTCCAAGACTTTTCACCAGCATGAACAACTCCCGCAGAGCAGGCTGAATCAGAGGATTGTTCAGGCTGAAGACTGCACCCGGTTTCCTGATTCTGATATGCAGATTACCATCCCCTGCATGACCATAGCATACTACATCGAAAGCATGTTTTATCGCAAGTTCACGAACTCCCCTGATCAATTTGGGAAGCTCAGCCCTGGGAACCACGGTATCCTCCTCGATGGTATATCCTTCCAGTTTGACCGCCTCGGCCACCCTTCTTCTCAATTTCCATAACTCCTCCTTCTGCAAATGGTCCTCAGCAAAATATATTTCTCCCGAACCGTATCTTGAAAGGATCCCAGATATCGATTCCATTTCTTTCATAAGCACTTCCTTGTCGTTTCCATCCACTTCGATGATCAAATGGGCCTCTGTTTCTTCAGTAATGGGTATGGAATTGCTTTCCACCATCCTGCTGACAATTTTAAGCGCTTCAATCTCGACCAACTCAAGCGCACTGGGGGTAAATCCTGCCCTGAAAATCTCACTTACCGCCTCTCCTGCCTTTTCAAGGGATTGGAACGGAACGAGCATAAGCAGATCAAATGCAGGATAAGGTATCAGCTTGAGTACAATTTTGGTAACAAGACAAAGGGTTCCTTCGCTACCTACTACCAGTTGTGTAAGATTATATCCCGTGGCATTTTTCAGGACATTGGCACCGGTCCACATGACGGTACCGTCGGCAAGCACAACCTCAAGATTCAATACATAGTCCTTCACGACCCCATATTTCACCGCTTTAGGTCCGCCGCTGTTTTCCGCGATATTGCCCCCTATGAAGCAACTGCCCTTGCTACTGGGATCCGGAGGATAAAATAATCCCTTCTCCTTCACTGCATCCTGCAATACCTGGGTAATCACTCCCGGCTCGACCGTTGCCTGTAAATTCCTTTCATCAATTTCAAGGATGCTATTCATCCGCTCAAAACTGATGACGATGCCTCCTGTAGAGGCAAGAGCTCCTCCGCTGAGACCGGTTCCGGCACCACGTGGAGTGACCGCTATGCCTTGATCATTGCATAGCTTCATGATGTCACTGACTTCCTTTGTTGTCCTGGGCTTGATAACGATATCAGGGAAAAAACAGAGGTCCTCGGTCTCATCCCTGCTATATTTGGCCATGGCGACCAGGTCGGAAATGACTTGTTCTTCCCCGCATATTTTGCTGAGCAATTCCAGCAGCTCTTCCCGACGCCCGTTCATGTTTCCTAATCCTGCCATAATGTGTTGGTAAAAATCGCAAAAGATTTCGAATGCTAAAAGCGCGGACACAAAGACTGCCTGCCCGGGGAAACAGGATATTCTGATTTTCTGATGATACTGATTTCTGCTGCTCCGAATCTTCCGTTGAAATTGCCGAGTCTTGAAACGGTAGCATCATAACTGGCACAAATAAGCAACGTATTATATTGCAGTCCCAGTGAAGGAATCAGCGCATCTCCCAACCTTGCATATAACCCGGCCATCAATTGAAGGCTGCCATCACCGCTGAGATCACGATTGAACATCCCGCCCAAAGCCAGCTCTCTTGCTCCTGCTTGCGCCGTGAAATAAGCTGATGGAGAAAAAATCCAGGATGAATTCAATTTGATAATGCCGCTTGCGAAAGCTATTTTACGATCAGATATCCTGTTATCCGATTCCGCCTGGCTGAAAAAAGACTCTTTTGGACGATTGATATGATGAAGAGAAAATCCGAACTGAAAATAAATATCCTGCTGGGGAAAATAGGCATAATTTATTCCGGCTTGCAAATCAAAATATTGAACCGAGGTGTTGTTGAGTACCACTGAGGTAGGCAACTTGGAGTCGAAAAAATTACCGTCAAACTGATCCGGAAATTTCAATTTACTGACATCAATCCTTTTATCGGACCAGCCCGCGTTGAAGCCGGCTCCCAAAAGACTGCTGTTTCCCAGCAGCTGATGGTAGGCGATCGATCCGTAGGCTTTCGCGGATCGCAGGACTCCCGATCCGGCCTCATCACCCATGAACAGGGCTCCCACACCCAGCCATCCGTTTTCCAATTTATTCCGAAAAAGCTGACCATCAGCGAATGCACTGAAGGTGCGATAGGGCTGGGCCATCAGACTGCTCCATTGATTCCTGTATTGAATACCCATTCGATAATCAGCATCCGGCAAGAATCCTGTATTGGCGGGATTGACAGTAAGAGGAGAATGAAAGTACTGGGAGAAATGCAAGTCTTGCCCCCTTGCATGAAAGTTGCAAATAAATAAGGCAAAAACTACTCTGATTATTCTTACTCCCATTATCTTATCAAAGTGATGTCTCCGGTTTTTCTGACTTTTTTCCCATCAGTGAACTCCACCTCCAGCACATAGGCATAAACCTCCATAGGCTGCGCCTTCCCCTTGAAAGTGCCGTCCCATCCTTTCTTTGGACTATCTGACTCAAATACCAACTGCCCCCATCGATTGTAAATCTGCCACTTCATGCGGCCAATGCCAAATCCCTCGACTTTTATCGTGCTGTTCACTCCGAATTTTCCCGGGGTAAAGGCATTGGGTACATCAAGCAGCGGCCTGATCCTGGCCTCTACTTCACCATAAGCGGTATCGGTACAACCCGCTGCATTATAAGCCACCAGCATGACAGTCCATGTACCAGATGCGCTGAACACATGCTCCGGATTCTCCAGCGTTGAGGTTTCCCCGTCACCAAAATCCCAAAAATATCTAACAGCACCGGAAGAGCCGTTGATGAATCTGACAGGTTTGTTCTCCTCAGGAACTTTGGGAATCCAGTCAAATGCGGCAACCGGAGTGTCGGAAACAACCAGGAATTGTATGTCTGATGTATCAGTGATGTTGCAGGTATTCGAATCAATGGCAATCAACCTTACTGAAAATCTTCCTGCCGCCGAATAAGTATGCGAAACGAATTGGGAATTGCTTGAGGAGGTAGCACCATCTCCAAATTCCCATCGGAAAGTGACCCCTCCTGTTGAAGTATTTTCAAAAACAACCTCTTCACCGACACAAACGCTATCAGGTAATTTGAAACTCGCGTTTACCAGATCAATCACTTTTACCGTTTTCGAGATCTCCAAAGGCACATTACAAAAACTAGAATCGTTCAACCGTATAGAGACCTCATATTCTCCCGGACCGGGGAAACTATGGATAACAGGAGAGTTGAAGGGAATAGTGACAGAGGGAGAGCCATCGCCGAAGTTCCAGGTGAAAAGCACACCGTTCATGCTTTGGAGGTTGGAAAATGACAGATTGGTGAAGTCAAATTTAAAATCCCGACAGGGGGCGAGTTTCTTGAAAATGAAATCAAGATACGCCTCGATGATTCCTACCTCGATGATTATGCTGGACGTATCGCGGATATTGCATGTGGAAGAATCTTCCGTAATGAGCGTGACCACATAGGTGCCCGCCTGGGTATAGGTGCCAGTATCGATGGGGACAGTGGTAACCCGCCGGGTGCCATTGCCATGATCCCAGAAATATTTCACACCCTTCGCCAAAGTATCTCCAAAGGTGACGAATAAGGGAGCACATCCCTTCGTGTTTCCCCTGACATTATTAATGGTAGTTTGCAGACCGGATTGGATGCCTGCAAAATTCATTTGAATCTTCACGGCGGCGAGATTACAATTGTCAGAACGATTTACCGGGGACCAAACTGCGGGAGTCGTGGGGAAGGTTCCTCTGCTGGAGGGACTTCCACAATTGGCGCACATGGCCTGATAGATGATTCCGTTTTCATCGAATCTGCTGGTACCTCCGTCCACATGCTCGCCTGCTCCTCCAACCTGACCGAAATGCGAACCGAATAGCTGACTTTTTGCATCGCGCTCCAGCACAAAAAGATAAAAATCGCTTCCATCGTCAGGAGCAAAGGAAGATGGCAATGGATTCACCTTGGACAAACCCCTGGTATCACTGGAAGAGTATCCATCATCATTATTGATCTGACCTCCCCACCCTGACACATAAACATTCTGACATCTGTCAACAAGAAAAGCTACCGGAGAAATATTTTGACCGGGAGAAGGGCCGCTTCCGAAAACGGTGGAATAAATAAACCCGGAAAAGTCGGGCTGAAGTTTTGCGATGAACTGTCGACTTCCGGGATTGCTGAAATTGGCGTTAATGACCGGCCAGTTACCTAATGAGATTCCCATGACATAGGGAAATCCTGCCTTATCAAATTTAAGGCCGTATAACATGTCCAGGCTTGATGTTCCCAGATAGACGGTACTCTGAATTCCCGAACCATCCGGCTTCACCTGAGTGACATAGCCATCGGTGACGCCACCCTGAAATGAGCTGCCCGTGGACATCACGGAAGAAAAATTTCCCGGAAGATCATTACTCATGGTTGATCCGCCCACGTAAATCATACCTGTGGAAGGATGTATGCTGGCAACAAAGCAGGCATCATTGCCGCTTCCACCGAAAAATGAACTGAAAAACAGCGTTGACAAGTCCTGATTGAATTTCAATACAATACCGTCCTGGTCTCCACCTCCAAATCCCCCACCGGGATTCAGGTTGGAGGATCTGATCGGGAAGTCACGTGACTGGGTACACGAAGCAAGGATGATATTACCTGCATTATCCAGAATAACCTCAGACCTCGCATCATCGCCATAATTCCTTCTCAAACCGACAGGTCCCGGATTGAGATAATTACGATAGGTATTCACTCCATCATTGGCGCTGCCACCGATTTGCACAGAGCCCAGCAAAGCAGTGCCGGAACTGTTGAATTTAGAGATGACAATATCATACTGTCCTCCGGTCCCAATTTTACTCAATGGCCCTTCCAGTGGAAAATTGTTGGAGTTGGTCCTGCCCGCCACCACCAGGTTTCCGCTATTGTCAACAATCATACTATGGGGCTGCTCATTTCCTCCGCCTCCAAGGTAAGTGGCATAGAGTCTGTTCTGACCATCAGCTGAAAATTTGAATATGCCGATGTCATACCCATTACCCAACTCATTGATCCCTCCTCTGAAGGTGCTTTGGAAGGCGCCAACGGAAACCGGAAACCCGGCTCCGAAAACAATACCTCCCGAATAGAAACTACCATCAAGACCGGGTGTGGCGGTGAATCCCCAGTTGTCGGAGGTGGAGCCGGTGAATGTTGAAAATATGACGGTCGGATCGATAACCAGGATCGTTGCCGGATCATACTCTTCCAAATGAAAACTCACCTGGTTGTCATTGACGGCAAATCCGGCTTTCACCGATTTTCGACCTTCGACAGTAGGTTGATAAGAATATGGGTAGAGCTCCCTGATCTCGCCCAGGCTAGTGCCGATGATGAGATTACCGTCCCTGACACCAAGTGAGGATTGTCCTTCATAATTCAACCTTATCCTGCCCACATCCCCTCCGGGATGAACAATAAAATCATATTTCAGATTACCTGCATCACTGTAGTACCTCACATCAATTTTGGGATAAACCTCCTTGTACAAGACAGCCTCATGGACGCTGCAGCCTGATGCCCATTTCCTGGAATCATTTCCGAGGTAATAATTATTGTAACTGTTTTGCCGCTTTTCCGGCCTGAGGATAGGCTCAGGATTGGCTCCGTATAAACCAACCTTATAGGCGAATGATTTCACCGTCACTTCCTCATCAGTATTGACTGTTTCTTTAAATGGACCATGAAATTGGGAATGCAATTTTTGGAGGTCCTCGGAATTTTGTAGGAGAACGGTAAACCCGGTTTTCCCAACGAAAAAAGCTCCCGTTGGGATATCAGCTTTGAAATCAACCTCCTCCGGCCATTGCCCCTTGTTTTGAATGAATTGCAACTGCGGGTAGGCCGGAAATTGAATGCAGAAAATGATTAATAATAAAATGATATGTTTGAAATCCTTCATGCAGGCACAATTCGGTTTAAAGTTACAGATTTAAGAGGGTCCGAACTTCATGAATGCTGCAGCATTTCGGAATTATTAACAATCCCGTCAGGATATTTTACTCCATATCGATTTGGAGGGCCGGGATTGCAAAAAATCACGGAGGGGCTGGTATTCAGCCGTTTCAAGGTTGGCATCTTGCTGAAGGATACTTTCTGCCATATGACGGGCCGCTTCCAGCATGGTCTTATCCTCCACCAGGCTGGCAAGTTTGAACTGAAGTGCACCGCTTTGCCGGGTACCTTCCAGCTCACCGGGACCGCGAAGTTCCAGATCCTTTTCAGCAATCCTGAATCCGTCATTGGTAGCAACCATGATATTGATGCGCTCTCTGGCATCGCGACTGATAGCAGGCCCGGTCATCAAAATACAATAACTCTGTTCCGCCCCCCTTCCCACCCTGCCTCTCAATTGATGCAACTGGGATAATCCGAATTTTTCCGCGCTCTCTATCAGCATGACACTGGCGTTGGGCACATCCACGCCTACCTCTATCACCGTGGTGGATACCATGATCTGCGTATCATGCTCTTTGAAACGCATCATGTTCGTCTCTTTTTCCTGCGAAGATTGCCGCCCATGCACCATGCTGATACGGAAGCGCTCCTCCGGGAAATATGATTTCACCTCCTCATATCCTCGCATCAGATTCTCATAATCCAGTTTGCTGCTTTCTTCTATCAGCGGATAGATGATATAAGCTTGCCTGCCAGTCGCGATTTGCTCCCTGATGAAGTCCATGACGGAAGATCTCGCATATTCATAACGGTGAGTGGTAGTGATCGGCTTGCGCCCCGGCGGAAGTTCATCAATCACGCTGTAGTCCAGATCCCCATAGGCCGTCAAGGCAAGGGTCCTGGGTATAGGAGTCGCTGTCATTACCAGTACATGGGGTGGGATGAGGTTCTTTTTCCACAACATCGCACGTTGTGCCACGCCGAATTTATGCTGCTCGTCGACAACAGCAAGACCCAGATTGCTGAATTTGACCTTGTCTTCGATGACGGCGTGTGTACCTATCAGCAGTTGAATGTCGCCTTGCTCACATTCTTCCAGCAAGACCTTCCTTTCTTTCGCAGGCGTAGATCCCGTGAGTAAGGCCACTCTAATCTTCAGGCTTCCCAGCATCTTGCTGAGCGTATTGAAATGCTGTTGTGCCAGTATTTCAGTGGGCGCCATCATCACGCTCTGACAGCCGTTGTCAGCCGCCAATAACATACTGAGTAGCGCTACCATGGTCTTTCCACTTCCTACATCTCCCTGCAACAGTCTGTTCATCTGCCTTCCTGAACCTACATCTTTTCTGATTTCACGCAGCACGCGCTTTTGAGCCCCTGTCAAACTGAACGGAAGATGATGATGAAAAAAATCATTGAATAATTCACCCACCTTATCGAAAATGATTCCCTTGCTGGCCCGGTGCCTCGCGGAGCGAATCATCTGAATCCTTAGCTGAGCAATAAAAAGCTCCTCAAACTTCAACCTCCGCAAGGCCCGCTGGTATTGCTGCATATCGGAGGGGAAGTGAATCTGTCTGAATGACTGATAACGACCGTACAATTTGTACTTTTCCAGCCATGTTGACGGCAATATCTCCGGTATTTCCTTTTCACTTACACGCCGGAAAAGTTCGGCTGTGAATTTTCCCAGGGTTCTCCCGTCCAGCGCCTTGGCTTTAAGCTTTTCGGTAGACGGATACACCGGCTCCAGGAAACTTTTTCCCGTATACTGCTCCCTGAACAAGGACATTTCCGGATGTGCTATCTGTGGCCTTCCCATGAAAAAACCCAGACGCCCGAAAACCACGTAGGCTTTTCCCGGGGAGAGGCTTTTCTGTACCCATTGAATCCCCTGAAACCAAACGAGTTCGATGATTCCCGTATCATCTTTCAAATGCCCGACCAGTCTTCTACCCCTTTTTTCTCCCTGTATCTCCAGATCGATGAGCATTCCCACTATCTGGGTATGCTCCGTTCCGGGCCGAAGTTGCCCTATCCTGTCAATCTGTGTCTTGTCAATATGACGAAGCGGATAATGCTCAAGCAAGTCTCTGAATGTTGAAATATTCAGCTCCTTTCGAAGTAACTCCCCCCGAACCTGGCTGACTCCGGTCAGGTATTCAATGGGTGAATTCAATATGTCCGCTACGTTACTGATGGGATTATTTTCAACAAAGATATTTCATGGGGCAGTTCAGTTGACCTAAGGATCATACCATGAAAAAAAATTATTGCGGGAATATTGGACAATTATCGTTTTTTTGATTGATGATTCAAGTTGGACAATTCAATGAAATGGAAGTGATTCGCCTGGCAGTTCCGGGAGCCTATCTGGATGATGGCAAAGAAGGCATCTTATTGCCAAACAGGTATGTGCCGGCCGGTTGTCAAACAGGCGACAAACTTCAGGCATTCATTTATCACGACAGTGAGGACAGGCTGATTGCCACTACCCAAAAGCCAAAACTTCAGCTTGATGAAATCGGCGCACTGGAGGTTAAGAGTACGACAGCCCACGGAGCCTTTCTGGACTGGGGCCTGATGAAAGATCTGTTTGTACCTAAATCGCAACAGGTTCGCCTCATGCGGCCCGGAGGCCGCTACCTGGTCAAAGTATACCTGGATGAGCAAACAGGCAGGCTGGCAGGCACGGAAAAATTCGAATCTGGATTAAGCAATGAGCAACTGACTGTAAAAGAGAAAGAGGCCGTACATCTCACCGCCCTCCGAAGGACGGATATCGGCTACCTGATGATCATCAACCACCGCCATACCGGAGTATTGCACTTCAATGAAATTTACAGGTCCATCAGCGAAGGAGACAGCTTTCAGGGATTTATCAAGAAAATATATGCCGACAACAGAATTGACGTTGTGGCAGGACAGATGGGATTCAAGCGTGTGGAGACGGAGTCGGAGAAAATTTTGCGATTACTGGAAGAGAACAATGGCTATCTTCCCTACTATGATAAATCAGATCCGGATGCCATTTACGACTTCTTCGGCATGAGCAAAAAGACCTTTAAAATGGCCATAGGCGGATTATACAAACAAAGGAAAATCAATCTGGAGAAAACGGGCATACGCCTTACGGGCTCTTAAAAGTTCCCTACATGGCCAGATTGAAACTCGATTTACATGACATTTATAACAACAGCAAGGCAATCGATAGTGCGCTGGAAGGAATATTTCAGGAAGCGATTGATAAAAAGATAAAAGAGGTGGAAATCATTCCGGGTAAAGGAAGCGGTCAGCTTAGAAAGAAAGTGGAGCGATTCCTTCAAATGCCTCATATCAAACCCATGTATCACAGGATTGAAAATGACAGCAAAAATTTCGGAAGGCTTTTTGTGTATTTTAAATTTGACAAGAAATGACAGCGGATCAATACATACAAATACTGAAAATGCAGGAGCATCCGGAGGGAGGCTTTTTTTGCGAAACTTTCAGAAGCCCTGCACAATATGACTTTGATGGCTTTGAAGGGAAAAGGTCCTTGTGCACCAGCATTTATTTTCTGCTGAAATCAGGCCAGCAATCGGCATTACACAAGATAAAAAGTGATGAGATCTGGTATCATCATGACGGGGATGCAATTAAAATCATTGAATTGGATGAGGACGGAAAAGAAATAGTGACAGTACTGGGAAGAAATATTTTAGGAGGCGAGAAACTGCAACATGTCGTACCGGCAGGCAGATGGTTTGGCGCCAGACTGGATGAAGATGCAGCTTTTTGCCTGGTGGGATGCCAGGTCAGTCCCGGCTTTGACTTCAGAGATTTCGAACTGCTGTAATTGCCGTATTCTTCCATTAGTCGGTAATACGATGACCGGCATTCACCCAATCATTGATACTGGCTTTCTCGGACGTAGACAGTTTTGACTGAGGGGACTTGGGCATACTTCCTGAATTACAAGCGCTTTGTATAGCCGACCAACTATCCACGATATTACAATCAGCATCAAAATTGTACCCGTCAGCATTCCCTCCATTAATATGACAGCCGCCTCCGGAACAACGTGATACAATCAAGGTTTTGACTGCAGTAAACAAGGGACCCTTGGTGGCCGCAGCATCACAATTGGATGTATTTGATTTCTTGCAGGAGAAGAAAAAACACAGGAGCAAAGAACCAATCAAGAAATTTCGCATCATGAATAAGAAATGTATCACATGCCGAGCAAATCCGGATTATTAATCAGTATACTTGTGCCCAGCACTAATCCAAGTATTAAAGTCATTAAGCTCCTGGCTGGTAAGTTGAGGGGAACCCGTCAATGGCATAGCTGTAACTCCTGCCTGCTTATTAATCACCTTATTTAACATACTCCATCCTGTTATAATGCTGCATTCATTATCATAATTATGTCCCTTGTTTGACGCACCGTTTAAATGACAGTTTCCTCCGCCACCACATTTAGAATTTATAATGGCTTTGACTTTTTCAAAGTAAGTACCCCTTGGTTTAGTCCCGACAGTTGCAGTTCCTTTTGCTACACATCCGGCGTTATCTTTTACTTTAATATTATAACTTCCGTTTGCCAATGAAGTAAACACGTTGCCGGTTTGGTAAGAAACACCTCCGTCTTTTGAATAACCTACGATATTCGCACCTGTTGCACTTACAGTAATGGAACCGTTATTACCGGGGCATGGAATCATATCAGTGATGGAAAAATTAAGTGAAATATTGGGGTTGGTGCAAGAGTCTGGCGTAGAGGAAGCGTTCAATGTGATAGAAGCCGTTCCTATGCAACCATCGCTGCTTTTAGCAGTAATGGTATAGGTTCCAACAAAAAGACCGGTAAATGTATTGGATGACTGAAATGGGTCGTTATTGATGCTATAGGTAAATCCTGTACCATTAGTTGCAGTAGCCACGATAACACCGTTATCAGAGCCATTGGTCGGATCGGTTTTTGAAAGTGATACCTGAACGGTGACGCCCGCGCAAGGATCAGTATTGGTATTTGAGTCATTTTTCTTACAAGAATCAAATACAAAAATCAGGCAAAGGCAAACAATTGATGTCAAAATAAGCGATTTCTTCATAATCAGGTTTTTATCTGTTCCAAACTTAGGAATAATGGAGCAGACTCCCAAAAACTCCCAAATGCTGCCTGTGAAGAATAATAATTAATACGCCAACCATCCGCCATCAACGGTAAGTACCTCCCCATTGACAAAACTTGAATCATCAGAAGCGAGGAAGAGGGCAACTTTTGCGATTTCCTCAGATTCGCCCATTCTTGGCATGGAGGCTGCACCGGCGGTACATCTTTCATATCCAAAGGGGTCAGGGTGGCTATTCTTACCGATATTGGTATTGACTCCGCCGGGAGCAATGGCATTACACCTGATACCCTTTTGAGCGTACATGAACCCGATATTTTTAGTAAGTCCGATCAAGCCGAACTTGGAAGTGGTATAAGCCGCACCCGCTCTGGAGCCTTGTAATCCTCCAACCGAAGCGATGTTGATGATTACACCCTTGCCCTTTTGAAGCATTCCCGGGAGGGCGAGTCTGCAAGCCAGAAATGGCCCACGAAGGTTTACATTCATGACCTTATCCCATAATTCATCAGTCAGTTTATCCACCGGCATGAAATCATCCAAAATACCGGCGTTATTGACCAAAATATCTGCGACACCAAACCTATCCATCACCGATTTGAACAAATCCTGCCAATCAGCTTCAGCAGCCACATTGCAGACCTTTTGCATGGCAACCCCGCCTTCAGCGGAAATTTGCTTTTCCAATTTTTCCAATTCTTCCGCATGAAGGTCTGCCAGCACTACATTGGCGCCTTCAGAGGCAAACAGCAGTGCTGTAGCCTTACCCATGCCGGAGGCGGCTCCTGTTATGACAGCGGTCTTTCCCATTAATTTTTTCATATTCTTTCTGTTTTATGCTAATTGTATCTGAGTAATGTTTTTATTTTCTGCGGCAAGCATATTCTCAATTCCTTTCAAAATCGCATCGGGATTGAAAGAAATGCTATGAATACCGGCATGGATCAGAAAGCCCGCAAATGCAGGATCATCACTGGGCGCTTGTCCGCATAAACCGATTTTAGCACCCGAAGCCCTGGCATCCCCAATCACTTTTTCTATCATGAATTTCACGGCAGGATTGTTTTCATCAAACAGTTCGCTGATAATGGCGGAATCTCGGTCAATCCCTAACGTAAGCTGTGTAAGGTCGTTGGAACCGATTGAAAACCCGTCAAAAACCTCAGCAAAAGAGGCAGCCAAAATGACATTACTCGGAATTTCCGCCATCACATAAATCTCCAAACCCTTTTCACCACGCTTCAACCCGAAATCAGCCATTAAATCCACTACCTTCTTTCCTTCTTCCACTGTGCGGCAGAAAGGTATCATTAATTTCACATTGTTGAACCCCATTTCCTCTCTTACCCTTTTCATAGCAGCACATTCTAACTTAAATCCGGGTTTATATCTTTCATGATAATACCTGGAAGCTCCCCTGAAACCAATCATGGGATTTTCTTCCTGCAATTCAAACTGGCTTCCTCCCAGGAGTTGCGCGTATTCATTCGACTTAAAATCGCTCATGCGTACAATCACATCCTTGGGATAAAAGGCAGCGGCGATGGTGCCCACCGCCTGTGAAAGCTTATCTATGAAATACTCCTCCTTGCTTTCATATCCGTCAGTCAGGTGTTCAATTTTTTTTCTGTCAGTCTCATTCTTTACATCATCAAACTGCGCCAATGCCATGGGATGAATTTGGATGGAATGATTGATGACGAATTCCAAACGCATCAAGCCCACGCCTTGATTGGGATAAAAAGAGAGCGTAAAAGCCTTTTCCGGATCAGCCAGAATAAACATGGGCCTGGTATCAGGCATTTTCATATTTCTAAAATCGTGTTCTTTGACATCCCATTCCAGTTTACCCTCAAACACCTTCCCTATTTTCCCCTGTGAATTATCTACCGTAATCCATTCGCCGTCCTTGATTTTTTCGGTGGCGTTTCCTGCCCCCACGATGGCAATGGCACCCACCTCTCGGGCAACAATAGCCGCATGACTGGTTCTGCCACCCTTATTCGTGATGATGCCAGCCGCTTTCTTCATGATAGGATCCCAGTCGGGATTGGTAAGGTCCGTAACGAGTATTTCGCCCGGTAATAATTTTCCGGATTCGGCAGGAGAGACCAGCAATCTGGCCTTTCCCGCGGCAACGCCGTTACCCACGGCGCTTCCAGATGTAAGCAACTTACCCTTTCCTTTCAGATGAAATTCTTTCAACAAATAAGGATCCCTTGCGGAATGGACAGTCTCAGGCCTGGCCTGTACGATGTATAGTCGCCCATTCAACCCATCCTTCGCCCATTCAATGTCCATGGGCATCCCGTAATGTGCCTCGATGCTCACCGCCCAGGCGGCAATTTTCTCCACCTCATCGTCTGTTAAGGTGAAGGCATCTTGTTTATCAATGGGCGTATCCAGGTTAAGCGTGCCGCTTCCCTTTTCATCATAGACCATCATTTTCAATTTAGAACCCTTCTTTCTGGAAATGATCGGCTGTTTTACCTTTGACAGAAAGGGCTTATACACCTGAAACTCATCCGGCGTCACGGTGCCTTGCACGATATTTTCTCCTAAACCCCAGCAACCGGTGATTACCACTACATCGCGAAATCCCGAATCCGGCTCTATGCTGAAACAAACTCCTGCGGAGGAAAGATCGGATCGGACCATCAACTGCACACCGGCTGAAATAAGCACCTGGTCGTGTTGGAACCCCTGATCTATCCTGTACTTGATAGCCCTGGCATTGTATAAGGATGCATAACATTTTTTGACGGCATCCAAAACCGCTTCTACTCCCTGCACATGCAAAAACGAATCATGCTGCCCTGCAAAGCTGGCGGTAGGAAGATCTTCGGCGGTGGCACTGCTGCGTACGGCAACGGCAACATCTTTACCATATCTTCCGCATAAGCCATAATATGCCAGCTTAATTGATGCAATCAATTCCTCCGGAAGGCTTGATTCCATTATTAGTGATCTTGCATTCTCCCCGATTTGATTCAGATTGGAAAATGTGACATCGTCCAATTTTTCCAGTAGTGTGCTAAGTCCGGTAGAAAGGTGATTTTTGTTAATAAAAAGTCTGAAAGCATCAGAGGTAGTCGCAAAGCCATCGGGCACCTCTACGCCTGCTGAAGACAACTTGTTGAACATTTCACCAAGAGATGCGTTTTTACCACCGATCAATTCCAGGTCTTTTATCCCGACTTTGGCAAATGGTTTGACCCATTTTTCTGCATCGTTCATTTCCTTCTGTTTGACACGAAGGTATTTTTATCCAATCAATAGGGTATGACAATGGCTACCTTCATTCCTGATTTTCGTCGATTGGATCAGAAATAATTAAAGCGTTGATTTACTGATATTTATACCAGACCCAACCTCGTAATAAATCATCAAATATGACGAGAAATGCACAAATTATTTTATCAGTTAATGAGTGTCACACATGAAACTTACGCTTTCTATTGCTCCATTTTAGGACTAAAAACAGATCAATTCCGGTACGGTCAATATACAGTATCCCATTTGATTCGACTAGATTGAAACATTCCAAACAAGTACGAATTTGACATGAGCCAATAGTTGAATACTTTTTCTAAAAACATGTAATGTTTACATTTGACTTATGAGCAAAAAGTCAATGCAGAAGAATAAATCGACTGCGGTCACTGGCATCAACCCCTACACCCTGAAAATTCTATTACTACTGCTTATACTGATTATTTACGGTCGCACCACAGGATATGAATTCACCTTGGATGATGATCTTTTTATTGTGAACAATCCCACCGTTCAAAAAGGAATCGCAGGCATTGGTGAAGCATTTTCCAAAGGAACGCTTGAGCATTTTAAGGGTTCGAATTTTCAGATTTACCGTCCGGCCACCATCAGCCTTATGTGTCTGGAGCAACAAATGTTTGGAAGCGAACCCGCCGGTTATCATTTCATGAATATACTGCTGTATGCTTGTATCGGCTGGGTGCTGATCCGGTTAATATCAGGATTGTTACCCAACCTCCACCCCTATTACCAGGCGCTTATTTTGCTTTTATTCATCACCCACCCTATTCACACCGAAGTGGTAGCCAGTGTGAAAAGCCAGGATGAACTGCTGGGATCTCTGTTATGTCTGCTCTCTCTTCATTTTATGGTCAATTCTTATGCCACCCCTGCTAAAAGTAGGTTCAGCATGACCATCTCGGTATTTATTTTCTTCATGGCCTTGTTTGCGAAGGAGAGTGCTTTTGCTTTTCTGGCTATATTTCCGATCACCTTGTTTTTACTCAAAAATGAAAAAATAAAAAACACGACTCTGAAAACATTGCCCTACCTGGCAGTAGGATTATTGTTTTTATTCCTTCGCCAGCTGGCAATCAGAGAAAGCAATATCGCGTACGAGACGAGTAAGCTGGAAAATATTTTATACGCCGCATCCAACTTGAGCCAGCAAATCGGAACAAAACTGGAGATATCATTCTATTTCCTAAAAATGATGTTGGCACCCTACCCCATGTCCTGGGATTATTCTTTCAACCAAATACCCATCATGGATTGGAATGAAACCTTGCCTTTGCTTTCGTTGGCCGCTTATGCCGTTATTTTTTCCCTGGGATTTTATTTCATGTTTAAAAAACCCGAAATCAGTTTTGGCCTGGCATTCTTCATCACCCTGATAGCACCTACGGCAAACATATTCTTCCTGAACGGCACCAGCTTTGGTGACAGGTTCCTGTTTCTGCCATCACTGGGATTCATCATCGCAGCTGTATTCCTGATATTGTCATTATTGGGTAGCCATCCGGAACAAATTTCAGCCGCGGGAAGAAAATCCTTGCTGACCATTTCGACATTATTTCTGGTGGTATATGCTGGCATCAGTATAGACAGAACCCGCGACTGGAAGGATAATTATTCAGTATTCAAATCCGGTGCTGAAAACTCACCTAACAGCAGCAGAACCAATGACGGGCTAGCCACCACTTATATGAATATGGCCCAGGAAACCGGAGATCCGGCAAAACGCGAACTCTATATTGACAGCGCCATAATTTACTATGAAAGAAGCCTGTCCATCTTCCCGGAAAATCCAAAATCGGCATACGGGCTAGCCTATATCTATTCCATTCGAAACAAACCAGATTCCGCCATCAAATACTACCGTCAATCACTAGACGCTAAACCTGATTATTTATTTTCACTGAATAATTTGGGAACCCTTTTTGCCAACACAGGCCGATTTGATTCGGCCTATAAATACTTTATCAGATCTTACGATATTAATCAAAGTGATGAACTGGTTTTAACCAACCTTACCGTAGTTTGTCTGAATATCGGAAAGACGGATGAATGCATAGGTTTTGGAGAAAGGGCGCTTTCACTCGGTTTTTCGAGTGGCAAATTGTATAACCTCCTCTCCATGGCCTATGCCAGAAAAGGAGACAAGGCAAAAGCGGATCAATACAACGGATTGGCTGCCATGAAATCAGCGATAAAATAATTGCCGATATTTTCATTATTGTTTTACCCAGCGAAACGACTTCAGCACTTTTTCATCAGAGCTTCTGAAAAAATAAACGCCTGCCGGCAGAAAGCCAAGGTCAGTCTCAAAGCTGCCTTGCATGATATTATCCGACAATTGGAATTCGGTCAATTTCCTGCCTGATGCATCAAACAAAGTGAGCTGAAATCCGGGATGTGGAAAAGAAGAACGCAACTTCAAAGTGCCGGTCGAAGGATTGGGAAAAATAATAACACGCGAAGATGTATCCACCGATACAATATCAATCAACAAAGAGTCCCTAACAGAGGGATTGGAGCGCAGAACCGCCTTCCCCCAAACAGAGCCGATTGCCCCTGAAGTCACCAGGCCCGAATTACTGATTTGCGCATTTCCTGTAATCGCAACGATACTCCAGTCTACTTGCTGATCTGTCGCATAGTCAGGAAAGATGAGTGTTTTCAATTGAATTGTGTCGTTAATACCACTCAACTGAGGCAATCTCCCCGAAGCAGTTACTACCTTCAAGCTGTCGACCGGAATTCTGAAAGTTCCGATAACCGCCAGAATGGAGTCTTTTATTGTATTATCAAGCACTGCAACAGCTTTTACCCAAACCAGACCAGGATTGATCCCTGAAACCAAACCGGTATCATTGACAGTAGCAGAGCCACCCAGTGAAATCACGGACCAGATAGCTGATTGGTCGGCAGCTGATGGAAATATCACCGATCGCAGTTGAAGTTTTCCGGTGATACTGTCTGTTATCGCAGGTACGCCGCCCTCAGTACTCACCTTCATACCGAATAAACCTCCGGGAGAGATATTTTGAGCAAAGGCATTGGGGCCTGATCCGGATCTGCTCTCAGTCCAAACCGCAACCGCCTGTTTATCGTTAAGACCGGAAAAACCAAAACGGGATTTATCATTGGAAGTGGAGGCAATCTCCACCACATTTCCACTCCAAAGGAAATTTCCAATCGTATCGAGTCTTGTGACAAATAGTTTTTTGAAATTAGAGGAATCTGCAAACATCATGAAAAATGGACCGTCATTCAATAAAGAGAGTTCACCTTCCTGCCGATCTCTCCGGCTTGAAATGGAAGACACCATTTTAGCTGTATTGCCTAATTGACGAGCACCTGTTGATTTAAGGAATTTTTGAACATACACTCCACCCAGGCTTTGATTAGGGTCTGTCATGGAACAGACGGACCAGACATAGGGCGATTCCGGAACCGCGGCTATTCTGGTTGTTTGCTGATAAGGATCCGCTCCGCCGGTTGCTGTACTGAAATTGACCCCATTATTACCATAAGGTAAGGTGCCATCAGGATTAATTCGTTGCAACCATGAATTGAACCGGAAACCCGGACTCGTGTAAAAGCCGCAATAGGTAGTATCATTTTCTGAAAAAACAGAATAATATCTGATGATGGCGGTACCCTCGGTATTCAGCTGTAGCGGATTGTTCCACATAGCCGTACCATTCTGAAAATACCGTTGAGCGTATAAAGTGCCGTTGATACCAAATGACCTTTTTTGAAATATCAGGGTGAAATAACCACTCGAGTTAGGCACCACCTGACCAGCAGAGGTTCCGCTGGTTCCAACCCAAACCTGGATGGGGTTGAACCAGGCCTTGGTGCCGGAAGGAGTTATTTTTTGAAGACTGAGCGTATTCGTACTATTGTCATTATACGCTACAATCAACTCGCCATTGCTGAGTTCAGCCGGATAAGGTGCTATGCCTTCACCCAATTCCACACCGTCGGGCCCCCAAATGACAGAACCTGACTGCGAAATCTTATGAACCACCGCAGTAATCGTACCGCTGTTTCGCTCATCCTGATAGGCGATTACCAGATTTTCAGTTTCATCCATGCAGATATTAAATACGAAAGTGGCGGTGCCGGAGGGCTTATTATCCACCAAAGCACCATCATTGCCTAACAACTTTATTCCATTTTTATCCAGCAGTTGCACCCTCATATCATAATTACCCGTCTGATTATCCTGACTATAGTAGGCAATCCAGGTCTTACCATCCGAGGTGGTCAGCGATTTCATATCAGGCACGTCCTGAGAAACAGCCTGAAGGTTGACCGAAGTATTGGGATTCCACTGTGCGGAAACAAAGCCGCAAAAACCCAGCATCGCAATGAATGATAGCAGAAATTTCATTTGTCCTGATTTTGTTCTAAAGTTAAGATTCCTTGGGAACTTCAACCTCTCATTAATTGACGCAGGGCGACGGAAGCGGTTACGGCACCAAAGGTTGCAGGCATGTAAGAAATAGTGCCATAGGCCGACTTTTTGAAATTTTTACCATCGGTCAGCATCAGGCTTTCTTTTATAGGCTCCTCCGGACTGAAAACTACGGTGATACCCTTTTTGATACCATGGGTTCTGAGGTTTTTTCTGATTTGCTGTGCAAAAGGACAGTTATAGGTTTTGGAAATATCGACGACCTGCAATTTCGTAGGATCTACTTTAGCGCCGGCACCCATACTACTGACCAAAGGGATGCCGCTTTCAAATGCCATCCGGATAAAATTGATTTTCGGAGTGATACTGTCAATGGCATCAATGATGAAATCGGGCCGATGGGATAATTGTGTTGATACCATGTCCGGATTGACAAACTCCTCCACTACATTCAGCTGCAGTTCAGGATTAATGGCCAAGAGCCGTTCTGCCATGATTTTCACCTTGGGCAAACCATGATTGGTAGCCAATGCAGGAAGCTGACGATTACGATTGGTAGGATCCACTACATCGCCGTCAATGATAGTCATTTTTCCAACGCCGCCGCGCGCGATGAATTCAGCTGCGAATGAACCCACCCCGCCCATTCCGACTACCATTACATGTTTCTCAGTTAAGCGCCTCAATGCCTTCTCTCCAATCAGCAGACTTGTTCTCGATAGCCAGGAAATATCTTTCATTTATTTAAGCGTTCTTTTAAAAACCGTTTCGGCATTTTGGAAAATCTGTTTACAAAATGTTTTGATGTCAACACATTTTGCAGCAGCAGCCAGCTCATATATCGCTGAAACAGGCAGTTCCGAGTTATCCGTTTCCAAAAATACACGGTCATCCGGAATTCGGCGAAAAACCTCGCGCACAGCCTCCTTTTCGAGATGCCGCCCAAAAGAGAGATAATATCCGGACTGGCAGATTCGGCTTGCAAGTTCATAGCTTTTGTTGAACCCATGAAAAATCACCGGAACGTTACTATTTTCTTTATTTAGAAGCTTCAGAATTTCATCATAGGCTCTGATACAGTGAATGATAAGCGGTTTGGATATGACATTCGCCAACCGAATCTGATGGATAAATGCATCTAATTGCAAATTGAAATCCGTTTCGCAAACTTTATCCAATCCGCATTCTCCAATCGCCATTACCATTGGAGAATAAGTCGCGGCAGTCAGTTGCTCCAAATCATCATTCAAGGTAGCAACATTTATAAACCATGGATGCAGTCCACAAGAATAATACTGACCAATATCAAAGTTTTCAAATCGATCTGATATATTGAAAATGGATAAAACATTCGGATCGGCCCGATCAACGTGGGTATGAATATCGAGATATTTCATCTTTACTCAATTCCTGAAGCGGGAAACATCGGGTGTG
>Ga0315906_10000434_pt1 | contig 67090 bp, 62 predicted proteins | sample LakEriMetagenome_4_FD_203526 | JGI IMG/M metagenome (GOLD analysis project Ga0315906, IMG submission 203526) | Freshwater fungal communities from buoy surface, Lake Erie, Ohio, United States - Buoy 2 MA122 | ecosystem: Environmental > Aquatic > Freshwater > Lake > Lake biofilm | place: USA... | reverse complement strand
CCAGCGAACAGCCAGCATCGACCCAGGCGACGGAACCACCTGGCGGGTCGGGTTCGCGCTGCTGCGACCAGTGGTCGACGTCTGAGACGAAACCCTCGTCAAGAGGGTGTTCAGGCCACGCTTACGCCTTCAGCAAGGTCACCGCCAGAACGCCCGCCTTGGGTGCGCGCCGAGCCAACTGCTTGTCGAAGGTGACAAACCGCTCGCCCTCGCGCCGCTGCGCCGCGTGCAGGGCGTCGGCGAAGTCCAGACCCATCTCGTAGCCTTGCAGCGCTCGCTGGGTCAGCACCGGCTCCAGCGCGTCAATGTTCTGCAAGGCGAGCAGGTCACGAAAGCTGGCGGCGATCACGTCGGCACCCAGCTTGTAGCTGCCACGCAGCACCCAGTCGCACTCCATCAGCACCGAGGGCGAAATGGTGCAGGGCTCGGACGCCACCAGCTTCTCGGCCAGGCGGGCCTGCCTGGTGTCGTCGCCGACGATGAGCCGGACGACGACGTTGGTGTCGAGTGCGGCCATCAGCCCTCAGCGCGTACGTTTGCGGGTGGCCGCAGCGGCTGTAGTCTGAGTGGCCTTGCGGGACGCCGTCTTGGTCCCTGGCGCCGCCCGGTCCCCTCGCGCAGCCTGGGCCGCCATGCGCAGCACCGCAGCGTCCATGTCCTCCAGGCTGACTGTCGGCCCGGCATAGGCCACGCGCCGGCGGATGGCTGCCAGGCCTTCGGGCAAAGCAGCTTTTGGGGCCAGGACAGCCGGGCGCAGGAGCACGCCTTCAGGCGTGTCGTGGACTTCCAGCTGTGTGCCCGGGGCCCAGCGCAGCGCAGCCCTCAGTGTCTTCGGAATGATGACCTGCCCTTTGCTGGACAGCGTGGTGGTTTGCATGGCGGTGCTCCACTGCGGTAAGACGTCCATCTTACGGCTGCAGCCGCCTTCCTCAATCCGCCTTGATGTCGTTGTCCTTCACCACCTTGGCCCAGGTGTCGATCTGGGCGTCGATGAAGGCGCGGGCGGCCTCAGGGCTGTCGGTGCGCACGTCAATGCCCTGGCCCGCCAGCTTGGCTGCCACCTCGGGCGACTTCAGCACGGCATTGATGGCGGCGTTCATCTGACGGACGACGTCGGGCGGGGTCTTGACCGGGGCCAGCACGGCCCACCAGGCCGGGGCGTCGAAGCCGGCGAAGCCGCTCTCGGCCACGGTGGGCACGTCCGGCAGGTTGCCCGAGCGCTTGCTGGTGGTGACGGCCAGGGCGCGCAGGCGCTTGCTGTCCAGGTGCGGCTTGGTCAGGAACACCGAGCCGATGGACAGCGGCACATGGCCGGCCAGGGCGTCGTTCATCAAGGGGCCGCCACCCCGATACGGCACGTGCACGAGGTTGAGCTTGTTGCCGCGCGCCAGCAGCGCCACGGCCAGGTGGCCCAGGCTGCCGGAGCCGATGCTGCCGTAGCTCACGCCCTTGGCGGTGCGGCCGGCGGCCACCACGTCGGCAAAGGTCTTGTAGGGCGAATCGGCTTGCGTGGCCAGCACCATGGCCCCGGTGCCCACCAGCGCCACGGGCGCCAGGTCGCGCCGGGTGTCGAAGGGCATGGATGGAATCAGTGACGGGTTCACGCCGTGGGTGTCGAACACCACCGCAAAGGTGTAGCCGTCGGCCGGCGCGGCGGCCACGGCGGCCGTGCCGATGGAGCCGGAGGCGCCGCCCTTGTTCTCCACCACCACGGTCTGGCCGAGCTGCTGCTGCAACGGCCCTTGCAGGATGCGCGCGACCTGGTCCACCGAGCCGCCGGGCGGGAACACCGCCACCAGTTTGATGGGCTGGTCCTTGGGCCAGGCCTGGGCGAGGGCGGAAGCGGACCAGCCCAGGGTCAGGGTGGCGGCCAGCGTGGCCGCGACGGCCAGGCGGCGTGTGAGGGTCGTGTGCGGCATGGCGCGAGGGCTCCGGGGTGGGGAAGGAGCGCGCAGTGTGGCGCAGCCGGGATGTCCCAGCGCGGCAGTGGACCGCTCAGGGCCGTGGTGCCCCCCCAAACGCCAGGAGCTACCCGGCCCGGCCCGTCAGGGCCGTGGTCGTGCGGGCCCGCGCTCCTGGCGGGCCAGGGCCAGCTGGGCATCCAACTCGGCCTCGCTGATGCGCTTGAGGACGCAGAAGTTGGCCTTGGTCAACGAACTGGCCTCGTAGGTGCGCAGCAGCAGTGCGCGCTCGCGGCGGGCTGGGTCGTCGGGCAAAGGGCTGGATGCCTGGGCGTGTGGGGTTTCGGGATGCGGCCGCGCCTGGTGCTCCTTGGCGCGCAGGTCCTGGCGGGGTGGCCGCACGTCCCGCTGCGGCACGTGCGCCCGATCGGGGCCGCGGTGCCCGGGCCGGTCGGGGCGGGCCAGTCGGTTTGGTCGATCTGGTCGATCGGTCTGTGCGCTTGGATCCCGCGCTGGTCGAGGTTCACGCCGCTCACGGAACTCGCGCGGCGCGCGGGGGGAATGCCCGCCCGGGCCTGGGCCGCCTTCGCGAGCGACCCGCTCCTGGCGGGGCGGTTGTGCCTGATCGGGCGCGTCCAGCGCGCCTGACGCGCCGGCCACGCCTTCACCCGTGGCGCCCTCGGGCGGCTGGGCGCGCGGCGGGCGCGGGTTGCGCGGGCCACGGGCCTGCGCCTCTGCTGCCCGGCGTGCGGCCACGATGGCTCGGCGGCGCTCCACCTCCTCGCGCGCGGCCTGGCGGTGTTCCTCGGCAATCTCGCCCGCGGGCTCGCCGTCCAGGTCGAAGCGGCTGGGCGCGGCCACCAGCGCCTTGAGGTACGGCGTGCTGGTGGTGTGCCGGTGCAGCACGATGGACAAGGCCTTGCGCGTGAACAGGCCCGGCGCGCGCTGCTGGAGGTCAGCCTGGATGCGCAGCTTGATGGGCTTGGGCGGGCCCTGCGTGCCGAACAGGGCCGGGAACATCTCCGCCAGACGGGCGGCGCACTGCGCCGGCGACAGTTCGGTCTTGGCGGGGGCCGCTGCCGTGGTCTCCTCGGCGCCTGGAACCTCGGTTTCTTCGGCACCCGGGGCTGTGGGCTCGGGCGTCGCTTCCACGACTTCTTCAGCCGCCGGTGCAGAGGCCGTCTCTGGCGAGGCCGGCGCCGTGGCAGTCACTTCGCGCGCTTCGGCTGGGGCTGCATCGTGATCTTCGACCACAGGAGCGGTGACTTCCTGGGGCTTCTCGGCAGGGTCCGCCGGGGCAGCCGGTGCGGCATCGTTCTCAGTGGACATCGGCTCACAGTGCCTTCTCAGTGTCGGGTGTCGTGGTGCAGGACCAAGGGGCGAGATTGTCGCCTTGTCCGCAGGCCTCGTGGCGGGGCCGTGCGCGGGGTCTTCCCCATGCCGCCTGACCGCGCAACGACACACGCATTACCCTTGGCACCTGGACTTGCTTCACGGCTCACGCCGACATTGTCATGACCGACACCTCACGCATTGCCGTGCTCACGGCCGCAGGCAGCGGCTTGGGCGAGGCCGCTGCGCGCCAATTGGCTGCCGACGGCTGGCAGGTGGCCATCCTCTCGTCGTCCGGCCGGGGCGCCGCCCTGGCCGAAGAACTGGGCGGCGTGGGCATCACCGGTTCCAACCTGCGCACCGAAGATCTGCAGCGCCTGGTGGAGGCAGCGATGCAACGCTGGGGCCGCGTCGACGCGGTCGTCAACAGTGCCGGGCATGGCCCCAAGGGCGGGCTGCTGGAGATGACCGACGAGGACTGGCAACTCGGCATGGAGTACTACCTGCTGAACGTGGTGCGCATGGCCCGGCTGGTCACACCGATCATGCAGCGCCAGGGAAGCGGCGCCTTCGTCAACGTGTCCACCTACGCCGTGTTCGAGCCCGAGGCCGCCTTCCCCACCTCGGGCGTGTTCCGCGCCGGGCTGGCGGCCTTCACCAAGCTCTGGGCCGACCAGTACGCGGCCGAGGGGTTGCGCATGAACAACGTGCTGCCGGGCTTCATCAGCAGCCTGCCGGAGAAAGCTGAGCGCCGTGCCCGCATTCCCATGGGCCGCTACGGCACGCCCGAGGAAGTGGGCCGGCTCATCGCCTTCCTGACGTCTGACGCCTCGTCCTACATCACGGGGCAGAACATCCGCATCGACGGCGGGATCACGCGCTCGGTATGACGCTGAAACGGCGCCTGGCCATGGGGATGGCGGGGGCGGTCGTGTGGCCCGCAGCGGGGCTGCGCGCTGATCTGGCCGCTTCGAGAATTGCCCCCGCGTAAGCCCCCTGCCAGCGCGATCGTGTCCAATCAGGGTTTACGCCTACTTTTTCAGGAGACACAACATGACGACTCGTGACGTGGTGGTGCTGGGCGCCGTGCGCTCGGCCATCGGATCCTTCGCAGGCTCTCTTTCCGACATCGAACCGGCGGAACTCGCCGGCACGGTGATGAAGGCCGCGGTGGAGCGCTCGGGCGTGGACCCCAAGGTCATCAACTACGTGACCGTGGGCAACACCATCCCCACCGAGAGCCGCTTCCCCTACGTGGCGCGCGTGGCCGCCATCCAGGCCGGCCTGCCCATGGACAGCGTGGCCATGTCGGTCAACCGGCTGTGCTCATCGGGCCTGCAGGGCATCGTCACCACGGCGCAGAACATCCTGCTGGGCGACTGCGACTACGGCATCGGCGGCGGCGTGGAAGTGATGAGCCGCGGCGGCTACCTCTCCACCGCCATGCGCACTGGCGCGCGCATGGGCGACACCAAGCTGATCGACACCATGGTCGCCACCCTGACCGACCCCTTCGGCGTGGGCCATATGGGCATCACGGCCGAGAACCTGGCGGCCAAGTGGACCATCACGCGCGAAGAGCAGGACGCCCTGGCCGTGGAGAGCCAGCGCCGTGCCGCGGCCGCCATCGCCGAAGGCCGCTTCAAGAGCCAGATCGTGCCCATCGTCAAGCAGACCAAGAAGGGCGAAGTGGTCTTCGACACCGACGAGTACGTCAAGGGCAGCACCACCCTGGAGTCGCTGGCCAAGCTCAAGCCCGCGTTCAAGAAGGACGGCACGGTCACGGCCGGCAACGCCTCGGGCATCAACGACGGTGCCGCCTTCTTCGTGCTGGGTGACGCCGCTACCGCGGCCAAGGACGGCTACAAGCCGATGGCACGCCTGGTGTCTTACGCCGTGGCCGGCGTGCCCAACGATGTGATGGGCGAAGGCCCGATTCCGGCCTCCAAGCTCGCGCTGAAGAAGGGCGGCGTGACGCTGGACCAGATGGACGTGATCGAGTCCAACGAGGCGTTTGCGGCGCAGGCCATCGCCGTCTCGCGCGGGCTGGGCCTGGACATGGCCAAGACCAACCCCAACGGCGGCGCCATCGCGCTGGGCCACCCCATCGGCTGTTCGGGCGCCTTCATCGCCACCAAGGCCATCTATGAACTGCATCGCACGGGCGGTCGCTACGCGCTGGTGACCATGTGCATCGGCGGCGGCCAGGGCATCGCGGCGGTGTTCGAGCGGCTGTAAGTCAACGCCGGAAGGCGGCGCCCCTGCTTGGCGCTGCCCGTCGACAGCGAGACTCAGTGGTTCTCGCTGTCGCGTGCAGGCAGGGCCGAGCGCTTGCGCATCATGCCCCAGCCTTCCATCGTCATCACCGGCTCGGCGTGCTGGTTCAGCACGGTCCAGCGCGACTTGACCAGGCCCACCTCCGGGCGGCGGGTCATGGTGCGGGCCTCCAGCACCTCCAGTCGCACGCTCAGCGTGTCACCCGGATAGACCGGCTTGACCCAGCGCAGCTGGTCGATGCCCGGTGAGCCCAGGCTGGCGGTGTCCAGCAGATGGTCGTCGCAGATCATGCGCATGGCCATGGCGGTGGTGTGCCAGCCGCTGGCTGACAGGCGCCCGAAGAGCGAGGCCTCAGCGGCCGCGTCTTCCAGATGGAAGGGCTGCGGATCGAACTGCGCGGCGAAGGCCACCGTGGCTTCCCGTGTCACCGCCGTGGCGCCGAACTCGCGCACCGTGCCGGGGCTGAAGTCTTCCCAGTGGTAGCGGTACGTGCGGGTCGCGGAGTCCTGAGCCATGACAGGAGCATAGCCGCACGGTCTCGCGGCCATGTTCCGGGCGGCGGGGCACGCAGGAGAAGCGAGAATCAGCGAGCAGCAGCTTGCCTGCTCACCCACCGTCTCACCGCCTGCGTGGAGCCCCCATGACCTTGCTGATCCTCGGCCTCGTGATCTTCCTGGGCGTCCATTCGACGCGTGTCTTCGGCGAGGGCTGGCGCTCGGCGCAGTTGGCGCGCATGGGCGAGAAGGGCTGGAAGGGTGCGTACTCGCTGGCTTCGCTGCTGGGGCTGGTGCTGCTGGTGTGGGGCTACGGCCTGGCCCGGCAGTCGCCGGTGGCCTTGTGGACCCCCGTCATCGGCCTGCGGCACCTGGCCTCGCTGCTGACGGTGTTCTCGTTCATCCTATTGGCGGCGGCCTACGTGCCGCGCAACAGCGTGAAGGCCCGCATCGGCCACCCCATGGTGGCGGGCGTCAAGCTGTGGGCCTTGGCCCACCTGCTGGCCAACCACACCCTGGCGGACCTGCTGCTGTTCGGCGGCTTCCTCGTCTGGGCGGTGTTGTGCTTCCGCGCCGCCCGCGCGCGGGACCGCGCTGCGGGCACCGTCTACCCCGTTGGCACGCTGCAGGGCAACTTGCTCACGGTGGGCGCTGGTCTGGCGGCCTGGGCCGTGTTCGCGATGTGGCTGCATGGCGCCCTGATCGGCGTGCGGCCCTTCGGCTGAGGGGCGCCGCAGGCCTTCAGCCTGCCGTCGCCAGGCCTTCGCCGGCCTTCAGGTGCTGCTTCCGTCGCCGCTTCAGGCCAGCCGCCCGGCCCGGAAGTCTTCCACCGCCTGGTAGATCTCCTGGTTCGTGTTCATCACGAAGGGTCCGTACTGCGCGATGGGTTCGTTCAGCGGCTGGCCCGCGATGAACACCGCCCGAGCACCCTCGGCACCCGCCGTCAGCACCACGCCGTCGCTGCCCGGCGTGTTGGCCAGCACCGCCATGCGCTGGCGCGGCACCTCGGTGCCGGCCACGGTCAGCGCACCGCGGTACACGTAGACGAAGGCGTTGTGGGCGGGCGGCAGCGCCTGGTCGAATCGCGCGCCGGGCGCCAGCTGCACATCCAGGTAGGTGGGTGCGGTGGCCTCGCGCTGCATCGCGCCCTGCACGCCCAGCGCCTGGCCGGCGATGATGCGCACGCGCACGCCTTCAGCCTGTGCTTCGGGAATCTCCGTGGCCGGGATGTCGCGGTACCAGGGGGCGCACAGCTTGTCGCGCGCCGGCAGGTTCAGCCAGAGCTGGAAGCCCTCCATGCGGCCGTCCTCCTGTTCGGGCATCTCGCTGTGGATGACGCCGCGCCCGGCGGTCATCCACTGCACGGCGCCGTTGGTCAGCAGACCCTCGTTGCCGGCGGAGTCGCGGTGGCGCATGCGCCCTTCCAGCATGTAGGTCACGGTCTCGAAGCCGCGGTGGGGGTGGTCGGGAAAGCCGCCGATGTAGTCGTCGCGGCTGTCGCTGCCGAAGGCGTCCAGCATGAGGAAGGGGTCGAGCCGGCGCTGCAGGTCCTGCGTCAGCACGCGCACGAGTTTGACGCCGGCACCGTCGCTGGTGGGTTGGCCGGCGACGAGGCGCTCAACGCGGCGTGGCCGCTGGCTGACGAAGGGTGGGGTGTGGGTCGTGTCCATGGCGTGATCATCGCGCCAGCCGTTGCCGCTTGCATCGCGCCCACTTGAACGCGCCGTTCAAGGCGGGGGAGTTGAAGAATTGCACGCGTTCGGGGTGCTTCAGGCGGCGCCGCAGCCACGAGCACCGCCGGTCGCGCTACGCTTGGCCCATGCCGTCACCGGTCTTCAACCTGCCCGCCACGCACCGACGACGCCTGCGCGAGGTGTGGCGCTCGGCCGGGTGGCCGTACCAGGATTTGATCGAGGTGGAACTGCTGGCCGCTGGCTTGCTGGAGCGCCGACAGGATGCCGCCGGGCGCGAGACCCTGCGCGTCACCGATGCCGGGCTGCAGGTGCTGGCGCAGACGCTGCAGCGCAACCGCGCGGCGCGCGACCCGCACGAGGACCTGGTGGCCCGGGTGGCGCTGGAGATGCAGCGGGCCGGGCGGGTGGTGTGGCGCGGCCTGGCGCTGCGCTCGCCCCTCAGCCTGTCGGAGGACGCCGCCGAGCCGAGCCCCGATGACACCTCGGCCCCCTGGACTTCAGACCTTGCCGGCCTTGCGCCCCCGGGTGACGCCGCAGCCCCGGCCACGCGCTGGGCCATGGCCGTGCCCGACGTCTTTTCCATCCGCTACACCACCCGGGAGGATCTCGTCGAGCCCATCGTGCACGAGATCAAGGTGCGCCGGGCGGATCTCCTTTCTGATCTTCGCAGCGCTGACAAACGGGCGGCCTACCTCGCCCTTTCCAGCCAGTGCTGGTACGTGCTGAAGGCCGGCATCGCCGAGCTGGAGGAGGTGCCGCCGGAGTGCGGGGTGATGGTGGTCCACCTGAGCGCCCCACAGGGTTCCTCGGCGCTGGAGCCGGTGCTGGAGGTCCTGCGCCCGGCCCCGCGGCGGCGCCACCGCATCGCCTTTGCCACCTGGGTGGCGCTGGCGCGTGCCACCCCTGACCCCCCGCCTGACGAGGGCCCTCAGGACTTGTTCTGACCGCTCTGCGGGGTGCCCCTCTCAGGGCGATGACCGCCCCGATTCACAATCAGACTTCATTGCGCGCGCGCTGCTGCCATTGCTGGAAACACAGCCATGAACTTCTTGATGTGTTCAGGGCGCCAAGCCCGCACCTTGCTGTGCACCTTGGCGGCCCTTGCTTTGTTCGGCATGGCCTACGCCGCCCCGGGCCTGCCTTCCACCAACGTGGCCTGGGTGCCCGCGGCGGCAGACGCCGACATCGACCGCGCCTTCGCCCAGGCCCGCAGCGAGAAGAAGCCGGTGCTGCTGTACTGGGGCGCCACCTGGTGCCCGCCTTGCAACCAGCTCAAGGCTACGCTGTTCAACCGCCAGGACTTTGCCGCCCAGGCGAAGAACTTCGTGGCGGTGCACGTGGACGGCGACCGGCCGGGCGCGCAGAAGCTGGGTGGGCGCTTCAAGGTGCGCGGCTACCCCACCGTCATCCTGATGACGGCCGAGGGCGCGGAAATCTCCCGCCTGCCGGGCGACGCCGATGCACCGCAGATCATGGCCGTCCTGCAGGCCGGGTTGTCGGGCGGGCGGCCCCTCAAGGCGGTGCTGGCCGATGCGCGCGCCGGCAAGACCCTCAGCGCCAACGAGTGGCGCATGCTGGCCTTCCACGGCTGGGAGGTGGACGAGGATCAGCTGGTGCCGGCCAAGGAGCGGCCCACGTTGCTGGCCGAGCTGGCCCGGCGCAGCGAGACGGCCGCCGCCGGAGCGCGCGACGGCGAGACCAGCACCCGCCTGTGGCTCAAGGCGCTGGCCGCCAGCGATGACGGCAAGGGCCTGAAGCCCGAGGCCGCGCAGCGCGAGCTGGTGCAGCGCGTGTTGGGCGACGCCGCGCTGACGCGCACCCACATGGACGTGCTGGCCAATGAGGCCGCCGACATCGTGCAGGTGTTGACTGCCGAAGAGTCCGCCGAACGCGCCGCGCTGGTGGGCCGCTACGAGGCCGCGCTGGTCAGGCTGCAGGCCGACGCCACGCTGTCACGCGCTGACCGGCTGTCGGCCCTGGTGGCGCGGGTGCGCCTGGGCCGGCTGGGCCAGGGCAAGGACGTGGTGCAGCCCAAGCTGCCCGAGGCGCTGGTGCGCGAGGTGCGCGATACCGCCGTGCGCCTGGACCGGGAGATCACCGACGGCTACGAGCGGCAGGCCCTGATCACCAGCGCCGGCTGGCTGCTGGGTCAGGCCGGCCTGTGGGCCGAGAGCGATGCGCTGCTCAAGGCCAACCTCGCCAAGAGCCACTCGCCCTACTACCTCATGAGCCAGCTGGGCGGTAACGCGCGCAAGCTCGGACGAAAGGACGAGGCGCTGCAGTGGTACCAGCAGGCCTTTGACCGCAGCGAAGGCCCGGCCACGCGGCTGCAGTGGGGCTCGGGCTACTTCAGCGCCCTGGTGGAACTGGCCCCGGCCGACGCCGCGCGCATCGAGAAGACGGCGGCCCAGCTCTTCAGCGAAGCCGCCAAGGACAAGGGCGCCTTCCACGAGCGAAGCGCACGCTCACTTCAGCGTGTGGGCAGCAAGCTCAACGAGTGGAACAAGGACGGCAGCAAGGCTGCCGTGCTGCAGCGCCTGAAGCGCCAGCTCGACGGCGTGTGCGCCGGGGTGGAGGCGGCCGACGGCCAGCGCGCCACTTGCGAGGGTGTGCTGAAGCTCAAGACGGCAGGTTGACTGGGCTCGGGCGCCGTCCAACGGCCGGCGCCGCCGTTCATCGCCTGCTTGCGCAGCTGGTCGCACGGGGCTCGAAAAGGACAGGGGCGCGGCGCCACACTGCGGCCCTTGATGACCACTTCTGCGCGCCACGCTGCGCGCCCGCATCGCCCATGAAGCTCTCCTCACGCCCCGTCGTCACCGGCTGCGCCGCCCCCGAACCCCGCCCAACTTCTGCGTCTGCCGCGGCCCTCGGATCCACTTTCGCCCTGTCCACCGCCCTGGTGGGCCTGGCCATGGCCACGGCCCTGCTGCTGCCGGTGCCGAGCCAAGCGCAGCCGCAGAATGCGACGGCGGCCGCGCCCACCACGGCGCCACCCGTCTACCCGGTGCGGGAGTTCTTCCGCAGCCCGGAGCGCTCCGCCTTCCGCCTGAGTGATGACGGACGCTGGCTGAGCTTCAAGCAGCCCGTGACGCTGGCCGGCGCTGCCGGCCGGCGCGACAACCTGTTTGTTCAGGCGCTGGAGGGCAGCCGGCTCACGGGCGAGCCGCGCCAGGTGACGCAGGAGACGGCGCGCGACGTGGACGGCTACTTCTGGAAGGGCAGTGACACCGTCGTCTACACCAAGGACTTTGGCGGTGACGAGAACTTCCATGTGGTGGCCGTGGATGTGGCCTCGGCGAAGGCGCGAGACCTCACGCCCTACGAGGGCGTGCGCGCCGAGATCGTGGACGATTTGCCGGATGACCCGCTGCACCTGCTGGTGGCGCACAACAAGCGCGACCGTCAGGCCATGGATGTCTACCGTCTGAACGTCAAGACCGGCGCAGAGACCCCGGTGGCCACCAACCCCGGTAACGTGGTGGCCTGGGTGACCGACCACGCGGGCCGCTTGCGCATGGGCGTGGCCAACGATGGCGTCAACAACGTCATCCTGTACCGCGACAAGGAGACCGACGCCTTCAAGCCGTTGATCACCACGGACTTCCGCACAAGCGTGAGCCCGCAGTTCTTCGACGCGCAGAATCGCCGGTTCCATGCCCTCAGCAACCGGGGCCGAGACAAGGCGGCGCTGGTGCTGATCGACCCTGCCAGGCCGGAAGCCGAAGAGGTGCTCTTCGGTCACCCGAAGGTGGATGTCTCCGGGGTTGTCTGGTCGCGCAAACGCCAGGTGCTGACCCAGGCTTCCTTTGAGGTGGACAAGGCCGAACGCCAGGTCTTCGACGCGCAGACGCGCGCCCTGTACGACAAGCTGCAAGCCCGTCTGCCGGGCTACGAGGTCATGCTGCAGGCGCAGACCCGGTACGAGGACAAGTTCGTGGTGGCGGCCTACAACGACCGCACACAGGGCGCGCGCTATCTGTTTGACGCCAAGACCGATGGGCTGACCAAGCTGGGCGACTTGACACCTTGGCTGCCCGAGACCCACATGGCCCCCATGAAGCCGGTGCGCTATGCGGCGCGCGACGGGCTGGAGATCCCTGGCTACCTGACGCTGCCCGTAGGGCGCGCACCCAAGAACCTGCCGTGCGTGGTGAACCCGCACGGCGGCCCGTGGGCGCGTGACAGCTGGGGTTTCAACCCCGAGGTGCAGTGGCTGGCCAACCGGGGCTACTGCGTGCTGCAGATGAACTTCCGTGGGTCCACGGGCTTTGGCCGGCAGTTCTGGGAGGCCAGCTTCAAGCAGTGGGGCCTGGCCATGCAGGACGACATCACCGACGGTGTGAAGTGGCTGGTGGACCAGGGCATCGCCGACCCCCGGCGCGTGGGCCTCTACGGCGGCAGCTATGGCGGCTACGCCACCCTGGCGGGCATCACCAAGACGCCAGAGTTGTACGCTGCGGCGGTTAACTATGTGGGTGTGAGCAATCTGTTCACGTTCATGAACACCATCCCGCCGTATTGGGAGCCCTTCCGCCAGCAGATGTACGAGATGGTGGGCAACCCCCAGGACCCGAAGGACGAGGCCCGCATGCGCGCCACGTCACCGGTGTTCCAGGCCGATCGCATCCGTACCCCGCTGTTCGTGGCGCAGGGCGCGCGCGACCCGCGCGTGAACAAGGCCGAGAGCGACCAGATCGTGGAGGCCCTGCGCAAGCGCGGCGTGCAGGTGCAGTATCTGGTCAAGGACAACGAGGGCCACGGCTTTGCCAACGAGGAGAACCGCTTCGAGTTCTACGAGACGATGGAAGGCTTCCTGCAACAGCACCTGAAGCCCTGAAGCGTGACCCCGGAACCAAAGCCCGGGCTGTCTCACTTCCAGCCGGCATGGCACAAGGTATTCGCGCAGCTCATACGATAGGCTCGCGCCACGGTTTCACCCCAGCGTTCAACAGGACACCGCCATGCCCCGCCACATCCTCACCGAAGCCCAGCTCCACCCCGCCATCCGCGACCGCGTGGCTCGTCACGAACGGGCCATCGTCGAGGCGGTGCAAGCCGCCGTGGCGGCGCATCCGGTGGTGGTGGTGGGCATGCGTGCGAACCCTTACCCCGCCAAGGCCCGTCGCCTGCTGGATACGGCGGGCATCCCTTACCAGTACCTGGAATACGGCGGCTACCTGAGCGACTGGCGCCGCCGCAACGCGCTGAAGCTGTGGACCGGCTGGCCCACCTTCCCGATGGTCTTCGTCAAGGGCGTGCTGGTGGGCGGCTTCGACGACCTGAAGAAGCTGCTGGACAGTGGCGAGTTGAAGGCCCTGTTGGGTTGAGATTTCGCTTGCCGTTGGCGCCCTTGATGCAACCCGCAGGTTCGTCCCTGTACGCAGGCCCACCACTCATGCCGTGGGACCCGGGCCGGGGCATGCCATGCTCGAAATCGGCGGCATGAAGTCCATATCGGACAAGCCCCGCGCCCGGCGCCCTGCGCGGTGGCGTCGCCCTGGGTGGTGGGGTCTGGCCGCGGCGGTGGTGCTGGCAGGCTCCAGCCTGGCTGCGCCAGCTGTCTCGGCGAATGCGACCCTGAACCCCTGCCGCCTGAAGGGCCTGGAGCACGAGGCCCGCTGCGGTGTGGTCCAGCGCCCGCTCGACCCCGCGCAACCCCAAGGCCCGCAGATTGACGTGCACTTTGCGGTGCTGCCGGCGCTGGCCCGCCACAAGAAGCCGGATCCGGTCTTCTTCTTTGCCGGCGGACCGGGGCAGAGTGCGATCGCCCTGGCCGGCACGCTGGCGCGGCCGCTGGCGCGTTTGACCAACCGCCGCGACGTGGTGCTGATCGACCAGCGCGGCACCGGGCGCAGCGCGCCGCTGCACTGCCCGGAGCAGCCGCTCACCCAGTCCCTGCGCGAGATGGCCGACCCCGCCGCTCAGGCCCTGCGCCTGCGCGAATGCCGTGCGGCCTTACAGAAGCTGCCGCATGGCGACCTGCGCCAGTACACCACCACGGTGGCGATGGCCGACGCAGAAGCCGTGCGCCAGGCGCTCGGCGCGCCCTTGGTGAACCTGTTGGGTGGGTCCTACGGTACGCGCGCCGCCTTGGAGTACCTGCGCCAGTTCCCGCAGGCGGTGCGGCGCGTGGTCATCGACGGCGTGGCGCCGCCGGACATGGTGCTGCCGGCCTCGTTCTCCACCGACGCGCAGGCAGCGCTCGACGCCCTGTTCGCCGCCTGCCAGGCTGAGCCGGGCTGCGCGAAGGATCACCCGCAACTGCGCGAGCGCTGGGCCGCGCTGCTCAAGAGCCTGCCGCGCGAGGTGAGCGCGTTCCACCCGCTCACGGGGCGCGAGGAGCGTCTGACGATGACGCGCGAGTTGCTGACCAGTCTGGTGCGCCCGCCCCTGTACGCGCCGTTGCTGACCTCGGCCCTGCCGCTGGCCATCGACGAGGCGTCGCAAGGGCGCTTCGGCGCGCTGGTCGGCCTGACCTCGGCTCTGGGCAGCGCCCGTGGCAGCGCACAGCGTCTGGCCGAGGGCATGCACTTCTCGGTGATCTGCGCCGAGGACTTCCCGCGCCTTCAGGCCGGCGCCTACGCCGACCGGCCGGGGCCGGACTTCGCCAACGACTTCGCCGACATGTACCGGCGTGTGTGTGACGGCTGGCCGCAGGGTACGGTGCCACCGGCCTTCTACCAGGTGCCGCCCGCGCCCATGCCGGTGCTGGTGTTGTCCGGCGGCCTGGACCCCGTGACGCCCCCCCGCCACGGCCAGCGCGTGGCCCAAGCCCTCGGACCGCAGGCCCGCCATGTGGTGGTGCCTAACGCGGGCCACGGTCTGATGCTGCAGGGCTGCCTGCGCGACGTGGTCTTTCGCTTCATCGACGCCCCTGACAGTGCGGCCGCACTGCAGGTGGACGGCGGGTGTGCCGAGAACATGCCCCGGCCGCCCGCGTTCGTGGCTCCAGGGTCGGTGCCCGTGCAGGCACCGGGTACCGCCGTGGCGCCAGGCCGGGGGGGCCGGTCATGATCGAAGTGCAGGACCTGTCGCGCCGTTTCGTGCAGGGGCATGGGCGCAAGGCGCGCACTGTGCAAGCGGTCGATGGCGTGAGCTTGACCGCAGCCAATGGCCGCATCACCGGCCTGCTCGGCCCCAACGGCGCGGGCAAGACCACCACGCTGCGTATCGTGGCCGCCTTGCTCAAGCCCGATGCCGGGCGCATCACGGTGGACGGCATCGACGTGGCCGCGCAGCCGCAGCAGGCCCTGGCGCGCATGGGCGTGCTGTCAGATGCGCGCGGCTTGTACACCCGGCTGAGTGCGCGCGAGAACATCCTGTACTTCGCCCGTCTGCATGGCGTGCCGGCCGAAGTGGCCGGCATCCGCCTGGAGACCTTGGCCGACACGCTGGACATGCGGCCGCTGCTGGACCGTCGCACCGAGGGCTTCAGCCAGGGTGAGCGCATGAAGACGGCGCTGGCGCGCGCGCTGATCCATGACCCGCCCAACATCATCCTGGACGAGCCCACCAACGGGCTGGACGTGCTGGCCACGCGCTCGCTGCGCGAGTCGCTCAAGCGCCTGCGCGACGAGCAGGGCAAGTGCATCATCTTCTCCACGCACATCATGCAGGAGGTGCAGCGGCTGTGCGACCAGGTGGTGGTGGTCGCGCAGGGGCGCACGGTGGCGCAGGGCACGGTGGATGAACTGTCCGCGCGCACGGGCCTGGCGGACTTCGAGGAGACCTTTGTGGCGCTGGCGTTCGGTGCTGGGGCCGGGTCTGCTTCCCCGGCGGGCTATGACGCTGCGGCTGCCTCGGTGGCGGGAGGGCCCGCATGAGCGCCGCCGCAGTTCGTCAGGCCTGGGCCCACGCCTGGGCGGTCTTCTGCAAGGAACTGCTGGACGCCTTGCGCGACCGGCGCACGCTGGTGATGGTGCTGCTGAGCTCGGTGGCCATGGGGCCGGTGGTACTGGTGCTGATTTCCACGCTGGCGTCGTCGTTCGAGAAGCGGGCTGAGGCGCGCGAGGTGGTGGTGGCCGGCATCGCCCACGCGCCGGGGCTGCGCAACTACCTGGAGCGCCAGACCTACACCGTCAAGGAAGCGCCGCCCGACTACGAGCAGCAGCTCAAGGAGAGCCGACTCCAGGACCCGGTGCTGGTGGTGCCGGCCGACTTCGAGAGATCGCTGCGCGAAGGGGCTGTGCCGGTGTTGGAGGTGGTGAGCCACAGCGCCAACCAGCGCGCACAGGGTGGCGTGGGCCGCATCGCCGGGCTGCTGCGCGGGTTCAACCAGGAGCAGGCGGCCTTGCGCTTGCTGGTGCGCGGGGTGTCGCCCTCGTTGCTGCAGGCGGTGGAGGTGCAGGAGTTCGACCTCGCCAGCCCGGCCACGCGTGGCGCGCAGTTGTCGTTCATGCTGCCGTTCTTCGTGCTGATGGCCGTGCTCTACGGCGCCTTGAACGCCGCCCTGGACACCACGGCCGGTGAGCGCGAGCGCGGCTCGCTGGAGCCGCTGCTGATGAACCCGGCCAGCCCGCTGGCCCTCACGCTGGGCAAGTGGGCGGCCGTTTCGGCGGTGGGGATGCTGATTGCGGTCCTGAGTTGTCTGAGCTTCCTGCCCGGGCAGTGGCTGCTGCGCAGCGAGACGCTGTCGGCCATGTTCCGCTTCGGCCCCGGCGATGCTGCCCGTTTCCTGGCGCTGCTGCTGCCGCTGGCGGGCGCGCTGTCGGCCGTGCTGATGGCCATTGCCATCCGCTGCAAGAGTTTCAAGGAGGCGCAGGCCAACGCCACCGTGGTGCTGCTGGGCGTGTCGATGCTGCCCCTGGTGACGCTGTTCAACCCGGGCGGCGAGGCCGCCTGGCACCTGTGGGTGCCGGCGCTGGGCCAGATCACGCTGATGGGCCGCGTGCTCAAGGGCGAGCCCCTGGCTGCGCTGGACCTGGGCATCCCGCTGCTGGTCAGCGTGGTGGTCGCGGCCGTGGGCGTGTGGTTCGTGGCGCGGTCGCTGCGTGCGGCGGCCATCAAGTGAGCTTGCGCTCACTTGACACGAAAGGCCCTCTCGCATTGAGGAAAGAGCGGGAGGTCCGCCTCCTGCACAAGGCGGCGGGGTCGTCTCTCAGGTCTTCTTCATTGGGCAACTGCTGAAGCCCAGCATGGTGTAGATCGGGCAGAAGCCCAGCGCTGCCGTCAGCAGCGGCACCACGCCGATCCAGCCCCAGACACCGATGGTGCCGGCCAAGGTGAGGGCGATCAGGGCCAGGCCGATCACCGCGCGCACGATGCGGTCGATGCCGCCGACGTTGGTTTGCATGGAAGTCTCCTGTTGCGTTGAGGGGCCCAGTCTGGCCCGCCCCGGGGGGCGGCGTCCATGACGTCCCTCAACGCCGACGAAGGGGCTTCGTTGGCGCGCAGGAGGCAGGCGCTGGCGATGGCGCCTCAGGGCCGGGTCATGCGCTCCAGACGAAGCAAACCCGCCATCGCATCGGCAGCGCTGTGGCCGCACATCTCGGCCGTGGGGCGCAAGGAGCTGCACACGGCGGGCCTTTCGGGCTGACCGAACAAGCGGCAACGCAACTGCTCGTCCAGTTGCACACAAGGCACCCCCGCCGGCTTGCCCTCGGGCATGCCGGGAATGGGAGAGCTGATGGACGGGGCGATGCAGCAGGCGGCGCAGTGGGGGCGGCAGAGCATCGGCAGACCGGGCGCAGCAGATCAGGCGGGCAGAAGACCGGCCCTGCAGCCGGGATCAAACGTTGAGCGAGAACCCGAGATCCACCTCGGAGGCTGGCTGGCCCCCTCGGATGCCCCAGTTGTCCAGGGGCGGCTCCTGCAGGACGATGAAGATGTCGGCGGGCGCGATGCCCAGGGCACCGAAGCGCTCGACGATCGAGCGAAACAGCGCCTTCTTGGCCTGCAGGGACCGGCCCGGGAACAACAGGATCTCCACATAGGTGTAGTCCTGGGTCTTGTCGGGCGGGACCGCGAAGTGTTCCGGCCGGTGCTCGATGTAGCGGATCTGCCGGTCATCTTCGGGCACCTTGAGCGCTTCACGCTGTGCCAAGTACACCGCCTCGATCATCGCCTGCACTTGCTCCGGCGGGCGAGGGCGACGGACTTCGATCTTGGACATGGGCATGCGGGCAGCATAACTCCCCGTGCGGGGGCACTCGCCGATTCAGGTGGCCACTGTCCATGCGCGGATCCAGTCCGCCAGGGTGTCTTCGCTCAAGTCGCCTGCCGCCAGCGCCAGCATGTTCATGACGCAGTCTTGGTCGGTCGCGCGCAAGGCATGACCGTTGAGTGCCAGGAAGAGCTCGATGGCGATGAAGGCGGTGCGCTTGTTGCCGTCGACGAAGGGGTGGTTGCGCGCCAGGCCGAAACCATAGGCGGCCGCGAGTGCGGCCACGTCAGGCTGCCCGTAAGCGGCCAGTTGCTGAGCGCGGGCGAGGGCGGACTCCAGCAAGGCCGCGTCCCGCAAGCCAGGGGGGCCGCCGTGTTCAGCGAGTTGTTCGTCATGGACCGCGAGAAGCACCGCTGGCTGGATCCACGTCCAGCTGCGGGTCATTTCGCCAGCACCCGCAGGACGTCTCGTCGCTCCTTGGCGATCTGCCGCGCCTGTGCCATCTGCCGCTCGAACTCCGGGTCATAGGGCGTCAGCGTCACGCCCTGCGCCGCGTCGGTCACGAAAAGAGTGTCGCCCTTGCCGACCTTCAGCTTGGCGAGCAGTTCCTTGGGCAGCACCACCCCGAGCGAGTTGCCGATCTGCGTGAGCTTCAAGGTGGTCATGGACCTCTTTCGTAATGACGCCTGTAATAATAAGGGATGCGCAAACGGCGGAGCTGCCGGTCTCCCCGTCAGAACGAAGGATCCGCCACCTGTGCGCGGCGGGGACGCGTGCCGGATTCTGGCCCACAACCCTAGAATCTGCCTACTTTTTGGGCACCCAGGCGGTGTTCGCCTCTCCAGGAGTTTCCCTTTGCAATTCCCCAAGCGCTTTGACGTCATCGTCGTGGGCGGCGGCCACGCCGGGACGGAGGCTGCGCTGGCCGCCGCGCGCATGGGTTGTGCCACGCTGCTGCTGACGCACAACATCGAGACGCTGGGCCAGATGAGCTGCAACCCGTCGATCGGCGGCATTGGCAAGGGGCACCTGGTCAAGGAGGTGGATGCGCTGGGGGGTGCGATGGCCGCGGCCACTGACGAGGCCGGCATCCAGTTCCGCATCCTCAACGGGTCCAAGGGCCCGGCCGTGCGCGCGACGCGGGCGCAGGCCGACCGCGTGCTCTACAAGGCCGCCATTCGCCGCCGCCTGGAGAACCAGCCGAATCTCTGGCTGTTCCAGGCCGCAGTGGACGACCTGACGGTGGAAGGCGGCCGGGTGACGGGGGCGGTCACGCAGTCGGGTGTGCGCTTTGCGGCGCCGGCGGTGGTGCTGACGGCGGGCACCTTCCTGGACGGGCGGGTGCACATCGGCCTGCAGAACCACAGCGCGGGCCGGTCGGGAGATCCGCCGGCCGTCACGCTGTCGGCGCGCCTGAAGGAGCTGAAGCTGCCGCAGGGGCGGCTGAAGACGGGCACGCCGCCGCGCATCGACGGCCGCACCATCGACTTCTCCCGGCTGCAGGAGCAACCGGGCGACGGCATGCCCGGGCCGGACGGCGCCCCGTCTTCCATCGCGCTGCCGGTGTTCAGTTTCCTGGGGAACGCGGCGCAGCATCCGCGGCAGGTGCCGTGCTGGATCACCCACACCAACGAGCGCACCCACGCCATCATCCGCAGCGGCTTCGACCGCAGCCCCATGTTCACGGGCGTCATCGAAGGGGTGGGGCCACGCTACTGCCCGAGCATCGAGGACAAGGTGAACCGGTTTGCCGACAAGGGGAGTCACCAGATCTTCCTCGAGCCCGAGGGGCTGACCACGCACGAGTTCTACCCCAACGGCATCTCCACTTCGTTGCCTTTTGACGTGCAGATTGAAGCCGTGCACTCCATCGTCGGGTTGGAGGAGGCTCACATCCTGCGGCCGGGTTACGCCATCGAGTACGACTACTTCGACCCGCGTGAACTGCGCTCGAGCTTTGAGACGCGGGCCATCGGCGGGTTGTTCTTCGCCGGCCAGATCAACGGCACCACGGGCTACGAGGAGGCCGCCGCGCAGGGCCTCTTCGCCGGCTTGAACGCCGCATTGCAGGTGAGAGGCCGTGAGCCCTGGTTGCCGCGGCGCGATGAAGCCTACCTGGGTGTGCTGGTGGATGACCTGATCACGCGTGGCGTCACCGAGCCGTACCGCATGTTCACCAGCCGCGCCGAGTACCGGCTGCAACTGCGCGAGGACAACGCCGACCTGCGCCTGACCGAGGCCGGGCGCCAGTTGGGCCTGGTGGACGATGCGCGCTGGGAGGCCTTCAACCGCAAGCGCGATGCTGTTTCACGTGAAACACAACGATTGAAGTCGGCCTGGGTGCACCCGGCCGTGCTGCCCAGTGCAGACGCCGAGCGCTTGCTGGGCAAGGCCTTGGAGCATGAGCACAGCCTGCTGGACCTGCTGCGTCGCCCTGGTATCGGCTTTGACGCCGTGGCCAAGGTGGCAGCGATCGCCCGCCCCGAAGCCGCTGTTTCACGTGAAACACTGCGTGCCGAACTGGGCGCGGAGCTGGCAGATGCCGTGATCGAGCAGGTGGAAATCGCCACCCGCTACGCCGGCTACATCGGCAAGCAGCAGGACGAGGTGGCCCGCGCCGCTGCCTATGAGCACCTGCCGCTGCCGGCGGACCTGGACTACCAGGCTGTGAAGGCGCTGTCCTTCGAGGTACGACAGAAGCTCAGCGCTCACCGCCCCGATACGCTGGGACACGCTTCACGGGTGCCAGGGGTCACGCCCGCGGCTATCTCTTTGCTGCTGGTGCACCTGAAGAAGGGCCGCTTGAGGCAGGACAGGGCAGGGCGCGAAGAAGGGGCTGCACTGTCCAGGGTCGCCGCGGATGAGGCGGCGTGAGTTGCCGAAAAGCCGAACTGGCAACACCTGCGTGACCCCTCGTTCGCCGCTGAACCCCTTCAACTTCAACATGCAAAGGGAGCTGCCTCGTCGGCTGCGCCCTACGCGGCCGCGCCGGTCCACATGAGTGCGCCGATCACCAACTCCAGCGCCACTCCGCCCGCATTGAGCCAGGAAGGGTTCCGGTCCAACGCCATCGAAGCCAGGCGCGCGAGCGCTGCACCCAGCCATGCGCAGGCCGCGACGGCGTAGGCCGCCGGGGCTTGGAGCACCAGACAGGCCAACCCCAATCCGGCGAACAGGCCGCCGTAGGTGGCCCGAAGCTCGGACAAGCCCCTGGGGCCCTCTGGCTTCAAGCCCACCATGCGCCCGGCATGCAGGGGTGCCAGGAGCCCCAGCGAACCCAACGCGACGGTCAAGATGGCGCCCAACGAAGCAAGAACATCGCTCATGAAACTCACCCTCGAATCACCAGACCTGGAGTTCGAGCCGGGGGAACTCAGTGCTGCGGGTTCGATTTGAGATTGTCTGCTGTACCTTGGCCCTGGTGCGAGGCTCCTGCGCCTACACACTCCGAGCCCTTCATGTTCTGATGCAGACTGCTCTTTTCGATAGCCCCACCCGCACCGCATGACCGACCTGATGGAATCGTTGTCCCTCCCACTGGACCAGGGCCTGGAGCGCCTGGGCCTGGAGGTCCCGCTGCCCGCTCGCCGGCAGTTGGTTGAATATCTCGTGCTGATCGAACGCTGGAACCGGGTGTACAACCTCACGGCCGTCCGCAACCCGGCCGACATGCTGGTGCAGCATCTGCTGGACAGTCTGGCGGTGGTGGCCCCTCTGAGGCGGCATCTGCAGGACAAAGCGCCGACCCCTGGCGCTGATGCCCCAAGTGCGCGAATGCTGGATGTGGGCAGTGGCGCTGGCTTGCCTGGGGTTGTCTTGTCCATCGTAGAGCCGCGCTGGGACGTGACGTGTGTCGACGCCGTGGCCAAGAAGGCCAGCTTCATTCGGCAGGTGTCGGCCGAACTCGGACTGCCGAACCTTCGCGCCCAGCACGCCCGTGTCGAAGATTTGCCAGCGCCGTCCGGGTTCGACATCGTGACCTCCCGTGCCTTCGCCTCGCTGGCGGACTTTGTGTCCCTGACGGGCCCTTTGCTGAGCCCGACTGGATGTTGGATGGCGATGAAGGGTAAGGTGCCTGAGGACGAGATGGCCGACCTGCCTGACGGAGTCGAGGTGTTTCACGTGGAACAACTGGAGGTGCCGAGCCTGGAGGCTCAGCGTTGTCTGGTGTGGATGAGAAAGAGGCGGACATGATCAAGCTAAGCCCTGAAAGCGGTCGATTCCAGTCCCTGCGTTGCGGCTGGCGGTCCGCTGAGGCTCGGGCCCGGGCTTGGGCGGCGGCGAGCCTGCTGGCGACGGCCGCCCTGAGCAGCTTCGCGCAGTCGCCCAGTGCTGTCGCCACACCTGCGCCGACCGCGGGCTCCGCAGTCTTGGCGCCCTTGCAGTCTTTGCCCGCACTGGAAGTGCCGCCCTACATGGGCACCTGGTACCAGGTGGCCCTGTTCCCGAACGTCTTCCAGCGCCAGTGCGTCACCGACACCACGGCGGCCTACCGGCAACTGCCGGACGGCACGGTGGAGGTGAAGAACCGCTGCCGTACCGCCGACGGCCGCATGGACGAGGCCCTGGGTCAGGCCCGTCCCACGGGCACGCTCACTGGCACCACCTTGGCCCCGGCGCGGCTGGAGGTCAGCTTTCTGCCGGCCTGGCTGCGCTGGCTGCCCGTGGGCTGGGGCCGCTACTGGGTCATCCAGTTGGCGGATGACGGCCGTTACGCCGTCATCAGTGAGCCCACGCGCGAGTACCTCTGGATCCTGTCGCGCCAACCCCGCCTGTCCCCGGCCGATGACGCGGCGATCCGCAGCCGGCTGGCGCAGCAGGGGTTCGCGGATCTTTCGAAGTTACAGATGCACCGCCACACGCCCTGACCAGAAGCTGCCGCCAAGGCACTGGCACTGTTATATTTGCATATAACTTGCCAGCCCGCTCTACCAGCCATGCACCACACCAGTCTTCGAAAAGTTGGCGGCTCGGTCATGCTGACCATCCCCCGCACCCTGTTGGACCAACTGGAGTTGGAGGCCGGAGCGCGTGTGGACCTGGCTGTCAGCGAAGGACGGCTGGTGGTGGAGCCCGCCCGCAAGCCCAGGTACACGCTGGCGGAACTCCTGGCTGCTTCCGATTACGCCGGGGTCACGCCCTCTGACGAAGACCGGGCCTGGATCGATGCCCCAGTGGCAGGCCGCGAAATCCTGTGAAGCGGGGCGATATCTACCTCGTCGATCTGGACCCGACGGCTGGGCGTGAGCAGCAGGGGAGCCGGCCCGTGCTGGTCGTATCGCCTACCGAATTCAATGAAGCCACCAGGCTGCCCGTGGTCTGCCCCATCACCCACGGGGGAGATTTCGCGCGCCGAATCGGCTTTGCGGTGGAGATCACCGGAATCCGAACGACAGGCGTGATCCGCTGCGATCAGCCCAGGCTGCTGGACTTGAGCGCGAGGCGGGGCCGACAGGTGGACAGCCTACCCTCTGCGTTGATGGACGAAGTGCTGGCACGCCTCACCCCGCTGTTCAGCTGACCCTCCAGCGATTCAATTCAACGCACACACCACCATGTTCGGCATCACCGACTACGGCGCCTTCTGTGCGGCCGTGCTGCTGTTCCTGGCACTGCCCGGGCCCGGCACGTTTGCCTTGCTCACCTCCACCGCCAAGGGGGGCTTCAGGGCTGGGGCTGCGGCCACGGCCGGGGTCATCATCGGTGACCAGGTGCTGATGTGGCTGGCGGTGGCGGGCGTGGCGGCATTGTTGGCAGCGCATCCGACCTGGTTCCGTGCCATCCAGTATGCCGGCGCGGCTTACCTCGCCTGGATCGGGCTGAAGCTGCTGTTCGCCAAGGAGGGTGACGCGCCGCCCATCCGCATCGAGCCGCACCATTACCTGCGCCAGGCGCTGCTCATCACCCTGCTCAACCCCAAGGCCATCGTTTTCTACATGGCCTTCTTCCCGCTGTTCATCGACCCGGCGCGCCACCAGGGCATGGTCACCTTCACGGCGATGGCCGTGACGATTGCCCTCATCACGGCGGCCTACTGCCTGGTGCTGTGCGCGCTGGCGGGTCTGGTCACCGAGAAGGTGCGCACCCACCAGCGGCTGGCACGCTGGATGGAGCGTGCCGCCGGCATCTTCCTCATCGGCTTCGGCCTCAAACTCGGCAGTTCCTGATGCGCATTTTCTGCATTGCCAACCAGAAGGGTGGGGTGGGCAAGACCACCACCGCCGTGAACCTGGCTGCGGGGCTCGCCAAGATCGGCCAGCGCGTGCTCCTGGTGGACCTGGATCCGCAAGGCAACGCCACCATGGGCTCGGGCATCGACAAGCGCGAACTGCCGCTGAGCGTGTACGACGTGCTGCTGGAGTCTGCCAGCGTGGCCGAGTCACGGCAGCGCAGCGAGAAGGGCGGCTACGACGTGCTGGGCGCCAACCGCGAGCTGGCCGGGGCCGAAGTGGAACTGGTCGGGCTGGAGCGGCGTAACGAGCGCCTGCGCGCGGCGCTGAAGGCGGCGCAGGCCGATCACGATTTCGTGCTCATCGACTGCCCGCCGTCCTTGAGCCTGCTGACGCTGAACGGCCTGTGCAGCGCCCACGGCGTGGTGGTGCCCATGCAGTGCGAGTACTTTGCGCTGGAGGGGCTGAGCGATCTGGTCAACACCATCAAGCAGGTGCATGCCAACCTGAACCGTGACCTCCAGATCATCGGCCTGCTGCGCGTGATGTTCGACCCGCGGATCACGCTGCAAACCCAGGTGAGCGACCAGTTGAAGGCGCACTTCGGCGACAAGGTCTTCCAGACCGTGATCCCGCGCAACGTGCGCCTGGCCGAGGCGCCCAGCTACGGCCAGGCGGGCGTGGTGTTCGACCCTTCGTCCAAAGGCGCTCAGGCCTACGTGGCCTTTGCGCAGGAGATGGTGGCGAGGTTGAGGCGGTGACGCTTCCGGCCTCTGACGAGGATGGGGCGGCCGCCCTGCATCCAGACTTGGGGCCGCAGCCGTCCGCCGCGGTGGTACTGGCCCAAGACATGGACCCAGCCCTGCTTCAACGCATCGAGGACAGCAGCCTGAATGCCAGTGCGCCGCCGCAGCAGCGCTGGCTGGATGGCTGGCTCGTGCGCTATTGCCCAGGCAAGGCCAAGCGGGCGCGCTGCATCAATGCCGTGGCCCTGGGTCGGCGCAGCGCGCAGGCCAAGCTGGTCGAGTGCGAAGCCCTGTTCCGGGAGGCCGACTTGCCGCTGGTGGTGCGCATCACCCCCTTCACCCAGCCGGCGGGCCTGGATGCCGAACTGGCGCGTCAGGGCTGGCCGCTGTTTGACGACACCCGGGTGATGGTGCTGGCCGAGATGGAGGGCAAGACGGGCAAGACGGGCCTGATTCGCCAGACGGGCCCCACTGACCAGACGGCCCGGACGGTCGAAATGGCCCCACCGGGCCTGCCTCCCGGCTGGAGCGAGACCCTCGAAGGCGCGCTGGGCTACGCCCGCACGGTCGGGGCCCTGCGCGGATCCTCGGCGCTGGAGGTCGAGTCCCACGCGCAGCGCCTGCAAGGGTCGCCCGTGCCCTACACCGGCCTGGTCTGGCGCGATGGGGCCGCAGCGGTGCAGGCCTGTGGACAGTTCGCCCGCGACGCCGACTTGGTGGGCCTGTACGACATCTTCACCGCCCCCGCCGCGCGCGGCGGTGGTCTGGCCCGCGCACTGTGCGCGCGCCTGCTGCAGATGGCGCGGGACGAGGGCGCCCGCACCGCCTACCTGCAGGTGGATGCGGCCAACGGGGCGGCGCGCAAGGTGTACGCCAGGCTGGGCTTCCAGGACGCCTACAGCTACCACTACCGCAGCCGTGAAGCCTGAACGGCGAAGCCAGTGCTAACTTTGCGGTCAGCCTCCCGCAGCGCCAGGGCGAGCCATCTTGAGAGACGACTGCGCCAGCATCAGCTCACACCAAGCTCTTGAAGTACCCGCAAGTCACTGCTCGCGAACTGGGTCGCTTGTTCAGTCAGCAGTGCCAAGGTGGGCTCGCCGGGCTCAAGGGCCACGCCATTTCGCAAGAGCTTCTGCCCCTGCGCCGCCAGGATGACCTGGACTTCTCGGGCCCATTGCACAGGCTCGGTATACCCCTGGCGTCGCGCTTGGAGGAAGAGCTGTGAGAAGCGGTTCACCGCCACTGCGCCGCCAATCAGCGGGCTGGCCAGCACGCTGATCTCGGAACTGCCGCGGGCCTGGCGGCACAGGGCCTCGTTCAATGCAGCGGCCGGGGCGGCGGCTGCATTCACCTCGCTCTCAGTCTGGGCCGGGGCCAAGTGGCCCGTGCCCACCAGCGTCATCACCGCCTCGATTACCTGGGCAAACGTGACGCCCGCTGCAGCCACTTCCTGCTCAACCTCGGCAATGCGATGAGCCTTCTGGTCGCTGAGGTACTGCAGGATGGGCTCATACACGGCAGGGTTCATGCTGGCCTGGCCAAGGGCGCCGCCCACCTTCAGGGGCACAGCAGAGCGTGGAACCATGAGCACCACCCGGATTTCGCGCAGGGCCTCGTTGCGGTCGTAGGCGTTCAAGCGCCGCGGGCCCTTGATCCAGTAGTCCCGGCGAAACTGCTGGTTGGTCATGAAGTCCCGCACCGACTCCCTGAAATGCGCATCCGGGATCTCCGCAAGAAAGTCACTTTGCGCCGGCGTCAGGTTGAGCCAGTCAAGACGTTCCAGGAAGTTGGCGCTGCAGGCGTGCGTCATCCGCGCAGAGGCCAGCCGCTCCGCCACGGTGGCGAAGTGCATGGGTGTCCAGTGCTGGTTGAAGTATTCATGCGCCACATAGCGTCTGTTCTGGCCCTTGATGCCTTCCATGCGCTGGCGGATCTGGGGGTGGGCACGCATGAAGGCGGGGTCGGTGGCAGCCAGTCGTTCGACGAAGCCAATCGCCTCATCCACTCGACTGAGCAAGCCTTGCCCCGCGGCGCCGATCACTTCCGCGTGCTGGGCCATCAGGTGGCGCACAGGCGCGAAAGCAGCCCATCCCGGCTGTGTGTTGTAGCTGACGTAGGCCACACCACCGACACGCAGCTTGCGGCGGATGAAGTCGCTGATCACCGCCCGGTTGTCATCCGACACCCAACTCCAAATGCCATGCAGGCCGATGAAGTCGAAGTCGGGAAGGTCTGTGCGAGCAGCGAACTCGGCGAAGGACTGGTCGGCAACTTGTGCGCCGTTGCCCGAACTCCGGGCCAGTGCCCAGGCCGAGGCCGCCTGGGCGGGGTTGAAGTCGGTGCCCCACCATTGGGCACCGGAGGCCGCAGCATGAACGTTGAGGCTGACCCCTTGCCCGTATCCCAGCTCGCATGCGTTTTCAAAGGACGGGGGTGCAAAGCCCGCCATCAAGAGCGCCAGCCGGATGCGTGTCGGATTGAGTTCGGCGTAGTAGCCGTGGGTGTACTCAAAGTCCGTGACATATCCATCGCCATGCTGCGTGGCGCCTGCATCAAGAGATAGGGGGGCTTGCTTCAACGGTTCTTCCCTTGCCCCGCCGGGGGCGTCATGGTCATCTTGAGCCGTTCCGACTCGCGCGAGTACGCGGGTACGAAGTGGCGCGAGAAGATCTTTTCAAGCCAGTCGGCCATCTGCGCCCCCTGCTTCTCGTAGCGCTCGACGTAGGCCTCCCACATGCGGGAACTGTCGAAGAACTGCGGCAGGCGTGACTTTCCTGGGGACAGCTGCTTGCGAAGTGTCTCGGGATCGAACTCCCGAAGAGCCGCTTCCACGGCAGCCCGGCTGGCGGCTACCGTGGCAAGCTCGTGGACCCGGAGCTCATCCACCGCTTCTCGCAAAGCTGCATCGGCCGGCTTGAAGCCCGGCATGCCGCTTTGGGCGATCAGCAGGTACTGCAGCGCGGAGGCCAGGTCGATGCCCGTTTTCAACGGATTGTTGTCGCGTGAGGCGAGCATGGTGCGGTCTTCCACCCTCAGTTCACGCTTGAGTTCGGCACGAGCGTTCAGCAGGTCAATCAGTCCGCTGACGATCAGCCTGACCGTTTCCCCAACGCGTTCCCAGGCGGCATCGTCCAGTGCAGGCGTTTGAGCAAGCCCCAGTCCTCGCGCGAAGGCGCTGGCCGCCTGTACATGACCAGCTCCCCCCGCAAGGCCCGCAGCTGCCGGGTCGGCGTCGTGGCGCGGCGCGGCAGGGGATATCGCTGCCTGGCTTGGGGCGGCGGAACCGACGGCTGGGCGCGCCGGCAAGTCGGCGGCATGGGGCACCGGTGACTGCTGTCCGGGGCCGAACCAGGACGAGTCCTGAAACGGGTCGGCACTCGATCCCCCCCCAAACAACGCGTCGAAATCCAACTCCTGCGGCGCGGCAGGACTGGGGTAGGTTGACTTGCTCGCGGGCTCTGGAGCCTTTGCCGCAGTCGCAGCCCCTGCCGGCGCAGCGACGTTCCAGCCAGACTCCAGCGCAGCCCAGGGGTCGGCGTTGCCGCCGGCTGAGGGGAACGGCTGTGTTGCCGGAGCACCGGTGGAGTACACAGCGGGCTGTGCTGCTGGCGTTGCCGCCCCCTGCGGCAGCCTCAGGGGCAGGTTCAGATCGTGCACATGGTCGGTGGCAAGACGGCCCGGGCCCTGCGCAGGCGCAGGTGCCCCGGCTGACCCGCTACCCATCCCCAGCCAGTCATCGATGTTCATCGTCCCGCCACCGGTGCGGCTGGCTGAACCTGCTCCCACACCGCCCAGAAGGGACATCGGGTCATCGGTAGACGCCTGCCCGCCCGTCTGCGGCTGCGCCAGGTTGTGGCCGAAAGAATGAAGTTCGCCGCCAAGCCCGGGACGAGCCTGCTGCGGTCCCGCGGCTGGAGCTTGAGAGATGGCGGCAAAAGGGTCTGCCGCAGCAGGTGCCGGCGGCTTTGCGCGAGGCACGCCCAGAGCATCAAAGGGGTCTGAGCCCCGCCCGAAGGTCGGCCCTGCGCCACCAAAGAGCGATGCGAAAGGATCATCGGCGGCGGATGGGGCGCCCACCGCAGCGAACCCACCCCCCGCTTCGGCGGCTTCGATGCGAATCGTGTACGAACCCAAAGTCACATGACCACCCAGCCCAATGTGCACTGTCTGCCCAGGCGCGAGCTCGCCCTGGCTCGTGGTGGCCCCGTTGACCGAAGACAGGACAGTGACCTGGACACCGAGGCCCGACGCCGCGATGGAAAGATGGCGTCGAGACAGCAGGCGGTCTGGATCGGGCAGATGCAGCGTGGCCGCCGGATCCCTTCCTACGATGGCGGCTGCGGTGCCGTCCTCAAGCAGATGTGTTCGGTTCAGCGACGGGCCTTCGGCGCGCAGTAGAACGGGCATTTGCGGTGCAACTCAGGGATGGGAAGACTTGGGGAGGCCAGCTCGCCGGAGGCGGAACGCCTTCAGACGGATGCCGGCCGGTTCCCGCAGGTTAGGAACGTGGTGTCCCGGCGGCGCAACCCCGCCAAGTGGTTGAACGGTTTGCATAATAGGGTTAAATTGATCGAGCGCAGACTTTTGCACGTGCAGTTCGTCGCCCAGGGGTCTTGCGCCGGGCTGGCGCGCGAGGCCCGGGGCGGTTCGGACTGATAAGAAAGCAGGGTGGGTTCATGTCGGAAATCAGCCGCTCCAGGCTCTTCTCGAAGCTCGGGCCGACGGCCTACAAGGCGCTTGAGTCGGCCACGGTCTTCTGCAAGATGCGGGGCAACCCCCACGTCGAGCTGGTCCACTGGATCTTCCAGTTGCTTCAAGCCGAGCGCAGCGACTTGTCGCTCATCGTCAAAGCCTTCGACCTCGACCCAAGTCGACTGCAGGCAGACCTGACGCGGGCCCTGGACGCCTTGCCGCGAGGTGCCAGTTCGATTTCCGACCTTTCGTCTCATATTGATGAAGCCGTGGAACGAGGTTGGACATGGGCGTCAGTGATGTTCGGCTCGAGTCACGTACGTAGCGGCTCTCTGCTTGCAGGTATCGTCAAGTCCAGCACGCTGCGCAATGCCTTGTCGGGGCTTTCGCGCGAATTCGATCGCATCAAGCCCGACCGCCTCGTCGACGAGTTCGACACCCTCACCAAAGGGTCATCCGAGGAAGGCGAAGGCCTGTCGGCAAGCGGTGCGTCTCCCGGCGAGGCCTCCGGGGCCATGGCGGGTGAAGGCGCCAAGGGCAGTGCGCTGGCGCGCTACTCGCAGGACCTGACCGCCAAGGCCCGCGCGGGCGAGATTGACCCCGTGCTCGGGCGCGATGAAGAGATTCGCCAGATCGTCGACATCCTGATGCGGCGGCGGCAGAACAATCCGATCCTCACAGGCGAGGCCGGTGTCGGCAAGACCTCGGTTGTCGAGGGATTCGCGCTGCGCGTTGCCAAGGGTGATGTGCCCCCCGCACTGCGCGAGATTCGAATTTGTTCGCTCGACCTCGGCATGCTCCAGGCGGGAGCAAGCATGAAGGGTGAATTCGAGAACCGTCTTCGCCAGGTCATTGACGAGGTTCAGTCCTCGGTTCAGCCCACCATTCTCTTCATCGATGAGGCGCACACCTTGATCGGTGCCGGCGGAGCCGCCGGCACGGGAGATGCCGCCAATCTGCTCAAGCCCGCGCTTGCCCGCGGCAAGCTTCGCACGATTGCGGCCACCACCTGGGCGGAGTACAAGAAGTATTTCGAGAAGGATCCGGCGCTCACGCGCCGCTTCCAGGTGGTCCAGGTCGACGAGCCGGATGAAACCCGGGGCATGCAGATGCTGCGTGGCGTGGTGCCGGTGCTGCAGAACCACCACAAGGTGGAGATTCAGGCCAGCGCCGTGGAGTCGGCTGTTCGCTTGTCGCACCGCTACATCCCGGCGCGGCAGCTGCCTGACAAGGCCGTGAGTCTTCTGGACACCGCCTGCGCCCGGGTGGCCGTGAGCCAGTACGCGACCCCTGCACCGGTTGAAGACCGTCAGCGTTCCATCGAGGTTCTGACCACCGAACTCGACATTCTTGAGCGCGAGTCCAAGCTGGGAGGCGACCACTCCAAGCGCATGGCAGAGATCGGTGCGCAACTCGCTCAGGCGCGCAGTGAACTTCAGGCGCTCGAGGAGCGCTGGTCCAGGGAGCGGGACCTCGTGACGCAGATTGTCGATTTGCGCAACAAGGCCGCTGCAGGTGACGAGGCAGCCGCGGCGTCCTTGCCTGAGCTCGACAGCGCGCAATCAGCGTTGCGTTCCTTGCAGACCGATCTGCCCTTGGTGCTCCCGGTCGTTGACGACATGGCGGTGGCGGCTGTGGTGCAGGATTGGACCGGCATCCCTCTGGGCAAGATGGTGGGCAACGAGGTTCGCAACATCCTGGCCTTGGCCGACACCCTGAACCAGCGGGTCATCGGGCAGAAGCACGGCCTGGAGATGATTGCCAAGCGCATTCAGACTTCACGTGCCAAGCTGGACAACCCGAACAAGCCCATTGGCGTGTTCATGTTGTGTGGGCCATCGGGTGTGGGCAAGACCGAGACGGCGTTGGCCCTGGCCGACACTTTGTACGGTGGTGAACAGAATGTCATCACCATCAACATGAGCGAGTACCAAGAGGCGCATACCGTTTCGTCCCTCAAGGGAGCCCCTCCTGGCTACGTCGGCTATGGTGAGGGCGGTGTCCTCACCGAAGCCGTGCGCCGAAAGCCCTACAGCGTTGTCCTGCTCGACGAAGTCGAGAAGGCCCATCCCGATGTTCATGAAACCTTCTTCCAGGTCTTCGACAAAGGGTGGATGGAAGACGGCGAAGGGCGCTACATCGATTTCAAGAACACGCTCATCCTGCTGACCTCCAATGTGGGCAGCGAGGAAATCATGCGCATGTGCGCTGACCCGGAGCTCGCACCCGGGCCGGAAGCGATCGCCAAGGCGTTGCGCGACCCTCTGCTGAAGGTGTTCCCCGCAGCATTGCTGGGGCGCATCGTGACCATTCCCTACTACCCGCTGTCCGATGCGATGCTGGGCCAGATCATTCGCCTGCAGCTCGACAGGATCGTCAAGCGGGTGCGTGCGAACCACGATGCCGATTTTGTCTACGGCGACGATGTGGTGAGTCTCGTGGCTTCACGCTGCACCGAGGTGGAGAGCGGCGGCCGCATGATCGACGCCATCCTCACCAACACCATCCTGCCGCGTGTCAGCGAAGCCATATTGAACAAGATGATCGCCCAGGAGCGCATCAGTCGCGTGGAGATTGGGGTCGAGGGTACGGAGTTCGCGTTCCATTTCGCCTGAACCACGGCAGCCTGTGGCCGGCGTGGCCGGCTCGACCCGATTGCCGTCCTGACCAACCCCGCTGACCTGCCCGACCATGAGCACAGAATTGGCCCGAGTCATCTGGTCGGAGGGACTCTTCCTTCGGCCTCATCATTTCCAGCAGCAGGAGCGCTACTTCGAGGGTCTGCTGGAGGCCAGGCTCAGGCCTCTCGCGGCTTCTGGTCATGGCTTCAGCCGACTGAGCATCGACACCGCACTCTTGCTCCAAGGCAAGGTGCAGCTGACGGCGGCCGCCGGCGTCATGCCTGACGGCACCCCCTTCGAGGTGCCTTCGGAGGCTGCGCACCTCGTGCCCTTCGATGTCCCGGAAGGTACGCGTGATGCGACCTTGCATCTTGCGGCGGTGCTGCGGCGCGCGGGCGCCAAGGCGTTCACCCTTGAAACCGCCGGACAAAGTCAGCGGCGGATGCGTTACGCAGGACTGGACAGCCGGGTGCAGGACAACGTCGCCGGGTTCGATGCGGAAGCAGAGGTGAAGCTGGGCGTGCTGACGCTGTCTCTCGGGCTGCAACCCTCGTTGGATGGCTCGATGACCTCTTTGCCCGTCGCGCGCATCATCGAGCGGCGCGCGAACGGGGATGTCGTGCTTGATGGGAAGTTCGTGCCCCCACTGATGGATGTCGCTGCCCACCCTCGAACACGGGCTTGGCTCGACGAGATTCACGGCCTGGTCAAGCAGCGAGGAGATGCATTGGCCTCTCGGATCGGCGCGCCAGGAACAAAGGGCGTGGCCGAATTCGCGGACTTCCTGTTGCTGTTGCTCTGCAACCGCTACGAACCCCTGCTGGCGCACTTGCGCGCGGTGGTGCCCCTGCACCCCCTGGATCTCTATGCGGAGTTGTTGAAGCTGGCGGGCGAATGCAGCGCCTTCGGGCAGGAGTCGCGCAGGCCGCCCGCCTTCCCGCCTTACACCCATGCGGGTCTGGCCGAGACGCTGGAGCCGGTGGTGGAGGAAATCCGCCGCGCGATGGCTGCGGTGCTCGAGCAGACAGCCGTTCAGATTCCGCTGAAGGACCTCGGCCGCGGCTTGTATGGCGCGGACATCCCTGACCAGCGCCTGGTCCGGTCCGCCTACTTCGTGTTGGCGATCAACGCGCAAATGCCTACCGAGGCCATCCGCACGTCGATGCCAGGCCAGGTGAAGATCGGGCCGCCCGAGAAGATTCGTGATCTTGTCATGGCCCTTGCCCCCGGCGTGCGCATAGAGCCATTGCCGGTGGCACCGCGCCAGATACCTTACCACGCCGGATTCACGTACTTTCAACTCGATCCCAAGAGCGAGTTCTGGTCAGCGATAGAGACGACGCGACGGCTGGCGCTGTACGTCGCGGGGGATCCCCCCTCGCTGGAACTGCAGATGTGGGCGATCCGCACCTGAAAGCCACGCCCGCTCACTGAAGGACGGCCATGCAGAACGAGCCCTTTGACGCTGACAAGACGATGCTTTTTCGGCCGGCATTCTCTGCGGCCGGAGCGGGTAAGCCCTCGGCGCCGACACCTTCAGGTGCGCCGTTGGAATTGCGCCAGATTGGTGCGCTGGGCGCGATGAATCCCCTGGTGGCGGCGGCCAATCCGCTGCTCATGACCTTGCCCACCTTGCGCACCGCCAGTGCACCCGGCGACGTCGCCGCATTGCGCGCAAGGTTGCTGGAAATGGTCAAGGACTTCGACGTGGCCTGCTCCACCCAGGCAGTGCCCGAAGACCAGCGACATCTTGCCCGCTACGCGATCTGCACGGTGCTGGACGAGGCTGTGCAGCGAACGCCCTGGGGGGGCACGGCCAATTGGGCGCAGCAAAGCCTGTTGATCCACTTCTTCAAGGAGAACTGGGGCGGAGAGAAGTTCTTCCAGATCCTGGACAAGATGATGCAGACCCCCACGCGCTTCACGGCGTTGCTGGAACTGTTCTACGTTTGCCTGGCCCTGGGCTTCATGGGCCGCTATCTTCTGACCGACGCGGCCGGGCGCCAGGCGGTAACGGAGTTACGAGAGCGTCTGCACCAGCAGATCAGGCAGAGCCGGCCGCAACCTGATCGCACCCTGTCCCAGCGTTGGCAAGGGGTGTCCGTGGAGTCCCGGCGCTTCAAGGGCTTTGTGGCCTTCTGGGTTGCAGTCGGTGCTGCTGTGTTCCTTGGCCTTGGCTTGTATGCCTTCTATGCCTTCGCCCTGGGCGGCGCGCGTAGCGACCTGTCCCTTGAGCAACTCAGCTTGAAGCCCACGCCCCCGACACGTACCGCCTTGGCACCTGCCGCCAAGCCCCGCCTGGCCCAATTGCTGCAGGCTGAGATCGCTGCCAGGCAGCTCGAGGTGCGTGATCTCCAGCTGGAGTCCGTCGTGACCCTGCTTGGTGAACAGACATTCGATTCGGGTAGCGCCACGCCTGCGAGCGGCGCGGTCGCCGTGATCGAAAAGGTGGCGAAGGCGCTTGACCAGTTGGAGGGCCGTGTGATCGTGACGGGGCATACCGACAACGTGCCCACGCGCACATTGCGGTTCCCTTCGAACTTCGAGCTGTCCAAGGAGCGAGCCCGCACCGTGGCCGCGCTTGTGGGTGCAAGCTTGAAGGACGGGACGCGTGTGAGTTCGGAGGGACGTGGCGATACCGAGCCCGTCGGACCCAACAACACCGCAGAAGGCCGAGCCCGCAACCGTCGAGTGGAAATCACCTTGCGCGTGATGGCCGCAGGTCAGTAAGGGGTCGCCGTGAAATTCTTCCAAGCTCACAAGCGCTGGTTCATCGGCGCGTTCGTCGTGGTGGCGCTGGGTTGTGTGGTCTGGTTCGCAGGGCCACTGTTGACGCTGGGCGACAGTCGGCCGCTTGACGGCTGGGTCTCCCGCTTGCTGCTGGTTCTGCTGCTGGCGCTGGTTTGGTTGGGTGCCGAGTTGGCCCGGGTGCTTCTAGCGCGACGGCGCAACAAGCGATTGCTGGAAGAACTGTCTTCTGCGGGCGCAGACGACTCGGTGTCACGGGAAGAGGCGGAGTTGCTGGCCAGGCGCTTCCGAGAAGCGCTCGACACGCTCAAGGGCACCCGGCTGGGGGGCCAGGGTGGCGCCAAGCTGCTCTACCAGCTTCCCTGGTACATGTTCATCGGTGCGCCAGGTTCGGGCAAGACCACCGCACTCGTCAATTCAGGACTGCGTTTTCCGCTGGCGAAGTCCGGCACCTCCGCCTCTGCGCTGGGAGGTATTGGTGGCACACGCAATTGCGACTGGTGGTTCACCGATGACGCCGTTCTCATCGACACCGCAGGCCGCTACACCACTCAGGACAGCAACGCGAAGGTCGATCAGTCTGCGTGGCAGACCTTTCTTCAACTTCTGAAGAAGTACCGTCCGCGCCAACCCATCAACGGCATCTTCGTCACCCTCAGCATTGGTGACCTGTTGTCCTTCACGCCTTCCGAGCGCTCGCAATATGCGCAGGTGGTGCGGCAGCGCGTGGATGACCTTCAGCAGCAGCTGGGCCTGCAGTTTCCTGTGTATGTGATGGTCACCAAGTGTGACTTGATCTCCGGATTTGACGAGTTCTTCTCCACGCTGGATGCCGACCAGCGGGCGCAGGTCTGGGGGGTCACCCTCGGCTTCGACCTGAAGACTCGAGAGCCTGAGTCTGCGCCAGAGGGCTTTGCTTCGGCCCTGCCGGGCCTGGTGGAGCGTCTCAACAACCTGCTGCTCGAACGCTTGCAGGAAGAGCGCGATCCCGAGCGCCGAGCACTGCTGTATCCGTTCCCCCAGCAGTTCGCAGCCGTCGGACCCCTGGTCAGCGAGTTCCTGGCGGGCGCTTTCGGCAACAGCAAGTACGCGGGCAAGGTGGTGGTGCGCGGCGTGTACTTCACCAGTGGCACCCAGCAAGGAGCCACGATTGACAGGCTGCTGGGCGCGCTGAACCAGTCGCTTGACCTTCGTTCCGGAGGCGCCCGCCGCTCTCAACCGGCCGGCGCGGGCAAGAGCTTCTTTATCCAGCGGCTCATGACCGACGTGGTCTTCCCGGAGGCTGGTTTGGCGGGCTTCAGCGAGGCTCGGGAAGCCCGCCTGACCAAGATCAATTGGGGTTTGGCCGCAGGCTCGGCTTTGGTGGCGGTGGGTCTTGGCGTGGCCTGGACCTTGAGTTTCTTCTCGAACAAGGAGGGATTGGCTCGGGCCGGTGCCGCCGCTGTTCAGGCACGAATCGCCCTGGGTGCTGTAGAGGCGCCCCGTGTGGGTGATCTGGCCGCGCTGGTCGAGGCCTTGAATGCGATGAGGCGAGTTCCTGCAGCGGTACATGACCCCGTGGACGATCCTCGCATGGGCATGACCTGGGGCCTTTACCAGGGTGACGCCGTCAAGGAGCAGGTCGGTGAACGTTACCGTTACGCGCTCCAGCAAGGGCTGATGCCGCGCATCGCGCTGCAACTCGAGGCGGTGATGACCTCGCCCGACGCCAAACCGCAGTATGTCTACGGTGCGCTCAAGACCTACTTGATGATGTACGACGGCAAGCGTTTGGAGCGCCAGTGGTTCGTCGGTGCCATCAGTGAGTTGTGGCGGGCTCGCTTCGACCCCGTCTTGCTGGAGTCTGCCCGTGGGCACCTAGAGACCCTTGTCAACGGCGGGGACCTGCTTGTAGAGCGTTTCCATCCGCGCAACGATGCGATTGTTGCTCAGGCCCGAGAGCGCATTGCACGTTCGTCCATCGTCGATCGGGCCTACGAAATGCTGCGCGTGTCTGGCGCAGGGGCCCCTGAAGGCTTGCGTTTGAGCGAAGTCCTCGGCGCGTCGGGGGTAGGCATCTTCGAACGTGCCTCGGGGACGCCGCTGACGGAGCCTGTATCCGCGATCTACACCCGCCAGGGATACCGCAAGTTCGTCAAGCCTCGCATCGACGAGATCGTCTCGGTCATGGCCGCAGAGGAGGCGTGGGTCCTGGGAGCGCAATCCTCAGGCGTCGGCAAGAGCGATCCCTCCCAGATCGCCGTGGAAGTGCAGCGCAGGTACTTCGCGGACTTCCAGTCCACCTGGGCCACCGTGCTGGCCGACCTGCGGCTTCGCCGCATCGATGGCGTGGCAACTGCCCTGAACGCAGCGCAAGTGCTCTCGCAGCCGGACTCTCCGCTCAAACGCCTGGTTGCCGCAGTGGCTGATGCCACCCGCCTGACGGCCATGGATGCCCCAGGTGCTGCCCAGCAGGCAGCCGTTGACAACGCAAAGCAAAAGGCCAAGGAGGCCGCGACGCAGGCCACCTCGGGAATGTTCGGCGCGCAGGCCAGTGCGGTTGTGAGCGCAGCCTTGCCGACCGATGCCACGCGCAGGCTTGAGGCGCAGACAGAGGAGTACTTTGGAGGACTCAGACGCCTGGCGGGCGATGGCAAGGCCGGTGAGATCGACGCCGCCATTTCCCTCATCGCGCAAGTTGCCAACGAACTCGTTGCCATGCAGCAGAAGATGTCCAGCGGGCAGGGCATCAAGGAGATGCCCGCCGGGCTGGCCAATGCCCGCGCCAGCGCTGACCGCTTCCCCGCCCCCGTAGGCAGCACGATCAAAGGACTGGTCGCGTTCGCCGAGCAGGAAGCGTCAGGGGGCGTGAAGAAGGAGGTCGAGGCAGGTCTGGGGGGCGCCGCCGCGATGTGCAAGCGCTCGGTACCTGGCCGCTATCCATTTGCACGCAACGCTCAGCAGGATGCGGGGGTCCAGGACTTTGTCAGTGTGTTCAAGGCCGGCGGGGACCTGGATGCCTTCTTCGCCAGCAACCTGGCACCCTACGTGGACAAGTCCCGTAGCGTGTGGGGCCTGAAGGCCACCGGGACTGGCGCGCCGCCCGTGACCCAGGCCACGCTCCAGCAGTTCCAGAACGCAGAGGCCATCCGCACCGCCTTCCTGGGCGGCGGGTCATCGCCGCAGGTCCAGGCCGATGTCTCCCTGGTGGCGGGCGACGAGGTGACGATCGACTATGACGGCACCACGCACCGCTTGCGCGCCGGATCGCCCGGGGTGCGGCTGGCGTGGCCTGCCCGGCCTGGGGCGCGCCTGAGCGTAGGGCCTTCGCAGGTGGCCAATGTCGAGGGTGCCTGGGCCTTGTTCCGCTTGGTGGACAAGGGAACCATCGACCCTGCCAGCGCGGGAGACAAGCTTCGGGTGTCCTACACGGCACCCTCAGGAGCCAAGGCGCAGCTCGAGATCCGCACGGGCAGCGCCGCCTTCAACCCCTTCAGGCTGCGGGAACTCGCCGCCTTCAGCTGCCCCTGAGGAGACGCACCGTGACAGTGGCCTTTGGTCTGTACGGCAAGCTACCCTCGGTGGGCGATTTCATCGGTCGAGGCTTCTCACCCGAGCTTCGACATGCGCTGGATGGCCTTCTTCAGTCCGCCCTCGCCACGGCGATCTCGGACGGCGTGCACCCCCATACCCTGTTCGAGAATGCGCCGTCGTTCGTGCTGAGCGTTCGGCCTGGCGCGCTGTGCGCATCCGGGTTCGTCGGTGGCATCGTTCCTTCGCAGGATCGGGTGGGCCGTCTGTTCCCGTTCTGTCTGGGTCTTGAGACCGATGCGCAGATGCAACGGCTTCCCCTGTCCTGGCCATCCCTGGGTTTGTCTCAGTACCTTTGCGGCTTGGGGCTGGGAGCGAAGGCCGCTGGCGCGACGGCTGATCAGGTCATGGCTGAGCTGCCTGACGCAGCCCGCTGGCAGGCTCTCTCAGGGCAAGGCGTGCCATTCGCCTCTGCTGCAGACGAAACCGTCCCCAGGCTGCCTTCAGAGGGCAGCGCTCAGTGTTTTGTCGGACCTGAGGCTGTCATGAGCCCTGTGGACCGGGCTTTGTGCAGCCGCCTGCCCTGGTCTGCGCAGGTTCTGGGCATCGTGCTGGATTCAGCTGGCGGTTTCGACCGCTTCTTCTCCATGAAGAGCCTCTCGGACCCAGCGCCCCTGGCTGCAGTCTTCGACAGGCAATGGGCCCGCAGGGGTTGGGTTGAGTACGGGCCGGTTGCGCCTGTGCCGGATGCGCCTGTGCTGGTTGCGGTCCCACCATCCGCCGTCATGGAGGCCACGCCTGTTCAGGACGCTGCGGGCACGCTGCCTGCGGCCGGAGGCGACGACACGCGTCCTCTTCTTCCCCGGATTGACAAAGCGGCGTCCCCAGTTGATGATGTTTCGAGGGAGTCTGGATGGCAGGCCATGGTCACGGGCGAGGCCCCGTTGGCCGGTGACGAGCCTCAATCCAACGTGCCACAAACCAATATTCAAAGCGCATGAGCCACGAGGCCTTTCTCGATCCGATTTCCGACGACGAACCATCCGGCGAAGACTGCGGCTACAGCTTCGAGCTGCAGGTCATGGACGCGTTGGCGGAGTATCTGTGCGAACGGGCGTCGGTCGAAGAGTTGCGCCGGCAGTCGCGTCAGCCGTTTTCGGGCGAGAACGAAGAGAGCGATCGCAGGAATGCAGAAGCCTTCCTGAAGGACGGGGAGCGCAAGGCGGACTCCCTGGCAGCCAACTGCAAGGAGTTGCTGGGCCGTAACGTCACGCCGGCGTTGGCCTGCGAGAACATTGACAGCCGCGCTGCCGAACTGCTCTCCCGCCGCGGCAAGGATCTGCGTGTGGTCAAGGCGTTGGCAGTGTCCTGGCTGCAGGCACGCGGTGTCGAGGGCCTGAGAGACGCTGTGCTGCTGTTCGAGGCTTTGCTTGAGCGTTTCCCGGATACCGTTCATCCACGACCGGACGAAGACGACCCCAGCGACGTCTCTGCCCGCGCCATGGTGTTGTCCGAGATCGTGGCGGGCAAGGGTTTCGCCAACCTCTTGCGCGAGTCCGTGGTGTTGAACTCGGCCGCGGGCAACATCGTCATGCGTGATGCCGAGGTTCTGGAGAGGAACCTCGACCCCGATCCTGATCGCCCCGCCAGCATCGAGCAGTACCGCGGCGTGGTCCGGCTGGCCTTGGCGCGTGAGCTTGGCGTGGCGCCCGATGCGGTCGCTGACGAGGCGATGCAGCAGCGCCTGGAGGCCCTGCGCCAGCCTTTGCGGGACACCAGCCAGGCCATGGACCGCCTGATGGGCCGCTTTGAAGCTGGCTCCGTGCGCGGAGATGCGGTACAGGCGCTCCTTGACCGCATGGCCCGGCAACTGGGTGAGATCGCAGACCAAAGCGGAGCTTCTGCGGCTTCGTCTGCTGTCAACGATGCCCTGGGAGATCCGCCCGCGGTCCTGGCGGTACAGGCCGGCACCAAGGGTGGCGGAACGGGCGGTGGTGGCCGTCTGCAGACCCGGGAAGACGCGCGACGGCAAATACTCGAGATCTGCGCCTTCCTCGAAAGTGTCGAGCCCAGCCACCCGGCACCCTTGTTTCTGCGCCGTGCCGAGCGTCTGCTCGGGGCGCGCAGCTACTTCGAGATCGTTCGCGACATGACACCCGACGCTCTCAGTGAAGTTTCCCGCATTACCGGGCACCAGGCGCCTGACGAATGATCGTGAGCGGTCTTTCGATTCAGGCTCATCGCAGCAACCCCCTCTTGAAACCACTGGCCCCTAAAGGAGTCCCCGAATGAGCAGCAGCCAGAAATTCATCGCCCGCAACCGAGCCCCGCGCGTTCAGATCGAGTACGACGTCGAGCTCTACGGCGCACAGAAGAAGGTCAACTTGCCGTTCGTGGTAGGCGTGATGTCGGACCTCGCTGGCAAGAGCGACAGCGAGGAGGCGCAGAAAGTGGTCGCCGACCGAAAGTTCCTGGAGATCGATGTCGACAACTTCGACAACCGCATGGCGGCGCTTCGGCCCAAGGTGTCGTTCCAGGTGGAAAACACGTTGACAGGCGAGGGCAGCATGCCCGTGTCCATAGACTTCCAGAGCATGGAGGACTTTCAGCCTGCCAAGGTGGCATCCAAGGTCGAGCCACTGCAGAAGCTGATCGACGCGCGCCAGCAACTGTCCTCGCTCTTGACGTACATGGACGGCAAGACGGGCGCCGAAGACCTGCTGGCCAAGGTCATGCAGGACCCTGATCTGCTGAAGACCATCGCCCAGGTGCCGAACCAGGATCCGAAGTCCTGAGGGCAGCACCGAGCTGACACGCCACCCTATCCATACCGACCGACCTCCGGAGGAAGAGCCATATGGCCACCGAACAAGCCAAGAGCGCACTTGCCGAAGTGCAGATGCAGGAACTGGGCGACCTTTCCAGCCTGCTGAAAAAGGAATTCAAGCCCCGCACCGACACCGCCGAGCAGGCAGTGGAGAGTGCCGTCCAGACCCTGGCTCAGCAAGCGCTGGCCAACACCGCGCTGGTCAAGGACGACGTGGTGCAGTCGATCGAAGCCATGATCTCCGCGCTCGACGCCAAGATCGGCAAGCAGCTCGACAAGATTCTTCATCACCCCGACTTCCAGCAACTCGAAGGCGCCTGGCGCGGCCTGCACTATCTCGTCAACAACACGGAAACCGACGAGACCCTGAAGATCCGGGTCCTCAATGTGTCCAAGAAGGACCTGGGCAAGACCTTCAGCAAGTTCAAGGGCACGGCCTGGGACCAGTCCCCGCTGTTCAAGCAGCTCTACGAGCAGGAGTTCGGTCAGTTGGGGGGCCACCCCTACGGCTTGCTGGTGGGGGACTACCAGTTCGACCAGAGCCCGCCCGATGTGGAAATCATGCGCGGCATGGCCCAGGTGGCGGCAGCCGCGCACGCGCCCTTCCTGGCCTCGCCCAAGCCTTCGCTTTTCCAGATGGAGTCCTGGCAGGAACTCGCCAACCCGCGAGACCTCACCAAGATCTTCCAGACGCCCGAGTACGCGGCGTGGCGCTCGTTCCGCCAATCCGATGACTCCAAGTACATCGGGCTGGCCATGCCGCGCTTTCTCGCGCGTCTGCCGTACGGCGCCAACACCATGCCTGCCGAAGGCATGACCTACGAAGAAGAGTCGTTGGGGGGCAAGCATGAGCAGTACGTGTGGGCCAATGCCGCCTACGCGATGGCCGCCAACATCACGCGCTCCTTCAAGCAGTACGGCTGGTGCACGTCCATCCGCGGCGTGGAGTCCGGTGGCGCGGTGGCCAACCTTCCGAGCCACACCTTCGCCACCGACGACGGTGGCGTGGACATGAAGTGCCCCACGGAAATCGCGATCAGTGATCGTCGCGAAGCCGAGCTTGCCAAGAACGGCTTGATGGCCCTGGTACACCGCAAGAACTCCGACTTTGCCGCGTTCATCAGCGCCAACTCGATCCACCAGCCGGCGGAATACGAAGATGCGGCAGCTTCAGCCAATGCTGCGCTGGGTTCGCGTCTGCCCTACATGTTCGCCACCTGCCGGTTCGCCCACTACCTGAAGTGCATCGTGCGCGACAAGGTGGGCGGCTTCGCCAGTGCGGCTTCGATGCAGCAATTTCTTCAGAGCTGGATCCTGAACTACGTCGATGGAGACCCCGAGGGCTCAAGTGAAATGGTCAAGGCAACCCACCCCTTGGCGGGCGCTGAAGTCGTCGTGACGGAGAACAAGTCCAACCCGGGCTACTACAGTGCACAGTTCTTCCTGCGGCCGCATTACCAGCTCGAAGGCTTGAACATTTCGCTTCGTCTCGTTTCCGAATTGCCGTCCCAGCGGGCGGCATGAGTCCCTTTAGACCCCTAACATCAGGAGAGCATCATGGCAGTTGATATCCACATCAAGATCGACACCATCGCGGGCATGTCCGAGCACAAGGATTTCGCCGGCCAGATCATGTGCGAGAGCTTCAGCTGGGGCATGACCCAGACAACGAATTTCGGGTCCAGTACCGGTGGCGGTGCAGGCCGCGTGAACATGGGCGACTTGACCTTCATCCACAAAGTTGACAAAGCCACCCCCAAGTTGATGATCGCCTGCTGCACCGGCCAGCACCTCAAGGAAGCGGTTCTGACCTGCCGAAAGGCCGGAGGCGCGGCCGGGGTGGATTTCTTCAAGATCACGCTCACTGACGTCATCGTGTCATCGGTTCAGCCCAGCGGTTCGAACCAGGAAGACACCCCCAGCGAAGCGGTCAGCCTGGCCTTTGCCGAATACAAGGTGGAATATCAGGAACAGGACAACAAGGGATCCAAGAAGGGCGGCCCGGTGATTTCCGGCTTCAGCATCCAGAAGAACACGAAGACGGCCTGATCCATTTGACTTGAGCCGGGTTGACCCCCGGTCCACGCTCATGGCCCTTTGGGGCCGGCAGGCCTGATGCCGCAGGAGGATTCCATGTCGCTGACCCCTCTGTTCGAGGACGCCAAGCGTCGCGTTCAGGCCAGTCCCGCCGATGTGGGCGCGCGCAGCGCCCTGTGGCAGATTTTCGCCTTGCGCGGGGAGTACGAGCGCGCCCGCACCCAGTTGGACGCGCTCGTCTCCTTTGACAGTTCCTGGGCCATGGAGGCCGAGGCCTGCCAGGGCTTGTTGCAGGCCGAGGTACAACGCGAGCGCGTGCTGGCTGGCGAGGTGGCTCCGGTGTGTCTGGGCGAACCGCCTGCGTGGTTTGACACGCTGGTGGCCGGGCTGGCGACGTGGCGCAGCGCGCCGCAGCAGGCCGCAGGCCTGTTGCTGCAAGCGCAGATGGAGAGTTCGGCCCGTGCCGGCACGGTCAATGGCCAGAGCTTTGAGTGGCTGTGTGACGGCGACGCCCGCCTGGGCCCGTGTGTGGAGGTCATGTCCAAGGGCAAGTACTTCTGGTTGCCCTGGTCGAGTGTCCGCTCCATCGTCATCCGCCCCCCCACGGAACTTCGCGACAGGATGTGGGCGCATGCCCTGGTGGAGATCGGCGACGAAGGCAGCATCGAACTGTTCCTGCCTGCCCGCTACCCTGGACCTGAAGACGACGAACAGCGCATGTCCCGCATGACCCAGTGGCGCGAGATTGGCGAGAACGCCTATGTCGGGCTGGGTCAGAAAACGCTGGTGACGGACCAGGGTGAGACCGGCTTCCTCGATGTGCGCGAACTGAAGCTCGCCTGAGGACGGGCCTGCGTGTCGATCTTCCTGCCTTGCCTGCTGCAGCGATGGTCTGACGAAAGCCCCGTCAGCAGTGGTGCACGGGCGACGATGAGCACGTGGCAGGACGTCAGAAAGGACGTCTTGCGCAACCTGCAATGGATGCTCAACACCGAGTCGCCGAAGCTGCTGGCCGGACGTGAACCTCCCCCCGCGGTGGCGGACTCGGTGTTGTGCTTCGGTGTGCCCGCCTATTCGGGGCGCACCCAATCCACCATGGACCCGGATGAAATCGCTTGGGAGATCAAGCGCCGCATCATCGCCTTCGAGAGCCGCATTGACCGTCACACACTGGAAGTCAACGCTCTGAACACGCAGCAGCGGCACCGCTTCAACAAGCTCCAGTTCTCGGTCCACGGGTTCTTGCGGGCAGACCCGTTGCCCATCGAGTTCCTTGTTCACACGGAACTCGACATGGAAACCGGGCAGGCCCTGGTCACTGGCTGACGCCCGTCTGTTCCCCAGGAAGGCCCCCCGGTGGATCCGCGCATCATCGATCTCTACAACGAGGAGTTGCTGCACCTGCGCACGGAGGCGGCAGAGTTCGCCCGCGAGTTTCCCGACCGCGCAGCCCGACTGGCCATTGATGAGCACCGGGTTGAAGACCCGTACGTCGAGCGATTGCTTGAAGGGGTGGCCTACCTTGCCGCGCGTGTGCGCCTCAAGCTGGACACCCAATACCCCGTCTTCACGCAGCAACTCGTGGATGTGCTCTTTCCAGGATGGCTGGCGCCGACGCCTTCCGCCTGCGTCTTGCGGCTCAACCCTGACATGGCCGATGGCCAGTTGGCCGAGGGCGTGGTCGTTCCGCGCGGCTCGTGCATCGTGGGCTCCCTGCGCGGGAACGCCGATACCCGCTGCGAGTTTGAAACCGCGCGGGACCTGCAGCTGCTTCCCCTGCAGGTGGTGTCGGCACAGTACGTCGCTGCCCGGCCGGAGGCCGCGCCTGCCGGCCCGCAGTCCCAGGCCACCGCGATGTCGAGCTTGCGTCTGGAACTGGAGCTTCTGGGTGACGCCAGCTTCCAGACCTTGCCCTTGGACAAGCTGCCCCTGTTTGTCACGGCATCCGACGCCTACGGTGCGCAACTCATGGAGCTGCTGGGAGGGCGCTGCCTGGCTGTGGGCCTGTCAGCCACCGCGCAGTCGCGGCAGGCGCATGCCTGGTTGCCTGGCAAGGCTGTCCAGCACATCGGGTTTGATGAGACCGAAGCACTGCTGCGGGTGCCGGTGCGCGGCCACACGGGCTTTCGCGTCCTCAAGGAGTATGCAGCGCTGCCCGACAGATTCCGTTTCGTCGAGCTGGTCGGCCTGCGCCAGGCCCTGCAGGGCTTCAAGGGGCGCAAGCTGCACCTCCACTTCCACTTCTCGGGGGTTTTCGAGCGCCTGGAGAACGCCGTCAAGCCGCAGACGCTGTCCTTGTTCTGCGTGCCCGCCGTCAACCTGCGCGAGCGCCAGCTGGACCGCATCGACCTGACCCCAGGGCAGATGGAGTACCACCTCGTGGCCGACCGCATGCGTCCGCGCCAGCATGAGGTGGTTCAGCTGCTGGATGTCGTCGGAGGCGGCAGCGGCTTCGAACGCAGCTTCTCGCCCGTGTTCGAAGTGGTCAACTCGGGCAAGCTCAGCAGCGCAAGCTTCTACACGCTGCGCCGCGAGCGGCGCATGCTCTCGCAATCTGAAACCATAGGGCGCGCGGTCACCTACCCCGGCAGCGAGATCTACCTGTCGCTGGCCGAGCAAGGCGCCCCCCCCTACGGCAGTGACCTGCGCTACCTGTCCGTGCGCGCGCTGTGTTCCAACCGCGACCTGCCGCTGTACCTGAGAGCGCAGTTTTCCGAGGCCCGTTACCAGACGGTGGACACGGTGCCTGTCAAGTCGGTCGACTGCCTGGCCGGGCCTTCGCTTCCGTTGTCCTCGCCGTCCGACGGCTTCGACCCCTGGCTGGCCCTCAGCCACCTGTTCGTCAACTACCTGTCCCTGTTTGACAGTGGTGGCCCGCGCGGGGCCGATGTGCTGCGCGCCATGCTGAGCCTTTATGCGCCGATACCGGGGCACTTCCTGCTGCGTCAGGCTGACGGCCTGATCTCGGTGGCGGCCGAGCAGATCACCCGCCGCGTACCAGGCGGAGGGCCGCTGGCCTTCGGCCGGGGGGTTGCCATCAGGCTGAGCATGAACGACCGCGCTTTTGACGGGGGCTCCCCCTTCATCCTGGCCGCGGTGCTCGAGCATTACCTGGCCGCCCATGTCTCGATCAACTCCTTCGTCGAGACCACGCTCGAAATGTCTGACCGGGCAGAACAGCTCACATGGCCTACGCGCTTCGGTCGGCGGCCGACTTTCTGAGCACGCTTCGCCGGCTGATCGCGCGCCCTGAAGGGCTTGCGGCGGCCAGGCGTCTGACGCGGCGGCAGTGGCGCCCCTTGCGGCAGGTGCTGCGCCGCGCAGACGCCCCGGCCATCCTGGAGATCATCCAGTCGCAATCGCTGGCGCGGCGCCAGCAGCAGCATCGCGCGCCGCAGCCCTGGGGGCTGGAGCAGGCCCTGCAGGCGCTCAACCGCGACGATGTCCACGCCACCTTGTTTGGCGCGCTGCGCCTGCTGCAGGGGGCACAGCCGCAAAAGGGTCGGCTGGGCTATTCACGCCGGGCTGAAGAAGACCCGGTTCGCCTGGACCAGGGCTTGCTGATGGGCTTTGCCGAGCGTGAGGTCGACCCCATCGAGCCTCCCCGCAGCAGCCATGCCAGCGGCCGGCCGGTGCTGACGCAGTGGGCCGTCGGACTGCTGGGCCCCCAAGGTGCTTTGCCACTGGCCTGGACACAGTATGCCCATGACCTGGCCCACGCCGCCCACCGGTCGGCGCGCGACACCAGCTTCCTGGCCTTTGCCAACGTGCTCCAGCGGCGGCAACTGGCTTTGCTGTACCGGGCCTGGAGCGACACCCAGGCCATCACCGGCGTCGATGCGCAGGGTGACGCCCACCCCCTGGCAGACCGCTTGCGCGCCGTGGCCGGCCTGGCCCATGCCAGCCTGGCCGGGCGCGACAGCGTGGCCGAGGGCTTCAAGCTGGCCTTCGCGGCCGTTCTTTCTCGCCGCGTCAAGAGCCCGCAGCCCCTGGCCGCCATGCTGGCGCGGCACTTCGAGTGCGAAGTGCGTGTCGAGGAGTTCTGTGCCCGCTGGCTGGAGATCCCTGTTGACCAGCGTACGCGGCTGGGCACGGCCTTCTCGCAGTTGGGTGCTGACGCCGTGGCGGGCGCCATGGTGTGGGACAGCGCCACGCGGTTCCGCATCCTGGTCGGCCCAGTGGGCCTGGCGCGTTACCGCGAGTTCCTGCCGCATGGCAAAGCCTACCGGCAGTTGCACGACCTCGTCGTGCTGTATGCGGGGCCGGAGTGGGAGTGGGAACTCGTCCCCTTGCTGCGCCATGACGAGGTGCCCTACAGTTGGATCGGCAACGAGGGCCTGCTGCTGGGCTGGTCGTCGTGGCTGGGCGTGCGCTACGAGCGCACCGACGCCCGAGACCTTCGGCTGGGCATGGCCCCCAGCTTCAACTCACGCAAGGCCAGCGCCCACTGACACCATGTCCCGCACACTCGACATCCAGACACCGCTGGGCCCCAAGGCCTTCATCCTGATCGAGATGACGGGCCAGGAACACCTGTCGCGCCTGAGCGAGTTCCACATCAAGCTCAAGAGCAAGCGGCCCGACATCGGCGTGGACCAGATGCTGGGCCAGAACGTCACCATCCGCATCGAACTCCACGAGGGCAAGGCCCGGTACTTCAACGGCTACGTCACCCGGTGGGGCGGCGTGGACGAAATCCGGGACAGCCTGGCCGGCGGCAAGGAAACCAAGGCCTACGTTTACCACGCCACCGTGCAGCCCTGGCTGTGGTTCCTGACGCGGCAAGCCAACAGCAGGATCTTCCAGGGCAAGACGGTGCCGCAGATCGTCGAAGACGTCTTCAAGGGCCATGGTGGCCTGGCCAGCTTCAGCAACAAGACCAGTGACGCCTACAGAACCTGGGACTATTGCTGCCAGTACCGCGAGACCGACTTCAACTTCATCAGCCGCCTGCTCGAACAGGAAGGCATCTACTACTATTTCGAGCACGCCAACGGCAAGCACACCCTCACGCTGGTGGACCGCAGCAGCGCCCACTCCCCGTACCCGGGCTACGAAGAGGTGCGCTTCGACGAGGAAGACCGTGACCACAGTGAAGTCTTCAAGCGCTGGAGTTCCACGCACGAAATCCAGCCCGGCCGCTACGTGGTCAAGGACTATGACTACCTGAAGCCGCGCACCGAAGTCACTGCCAGCGCCAGCAAGGCGGTCAAGCATCCTTACGGGGACTTCGAGTTCTTCGACTACCCCTCCGAAACCGAGAAGCCCGCCGAAGCCGAGGCCGCGGCCCGGGTGCGGATTGACGAGCTGCACACCCAGTACCAGACGTTCACCGGTTCGGGCAACGTGCGCGGCCTGCAGCCTGGGTGCAGCTTCAAGCTCACCCGCCACCCCGTGGACGGCTTCAACGACAAGCACCTCATCGTGGGCGCCAGCTATGTGAGTTCGGGCAACGCCGACAGCAGCGGCTCGGGCCCGGGCTTCGAGTTTGACTGCAGCATCTCGGCCATTCCCCTGAAGCAGCAGTTCAGGCCCCAGCGCACCACGCCCAAGCCGTTGGTGCAGGGCCCGCAGACGGCGGTGGTGGTGGGCAAATCGGGCGAGGAGATCGACACCGACGAACATGGCCGCATCAAGGTGCAGTTCCGCTGGGACCGCTATGGCGAGGCGGACCAGAACAGCAGCTGCTGGGTGCGTGTGGCCCAATCCTGGGCCGGCAACGGCTTTGGCACCTGGGCCCTGCCGCGCCTGGGCCAGGAAGTGATAGTCGAGTTCCTGGAGGGTGATCCGGACTGGCCCGTGGTGACCGGCAGCCTCTACAACGGCGAGAACAAGCCCCCTTACGCCATGCCTGGCGAAAAGACGCGCTCGGGCATCAAGACGCGCAGCAGCAAGGGCGGCGGGGCCTCCAACTTCAACGAACTGCGCTTCGAAGACAAGAAGGGCAGTGAAGAGATCTACCTTCACGCCGAGAAGAACCAGACGCTCTACACCAAGAACACCCGCACCGAGTACGTCGGCAACGAGAGCCACCTGCATGTCAAGAAGGACACGCTAGCCAAGCTGGAGGCCGACGTGCATGCCGCCATCAAGGGCGACGACATCGCCAAGGTGGACGGTGGCGTGCACCTCAAGGTGGGCCAGGACTGGCAGGCCAAGGTGGGCACCAAGCTCGCCGCCGACGCCGGCCAGGAGATCCACCTCAAGGCCGGCACCACCCTGGTGCTGGAGGCCGGCACCCAGATCACCCTGAAGGTGGGCGGCAACTTCATCGACATCAACCCCGGCGGTGTCTTCATCAAGGGCTCGATGGTCTTCGTCAACTCCGGCGGCAGCGCCGGCTCCGGCAGCGGCGCCTCGCCCAAGGCCCCGAAGAACGCCGAGAAGGCCCCCGGCTCCAAGGGCGGCACCGACAAGCCCATCACCCAGAAAGCGGCTGCCCTGAAGGCCGCGCGCGCCTCATCCACCCCGTTCTGCGAAATCTGCAACGCCTGAAGCCGCTTGCCGACACCGACCCATGTCCGCTTTCACCGAACTCTGGTCGCAACTCAAGCAGCCCGGCCAGCCCGCCCCCTACATGCTGATCGATTGCGCGGGCGTGGAAGGCGGCGCCGAGCGCCTGCCGCGCGACATCTTCGACGAGTTCGAATGTCTGTTCACCGGCGACCTGGCCGAGGAACTGGAAGACGTGGCCCCCTACCTGGGCCGCCTGGCCAGCCTGGGCCCCGAGGCCCAGGCCGTGGTGGAAGACCTGCTGGCACGCCACCTGGGCATCCTGGTGACGCTGCCGCCGCCAGCGGGCAGCGACGAACCACCCAGCTTTTCGCAGGTGCACCGGCACTTCCGCAAGTTCAACGTCGTCTACGGCCCCGAGGGCAAACCGCTGTTCTTCCGCTACTACGACCCACGTGTCATCGTCGACGTGCTGAAGGTGCTGGATGAGCAGCAGTTGATTTCCTTCTTCGGGCCCGTGGCGTGGCTGTGCCTGGCTGGTGCTGACGGCTGCATGGTGCATTGCACGCTCGCGGCCGGGCAGTTGGCGGTGCGGGAGTGAGGCTGTGCCTGCCGGCTTTGCTGCCTTCACGCGAGAGTGTGCAATCAGTGTTCGGAATCGAAACGATGCTGCGACTAGGATCCGCTGCGCTTGAGAGCCTCCGCGAGATCCAGTCGCGCAGGCTCGTCGATCGCCTCGACACATGGCTTCAGGCTGCTTCCCCGAACTGGTCCCGACTGCCCGTGGAGCAGCGCGCTTCGGTGCTTCGATCAGGGCTGGCACTTGGCGAGCAGTCCGGCTTTCAGACCGCGAGTGACCTGGCTCTGTTTGCCAAGCTCCACGCCGATCTTGGCGAGCATCGCGGCAAGTTCTTTGAACACCCTAAGGTGCGCGAAGTTATTGGATGGGAGGTGCGCAACCAGGGCGCCAAGATATACGAACTCTTTCGCCTTGCGGAACCCATCGTGCGGCACCTGCAAACGGCTGCCGAAACGGAGAAACTGCCATGAGCGCCACCTATCTGGAGCAATCCTGCGAGTCGAGCGAAGAGGCCGGCTTTTCGAGCCAAGAGGTATGCGCTACCAAGCCCGTATCGGCCTGCCCCGGAGCTGTCAAGTCCTCGAAATCGACCTACAAGCCTTGTGACGTTGTCCGTCTTTATGTCCGTAGCGTCTCTGGAACCGGGGACGACTCTTTCGAGCAGTTGGTGGTGTGCGATGGACCATCCGAAAAAGACACAAGCCTGACCAAGGCGCAGCGGGCCCTGCTGGGCGCTGACGACGCGTTGCTCCAGACGGTGGCGGATTACCACAGGGACGGAACCTACGACCCCAAGAAGATGCTCAAGGTTACCGTCGTTCCTAGTGCAAAGATCGCCCCGATCTGTGCTTTACACGAGGAAACCGGTCTGATCTGGAAAGGCCATGATGGCAAGAGTGAGCAGTTAGCTCTGAATCAATCGACACCTATCGAATTACTGGCTGAATCCACTCGTGCATTCAGCGGTACAGGCGGCTTTCTGAAACCATTTTGGTCATTCAGCGAAAGTCGAAAAATCGTCGAATACGCTATCGCCGATAGTTGTGGAGTTCGCGCAGGCGGTATTCCCAATGGCTCATTGCGGACTCGAGTGGAAGTATGGCCCAACGATATATTCGAGCTGACCTTCAAGATACCTCCTCTATTCAGCCACAAGAAGATGAAGGAAACCTTCATTAATCTTCGTAATCTTACGCACTCAACTGAGTCGAGTGCCGAAACCAAGGATCGCGTTTCGGGCGTGAATACAAGTTCTAAGGAAGTTAAGAACGCAGCGAAGGGAGATGATTATTCAACCCAGAGCAGGAGCGCGACGGATTCTAGTGGAATAGTTCACAGCAGAGAGACCACGAGAGGCCTGAAGGGGACCGACGATACGAAGCCGACGGAAGAAGTAAAGAAAACGGAATTTACCCAGTCAAGCCCTGTCACGGCGGGACTCTTCATAAGAAAGAAGACAACAACCGTAGACCTTACCGGAAAGGCTTCTGATGAATCGAAGGAGGTAATTGCCGTATCTCAGCAAGTTTCGCTGAAGCGCAATGGTATCGAACTTGATATTTCGAAGACGATCAACTCGGTAATTAAGGCAACGCGCGACTTCCAGTCGATCGTCACTGAACTTCAGGAGGTCGTTCCAAAAGTCGGCTGGTATTCAGAAACATCGATCACTGTGTTGGAGGGGTCGATCACAGGAACATGGGGAACTGCTCCAGAATTGAATAGTGAGCACTCGAGAATATGGCGGGTCATTCCCTACTATTCGGTCGCGTTTAACGTCAACCTATTTTCCGCGTATTACAAGATCGGATTCGGACTTAAGATTGAAGTGTCAAATTGGTTTGCCAGCGACCCCCTTTTGAAAGTCGATCTGTCGGCTGAACTACTACTATCCTTGGATGTTCCAATTAACTTGACCTTTAGTTCAAACGACCGTGCTAATTATGTGCGAACAGTTACTGAAACTGCCAAGTATTCTCTGAAGGGTACTGCAACAGCGATGGCACTTGGATATGGCATTGAGTCCTCTGTGGATTTGAGTGGCAACCTCGAGATTTCAGGAAAGCTGAGTGCCAGTCTGGCAAAAGCGCCAGTATACGAGGGAAAGGCGGTACTGACGCCACTCGTCATCACCGTCACAGTGTCTCGATCGGATTCAAAGCCATGGGTCGAAGAAGTTTTCAAATGGCCAGAGCAGCCTTGGACGATCTGGAGCGGTAGCCTCCCCTCCAGCGAAAAAGCTTGATAGGTTGTTCTATGGAAAAGATCATCTATCTCCAGTTCTTCGCCTCCAGGGTCGAGGCCGAAGCGCGAATCAACGATATACCTGTGGCAAAGTCGCATCTAGGAGAGCAGAAGACCGCCGGTATCCCAGTACGTCAATACATCAACGAAGGGATCAACCGGATCGAACTGAGGGCTCAGCCCAACGGCCAAGCACTTTCCGACTCTGCGGAACTCGAACTTCGGCTGGCAGTATTTCAGGAAGGGGAACCGCTGAAGTTCCACGCCGGCCGTGAGTTTGCACGGCTGCGCCCTGTGCTCAATCCTCTGACACCCGTACCATTCTCGGTCTTCGCGGACGCGTCCGTCGACAAAGGATCCGGCGGCAACTGGGCTTGGGCGCAAGCGCCCGTGCTTGACATGGCGCGGTTTCGAGGGGCTCTGGACAACTATGTATCGCGCTTGGCCCAGTTGTTTGCAGCCCGGGACTGGCAAGGCCTCGCCCAGGAAACGAAGTCGCGAATGACCGAGGATGCCACGGCCTACGCTGGCGTCCCCTTGGAGGCGCGCCTTGCCGACCTCAGGCAGCTTTTCACCTTAGGAAAAGACGAGCAATGGCGCCCCCTTCCCGTCGACCCGCAAAAGATGATCTACCGCATTGCTGCCGGGGGCCGACTCGTCGAACTTCTGGGGGCCGACGGGCTGCCCGCCCTGCGAACTTGGTGCGCCGATATCCTTCGGCCCTACAAGACCCCCGGCTACTGCCAATTCCCGGCGTTAGTTGGTGTCCTGAAGGATCGATTTGCTGTTTTAAGGTAAGTCGTCGGCCCTGCAAAACACCGTAACCCATTGTCAGCATTGAGATTTCAGGGTCAATGCTGATTGCCGGAACTCCCAGGAAGATATTCAATGGGCTTCAGTTTCTGAGAGTTCTGGGAGCTGAATCGATGGCCACCGACGACTTCTTCCGCGCACGGCTGGATGGCATGGTGGACCCTCGGCATCCGCTGGCCGTGCTGGCTCGCAAGATGCCGTGGTCAGAGATCGAGGCTGCACTGGCCCCGGCTTTTGCCCACAAGGACCGCAAGGGCCGCTCGGTGGAGGGAGCCGACATGTTCGGCCCGACGCTGTCGGTGGCCGGTGCGGGTGTCAGCCCTGCGGGCCGGCCTCGCCTGCCGATTCGCTTGATGGTGTCGCTGCTGTACCTGAAGCACGCCTTCAACCAAAGCGACGAGTCCGTGGTCGAGCGCTGGAGTGAGAACGTTGTCTGGCAGCTCTTCTCGGGCATGGAGTACTACACGCCGAAGTTGCCGTGCGATGCCACCCAGATCAGCCGGTTTCGTAAGGTCCTGGGTGAGGCCGGCGTGGAGCAGCTTTTGAGGACCACCATCGAGACGGCGGTGGCCATCCAGGCGGTGAAGAAGACCGAGTTCGAGCGCGTGATCGTGGACACCACCGTCCAGGACAACGAAGTTGCGGCGAAGGCTCATATCGGCGCAGCCGATGTGAAGCTGCGCAGCAGCGGCCGCAGCCACAAGGCCATTGCCCACCCGACCGACGCACGGCTGCTGGACGTAGCCCGCCAGATCGTCGTGCGCTACGCCCAGCGCGCAGGCATCGCGCTGAAGATGACCTACGAGCGCGAAGGCAGGACGCTGCGCCGGCGTGCTGGTGGCTACGCCCACGCCAAGCAGTTCAAGCGCCTGAAGACCGTGCTCAAGCGCCAGCGCACGATCCTGGGCGTATTGGTGCGGGAGGTCACCCGCAAGATGGCCCAGATGGGCGGCATGGCCGCCGATGTGAAGGCCAGGCCGAGCACCGTGCTGGAGCGGGCCGAGCGCATCCGCACCCAGAAGACCAAGGACAAGAACAAGCTGTACGCGATGCACGCCCCGGAGGCCGAGTGCATCGGCAAGGGCAAGGCGCGCAAGCCCTACGAGTTCGGCGTCAAGGCCAGCATCGCGGTCACCCACGGCAAGGGCTTGATGGTGGGCGCCAGAACCTTCCCCGGCAACCCCTACGACGGCCACACGCTGGCCGCCCAGATCGAGCAGACCGCCACGCTGCTGGAGAACATCGGCGCCAAGCCCACCACGGCGGTGGTGGACCTGGGCTATCGCGGCGTGGATGACGATGTGCCTGCAGTGAACGTCATCCATCGAGGCAAGGCCAAGAGGCTGACGACCAGGCAGAAGACTTGGCTGAGAAGACGCCAAGCCGTGGAGCCGGCCATCGGGCACCTCAAGGCTGATCACCGCATGGACAGGTGCTGGCTCAAGGGGTCTGAAGGCGACGCACTGCACGCGGTGCTGTGCGCAGCGGGCTTCAACATCCGCTGGCTGATGCGCGCCATCGCCGCGCAGGCGCTTGTTTTTGTCTTTTTCTGGCTGAGGTTGTGGGCCCAGATGGCCCTGGGCGAGCGCTATGCGGCCGTCAGGCGAGCACAGGGCCAACCAGACCAGACTACGCGGCTTCTTGGTCAGCCTGCCCGGGGTGGCCATCGATTCGCACCCGGGGCGGCGGGATGAATTTCGCAGGGCCGACTAATCAGGTTTCGTCAAGCGAGCCAGCCCGAGCGGGTCGGCCAGCTTGTTCGAGAGCTTTTCCCTCGCCAGCACCCACAGGTCGACCGCCTGGTCCATCCTGTCCTGCGCCATCTGCCAGGCACTCTTAGGTTCTTCGATCACCGGAGTGGCTGCATCCCCCGGGCATTCTGCGATTGGGCTTCCTGCGCTTTTCGGAGGCGGCGCCGCTTCTGCAAAGGACGGTGTCGACGGCTGCCCGTCCTGAATGAGAATCTCGTGCGCCTTCCGCGCCTGCTCGCGCAGCTGGCGCTCGCGCTCGGCTTCGCGGTCTTCCGCGAGGCGCTGCGCTTCGTACTCGGCGTTCTCCTGATCGAAGCGCTGCTGCTTCTCCTCCCAGCTCAAGTTGTCGTCGTCTTGATCCATGCCCAGCGGCGCTCCTTTCTGGCGGTGGCCAATGCGATGTCGTGCACCCGCAGGATCCAGTTTTCCGAATCTTCGCCGACCCAGCGGTCAATAGGGTATACCCAGGGGATGCTTTCGTTCTCCTGGAAGCTGAGTCCCCAGCAGAGGGCCACCTTGAAAAACACGGCAATGCCGATGTTGGAGCCGACGCCCGCCGCCAAGGCTTTGTCGATCGTCTTGTCGATAGCGTCCCGCAGCTGGACGTCGTTCAGCTGCCGGCATCGCTCGGCGAACGGGCCACGCGCTTTATCGAACAGGTCATGCCTCAGGCGCTCTTCTCGCTGCTCGCGGAGAAACTCGATCTGATCGACGTTGAAACACAGCATGCAGAATGCACAGGATCCAACTGAGGATGCTAGCTGCCGTGGGGCCGTGGGGAGGGGAAGTGGAGCAGGCGATGGGAATCGAAATCACATCTTGAGCTTTCGGAAGGGTCGGACGCAGTCCTCCGCTAGAGTTATTTTGCCTGACTGCGTGATGCATCCAAGGCGGCCAGACCGTCAGCAGCCAGCCAGCCGCTCGTTCGGCGTCCCGTGGTCCGGTTGACGAACTCGGCCAATGCCCAACCCTCCACCTCCTGACTGATGCCGACCACGTCGCCTCGAACGAGGTAGCCTTGCCGCTTGGCTGACGCTTGCGGTGATGCATGAAAGAAGAGCCTCGTATCGCGCACCACACGCAGCTGGGTCCACGCACCATCTGCTACCTTGCTCAGGGGCAAGCTTATGTCGATGAGAGGGAGCAACACCATGCCGCACCCGTCATGGTCACGGCCACCCTGGATGGAGAGCAGCACATCGTCGCCATGTGTCGAAAGCGTGCCTTCCATCGTGCCGACTGCACTCCAACTGTTAATCCGCACCCTGCCGGACGAACTGGGCCCTGCCAGGAAGAACGAGCAGCGCTTCGAAGGCCCCTCTCCCTGCAACTCCAAGTAGTGGCCTTGGACCGTACCGTCTGGCGCAACAGCCAGCATCAGCCCCTCGTACAGGCCGGGCTTGAGAGTCGCAGCGTGAGCACTTGCGCCCAACAGAAGCAGGACAAACCAGGCGCGGAAGTACCTCATGGAGACTGCCCGCCTGCTTTTGCCACAGGGGTGCTGTACTTCTTGTAGGCCTTTTCGATGCGTTTGTCGTAGTCGCCGTAGTCTTTGCCGTTGTAGATGGTCGCCATCTGAACGTAGTCCATCTCTCGCAGCGCCGTCACCAGCGCGTTGCGCTTCTTGCAGAAACCAACGAAGGCCTCAAGCTGGCCTTTTTCACCTGCACGCATGGCGGCGACAAAACTTTGCACGGACTTGTAGCCACAGTCTGCATAGTTGAACCCCATGACCTGAAACATGCCCCACGAGCAAGCCATCAGTGCGGCATCTTCGTCGAGTGCCATGGCGGACTCTAGCGTCGCCCATGCCGCAACCTGATCCTTGTTGTTGGTCTTCCATTCCGCCCCCGCCTTCTGGGTGTACGGATAGGACAACAGGGGATACTTCTTGTCGTACGCCTTGTGGGTGTACTTGCGAAAGATATGGCCCTCAAAGGCAATGACTGGCCGGCCGTCGGAGCCAAAGCCATTCTTCCCCCCCGACTCAACGTGAGCGAAGGCACGCACCATTGCTGTGGACACCCCTGGCCCCAGGGCCGCTGCTGCCCTTTCGAAATCTGCAGCCGTCAGGGGGGTCCGACTCGTTGATGGTGCGGCCCGGCAAACGGCAAGCGACCTCGGAGCCGGAGGCTCGGGGGCGCGAAGGTAGTCTGGGACGATCCCCACAGTGCCGCTGATCGGTGAGCGGCTGAGGCACATCGTCCCAAGGTCTATCTCGTACGGGTTGACCACCATGCACATCGGGCCTTTGGCCCTTACCGCCGTCACCAAGATTTCCTTTCGTGCTGACCGTTACAGCAGTTACGCGTGTGTGATGCCGTCAAGGATGGCAACCGACCTGACGTGATGTGCGAATCATCGCCAAGCTTGGCTCGCGCCGCCCGCCAATCCAGCCCCTCGCCCCTCACGCATCCTCTGCCGACCCGCTGCCCTTGCGCAACGAACCACTGCCCAGGCTCCCTCCCGCCGCGCGCACTGCGGCGCGCGCTTGAGCCAAGAGTCCCATCGCGGCGGCCTTGGTTCTTGCGCCGGTCTCGTCACGGATGAGCTTAAGCACGCTGGCAACTTCACCTTCGCTCATGGGCTCTTCGTTCATGAGCTTTCTTTCGATGATGGGCGCCACCTTCTTGCAGGTGACCATGCCGATCACCAGGCCCGCGGCGCCGCCTGCGGCAATGCCCTGCAAGCCCAGGATGCGGCCCACGGACACGCCCGTGATGGCCGCGCCGGCCACGCAGGCGCCATAAGAGATGTCCTTGCGGTCTTTCTCGGTGAAGATGTCAAAGCTTTCCAAGGCAGGTTCTCCATGGGGAAGGTTGTGGAGTACAGCGTTCTCGGGTTTCAACCCTTCTTTGGCCTTCATGCAGCTCTGTGGCGCGATTGGCCGTTGACCGCCGTCCTCCAGGCAGGAAGCTTAGCGTCAAAAGCGGATGTCGCTTCGGAACTCACCCAAGAGTGCGGAACCTCGCGGGCACGGGCGCGTTCCCTGAAGCGGATGCCCCGTTCTTCAAGGGAGGCCGCCTGCCGCCAGGTTCGCATTTCCCTGGCCTGCCGGGTGCCAGACCGATAAACTTCGCTGGCGCTCGCGGGACCGTGAGCCAAAAGCCTTCCCGATCAGCGCCCGCAGGCGCCCCCGCAAGCCCAGCGCGACGCGCCTTCTGATCATGCCCCTGCAAGTCGTCAACACCGCACAGCTCAGCTGCTCCATGGGCATGGCCCCGAGCAGCCTGGTCGTGCTGCCCGTCAACCGCGTCATGTCCGGCAACCAGCCGGCGGCCAACATCATGGATCACAAGCCCATGGTGAACATCCTTCCCTTTGGCATGTGCCGCAGCCTGGCCAACCCCACCGTGGCATCGGCCACGGCTGCCGCCATGGGCACGCTCACGCCCATGCCGTGCATTCCCAACACGCCCGCGCCCTGGACGCCAGGGGCCACCACGGTGTTGCTGGGCAACATGCCTTCGCTGGATAACACCTGCAAGCTCACTTGCATGTGGGCCGGAATGATCAGCGTCACCAACCCCGGGCAAACCACACACATCATTCCCTGAGGGGCCTGCGGGCGGCGTACAGTCACGCCCCAGCGATCTTGCGGTAACCCCTGCGTCAAGCCTGTGCCATGAGTTCATCACCCGCCCTGGAATTCGCTTCGGCCCTGGACATGGGCCGCGCGCGCAGCAACAACGAAGACGCCATTGCGCTGGATCCTCAGGCCCGGTTGGCCGTTCTGGCCGACGGCATGGGTGGCTACAACGCAGGGGAGGTGGCCTCCGAGATGGCCACCCGCATCATCAGCCAGGGCTTGGGCCGGTGGCTCCAGAACCTGGGCACCCCGCCCTCCGAGAGCGTGCTGCATGAGGCCATCGAAGACTGGGGCCGCCACGCCAACCGCACCATCTTCGAATCTGCGCGGGACGTCAAGGAACACCACGGCATGGGCTCCACCGTGGTGTTGGCCGTCTTCACGGGCGACCTCCTTGTGGTCGGCCATGTGGGAGATTCCCGCGCCTACCGGCTGCGGCAAGGTCAGCTGGATCGCCTGACGCGTGACCATTCGCTGCTGCAGGAACAACTCGACGGCGGGCTGATCACCCAGGAGCAGGCCCTGACCTCCACGCACCGCAACCTCGTCACCCGTGCGCTGGGCATGGACGAGCAGGTGGAGGTCGAGACCCGTTCCCATGAAATGCGCTCGGGCGACATCCTCCTGATGTGCTCGGACGGCGTCTACGACCTGCTGGATGACCAGGAGATGGCCCGTCTGATCGGGCAGGCCGAGACCCTGGACGCGGCCTGCAAGGCCCTGGTCGAGGCCGCCAACGATGCCGGCGGCAAGGACAACATCTCCGTCGTGCTGGTGCGCGTCGGCGCCGAGCCCGGCAAGCGCAAGATGTCCTGGTGGCCGTTCAAGCGCTGAGCCTGCCCAGCAGCCGCGGTCGCTGAAGGCTCAGCGCAGCACGGCAGGGCCCTTGGGTTCGGGCACCCCGGACGCTCCCAGCTGGAAGGCGCGGCGCTGCCAGCGCGCGGTTTCGTCTGCAGGCGCCTTCTCCGCCACGGCGATCTCCCAGCGGCGCTTGGCGGCGGCCGCGTTGCCGCCCTCGGCCGCACGCTCGTAGGCCGCCTTGGCCGGGCGCATCTGGCCCGCCTTTTCCAGTTCCTGGGCGCGCTGGTACTGGAACGCCGGGCTGGCTTCCTCGCGGGCCTTGGCCGCCTTTTCCGCAGCGGCTTTGTCTGATGCAGCCTTCTCCGCGGCGGCCTTCTCGGCCGCAGCCTTGTCCGCAGCGGCTTTCTCCCCTGCGGCTTTGTCGGCAGCCGCCTTCTCGGCAGCAGCCTTCTCGGCAGCTGCCTTTTCGGCGGCGGCTTTTTGCGCAGCAGCCCTGTCGGCTGCGGCCTTGTCTGCAGCAGCCTTCTCCGCGGCGGCCTTCTCCGCTGCGGCTTTTTCCGCAGAGGCCTTGTCTGCCGCCGCTTTTTCGGCCGCGGCCTTCTCGGCTGCCGCCTTGTCTGCGGCCGCCTTGTCTGCAGCGGCCTTCTCCCCCGCCGCCTTGTCTGCGGCCGCCTTGTCCCGGGCCGCCTTGTCCTGACCTGACTTGTCTTGCGCCGTCTTGGCGGCCGCGTCACGCGCTTCCTTGTCCTTGGCGGCCTTCTGGCTGGCCTCGCGGGCTTCCTTTTCCAGCCGTGCGCGCTCGGCCTCGCCGGCCTTGTCAGGCCCCTTCGCCGTGGGCGGGGGCGCAGGCGCCTTCTCGGGCCGCTGCTCGGCCTGCGGTGCTGGCGCAGGCGCTGGCGCTGGCGCAGGGGTCGTGACCGGCGCGGGCTTGCTGGGGGCCGCGTCTGGCTTCGGGTCGCCCCGGCCCATCATGAGGGCGATGCCAACCACCGCCGCCACGGCCACGCCGCCGCCCACGATGAGCCCGGTCTTGCTCTTGGCCGGCGCCGGTGCAGAGGCGGCCACGCCAGAGGTCCGCGTCGCGGATGCCGTCGCGGCCTGCGTCGCCTTGGCTGCAGTGGCAGCTGATGCCGTTGCCGCCGCCTCGCCTTGCGGGGCGGGCGCGTCCTGCAGCAAGGCCAGGGGGTCGGTTGCGGCTGAGGAGGCCGGGCTTGCGGCTCCGGCTTCCCCCAGCCGGAAGGCCGGGCCCGCCAGGCGTGTGGCGTCCTCTCCCGCCGCCGGCGCTGCGGCCAGCGGCGAGGCGCGCCCCAGCCGCGTGGCGTCGTCGGCAACGGCCTCGGGTGGTGGGGCCTCGCGCGCAGCCCGGGCTTCCTGTTCCCTCAGAGCCCGCTCGGCGGCCTCGCGTTCTTGCTGTTCCCTGCGCGCTTGCTCGGCAGCTTCGCGGGCTTCCTGCTCCTTGCGGGCGCGCTCGGCCGCCTCCTGGGCTTCACGGGCCTGCTGCTCGCGTTGCAGGCGCTCGCGCTCCTCGGCCTCGCGTGCGGCCCGGGCCTCCTGCGCCTTGCGCTCTTGCTCCGTGCGCGCCTGCTCGGCCTCGCGGGCCTCCTGCTCCTTGCGCGCACGCTCCTCGGCCTCCCGCGCGGCACGCTCTTCCTGTTCCTTGCGGGCGCGCTCGGCCGCTTCCTGGGCTTCACGGGCCTGCTGCTCGCGCCGCTTGCGCTCAAGCTCCTCGGCTTCGCGCGCGGCCCGGGCCTCCTGTTCCTTGCGCGCCGCCTCGGCGGCCTCACGTGCTTGCTGTTCCTTGCGTGCCTTCTCGGCGGCTTCGCGGGCTTCCTGCTCCCTGCGCGCCTTCTCGGCCGCCTCGCGTGCCGCGCGCTCTTCCTGTTCCTTGCGTGCCCGCTCGGCGGCCTGCCGGGCCTCTTGCTCGCGGCGGGCCTTCTCGGCCGCCTCGCGGGTCTCCTGCTCCTTGCGGGCGCGCTCGGCCGCTTCCTGGGCTTCACGGGCCTGCTGCTCGCGCAATTGGCGCTCACGTTCCGCGGCCTCTCGTGCGGCGCGTTCTTCCTGCTCCTGGCGAGCGCGCTGCGCGGCTTCCCGCGCTACCTGTTCCTGGCGTTCCCTGTCGGCCGCTTCCCGGGCCAGCTGTTCACGCTGCAGGCGTTCGGCCTCCAGCGCGGCCGCCTCGGCGCGCACGCGCTCCACGGCCGCGGGCGAGGGCACCATCGTGGCGTCCGGGGCCGGGGCAGGCTGCAACGAGGGTGAGGAAGGTGCCGTGCCGGCGGTGCCCGCAACCGAGGCGGTGCTGCCCGTCGTGCCTGCCAGGCTGGCCGAGCCCGCCGAACCTTGGGAGTCGTCGCTCGGGCTCAGCATGCGCAGCCGCCTGCGGGCCCGGGCCGTGAAAGTGCCGTTCGGGAAGGCCTTCAGGAAATCGGTGAAATCCGCCGGGTCGTCGGATTCCTGGATCTCTTTCCAGTAGACCAGCTCCATTTCCTGGGAAACAGCCGTGGGTGCCGTGGTGCCCGTACCCGCCGTGCTGGCGGCTGCGCTCGTCCCGGAGGTGCCGGCACCTGCGGTGGCCGCCCCCTGCCGGCTGGCGCTGCCGGTGGAAGGCGCCGGTGACGCATCGGCACCGGGCGGCACCGCAGTCCTGGCAGGCTGGTCGCTGCCGCGCCCCAGCGCCCGCAGGGCCATGGCGAAGTCGCGGGCGGTGGCGTAGCGCTGGGTACGGTCCTTCGCCAGCGCCTTCATGATCACCGCGTCGTAGGCCGCGGTCAGGGCAGGGTTCTGCGCCGAGGGCAGCTTCGGGTCCTGCATCACGATGGCCGTGGAGATCGCGAAGTCGCTGGGCCCGTCGAAGGGCTTCTGCCCCGTCACCATCTCGTACAGCAGCACGCCCACGGCGAACAGGTCGGAGCGGTTGTCGATGTCGCGCAGGCCCTGCACCTGCTCTGGCGACATGTACTTCAGCGTTCCCACCATCGAGCCCTGGGTGCGCGTGGCCTCGCCGGAATCGGTGATCCGGGCCACGCCGAAGTCGCTGAGCTTGACGCGGCCGCTGCGGTCCAGCATCACATTGGCCGGCTTGATGTCCCGGTGCACCACCCCTTGCTCGTGGGCGTAGTTCAGGGCGGCCAAGAGCTGGGTGACGATGCCCAGCGTCCGCTCCATCGTGAACTTCTCGCCCCTGTTACGCGCTTGCGACAGGTCCTCACCGTCGATGAACTCCATGACGATGTAGGCCATGCCCGAATCGCGCCCGGCGTCGTAAACGCCCACGATGTTGGGGTGCTGCAGCTTGCCCGCAGCCCGAGCCTCCGAGCGGAACCTGAACTCGTACTCCGCCGCCTGCTCGCCCGACAGGTGCTGCACCAGCACCGTCTTGATCGCCACCGTGCGATCGATGTTCGGGTCATGGGCCTTGTAGACCAGGCCCATGGCACCCTTGCCGCAAACGCTGACGATGTCGTAGCGACCGATCTTCTTCACTTGGGGCTCGACGGGCTTGGCCGGGGTTCGCTGGTTGGGGCGTCCCAGCGGGCAGCGAGACGGCGAATTGATTCTATAGAGTCAGGCGCGGTCAGGGCCGCTGTCGGAGTCCAAGGGCCCTCAGGGCCCGCTGCGTACCTGACGAGCAAGCGCTGCTTGCGTCGCTTGCCACCCCCCCCCCCCCCATTTGGGGGATGGCTAGGGTGCGCGTCGCATTCGGTCTTGACGGCTGGTTGAGAATCCTCACAGAATCAGCGGAACTGCCTCTGTGAATCAGGGGCATGCCTTCGGTTATCAGAATCAAGCCCAGCACACTGGAGCAGCACATCGTGACACGTACACCGCATCGGTCAAGCCTTCGTCAGGGGGGGGCTCTGGTCGCTGCCCTGATCAGCACCTCCGTCCTCGCCCAGGCACCCGCCTCCCCGCAGCAACCCGGCCGACAGCTCGCCGACACCCCGCCGCCCCGGCCGGGCGCGTCGGGGGTGGAGGTTCCGGTGGTCAAGCCGGCCTTCGTGGCCACCAACATCAAGGTGCGGCCGGAAGCCTTCCGCGTCACGGGCTCCACCGTGTTCACGCCAGAGCAACTGGCCGACCGCCTGTCGCAGTTCCGCGGCAAGGAGCTTGACTTCAACGGCCTGGCCGATGCGGCTGCCGCCATCAAGCGACTCTACGTGGACGAAGGCTACCCGCTGACGGACGTGTACTTCCCCGAGCAGCGCTTCGCCGCCCAGGGTGGCACCATCGAGTTCGCCGTGGTCGAAGCCCGCATCGGCAAGGCGCGGGTGGCGGTGGCCCCGGGCGTGCCGGTCAGTGCAAGTCTCATCAAGAGCCTGGTGGAATGGCACCTCACCCCCGGGCAACTCATCACGCAGGCCGGGCTGGACCGGCCAGTGTTGCTGCTGCGCGACATGCCCGGCATCACCGCCACGGCCAACGTCACGCCGGGCAGCGTCATCGGCCAGGCCGATGTCACGGTGAACGTCACCGCCCAGGGTCGTGCCACTTCGGTCTCCGCCGGCCTCGACAACTTCGGTGCCGAGGACGTCGGCCGCTACCGCCTGTCACTCAACGGCTCGGTGGACAACCTGCTGGGTTATGGCGACACCGCCACCGCCAGCCTGCAGCCCACCAGCCGTTCCGGCACCTTGCTGTACCGCCTGGGCTACCGCGCCTCCATCGGCCCGGCGGGCACCAAGGCCAACCTCGGCTTCAGCCACAGCAAGTACAAGCTGGGCGGCGATTTCGCCGGGCTGAATGCGCTGGGCGATGCCAAGATGCTGACCCTGGCCGCCATCCACCCGGTGTTGCGCACGCGCAACAACAACGTCTTCCTCCAGGCCGGGGCCGATGTCAAGCGCCTGCGGGACGAATCGGGCAGTGGGGCTGACCTTGTCGCCCCCGAGCGCTCGGTCAACGTCGGCAAGCTCGGTGTGCTGGGCTCTTTCGCGGGCGGGGGCCTGTCCGTGGGCGCCACCACCAGCTACAGCCTCACCGTGAGCAGCGGGCGCCTGAACATCCGAGACCAGGCCACCCGCGAGGCGGACCAGCTCGCCACCGGGCCGGGCACCCAGGGTTCGTTCCGCAAGGTCAACCTGGAGCTTCAGCGGGTGGAGTACATGTCCGACACCCTCACCCTGCTGGGCTCGCTGGCGGCGCAGACGGCCTCCCGCAACCTCACCTCCGCTGAAAAGCTGTCCCTCACCGGCCCGCAGGCCGTGCGGGGCTATGCAGCCGTGTCCGACACGGTGGTGGACGAAGGTGCCGTCGTCTCGCTGGAACTGCGCCAGCGCCTGGCGGGCTTCCAGCCCTTCGGCGCCACCACCAGCGTCAGCATCTTCTACGACTACGGCCAGGGCTCGCTGCACAAGGTGCGCAACGCCACCACGAACAGCCTGTTCGTCGGTGCTGTCAACCGGGTCAAGGTCGATTCCGTCGGCATCGGGGCCAGCCTGGGCATCGAGGGCGATTTCTTCATCAACGCCACCGTCTCGCGCCGCTCCGGTGACCCGATCTTCTCCGGTTCCGATACCAACCAGTTCTGGTTCTCGGCCGTGAAGTTCTTCTGAACCCGCACCGCCCGTACTGCCAGACCTGCCGTCCAGCCCTTCCACAAGATCATCAGAGAGGTCCCGCGCGGATGACGGAACCCAGGCGCCCCCGGCCCCTGGCCCTGCCCCCCGCGGCGAACTTGCACAACGGCCTTACAGCCTGAGAGAGTCAGCACCATGAATGCATCCGGCGCCGCCCGTTCATCGAACACCGCCTCCCCTGCAGTCGCCCCGTCGGGCACTGCCAAGAGCAAGCGGCTGGTACGTTTCATCCGCGTCCGCCTGTCCCGCAAGCTGTGGGCCACCTACCGCGTGTTCCAGCGCAACCCCTTCCCGCGGGTGCTGGCCATGCTGCTGGGCGGCTACATGGCCGGTGCAGCCGCCAACGGCGCCCTGCCCACGGGCGCGCAGGTCACCTCCGGCCAGGCCACGGTGAACACGCCCACGGCCAACCAGATGACCATCACCCAGGGCAGCCAGCGCGCCACCCTGAACTGGCAAAGCTTCAACATCGGTGCCGGCAACACGGTGCAGTTCGTGCAGCCCGGCGCCTCTTCCGTGGCGCTGAACCGGGTGGTGGGCAACAACCCCTCGTCCATCTACGGCAACCTCAACGCCAACGGCCAGGTCTTCCTGCTGAACCCGCAGGGCGTGTACTTCTCGCCCACGGCCCGCATCGACACAGGGGCCTTCGTGGCCTCCACCCTGTCGCTCAGCGACGCGGATTTCAACGCCGGCGTGCTCACCCTGCGCGGCACCGGCAACGGCCTGGTGCGCAACCAGGGCCAGATCAAGGTGGCCCCGGGCGGCTTTGCCCTGCTGGCCGGCGCCCAGGTGGTGAACGAAGGCAGCATCAGCGCCGCCGGCGCCTCGGTGGGCCTGGTGGCCGGCTCACGCGTGGCCATTGACCGCCACGGCGACGGCCTGGTCACCTTCCAGGTGGAGGCCGGCGCCCTGGGCGCCAGCGTGACCAACAGCGGCACCATCACGGCCGACGGGGGCCGCGTGGCCCTGTCTGCCCATGACGCAGACGCCGCCATGGCCACGGTGGTGAACCAGTCCGGCATCGTGCGGGCCAACACCGTCAGCGAAAGCAACGGCATCATCACCCTCAGCGGCGGGCCTGCCGGCATCGTCCAGGTGACGGGCACGCTGCAGGCCGCCGGCACCGAGGCCGGCCAGACCGGCGGCACCATCAAGGTGCTGGGTGACAAGGTGGGCCTGTTCGACGGCACCCGCATCGACGCCTCCGGCCAGGCCGGTGGCGGCACCGTGCTGGTGGGCGGCAACTTCCAGGGCAAGGGTCCCGAGCAGAACGCCAGCGCCACCTATGTGGCGCCAGACGCCAGGATCAACGCCGACGCCGTGCAAAGCGGCAAGGGCGGCACCGTCATCGTCTGGGCCGACAACACCACCCGCTTCTACGGCGATATCGGCGCCCGCGGCGGCTCCATGGCCGGCGATGGCGGCTTTGCGGAGGTGTCGGGGAAGCAGTACCTGGTGTTCCAGGGCACTGTGGACGCCAGCGCCCCCAAAGGCAAGGCGGGCACGCTGCTGCTGGATCCGACGGACATTCGGGTTGTGACAGGTACCGGAGACACCCTAGACCTGACAACGGTCAATGCGTTTAGTGACCCCGACGTGGGCGATGGACAGACCGCCATCGGGGTTGGTCCGATCAACACTTCCGCCACGAATGTCGTGTTGCAGGCCAAAAACAACATCACATTCGAAACCGTCGTTTCCATGTCCGTGGCCGGTATCGGTTTGACGGCCCAGGCTGGCAACAACATCACTGTGAATGCCGGTGCCACCATCACCACCAAGGGTGGAACCATTTCGCTGATTGCCAACGATGATGGGGGAGGCACCAAAAGCGGCTCAGGGAGTATCAGCATCGGTGCTGCGCTGAGCACGACGGGTGGAGGTGCGACCGGCGGTGGCATCAACTTGACGGTCAGCAGTGGGACGGGTGGTGTAACGGTAAACGCTCCATTGACGGCAGGTACGGGCGGCGTGACTGTCACGGGTCCGGCCACGCTGGCGGCCGACGTCACCACCTCTGGCACGCAGACCTACACGGGCGCGGTGACCATCTCCGGCTCTGACCGCACCCTCACGGGCAGCACGGTCAACACCGTCAGCACGGTGGACGGCGGCAGCAAGGCGCTGACGAT
>Ga0315906_10000432_pt1 | contig 67152 bp, 47 predicted proteins | sample LakEriMetagenome_4_FD_203526 | JGI IMG/M metagenome (GOLD analysis project Ga0315906, IMG submission 203526) | Freshwater fungal communities from buoy surface, Lake Erie, Ohio, United States - Buoy 2 MA122 | ecosystem: Environmental > Aquatic > Freshwater > Lake > Lake biofilm | place: USA... | reverse complement strand
CGCCCAGCAAGCACTTTCTGACATCAAGGCCAGAGCCGAGGCTGCCGGCTTCAGGATCAGCGACGTATGCCGAGTCGCGGAGGTCGATCAGTCGCAGGTCAGCCGTTGGTCTAACGGCGTCACGGAGCCGCTTTACAGCGCCGTCAGGCGTCTGGAGCAGGCAGTCGATGCCCTGGTGGCTGCACGCCTTCAAAAGCTCTCAGAGTCCCAGGAAAAGGCCGAGCAGGCGTGAGAACCCTGGGCATCGACATCGGCCTCAATGGCGCTCTGGCGGTGGTCGATGGAGATCGACTGATCGAAGTCCACGATATGCCGACCTTCAGCATGGAGCGTAACGGTAAGAACAAGCGCATGGTCAACGCCGCAGAACTCGCACGCCTTATCAAACAAGCAGCACCCGCCAGCGCGTACCTCGAGCGCCTCAACGCGATGCCAGGCCAAGGCGTCACCTCGATGTTCTCTATGGGCCAGAGCCTGGGCGTTGTCCTCGGCATCCTCGCGGCTCTGGACATCCCCACCACCACGATCCCACCGCGAACCTGGCAGAAGGCGCTCGATGTGCCGCAGGGCAAGGACGGCTCGCGCTACCGCGCCGCCCAGCTTTTCCCCACGCACGCTGCCCAGTTCGCTCGGGTTAAGGACGATGGCCGCAGCGATGCTGTGCTGATCGCGGCTTACGGTGCCAGCAGATGATCCAAGACTGGGACAGCCTAGATCCGTTTCCTCACCTAGTCATTGACGGATTCTTCGAGGACTCTCTGGCGCGTCAGCTTGCCGATGAGTTCCCGCCATTCGGCTGCGACCTGTGGCATACATACGACAACGCCGTCGAGGTCAAGAAGACGCTGAACAACTACCACGCCTTCACGCCGGCCTTGTACAAGTTCTTCACTGACATCAACTCGTTTGAGTGCATAAGCCTCTTTGAGCGGCTGACGCGGTGCAATCTCTACCCGGACCACGGCCTTCACGGCGGCGGTCTGCACATTCACGGATCAGGCGGCAAGCTCAACACGCACCTCGACTACAGCATCCATCCCAAGCTCGGCCTCGAGCGCCGCCTCAACCTGATCGTGTATCTGACCCCTGACTGGGATGAGTCGTGGGGCGGCGCGCTCGGCCTGTGGCGCGATGACAATGGCAAGCCCGGTGAACTTGTGAAGTCCATCGCACCGCTGTTCAATCGCGCTGTGATCTTCGACACGACAAACGCTTGGCATGGCCTGCCTGAGCCTGTAGCGTGTCCTGTAGGACAGCACCGCAAGTCCTTGGCGGTGTATTACCTCTGCGATCCACGCGAAGGCGCTGCCTCGCGTAACCGCGCTCTGTTTGCGCCGACTGCGGAGCAGGCCGAGGACCGCGAGGTGCTGGAGCTGATTGAGAGGCGGGCGCGTTAAGGGGCGAGAAGGCCGCCTTCGACGCTAAGGATTCGCAGCAGATCTTCCTCGCCCGGGAAAACGACGAAGTTGCTGGTTCCTTGGCCTGCGCCGCGAGAGCCTTGGTCTAGGTAGCGAATGCCTGGGATGCCTGCTTGACGCAGCATTTCCTCTGTTTGCCCACCTTTCCCAAAAACGTCAAGCAACGTCTTCCCAGGCATATCCATAATCGTCCTGTAAGCGTCTCTTGTTGTTTGGTTTTTCTTTAGCTGCTGGAAAGTTTCTAAAACTGGACGACCTTGGTTTATTAAAAAATCTTTGACAACTTGAGGCTGCTGGCTAAATGGCCTGTCATAGTCCAGCATCCGAGCAATCGCGGGATCTGGGAGGTCGATGGTGTAGAGGGCGCCCCCACCCTGCTCTTTGTATGCTTTGAAAAGATCAGCCAATTTTTCTTGTGGCAACTCTCTTGCCGAAATATTAGCGTTCTGCAATCTTTTTGCTAAAACTTCAGGAGGCGCTTCAGTTCTGGCTTGCCTCATAAACTCACCACGCGCACCAGCAGAAAGATTTAGTCCTCTTTTTTCAGCCTCTGGTGATAGGTCAAATGCTTTATATGAAAGAGTTTCCTGATAACCCTTCGCAACCCCCGGAGACTCAGCCACATAGTGCCCATACCCGTAAGCCTGCGCCCCCTCACCTGATCCTATCTTCGTGGGGTCGAAACGCTGGAAGCGATACGGCGATCCGTGATACACAGTCGCGGCCCCCACCGGCAACCCCTTCGTGGCCCTCACACCCGCCATAGCCCCCCGGCCAATCGGCACAGTTTCCGGTCCCAAGGTCATCAGCGCCGCCTCGGCCTCTGGGCGCAGGCGGGTCGTCATGCCTTTGCCCTTGGTCAGAGGCTCGCCGTAGGACAGACGCTCCATCGTTGCGGGGATGCCGGTTTCAGCGAGCAGGCCACCGAGTCCCTGCATCTGCTGCGCTCGGCGCGGGTCGCGCATATATTGAACGCCACCCGTTAAGGCGTCAGCAAGCAGACCAAGGATCGGGTTGCGGGGTGTTGGGCGAATGTAGTCGGCCATTTATTTACCCTGAGACTGAAACCTCGGCATTGTTGCGCCAAGATAGCCAGCGCCATATGGCACTGTCTTGCCTAGCGTTCTCATTGCCATGTTGATGGATTGCTGCAAGCGCGCCATCCCGCTTTCGTCAACCAGCGCATTGCGCACGATGTTCGGGTCTTCGTTGACAAGTATTTGTGCGATCCTGTTGCGGTCACGCTCAGACAAGCCTTTGCTAGATTCGCCAGCGACTTTGCCAATGACCCTTATGGCCGCTAATGGGCTTCCTTGCACAACGCCAGCAAGATCATCTGCCGTAACGCTTTCTCCAAAGCGCTTTGCTTGCATAGCGGTTGGTGTAGTCAGCGAGCCGCCAAGAACAACATTCTTGGCGGTCTGCGACTGCGATGCGACAGAGATGCGATTGAGGATGCCATCAAGCTCATCGCCAGGATAGATTGTCCGCAGGATTGCGCCTTGCTTGCTCTCGGGATTATTAAATAAGCCCATCATAGACTTGGCGCGTCCAGACCCCATTTGGTTACGAACTGCATCCATCACGCCAGCCCTGAAAGCGTTGACAGATGCAGGGTCGTTCATGATGGTCTGCATATAAATGTCAACTTCGTCGGCACTCTTGCCGAACACTGTTCTACCCTCTTTGAAGGCGTCTCGCGCAGTGCGACGCTGCGCCGCCTGTTGTCTCGCAGCAGATACGGCTTGAGATGACTCGTCTATCGCGGTGCGCAGAGAAGTTTCAACAGGTTTTAGAGCTTCTCCAACACCGCCACGGCCTGATGTATAGGCCGAATTGATGGTTGCTTGAAGGCCGCGACGAATGATCTCAGCGTCCTCTAGCGTCGGCGCTCTTGCAAATGTGACTTCGCCTTTTTTGTCAAAAGAAAAGAAAGGCTTTTTACCTGTCTGCGCGACATAAATATCGTTGATGTCCTTCACGGCAGAAGGAGATCGTTTTAGTGCATCCGTCAGACTAGCAAGAAGTCCTTCATCAATAACGCCGCCCGTTTTAAATGCTTGTGTGTAAAGTCTGTTTTCAAGTTGGCGCGCCTCATCATCTGTGGCCTTGAAATAGCGAAGAACATTAGGAGGCGCACCAGGGCCAACTAATCTTTGTTGCATCTCTGATAGCACATCGTTGCGCAGTTGATCCGGCCTGCGAGTCAAAGCGCTTTGAATCGTCGTCGCTGCTTGACCTCCCATTGCGTACAGACCGCGCACAGCATTAAGCAGAGTCTGGTTCTCTGCCATGATCTCGCCGTTAGCGATGCGTTGTACGATTTCATCAGTGGTTAAACCACTCTCAGATGCAAGGCGCTGGATCTCGGCCTCTGCTGCTTTGCCTCCACGGCCACCAGCAAAACGGCGAGCATAGTCAACAACTGAATCTGTCAGTTTGCCAAGACCCAAAAACGCAGCCTGCACGCCAGGAGCGACAGTAGCCCCGATTACTGTTGATTGCGGGATCCTTGCAAGGCGCTCATAAATGTCGCCTTCACCTGTCAGGAAACCTGTCACGCCACCCTGAGCGCCACCAATGGCAGATGTTCCTGCTAATCCTTTAATAAGAGGAAGCACCCGAGGCCCGGTCATCGCAGCCGCAGCAGGCGCTCCAGCGCCACCAGTTGCCAGAGTAACGCCAGCAGCCGGCAGCATCCCGCCAAACGCTTCATATCCAAGCGACTCTAGCGGTGCTTGTTGCTGATACGCTCGCATCTGGCCGCGAATTTCTGCAAGCACTTCCTCATAAGGACGCCCAGTAACGGCTGACCTAAGACGCGCTTCTATTTCATCTGCACCGCCAAGAGTAACGCCTTGAGCCATCGAGCGCAGCCGCTGAGTCGGCTCAGGCTCAATGGGAGCCTGTGCCGCAGGTGCAACAGGCGCCGCTTGCACTGGCTGCTGCATTCCAGCAACCTCACTTCTAAGCAATTGGAGCTTTTCTAAAGACAGACCAGACAGGTCACCGCCCCTAATCTTCTGCAATTCCTCAGTAGTAAATTGCTCGAAAGCCATCATCTGCCCCCTTGAAATTGCTGCCGGCGCTGAATTTCAGCATCTAATGAGTTGAGTAGACTTGGCGCAGATCCACTAGATGGTGTTGTGATCTCATATAAAGGCGCAAACTGTTGGAAATCTTTAATTTTTCTGGCGCGATTTAGATAATCTTGTTGAGCCTCTATGCGTGCTGTTGCAACTTTTTTGGCCGTAGCCAAAGCCGACCTCAACTCAGGAGCAGAAAGCGTTTGATCTCCAGCCGCAGCGCGACGCAAGATTCCGCGCTCTGTATCAGTCAAAGCACCCTGCCCTCTCATTTGTTGAGCGGCCTCAAGCTCAAGTTGTGCAAGACCCTGAACAACTGTCCTTGTGTTGGCAAGTCTTTCAGATTCATTCTGACCAGCAACTCCAAGCTGTTGTCCAATTCGGAGCATTGTTGTCCTGTAATCAGCGGCAGGACCAATGACAGCAGTGTCAATTGCTGGAGCAATTCTCTCAATGGTCGAAAGAGTGCTAACCGCTGCCCTAGCGTTTTGCGTCATCTCATCAAGAGTCTTGATGGCCTGTGAAGCAGCACCGCTCACAAACTCTTTATTGCCAGGAAGGTTGACAGTCGTGGTTGGCCGGATTTGTTCTCTGTACTGTCCAACAGAAACCATTCCGGGCTGTCCTGTGCCAGCAAGGGTTCGCCCGGAAATGTATTCAGTAGCAACAATGTCAGATGGCTTTGGTTGATATGGGGCTGCTCCACTAACAACCCTTTCTTCGCCAAAAGCATTGGTCTGAATCATGACATCTTTGCCATTCCTTACGCCAGGCTCTGCCTTGCCAAACTGCAAAGACTCTATTGGCGCATCACCTTCAACGATCTGCTCTTGTCCCAATTTATTTGTCCTGATGACCACAGGTTTACCACCGCGAACTACAGTCTGTCTTGGGCCAAACTCAGCAGCAAGCGAGGAAATTTTCATCAGTTCCTGCATCCCTTGAGTGGGCTTCATCCGAGAAATAATTGCTCGCTGCTCTGGAGTGAGCATATTCATCAAGTTCGATGCACTGGCAGTAGCGGCTCCTTCAGGAACTGCTTGACCGATAAGAGATGCACGCTGAACCGTTGGGCCAGCAGGCATCCCAGATACCAAAAGCGCTTGCGCTGGCGTTATAGTTTGAGGCCCACCAGCACCACCAGTGCCACCAGCGGCGCCCATTACACCAAACATCGCCCTAAAGTCTCTGGCAGACTCAACCTCCTGCCTCGCCTCCTCGAGCTTCTGCCGCGTCAGCATCTGCGTAAGGGCAGACTGCTGCGCCCTCTCTGCGCCCGTTTGCCCTGCCTCGAGGGCAGATCCAAGCGCCTGGCCTAAGCTGACTCTGCGTGTCGATGGACCGCCCGCTTGCAGCAGTGCCGCTGCGGCGGCGAGCAACCCGCGCTGGTTAATCGCAGCACGTTGCTGCGGTGTCATCAGGTCTTCAAGCTCATTGCCGCCGAAAAGCGATCCGAGCAATCCTTCAACAGATTGACTTCTCTTGGCGGCAGGTGCAGCAGATGCAACAGGTGAAACAGGTGCAGCAGATGCATCAGCGAGCAGACCTTCAATGGATGGTCGCGTAGACATTGGCGCTGGTGCAGGCGCTGGAGCAACCACCGCAACAGGCGCGGCAACAGGCGCATCAACAACACGCTCGGCAACAGTTGGCCTCGCAGCGGCAGGAGCAGGAGCAGCAGCAGGAGCAGCAGCAGTGCGCGCGGTAAGATCGCTGATCCTGTCTAAAAGAAATTTTCGCGTTATAGGTTGAGGCCCATCAAGCTGATCTAGTTGTTCTCGAAACTTAGCAATGTCAGCCAAGTCACGTTCTCTCTGTCTGCCAGCATAGTATTGCTGTCTGCTATTGAAATATGCGTCCATCTGCTCAGGACTCATATCCATCAAGCTCATCTCAGTAGCCATATCTAACTCCTTAGCCCAGCAGGCCCAGCAATGCGCCGAATCCAGCGCCGTAGCCGGCACCCAGACCCTCAATGCCTTTACCGATCGTCGATCCAGCCAATGCACCGCCAAGGATGCTAGAGCCAGTGTTTCGGTACAAAGGCGATGTCTGCGTCATGCCCAGATTAGGTAGCTGACCGCTCAATGCACCCTGCGAGATGCCAAGGCGCTCAAGGCCAATGTTGCGCAGAGCATCCATCTGCTGCTGCTGCAACTGCTGACGCGCACCACCCAGCCCGATCACATCCATCGCACCCTGACGGCCAATCTGCCGAGCCTGCTGCGCCAGTTGCGCCGCCTGCCCAAAGCCTTGCTGACGCAGCAGTGCGCTAGTGCGAGCGGCTTGCTGCAACGCGGCCTCATTGGTCAGCGACTGCGCAACGCCCTGCCGACTCCCGCCAAAGGCCCGTGCCGCCGTGGCGCGTTGCGCCTCTTGCGCTTGGGCCATCTGGCGCTGCTGCTCAATGTCTTGCAGGCTTTGCTGCACCACCTGCTGCTCGTAGGGATTCTGGAAGGCGGCGATCTCCTCGGGCATGAACGGAGTCAACCCGAGGTTTGTAAGCTGCCTCTCGCCGGCCTCGTACAGTGGAGTAAACCCAGCAAACTGGCGAGTCGGCAGCGCAGCCGCAACGCCTCGAGCCTGCTCCAGATTTGCTAGATAGGCTTCTCGGATCGCAGGGTCAATTTCCTGTCGAACTGTTTGCGTGTCATTGCCGCCACCAAACAAAAAATCTAATAGTGCCATTTTCCTACTCCTTATTTCCTACGCATTTTGATACTGGCTCGGCCTTCGTTCAAGGCTTTCAGCTTCTTGTCGCCCAGCTTCTTCGTGGTTGATTTCTTGATGACATACTCGCCGGCTTGAAGCGCAGCGTATCCATCATCTGGTCCGGGTATCGTCTCATCGACAAGCAGGCCGCTCATCGTGACTTTGCCGCCTTTGGCGTAAAAGCCACCAGAACCATCACCGAAACCGCCATAGCCGCCATCACCATAACCTAATCCTGATCCTGCCTCTGCACCAGCAGCAGCGCCAGCAGCGCCGGCTGCTGCATCAGCAGCGGCAGCGCCGGCAGCAGCGTCAGCAGCGGCGGCGTCAGCAGCAGCTTGAGCATCAGCCGCTACAGCCAGGCCAGATTCATTTGCTATTGCATCAGCAATGGCCTGCGCTTCTGCTTCTCCAACAGCAGCATTTGACAGTCCTGCCAGAGCATCCATCGCGGCCTGATCGTTTGCCATCTCTGCTGCTTTAGCCTCCAACTCGCCCAACGCAGTAATGCCAGACGATGTAAGACCTTTGCCCAGCAAGCCCGCCAAAAAGCCGCCAGGAGCAAACCCACCAAGCAACCCTCCATAAGCTGACAACGCATTACCTAATGCAATGGCATCAGCGGGATTGCCAGATAGACCACCAGAGGAGTCAACATCACCAGCACCACCGCCGCCAGTGTCAAGGAGACCTGGTCCTGCTCCATCCGATGTACCTGTAGTAGCAGCTTTGCGGCGCAGATACAGATTTGGGTCATAGCCACCAGTGAAACCCTCGTAGTAATTCCCCATCGTGGATGGCGCGGCCTGCTGGCCCATGATCCGGCTGTAGATGTCGCCTTCGCTAACGTAGTAGGGTAGTCGTGTTGCCATCTTTCAGCCTTTTTCAGTATCAGCAATTTTACGCGCCATCACCGCTTCCCTGCCGCCACCGCTTCCATTCGCGGCACACCTACACGCCAATCATCGAGAGCGACACCCGTATATCTGACCTTGACCTGGCGTCCAGAAAAACGCACATCTGTCGGCTGGCTCGCGGTATACGGACCGAATGTCGTCTCAGTCGATGTCGGGTAGCTCCTGACCTTAAAGGACACCTGAACCTCGCCCAGTGTCTGCTCGTCAGGCACCAATTGCAAGACCGACATCGTTTGATCGCCATTACCCAACTCAATCGGGCCAGACTCTGCAAAAGGCGTCGCAGAGTCGTAGGCGTAGCCAACCTCATGCTCGTAGATATACCCGTCGCTTGATACCATTAGCGGGTTGGCAAAGACTCCTCGATCCGTCCCCGCCGTGCGAGCCAGATCGCCAATTGCCCAGTGGCCTTCGCGGTAGTTGTACACGACATAAGAGTCGTTTTCGGTGGCTTGCGATGACGGGTAGAACCACCAGATCTCGCCATATTTGGAGTTGTTGACCGCGTAGATCTTGCTCGCCTGCGAGAAATTGAGATCCTGGAACACAAAGTCAGAGACATCGCAAGGCAAAGGCTTGACATATCCGTCATATATCCAAAAACCGGATGTAGACATCCAGATCGCGGCAGTCTCAATCGCCGCCACGGACTGCGAGGAAATCACGCCGCAGGCAGAGCCAACCTTCTCAAAGCTGTACACATAGGGCAGGCCGATGTAGGTCGCCGTATGGACATCAACATCAGTAAAGAGGATGCTGATGCCTCTGACGCGCTTGCCGCACCTGAGATTGCCAACTGTCGCCAACTCAAAGTCACCGGCCTGATTCGTCGCGGTAGGCGTCCAGACAGTATTGTTCTCCTGATCGCACCATTGCACCTTGCGAGGATTGCCACCAGCGCCCAGCGCGAACAGGAACCGCTCCGAGGTTACAAGTAAAGCCTCGTTGTTTGTAGGTGCGTTGGCGATGACTGCGGCCAGCGTTGGCGTCGTAAAGCCTAGCTGCCACTCGTAGAGCTTGCGGTCATAGTTGGAGCAACCCACAAGATACTCGCCCCAGGTATCCAGACTCCAAGTCGTAGCCGGTGTAATGTTGGTCAGATCGGGCCGCGCAACTCCGTAGGAGTAGGAGCCATAGGTGCTGTATCCGTAACCGATCTTGACGATGGCATCGGCATTGCCAGCCGTAAAGCCTGACGGAGTAATGTCCTTGAGAGTCCCGCCCTCGTTCATCGCGTACAGCTTGGAATGCGTGCCGGCACCGATCCAGCGATTGCCACTGTTGTCCCGCCAATTGATGAAACCTCGGCACGATCCCGTCATCTGCGCGGTGCTGCGCTTGCGCCACCCGCCGACAGGGCGCATCGTTCCTTCGTACCAGCGCACCAGGGAGGCGTCATAGTACCTGCCAGCAGACTGATACTCAGTCCCGTTACGGTAAACGCCTGGCGGGATCTTCAGAGGAATATAGGCCATGATTTCACGCCGATCTGTTAGAGACAAAAGTCACAGTCAGAATTATGGATGGAGTCGCAGGGATGTCGGGTGTCGATCCACTCGCCGTCACTGCTGGGAATTGCTCCATCGACACACCAGAATCCGACACCCTCCACATCATCTCAAAATAATCGTTTTCAGCAAGCTCAATGTAGAAGTTCATCGCCGCGATCAGCCGGCTAGCTGATCCAGTTGACTTGCGTGCCTTGATGCCGAATTGACTATTTGATCCAGCGATGTCAGTCCCATTCTTGCGGAACCAGATGTTTATGTCCTGAACATCGTTCGTCGTGTTGATGAACTGCGCACTAAATTGAGCGTTGTACAAGCCATCTTGAGACACGACAATTTTTGATGGCAGATCGCCCGTCATTGCGGTTGATGTAACTGTCTGAGAGGCAGATACGGTGTATGTCCCAGTGCCGCCAGCAGTACCCGTTAGCTGCGCGACGATCCTGGTGCCAGCCGTAACGCCGGTTCCGCTGATCTGCATTGACGGGAAGATCGCGCCGGCAGAGATAGCCGAAACAGTCAGTGTCGTGGTGGCGATTGATGCAGTGAAGGATGCGGTGCGCGAGACTACGCTGATGCCGTTCGAGTAGTCTGTCGTGTTGTATCTGAAGTAGTACGCGACTGCGGTTGATCCGTCAGCTTGGTCTGTGTCGTCTTGGAAGGCTCCGTAAGGAGTGTTTAGGTACTTGCCACCTCGCGGCCCCGCAATCGTTGCCAGCGCGTTAATCAGCTTGATGAAGAATGTTCTCATCGCGCTGTTGCTCTGGTCGTGATAGGCGCGGTCATACAGAGTCGGCGCCGATCCGATACTCGGAGGCGCTGGCGTCTGTATCTGCTGATTGAGGTTTGTCGCCATGCCTATGCCAGATGTTTGCTCTCAGCCTCAATGCCGTCCAGACGCCTCATCCAGCCTTTGCCAAACGTGGCGAAGGTTGAGAGACTCTTGTAGTGGGCCTCGCGCAGATGACAGAAATCCGCAATGATTGCAACGGGTTCCTTGCTCGCAACCGCAGCCATCGTCGCTGGACCAATCTGACCGTCTGCCGTCACTCCAACAGCTTGCTGAAGAAATTTACTAGCCCGACCAACACCAGCATTGACGGCACAATCAAACACGCACAGATCAACACCACTAGGAAGGTCATCCCCGCGCACAGCGTCCCAATACCGTTTCTTGTACAGCGGAGAAACCATCTCCACGGTAAGCGCTCGCATGTCGGCTTCGGTAGCAGGTTTTCCACTCCAATCCTCCCAGACTCGTTTTGTCACCCCTAGATTGGTCATACCGCCAGGATCAGCAGGATGATTGACGTAGCCGCCTTCCCACTTGAGGATGTGCTTGATCGCTTCTTCCCAGTTGTCTTTCATGTTATTTCCCCGCTGATTTAGAAAGCAGATCCGTCTTAGCCTGCGAACCGGCAGACGATCCAAAATAGTAGGCGATGATGCCTGTCCATGCGGTGCCCAGAGAACCGAGCATCATCAGGATCGCAGGGTTGTTGCTGTCGATCTGGTTAAAGAACATCATCACCATGATGCCGAAAAACCCCAATGTGACCGCGCCAGCCAGGATCGGCGGCATCATCGAGCGGGTTGTCGCTTGCATCTCCCTGGCACTCTTGCGATCCTCAACAGAGAGCTTTTCAAAGTTCAGACCCAGTTCCTGCGCCTGCTTCGCCAACTCAATCTCTGCGAGCTTGACCTGCGCGATCTGGTCAGCCGTGAGCTTGTTATTTGCGATCAGGTCGCCGACCTTTCCCTCATCGACTCCAATGGCCTTGGAGATCGCAGAGACGGCCATGCCAGCCAGTGGGCCTCCCATCGCGGTAGCAATCGTCGGTGCAATTTGTTTAAGCCACTCCATATCTCAGCCTCCTCTTTTTGTCAGCATTGCGCTGGCGATCTCCAGCATGAACTTGGTCTGCTCGAGGTTCTTTGGTGGCTCCGTCCAGCCCACAGTAACCTGCCCCACAAAACGATATGAGTCTGGCGGCACGCTGACGCGGCAGGTAAACGCGACACCCTTCTCCAAATACCAAAGACCAATCTCTGACTGAGCGTAACGGTACTCCCCACAGGGGATCTCGTTGGTCATCAGCTTGACCACATCGGCGTTGTTCGCAGCGTTGTGGGTAAACAGACCAACATCAATGTCCTCAATGCTTTTGTCTCTGCCTTCTTTTGTGAAAGCGCGATACAAGGTGCGAGAGTTAAAGAGCGGGTTGACCTTGAAGATCGCCACAACCGTAGCGCCTGTCTGCTTAAAAAGCATCGTCGCAGCGTCTTCTGCCCGCTCTGTCCGTATTTCAGGCAGCTTCTTGGACTCCCTGTAGGCGTCACGAATGAACTCTTGACTCTCGTAAAGCGCATAACCCGCGAAGGCGATGACCGCCATCAGGATCACAGCAAACAGCTTGAACGGCGAGTCCACATAACCCAGAATCTTGTCTAAGGCTGTGTTCGCGTTCAGCTTGTCTGTCATGTCGCCTTCACCACTGCCCAGATCGTCACTGCAATTGCAAAACCACCAACGGCCAACCCGATCAGGATGGCGATAACCTCTTCAATCTCAGATTGCCGCCTCTGGGCAGCTTCCTTCTTGCGCCTTGCGTCATGCGCTGCATCAATGTCCATTTGCTTTGCACGAGCAGTGATTCGGGCCCACACGTCCATCTTGTTACTCTGGAAGAAGAGCATCTTGACGGATTCTTCAAACTCCCTTGCCTGTTCCAGCGCCATCTCTAGTTCAAGCGCTTTGCCTAAAGATGACCCCTTGAAGCCGCCAGCCTTGGCTTGCTTCACAACCTCGATGGCCTGCTCCTTGGCATCGAAGTACTTGCCCAGCACCGGCCCGAGCGAGGCCACATCGTCAACAGTCTTTGAGACTTTCTTGACAAGCTGAACTGCCGACGATATGGCGGCTAGTGCTGTGACGGGATCTATCATTTCTTTTCACGCCATTCAAGACAAAACACTTTTCTGTCGTAAACGTCACCTGTCCAGGCCCACCTCACACACTCGTACTTCTTCTCTGCCTGCTGCTGCTGTTGCGTCTGCTGCAAAACTTGTTTCGTTTCTACAGGCTCGGCAACAGCTTGCTCGATCACTTTGCGATCCAGATCGCAGCGAAGATCGTCCCGGTCATGCTCACCAGCATGACGCCTGCGGTCTTCATGAGGATGCCCTCAATGCGCTTGAGCCTGGCCTTGATCTGCTCATAGCGCTCCGCGCAAACTGCTTCATGCGTTGATAGACGCGCATCAGTAGCGTCAATGTTCGCCATCACCACGGCACCCCTGCTGCGCTGACCGGGTTCTTCTGAGCGGCGATCTGCGCGGCCAGGGCGGCCTCGGTGGCTGCTTTGTCAACGCCAGATGTCCAGCACCAGCCAAGCACCTCTTGCTGCGTGACTTGATCGTATGGGATGGTGGGCGTGCCCGGTGCCCAAGAACAAGTGCTGTAAATGCTTGCGCTGTAGTCGCCATCGACTGCGGTGGCAGTCCAATGGGCAGTGGTCACGAAGCCGTCAGATGTGCGGCGGTCTAGCTGGGATATTGTCCAAGTAATGGTGGTCATGGTTGGGTTCCTTTCAAACTTTGGCGTAAACGCCGTGGTACTTTGCTCTTGCTTCAATTGCAACTAGACCAGCAAGCTCCAAGTCTTTGAAGTATTGCTGCACTACAGTTTTACCGTTCTTCATTACACGGACGCACCATGCTTTGCTTTTCTTGTGCCATGACACACCGGGATAGCCGCTTGTGTTGCTGGCAAGTGCAGGCCGATTGCATTGGTTCTCGCTGCGGGTTGCTGGGCGCAAATTCTCAATGCGGTTGTCTTGCCTGTCACCGTTGATGTGATCGACTTCAGGCGGCAGATAGCCGTACTCCAACAGAAAGATGAGGCGATGCACCTTATGGACCTTGCCAAGCCATGTGACATGACGGTAACCTGTTTGGTGGATTGAGCCAGCCTCTTGCCCAACAAGGTATTGCTTGTTTGGGTGTGCGACCTTTTTCCAGTACAGTTTGCCGTCACGATGCTCAAAACAATCTGTTACTTGCGCTTGTGTAATCATGATTCGTACACCAGTTTTTCGCCAGTCAGTTTCTCAACCATGCGGGCAAGTTTAAGCATGTCCACATTAATGCGCTTGCCGCCCTTCTCAGAGTAGTAGGCCCATGCCATGTCCTCAGACGGGCCATCAGGAATTAGCGAGAAGTTGTGCGGAGACAGCGTGGTAACGTTACCAGCTTCGTCTCTGACTTTGAGTTCGCTACTGGATGAAACATCTTCAGCATATAGGATGATGCCATTGGTAATCGATCCTGTGGGTGCTGTGCCATTAAAGATTGCAAGCGTACCAACAGCCGATGCGCCTGCACTTGTGCCGTTCAGCAATAGATTGCGATTAGCGTCTAACGTGAGAGCTTGGGTGAAGCTGATGGCGTTGCCTGCTGTGCCGGAGGGGGCGGTGAACCAATAACTTGCGCCACCTTGCTGTTGAAACATGGATGCTGGCGCAGTTGCTCCGTACACCCAACCAACACCTGCTTTCTCCCATGAGTTTGCTGTCAATGTAACTACACGACTTGTATTAGCATTCAGGCCGCAACCTGCCGCACCCAATTCAAACACTTTGTCAGCCGCGACTTGACCAACACTAGGAGTAACCCCCAAGCCGAGGTTGCCGGAGGAGTCGAGGGTGGCTCTTACTGCGCCGTTTACTGAAAATGCCAGCGGGTAGGTGCTGCTTGATTCAAGAAGAATCTTGCTGCCATCGTTATAAAAGAAGCCACGGTTTGCTCCACTGCCTGTGGCAATAACACCATTTACATCCAGCTTGTAAGCAGGCGAACTCGTCCCAATACCCAGACCTGTGGAGGTCAGGCGCATTTGTTCGGAGCCGTCAACAGACCACACACTGACTCCAGTTCCGGTGATGCTGTATCTCTCTGCTGGCGTCCCGTTACCTGTGTAAAACTTAATCAGATTTGCTGCGCTAGTGCGCGGCATAAGAATCAAATCGCCGTTGTTTGAACCGGGGAACGTGGAGGTAGAAACCGCAATGTACGCAGCGGTTTGGCTTGTCGGAACTGCCGTTAGTTCTTGAACTCGAATTGGGATGCCATTTGCGCCAGTTTGTGCAAACGTAGTCCCATCAAACGTCAGCGCACTCCCCGTGGTCAGCACCTTGCTGCCGTTGAGGTAGGCCACGCCGTTGGCTGTGCCAGGCGTAATTGTTGGGCTGACATTGGCGAATGTGGTTGCACCGTTGATCGTCACAGCATCGCCTGATGCATCGCCCAGTGTCGTGTTGCCAGTAGATGAGAGAGTCGTAAACGCACCGCTATCAGGCGTCGTTGCGCCAATCGCAGTCGCATCGATTGTGCTGGCAGAGCCAGTCACCACCAAGGTGCCGGCCACGTTCAAAGTCTTGCCAGCACCGACATTCAGGCCGACGCTGGTGCCTGTTCCGTTGGCCGTGAACAGGGCATCAATCGTGTCCAGGTCGGTGTTGAGTTTCGTGCCCCAGGTGTCCGTTGAGGCACCGACCTCGGGTTTGGTCAGGAGCAGGTTGGAAGTCGTGGAATCGGCCATGTTTCACCTCATGCGGCAATTTGCCAGGTTTCGGAGTTTTCAGAAATCGGAGTCCAAGTCTCGGGAGTGTCGCTCTGCGCGGCCCAGCTTGTCGATGCATCAGAAACCGCAGTCCAGACCTCTGATGTGTCTGGGATGCTTGTCCATGTTTCCGGCGTGTCGGATTCTGGTGTCCATTTTAGGGTAGCAGAGACACTCATGCCAGAGGTACATTCAATCGCAATCAGACCACGCTGCACACGCACAGCAGATGCCGCCATGCTTGACTCGGCGTTGATCGTTACCGACTGGTTTACCACCACGCTGGTGCTGACCGTCATCTCGGCCCATGCGTCGATGACGATGTTTATCAGCGGCACCCTGACGGCGTTGACCGTCATTAAACTTTCGTCATTGACAGCAAAGCTGGCCGTCAAATAAACAACCGCAGAAACGCTTACGCTTGACTCACTTGATGCAGTAAACGCACCGCTGACATATCGAACAGCATCGACAGAAAAATCTGAGGCGCAAACCACTGACAAGTTTGCTATTGCCAAGCGTTGCGCCGCGAAAGAAACAGCAGACGAACTTGATATTTCTACTGCTGCATTCTTTAATACATTGGCCGCTATAGCTAACGAAGACGTTGAATTGCTGCTAAAAGATGCAATCGCGTAGCGAATTGCCGCCGCGATCATTGAAGAAACGCTGGCAGATGTAAAAGCGCCAATCGCATAGCGCAGCGCGCTTACGCCGACTGATGAACTTGACTCAGAATTAAATGCTGCAACAGCAATACGCTGCGCTGCTACAGATACAGAAGACGCAGCAGATATGGCAATTGAGGTGCTGCTAACAACATTTGCAGCAATTGCAAGCGAAGAACTTGAGGAAGCAGTGAACGCTGCAAAAGCATAGCGTACTGCGCTTACGCTTAGAGTCGATTCAGAAGACGCAGTGAACGCTGCGACTGCGTAGCGCACTGCGCTTACGCTTAAAGTCGATTCAGAAGACGCAGTGAACGCTGCGACTGCATAGCGTACTGCGCTTACGCTTAAAGTCGATTCAGAAGACGCAGTGAACGCTGCGACTGCATAGCGTACTGCGCTTACGCTTAAAGTTGATTCAGAAGACGCAGTGAACGCTGCAACAGCGTAGCGTACTGCGCTTACGCTTAAAGTTGATTCAGAAGACGCAGTGAACGCTGCAACAGCGTAGCGTACTGCGCTAACACTTAAAGTCGATGCAGAAGATGCAGTAAACGATGCAACAGCGTAGCGCACTGCGCTTGCGCTTAGAGCCGACTCTGATGATACCGTGAACGCCGCAAAAGCATAGCGGACTGCGCTAACACTTAAAGTCGATGCAGAAGATGCAGTAAACGATGCAACTGCATAGCGGAGCGCATTAACAGAGACAGACGATTCTGCTGTGACACTCAATGATGCTAAGACTATCCGTCTTGCATCAAAAGAAACTGTTGATGATGCGGAAATGTTTACGGCGGCGAGGGTAATCCCATAAGAGTAATTACCCAGCCCATATGGGCCGCCGCCATAAGCCGCCATGATTAAGTCAAGGTTACATCAAGGTCGCCAGCAGGAATACGCAAGACATCGCCATTGTTGATCGTGCGAGATGTCGTAAGTGGCGCCCACGCCAGCAGATTGCCGGTAGTGAGAGCGTCAAAGATGCCAGCGTGCGTGATCGTGCCCCAGTTCCCTCCAGAAGCAGCAGCAAACTCGATGGCAGCAGAGTTCGTCGCGGTCGTTGGCGATGTGCCAGAGACTGTGATCGTGCCTGTTGCGGCGCGCGCATAACCATTGCCGCTGACCTCGGTGCCGCCACCCGTATCGCTCGGTGCGGCAGTGAAAAGACCAACATACCAAGCTGTTGGCCGGGTTGCCGTGTTTGTGGTCAAGAGAAAATTAAGAACCAGATTCTCTGTGTAGTCGGTAAACGATGACATTGAAAAGACTCCTTTTATCCAAAAGTTTTAGATCGCATCATGATAACCCCTCCAGATGTCGCACCGCGATCATCAGCGATCTGAAGATCATCAAGTCCGCGCTGATACAGCGAAGACCATACAGTGATTCTGGCATCATCCTTCAAATAAGGCGAGGCTTGTAACAGAGCGCCGTAAAGGTAAACGTCAGGCGCTTGAGTCAAAAGCCAGTTTGTCGCAGTGCCACTTGATAGCTTGCTCAATTTGGCGTAATAGATCAATTCTGCGGTGTAGGTCGAGTCCGGCACAGGCAGCACGCGGATCTGACCACCAACAATGCTGAAATTCTTAGGCTTGCCTGGCGAGATGTACATCGTCGCCTTCATCTGATCCAAGGCGTCAATAGACTCAAAGGCCAGAGCAGTCACCGGCGAGGTGTTGAGTTTGATCGACTTTGTTTCTAGGAAGTCAGCAGGCACCGCGCTGTACTCTGTATCGATTGATGCAGTGGCTCGCACAATCATCTGCCGCGTGCGCAGCGTCCTCTCAATCTGCGCCTCTGCCAGAGAGATGAAATCAGGCACCACAGCCGTCAAGTCGGTGCGGTTTAGCCAATCAGCAACCGAGGTCTTCAACTCGTTGTAGGTGGTCAGCGCCATCAGGTCACCTTCTCTTTCTCTAGGTCTTTAATAGCCCAGGTGTGGTCATGCCTAAACTCGAACATCCCAATGTGACCAATCTCTTTAGACACATCGTGGTCAATCCAGATTTTAAGTCCAGCATCCCGCGCTTTCCTACAGAAGTAAACGTCTTCACCGATGTAGCCGCGCTTATCGTGCCGCCAAGGCGTCTCGTACCACGGCTCGGCCAATGCCTTAAAGACGCTTGACTTAATCATCATCACGCCCATGCCGACAGAATGCACCTCCTGCAAGCCTTTGCTCTCTGGCATAGACCACACCAACTCGCGCTCTCCGTCAGGCTTGTAGACCTGAGCCGTCGGCCCGGTTGGCATACGCCTGCGAGCGCAGTTGGTCGCCACGATGTCCAGATCATGCGCCAATAGCCGCGAGATCAAGTCCTGCGGGAATCGCATATCGGAGTCAATAAAAAGGATGTGCGAGCATCCCTCGCGCATAGCGTCCAGCGTCAACTCGGCTCGCTGGTTGGCGATCAGTGTGCCCTCGCTAATCTTGAGCGATACAGCGTCGTTTGTGTTGAGGGTGTGATAACACACCATGTTGACCAGATCGTAGGTGAACATGGTATGAACCATGTCACGCGCTGGCGTGCAAACCGCAATGTAGTTGGGCGTCATACTTTCCCCGGCCTCGTGCGAAAGTGAACATTGGCGCTGTCGTTGAGCCAGCGTTTCATGTACGCTTCATCGTCGAGCTTGCCCTCGGCCTTCATCTGGTAATACACGCTTAGAGGAATGGATGCGACACGCGACCACTCGCCCCATCGTGCGCGCTCATCAACCTGATTGAATTCGTCCTTGTTCTCCTCGATGATGGCCGTCACATCCTGCTGTGTCTGGATGGTCGCCTCATCTTTTTCTGCGTCGTAGTGCCATGTGCGAGTGATCCCGAGTTCCGGGTTCACATCAAATAGTTTTTTGTCTGTCATCTTAAAAGGAGCCGGATTTCTCCGGCCCCTCCCCTTCAATTACGAAGTCACAAGGTCTGCTGCCAGACCATGCGCGTTCTCTGCTGTCACCTTCAGACCCCACTCGACGATCATTTATGTTGAACAAGGCTCGTTATTTCCTTGTTTCCCTTTCGGGACTGTATATTTCTATACAGATCAGACTATCTCATCACCCTCATTTGAGGGGCTAGGCACTTCGGATCACTTGATCCTATGGGATTGCTCCCTAGTCGTTGAACCTTCACCTTTTCGGGTGCTTGGCTGCTGATTGCCCAATCCTCTGTCTTTTCAAACCTTCGCGCTTATCGTTTCCAATTACGCTGTGGTGTCAGAGGCTCTAAGGGGTTCCCAGCAATTCACCTAGTTTTCAGTGCAAATTACTTTGCAATGGCTCTTATCAAGTTAAAGCATACGCTTCTCAGCGTCACCTGTCTTAGCGAGTTCGACCTGCTGGTACGGACGCAGCACAACCATCTTCGCGTAATCGGGGTCCAAGACCCATGCATCACGCTCGCGCTGGAAGCGATTGGGGACCACTTGCACGTTGCCGAAGTCAGACACATAGATATCAGCCGCACCGATGATGGTGGCAGGACGCGCACCGCCGTCGATGTTGAACCGCGAAGAAGCGATGCCAGCAAAGCCGGACACGCGCTGCTTGTTGATCGGGCCAGTCATCAGGATCTTCGGATTGCCACCCTGAGTCCACACCTTCTGGATCACATTCTTGAGAATGGTTTCAGTGAAGGTGCGCACGGTCCCGTCAGTACGGCCCAGCGTAGGCAGGGTCGTATAGGACGGGTTGCCGCCGTTGGTGGTGTCATAGTCCACGTTGGTCTTGACGAAGGCGCCCAGAGAAGCAGTCGTGCGAGCAGCGGTGGTGCTGCCGCTGGTGGTGCCAGCGTTGTTGAGCATCGCAAACTCTTGGTCACGCTTCAACTCGGCACTGCGCTTGGCGATCTGATACGCCACCTCAGAGCGACGGCCAGCCTTGTTCACAACCTCTTCGGTCTGAGACAAGATGATCGTCTTGCGTGAGATTTGCGCATAGTTCTGCACTCGCACAGTAGCAGTCACCGCGTCAAACGAAGTGACGTCATCGCCCTCAAGCTGGGCATTAGCAGCAGCAGCGGCTAGAGTATCTGTTTGAAATTCAAACAAAGTGTTGGACACATTCTCTTTGCCGATGTTGCTCATGAACGGAGTTTCCTCCGGCGCAATGTTCGTAATGACATTGCTCAGATCTTCACGAATACCCTTTGCAGAGTAAGTCGTGAACGTATTGGTCACGATAGCCATTTTTTCACCTCAATAGAAGTTCAATTGCGGAAGCCGCGTCGTCGACGCGACCAGTTTTTGCAAGACGCTGTTTTGCGCGAACCGCATCGCTCATCTGTGAAACCCTCCCCGCTGCACCAGGCTTGGCAGGTTTGGGTCCGTTGTTGGTCACCGGCTTGATGCCTTGGCGCTTGGCCTGCATCTGGTCATACAGCGCCGCCTTGCGCAGCGCCAAAACCACACGGTGGTCGTAAATGTTGCCAAGCTCTTGCGGTGTAAATCCCATTTTTTGACCAAACTCGATCAACATGGCTTTCTCTGCCTTGGCCTTGGCAGGATCTTTCCATGTCGGGATTGCCTCGAGCAGCGCCTGCGACTCCTTGACCTTGTGGGTCTGGAGCTTTTGCATCTGCTCTTGCTGCGAGATCTCGGCCAGCCGCTGCTGTTCGGCCTGAATAGCCGCAGCCTTTTCCCGGTTCTCTCGCATCACCTCACGCTGCCGCACATACTCAATGGGATCTTCTTGATAGAGTCGATCCCAATCAATCTGTGGTTCAGCAGCCGCCTTCACTTGCTCACTTAACGCGCCCAACAATTGAGCATATTGCTCGCGCTCGGCCCGAATTGCAGTCAACTGGGCCTCGGTCTGCTTGCGCATCTCCGCGACCTGCTGCGTCTTTCGGGTGTAGTCTTGAGTCCTTGAATAGCCCTTCTGGAGTTCGTCCAAAGTAACCTCAACATCCTTGCCATCAACCTTGATGGTGAACGTCGAGGGCTTCTCTTCCTCCTGGGTGTCTTCTTCAGACTCCGACTGTTCATCTGTCAATTCATCAGAAAGCTCGTCTGCACCGCTTTCAGATTCATCGTCAGATGCCGCAACAACCTCCTCCTCGGATGGTTGTTCTTGCGTCTCGCCGCCGTCCTGTTGTCCTTCTTCAGGCAGTATTGCTGCGAGTGCTTGGACCGCTTGATCCATATTTAGGGGGCCAGATGGCGCACTTGCCTGTGGCGTAGGTGCATTCATTGGTCAAATTCCTTCACTGTTTTTGTACACGCTCAATGGCGCGCTGCGCCACCTTGCCGTTATCGATCACCTTTGTAAGCTCAGTCTTCAAATTCTCAATCGCCCTGAGCATCGCCCAGCATTGCTCGCGCTTTGCCGTCTCATCTGCTCGCGTTGACTTGAACACCCAAAGCTGATCGTTCTCCAACTTCGTCAATGCAGCAACCAAAGTCTCGTCCTCCAGTACCTGCTGCGCCTTCCTTCCTTTCCTTACCGCTTCTTCATCACTCATTGAGCCATTCCATTAAGGTTGATGGGTACAGGTACAGCCTGCGGCTGCGCCTGCGCTGCCTGCACCGCAGACTGCACCATCGCAGTCTGCTGACGCATTGCCTCACGGTCCAGATTCTGCATCGCCATCAATTCGGCGTTGCTGATCTGGGCGCCATACTTCAATTCCAACTCGTATTTTTTCAAGAGGAAATCCTGCGACATCTGATCGCGCCTGAAATCGTCATCGCGCATCATCTTCTGGCGCTGTAGCTCCAACTCTGCCGCCTTCTTCTGAATATCAGCCTGAATCGACTCGGCCTGCACCTGAGCCAGCACCTCCTCTGGTGTCGGCTTGGGCGGCGCCTGCGGCACCTGAAATTCAGGCGGCAGCATCTGGAAATACTGCGACGCATCCTTCATCCCAGACAACTCGACCACCCTTTGCAGCGTGCGCGTATACATCGCAGGCGTCACAACCTGATTGCTAAAACCAAACTGAGCAATCATCTGCTCCTGCTTTTGCAAAATCATCATCAGAGCCTGCAACCGCTCATTGGTGTCGCCATTGCCCAGGCCAATGTTGACCGCGACATCCATCGAGGCATCCCATGCCCGAGGATCAATCGCCACCCACTGATTGCGCAGCCGCACCATGCGAGGCTTATCCTGATGCGTGGTCAGCAGGAACAAGATGCCCTTAAAGAGCTTCTTCATGCCCTCGGCCATGATCCGCGCAGTCAACTCCAGCCGCGACTGCGAGGCGCTGATCGTCGCCGCCACCGCAGCCTTCGTGCTTGACTGCAAGGCATCAGCATTCAGACCCATCGCGGCCTTGCTCATGCCGGTGCGGTCCTCCTTGACCTGATCCATGTACTCAAGCATCGAGTACCCAGCCTGGCCCACGAATGGCTGCGCCAAAGGCTGGACCATACCGGGCGCGCGCATACGGATCACAGCACCCGTCTCATTGTTCAGCACATCGTCAATGTTGACCTGGCCCTCGACCACCGCAGTGCGCGGGTGGATCGACTGCGCCAGAGAGTCCAGCGTGTTGCGCAGCACCTGCGACTTGATCTCCTGAATGTCGTGCGTGATATCAAACACGCTCATCGCCTCAATTGGCGAAGTGTGCGGCTCAGGGTCAAACGGGAAATCGACGAACGGAATATATGACGCCGGCAGGTTGCGCATCATCTTGTAGCCAGATCCCATGCAGCAGATCTTTCGCAACTCAGGCAAGCCGTCACCGTCATAGTCCACCCGCAGATACGCCTCGACGTAGAGCAGACTCCTTTGCATTGGATTCATCGAGTCATTGGCGCCAAGGCCCGTGGATAAGGGCTGGCGCGCCAGGTACTCGTCATTCGTCTCCAGATCAGTCGAGGACAGGTTCGGCTCGATCTCCTCCATGTCGTAGCCCATCTCAATCAACTTGCCCACCGTAAGCATCTGGCGGTGAGCAATGATCCCGGCATCCTCAAATGAGCGAGCGCGGCGATCAATAATCAACTCCTCGGGCGGCACCGCCATGATCCGAATGCGGCCATCCTTCTTGATGCGCTTGATCTGCACATCGTGCAGCATCGGAGGCGGCGGCGCCTCAACGCCAACCATCGCAGCTTGCTGCTGCAACATCGCCACTTGCTCCTGCGAGATCGCGGGGTCAGGGTAGGACATCACAATCGTGACCTGGGCATCCTCCTGCATCAAGACCTGCACCGTCTGGTCATCCAGACCAGAATACTCCTCAATCCTGACGTCCTCAGTCTCTTCCCACCAGTACTTAGCAATCCCGCACTTCCTGACCAGCGCATCCTTGAAGATCGCGTAGGACTGCATAAAGCCATTGTTGTCAGCAGAAAACACGAAGTTCGCGTAGTCCGTCGCCTGCTGGGCATTGGATTCATCCTCCGGCCCGCGAGGGACATACTCGACAACATTCTCACTGGAGAAGAACACCTTCATCAAGCTCGGCATCATGGCCGAAACCGTGTCGCGCACCTCCATCGCTACAACCTGCGAGCGGCCATCCTCCTCATTGCCAAACGGATCGCCGCGGTAATACTCAGTTCCCTTGGCGCGTATAGGAGAAATGTCCGAGTCGATGTAGGACACCGCGTCCTGCAACTCGCCATTGACGATAGCCTCTAGCTCGGCATCGTCCATCGGCTCGGGCGCCGCCATGTCAACATTGAGGGGGAGATCGGTCATGTTCATTTCTTGTTCCTCGCGGAAATTGCTTTGGATTTTGCACGCGCATCTGCCTTCGATGACGCGCCCCAGGCTTTGAGAGACAGCAAAAGGCGCGTAGGCTCGCCATTTTTATACTCAGGCCCAGGCATATTGCCCATTCGAGCCAAAAAAGACGCCCGACGCGGGTTGTCGCCAGACTTAACCGGAGGCTTGATGTTTTGTCCCGCCGCCTTCAAACTGGCACGCCCCGCAGCATTTAAGCCACCCTTCGGGTTCTGCCCCTCTTTACGCTGCCAAGCTGGTGTTTTCATTGCTCCACCCCAAACCATTGATTTGCATACTGCGGTCTATTTTCTCTAATCCAAGGCACAGACGCCAATGTCAATTTTTCACCGTCCATGCCCGTCGTGTCAGACCCGACATGATGAACATAGGACCGCGACAGGAAATGCTTGTACCCCTTGGCGCCCAAGTCCTGGCAGTGAACATCGTCCGAGTACCAGTTCAATGGGGGAAACTTGGCCTGCCTCCATGCATCACGCGAAATAATCCCAAAGATGGGCGAGATCACCTCCATCGGCAAAATGCATGACTCCCACGGGAAACGAAAGTAATTCATCGACTCATCGAACGGATTGCTTCTCACATTCTGCATCGGCCTGGCCGCGTCGCACCTCGAGCAGACCCAGCCAACTCGGTCACCATACTCATCCTCAACCGTCCTGTAGTCCTCCACCAGCATCTCAACGCTGGTCGGGGTCAGCACCACATCATCGTTCGCCACGATGGCAAAATCATTGCCATCGGCAAACACCTCGTCAATCACCTCGTTGTAGTCCTCACCGAAACTGCGAGGAACGCCACGAAGCTGGCGATAAACATCGCGGCGCGGAGCGTCAATCGGCGTCCTCAGATACACCTTGTGCATCCACGCATACTCGCGGCAACTCGCCAGCATCACCGGCAAGCACCGCCCCTTAACGCTCGCAACCGCGATGCCAGTCCTCATTTCTTCTTGGCGCTCTTGGCCGCTAGTCGGAACGATTTGGCAGTAGGCGCGCCGGGTGAACCCGGCTTTCTCATCTTCTCGCCGCTGCCGGCCTTGATGCGCTCACGCTTGGCCGCGATGTTGGCGTACAAACCCGCTGGTTTAGCTTTCATAGTCTTCACCCTCCATCTGAGCGTTGACCTGACCCTTGTACTCTTCTTCCTCTTCGCCTTCCTCGTACTCTTCGCCCTCTTCGTCCTCGCCTTCCTCCTTAGCAACCCACGCCGAGCAGGTACGCGAGGCGGCGCACTTGAAGTCAAAGATCTCGCAGTAACCCAGATCGCCAGCCTCAATGGTCGCCCAAGGATCACCCTCCGGGCCTAAACCCTTGGCGATGCACTGGATCATCTGCGGCTGCTGATTAAACGCGGCGCAGTTACCGCAACGCGACATCTTCGCCTCTTTCGGCGTCACATCCCACTGGCTCGCCATCTCCCGCCAGTAACCCGTGTTCGGGAGCGCTGGGTTCTCTGGGCCATAGTTCGCAGAGTCAATCGCCTTGCCGCGATTCTTCAGGTTCAGCGTTATGTCCTGAGTCGCCATCGGGCAGGACATCTCCTCGCCTTCCTTTTCCATCATCTCAGCCATCATTTGCCTCGCTTCATCGGTTTGCTCTTGCCGGCCTCGGACAAAGCAATGGCGATCGCCTGCTTGGGATTCTTCACAACCGGCCCCTTCTTAGACCCGCTGTGCAGCTTACCGGACTTGTACTCGCTGTATACCTTACCAATCTTCTTCTCAGCTTTGGTCATCTTCATAGGGTTACTCCTTAATTTGCGTCATGCTACACGCGGAATATTCCTGCGTAAAGGTTGACTCCACTTGCTGCTCGCGCTCGACCCATACGCCCCAATCACCGCATCTCCAGCAAACGTCAAGCAAAACGCATCAGCCCTATCAGGAGACGCCAGGCCGCGCTTCCTGATCTCGTCCTTACCCTCAATCTGAATCTTCCCGCTGCTGGTGAAGCTGTACCTCACCGTCGCCAACTCGGCCACCAATAGCTCATCCTTGGGCATCCAGCAGTCCCGCGCCTCAAGCCACGCCTTGGCCTTGTGCCATAACTCAGCCTTCAGATTCCTATACGTCGTACCCATTGCAGGTGACTCCGACACATTGATCCCGCGAGCAGGCAGATTAAGCTCCCTCAACCGATCTACCACGCCAGCACCCAACCCAATGCTGTCCACCAAGATCTCTCTTGGGCGCTGGCTCGGCATTAGAACCTCGTACTCAGCCACCACTGCACCCGTCAACTGCATCAGATCCAAGTTCTTCCAAGTCTTAATCGGCTCCAGGATCGCGTTACCCTGGCGCTTGCACAGCGCGCTGCGATCACTCCCAAAACGCGCCACATCCAAACCCCACACAATGGGCGCGTGCGCGCTGGGGGACACATCGCGCGCCATCGCCATCTCAAGCAACTCCATCGGGATCACCGTGTCGTCGTCGCTGCGCGGAAACTCGCCAAGGACGCGAATCCGGTACGCATTGCTCTCCTCGCCGTAACGGCTCTTCATCTCATCAATGTAGGCCGCGCTCACGCGCGGCGAGTCCTCGCAGCTTACCTTCATCGTCACCCAGTCTTGTGAGAGACGGTTGTGCGTGTCAAAAAAGAAACCGCTACTCCTCACAGGGTTTCCCAGCAGCAGCGTCACCGCGCTGTGACCCGACATGGAACCCGCCGCAGCCTCGAACACCTGCTCCGGTATACCACTAGCCTCATCAGCCACCAGCATCACGTTGTCGCTGTGTACACCCTGCAACGCCTCGGGCTGCTCTGCGCGGCTCGTCCTTGCCGATATAAAACCCTCATTATTCGCATCCTTGAGTTCAATCCTGTCCTGCTTGACCTCAAGCTGATCCTGCAACGTCTGCGGCAACACCTTCACCCAACGCTTCACTTCCGCGAAGAGCGCGTCATACAACTGGCTGCTGGTCGGTGCCGTGACGACAATCTTCACCGGGAATCGCAGGAACAAATACCAGATCATGGCCCACGCGGCCGCTGTTGATTTACCAACCCCGTGGCCGCTACGGACGCTGATCCTCCTATTGTTCGCCGCGATGTGATTGAGAAACTCTATCTGCCACGGATCAGGCGTCGTGTTGAGCACCTCTCGCACAAACAAAACCGGATTCTTGCGATACCTGTTGACGAACTCGACAAACGGGTTTTGATGAATCGGGATTTCTAAATTTTTTTTGGCTGACACGGTTTACCGCGATGGGGGATGGGGTGGGGTGGTGCGATTATGGGGCATCCGGAGGTTTATCCGGAAGTCGTCCGGAGGTCATCCGGAAGTCATCCGGAGGTCGGGGATCGTGGATCTGTGGGATCGGTAGGCGCGGGGCGCCGCCGCAGCCTCGCCCCCGCCGCGCGCTGACCGGGGGGGGTCGCCGCGCCGGCCGCTGGCCGAGGCCGCAGCCCCAGCGCGGCCAGGCGCTCGAGGGTGTGGATAACTTTCCGCATCTGCGCGTCCTGTGGATTGCGCCTAAGTCGTTGATTTCATTCATTACTTACGCGAGACTTACAGAAAACACTTCGCACGATATCCATTATGTTAAGTCGTAACAGGCGCCAGACCCCTGTTTTGCTGCATTCTTGAGCAACGCGATGCGCGAAACGTCAATTTGTGGATAACTTAGGCGTCACATCTGTGGATAAGTCCTCGACCACCTCGGCGTGCCGCAGCGCGTTCAGGCGCAGGTCTTGGATGTTCAGCGTGATCGACGGGCCGCTTTGGGTGCCATAAGCCTTGCGGTTCCAGCGTTCCGCGACCCACTGGCGAGCCTGGATGCGAACCCGCGTGTGCGCGGAGTGCTCGGGATCGCTGCGATCCGCGATGCCCAGAGTCTCTGTGACAAGTTCGTCAGCCGCTCGTGCGCGTGCACGCGCGATTCTATCTCCATCAGGATCTGTCTCGTCAATCCAGCGTTCGAGCGCCTTGCGGCTAATTCCCATCTCCAAGCAGATCTCGGTGTATGTTTTCCCGGCCTCGATCATTGACCAGATCATGTCTTCGGGGATCTTTGAGAGCATCTTCATGTCGGAGTGAAACTTAGGCGTTCCAGCCATTAACCGCCCCTCCCAGACCTTTTCAGCGCCCCAAGCACCCTACCCTTCAGGTCGCTGCAAAATCGCCTCAAACGCTCAATAAAGCCCTTCATGGTCACTTCTCCTTTGCCGACTTCGGCAGTTTGAACATTTTAGGGAACTTAACTGGCTCATCAAGGTCTATGTCATTTTCCAGATCCTCAAACCCTGACGCCCCCACGCGGCCCACTGCTTCGCCAGCGGCCTTCTTGCCATCGCCTGCGCTGTTGCAGAACCCTTCTGCCGAATCTGCCGAACGCGCTGCCGAATCCTGCTGCACCGCAACAACGGTACCGCGAACTGGCAGTTGCTCCTTCATCTCCCAGATCGCCTGTCCGATCCCTGCCTTGACCAGCTCAACGATCTCGGCAACCATCCAGACCTGACGCACATCCTGGCGCAGTGCTTGGTACTGAACCGCATCAGCCTCATCCTTGACTATGACCATGATACCGAGATGGGTATCCGCTTCAATTGCATGGACCTTCGTGATGGGCTCGATGCCTTCGGCGCTTGCCCAATCGCTCATCGCCTTGTAGGCCCGGACCATGCCATCGCACGCCGCGATGAACTTGCTCTCATCCCTTGCTTCTTGCGCCGCCCAGATCCTCTCCGACTGCGCGTAGAACTTCACCCGAAACTCACTAGGAACTAAAGTAATCACCCTCCCGATGCCCCATTTTTCCTCATGCTGAACCTGCGCCAGATCGACCTCCACGATCTTCGCCCTCTGCAATCTGGAGAACTCACTCTCAGGATACTGAACCGCCAGAGCACCCGGAATCTGCCCTGACCGTTTACCTGCTCCCCTCATCTTCACAGACATATTTTAATCCTCTACGTTAGTATCTACTGACTTATCTGGACAGATCGGTTTGGGACAGGACAAATCGGCACAGGTATACCCTTGTGCCGATTTGTCCCCTCTTTTTCCGTGGGACAAATCGCGCCCATTTGTCCCCCATTTGTCCCGATTTGTCCCCAACTAGAAATTCTCACTTCTATCACGGCTTTGATCCTCAACCCAGACATTTTCACCCTCTATGCAGACCCATGACGGCAGCTTCTCGGCGTCCCTGACCCTGCCCCAAGCCTTCTTAAAGGACGACTCTCCCACGTCATCAGTGCCTAATTTTTGAGCAAAAGCGGCCCTCCAATCCTCCAACCTGACCACCTTCCTGACCCCCACAGACACCTTCCAATGCAATCCTTTAGCATTAACTGCCTCCTTCAAGGCGTCAATCGCCAGCCGCTGGTTATGCCCCTTCCCAGACCTATTCAGGTTAGATTTCCTTGCCTCATCTGCCTTATTTTTCAGCACCTCATCGCTTGGACTGACGGCCAGCGACTTGCGCGGTTCATCAAGACTAAGGCTTCCCTCGCGGCCCTGATCTATTTCGACCTCGACCATCTCAAAGCCAAACCGCAGCCCATCCTCGCCGTCCTTTTGCTTGCTAACGGTCAAAACGCCTTTCGGTTGATCGTCAAAGCGCAGCAGTTCAAGCTCCGTATCGACGGCGCCGAGCAGCGAAGAGTGACCCCGCAGACCCTTCGCGGCGTCCTTGCCGCTGTGGTGGATGACCATCAGAGCCGACCTAAACTCATCTTGGAGGTGCCCGCAGGCCGTGATGAATGCTCCCATGTCCTCCGAACTATTCTCATTGCCACCGCCAAAAGCACGCGCCAGCGTATCGATAACGATCAAGTCCACCTTGACGCCTAATGCAAGAACCAACTCCCTGATGGCATACACCAGACTCGAGAAGTCCTCCTCGCTGGACCTGAGATTGATCTGGTGGCGCAGGAAGTAGATCGGCGTCCCCGCCTCGATCTGGTGGTGGATGCGGCAGGCTTTGATCCTGGCCCCTATGCCGCCGTGGCCTTCGCCGGCGATGTAGATGACTGCTCCGTTGTCTGTTGGCGTTGCCTCGTGGCCGAACCACTGGGCAGAGCGGGCGATCGCCGCCGCGAGATCCAAGGCGATGAAGCTCTTGAATGACCCTGGTGGCCCGTACAGAGCCACGAAACCCTTTTTCGGGATGACACGATCAATGAGCCACTCGACTGGCTCGTCGGTGATGTCATCGAATGCCTCGAGCTTGAGCGTTCGTCTTAACGGCGAACCAGAAGTTTCGGCATCTGGTTCGCCATTGGCGGCCTGAGTTTTGCCTTGCAGGATAACATCTGTAACTTCGCTAACCTTTATATAAGGCTCGCCTATCGCAGCCGCAGCCGCTGGCGCCTCTGCCTGCGGCTTATCGCGCAGGCGCTCTGGCATCTGGACCTCTGCCTCGCTGGTCAGAGGCGCCTGGCGCTTGACCATATCGGCCAGGTCTTGCCGCGTCTTGCCTTGGCTGTAGATCCACTCGTAGGCATCGTCGCCCAGGTCATCGCCGCCGAGGTCTATGACCCTGACTGACTTCGCCAGCGGCAGGATCTTGGCTGCCGCCCTCTTTGCGTACTTCCAGCCCGGCGCATCGTTATCCGGCAGGATGACTACGTTTGCGCCGGCAAAGTATTGCGTGATCGTCTCGGGCCAGTGCCCAGATCCGGCGTGCGATGTGGTTGCCACGCTGCCCAGGCTGATGATCGCGTCTGCCGCCTTCTCGCCTTCCGTGAGGTAGACAAACCTTCCCTTGCCAACAGCGTCGAGCATCTCAGGAAGGCGATACGGCACGATCCGGGCGTCTCCCATCGTCGCGTGCCTTCTGCCTGCATCGTCGACCTTGATGAGCTTATAGTCCTTGCCCTTAGCGTCGGTGGTGCGATAGCGTTGCTTGATGAACAGTACGACGCCCTCCTCATCGGTGTAGGACCACTCCTGCTCAAGCTGCCTATTGACTGCTGGCGGCTGGATGCGCGAGAGAGGCTCGGGGCGTTGCTCGAGTTCCGGCAGCAGACCGCGATCCCTCATCGTGGAGAAGACGGTGTGCTGATCGCAGCCGCCGTGGCAGTGGAACAAGGGTTTACCGTCCTCTCCGTCGCTGATGGACAGTGACGGGTTCTTATCGCCGTTGCCCCTGCCGTGGCCGGCAACTGGGCATGAGGCGAGCCACTGACCATTGACCTTCTTTGCGTTGCCCAGAGTTTTTGCGATTTCTTCAGCTTGCATTTGCAGCTTTCATTTTTAGAGTCAAAAAAACCGGGACACGCGGCCCCGGTTCCTTTTATCGCATCGAGTCAAAACATCTCGTCGTCATCCACCGCCGCCTGCGCTGGCGTCTTCGCCGCAGGCGCACGGGCAGGTGCAGGTGCAGGTGCTGGTGCAGGTGCCGCTGCAACATACTCCTCCTCCATGCCACCACCACCAGACTCATCCATCCCTGCTGGCCTGGCGATCCAATCGGTGACGTCAAATTGCGGGATGCGGGTTGTGCCCTTGCCGATCTTCTCCATCTTCGATCCCTTGTACTCAATGACGGGAAGCAGTGACTGATTTAGCGGCAATGCTTTACGCTCCTCCATGCACTTCAGATACAACGCCTCGAGGCCCATGTTGGGGCCGACACCGTTGCTGCTCCACTCGCAGGTGCCGAGTTGCTTGTTATAGAACTTCACGGAGAACCCGCGCTTATGGTCTGGTGACGGCTGTGCGCCTTTCTTGCCTACGGCCGCATCGGGTTGCCACTCGCGCACACCGACTCCGAGAAGGAGCCACCCTGTTTGCACGTTGTCGATGTCAAAGACAACTTTTTTGATCTGGATCTCCTCGCCGCTCGAGTTTGTCCATGCATTCGCCGCGGGGCTGAATCGGATGAAGTTTCCGCTGCCGCCGCCAGATGAGAGATTAAGCATTTGAAGTTTCGCTTTCTGTAGTTGAGGGTTGTGCCCGGGATGGGCATTATTGACGCAGGCTTGCGTCGCGTGCAATGGTGGTCCCCGAGCTTTCCTTCTTGGTCAGCCCTTCAAGGATCTCCCTTTGCTCTTTGTCCAGCAGCTTCTCTGCATCTGCTGGCGAAATGAAATCAGTTGTGTACAGCTTATCAACAGGCACCCCAGCCTCAGTGAGTGCTTGCTTTGCTGACTCCTCGCTGACCCACTTGCGCGTAGCGCGCTTGGGTGCGAGTTGCCATCCCGGCAGCACGCCGCCCTGCTCCATGCGCTCCTTCGCGTGCTTGCGCAGCGCATCCACGAATGCCTCGACGATTGGCGCGCGGTCGAGGAGATCGCTGACCTGCTGATCTGTAAGGCGCACCATGACCTGCTTGATCTCGTCCTTGCTCATCGTGGTGATGGCCGGCTCCTGCTGCGCCACAAGCTCAAAAGCAGCGGCCTGCGCTGGGCATGTCAGCTTTGCTGGACAGTACTGGCACGCCTTCTCAGATGGCGTTGGCTGCGTTGCTGGATCTGTCGCCGCGATGATGGCCGGGATGAGTGTGGACTGCTCCCACTGCCTGAGTTCGTGAATCGTCATCGAGTAGATGCGAAGTCCTCCAGTGCGCGGTTGATTGATCTGTAGCTCGACCTCGCTGACGTCGAGGTTGAATTTTTTTATTGCACCTAGCGCGTAGATCTTTAGCTGATCCGAGTCCTCATCGACGTACTGCGCGCCTGTCTTGAGGTCGAGTACGACGATGGTGCTGCGCGCCTTAGCCAGCGCAATGCAGTCTGCGGTGCCTCTGAGCCTGACGGCCTCGCTCTCGCAGTAGCTTACCTTCTCCTCGACCTTGACGTCTCCTCGGCCAGCAAACTTCTCGAGATCCTTAATCGCCTCGACATGGCTCGCGGCCATCTCGCAGTGCCACTTAGCGAACTTAACGCCTTCCATCGACTCGCCTTCGTAGTCTGACGGGTCTTCGTCGAACTGGTAGCAATGCTCCGCAAGCGCATGAATGGCTGTGCCAGCTTGCGCTGCATCTCCTGATGGCGTTGGAGGGATGTCCTTAGATAGTAGGGCGCTCGCTGGGCACGCGATCCAGCGCGAGGCTGCTGATGGTCGCAGTTCAAGCATTGCTGATCTCCCGGCTCCTGAAGGCGTCATCAATGAGTAGCCGATACGCGATGGAGCGCACCTCATCGCTTACGGCCCACCCCAGGTCTTCTCTGTCCTGAAGGCGCTTTAGCAATTCTGCTTTCTGCTGGTTGCTTTTTCGCTCTGCCTCGAGTTGTGTGCCGAGGAAGATGATGTGCTGGCGCATGATGCTGCGCTCGCTTTCTGTCAGTGGTGTTTCAGTAGTCATAGTCATTCTTTCTGTGAGGTCTGGGGCAATCTTCTGGTGGTATCACCACGGCCCACACCGCCCGGTGCCAGCGAGCGCCTGTGATGCTGACCCAGCGGTCAATGTATGAGTCTGGCATTGCTCGCAATATGCGCGAGAGATGCGTCTCATCGACTCGCGGCAAGAGAGCCATGATCTCCTGAACAGTCAGCCCATCAGGCGCTGCGCGAAGGAGTATTCGCACATCCTTGATGCGGTTTGCATTCACTTTGCCCTTAGCTGCCGGCATCGCTGCCTCTCCTTCGTGGTGATGTCTGGGCTGATCTCAGCGATCTGGCACAGGTGATCTCTCGGTGCTCGCGGCATCTTTGCCGATAGCCACATCGCGCCGATCATGACTGAAGCGCTGATGATGACCATCGCAGCCAGGCCGGCGTAGTCTATGAGCTTCACGGCTTGCCCATCTCGCGGATTGCGTGTGCATTTGCTTGCAGCAGGCTGCGGTAAATCGGGTTCTCGCAAGCCATCGCATTTTCTTCAAGCAATGCAGCACACGCCTCCCTCTCTGCCTTAACTGCCGCTTCAAGAACTCTGAGAATTTTTGATGGCATCGATTCTTCAAGTTCTTTTATGTAAGCGTTGCAGCGTTCTATCTCCGGCGCATTTGCCGCAATGATGCGCTCGCGCTCGGCAGCAACGACAAGGGCGGCAAATTCACGCAGGCATTTGTTTTCGCCATCAAATCCAACAAAACCAGCCTCCCGCGCCATGCGGGTGATGTCTTCTTTGGTCATGTGTTCTTCTCCTTTAACTTGGCTTCAATGGCTCGGGCGACTTCTGTAAAAGACAGCATTGCCGCGCCAAGCGGCACACAAGCCCTTTCAATCTCCTCATCCGTCAGCGGCTTGCGCTGTGGGCAGCAATGACCGCACCTCGGGCAGTCGATGACAAGCTCCTGCTTTGGCCGTGGTGGGGTTAAGTAAGCGTTTGAGTCTTCGAGGTCGCCACTGCCTACCCATGTGCGCTGTGGTGGGGTGGAGAAATGTTCTCGCAACCACAATTTAATGCGTTCAATAGTGTCCGAAAAGCCGTCATCTGCTGGTGATGTTTGGGCAATCACAAAAAGCTCAGTAGCCAAGTTTTCGTACACCACAGGCTCCTGCTCTGGCTGCGCCAGCCTCCTTTGCAGCAGATCAGACACGATCCAAGCACGCTGAATCTCGTCTGCGCTTGCTGGTGTATCTCTTACTGCTTGTAAAGCCTCCAGCGCCTGCTGCATGATCTCGCGGTCAGTCACGGCTTGCCCCTCAAGTCATAGAGTGGCACAGGGTTGTAAACGTCATCAGGCCGGCGCGAGCGGAAGAACTTCAGACCCAGCGCATTCGTGGCGATGTACGCGACAGGCTCGCGCTGCGGCTCCTGCTTCATCTTCTCCATCAGCGCGTGCGCGAAACCCAGCACCTCGTAGTGCTGGCGCCAGAGCTTCATGATCTCGTCGTCAGTCATGGCTCAATGCCTCCTTCTGCTGCTTAACGATGTTGCTCGCGGTGCGCATACCGCACAGCCAGCCGGCAATGGCCCCCTGCTCTGCCGCGCGCTCAATGATCTGGCGCAAGTCAGCAGAGGTCAGGACTCCGAGCGCGCTTGAGCGCGGGGCCATCTCAGTGGCAATCTGCTCGACGATCTCTTGGAGTTGCTGACCCTTCATCAGATCACCCCAAACAGCATACAGGTCAGCAGACCCACGGCGATGCTGCCGCTGATTGCGAGGATCACCTTGTCGCACAGCGGCAGAGGTTCGATTTCCTCATAGATGTGGCCTCGCTCGTATGGTCCGAAAGCCTGTTCCAGTGTGCGCGGGTGGCGGCGGGTGGTGTTCATTGTGGGTCTCCTTGGTGGTGAAGCCCGGCTTGCGCCGGGCGGGGTGATTAAGCTGTTTCGAGGTTGACGATCTCTTTTGCTTTTTTGATTGCACGTTCAATGTCCGGATAAATAGCTGCAATGCCAACAAATAGCTGCGCGTCATCATCAAACAGTGTCACGCTGAAACCTTTTGAGATCAGCGTGATGTGGCTAGTGATGCCGTACTCTTTATTGCTGAAAGACATCAGGCGCATCGTCGTAACTTCTTTGGTCATTTCGTTTCTTCCGGTTGGTTGCTGATGACTGAATCATATAGCATTTGCAGATCTTGTCAACTCCCCTACACTCTACTCAACTATTCCGGGCAGGATAATCAACCGTGAGGCGCGGGTTTTTGAGTTTCTCACGCCTCTAGCTGCGGTGTCTCCCCGCAGTTGCCATGCTTCGGGGCGGGGTTGTACCTCGCCCCCTTTTTGCCTACCCATTTGACTGATAAGTCATGCTGGGCTTACAATTCTAGGCATGAACACCCTCGCCCAGCAAGCACTTTCTGACATCAAGGCCAGAGCCGAGGCTGCCGGCTTCAGGATCAGCGACGTCTGCCGAGTCGCGGAGGTCGATCAGTCGCAGGTAAGCCGCTGGTCTAACGGCGTCACGGAGCCGCTTTACAGCGCCGTCAGGCGTCTGGAGCAGGCAGTCGATGCCCTGGTGGCTGCACGCCTTCAAAAGCTCTCAGAGTCCCAGGAAAAGGCCGAGCAGGCGTGAGAACCCTGGGCATCGACATCGGCCTCAATGGCGCTCTGGCGGTGGTCGATGGAGATCGACTGATCGAAGTCCACGATATGCCGACCTTCAGCATGGAGCGTAACGGTAAGAACAAGCGCATGGTCAACGCCGCAGAACTCGCACGCCTTATCAAACAAGCAGCACCCGCCAGCGCGTACCTCGAGCGCCTCAACGCGATGCCAGGCCAAGGCGTCACCTCGATGTTCTCTATGGGCCAGAGCCTGGGCGTTGTCCTCGGCATCCTCGCGGCTCTGGACATCCCCACCACCACGATCCCACCGCGAACCTGGCAGAAGGCGCTCGATGTGCCGCAGGGCAAGGACGGCTCGCGCTACCGCGCCGCCCAGCTTTTCCCCACGCACGCTGCCCAGTTCGCTCGGGTTAAGGACGATGGCCGCAGCGATGCTGTGCTGATCGCGGCTTACGGTGCCAGCAGATGATCCAAGACTGGGACAGCCTAGATCCGTTTCCTCACCTAGTCATTGACGGATTCTTCGAGGACTCTCTGGCGCGTCAGCTTGCCGATGAGTTCCCGCCATTCGGCTGCGACCTGTGGCATACATACGACAACGCCGTCGAGGTCAAGAAGACGCTGAACAACTACCACGCCTTCACGCCGGCCTTGTACAAGTTCTTCACTGACATCAACTCGTTTGAGTGCATAAGCCTCTTTGAGCGGCTGACGCGGTGCAATCTCTACCCGGACCACGGCCTTCACGGCGGCGGTCTGCACATTCACGGATCAGGCGGCAAGCTCAACACGCACCTCGACTACAGCATCCATCCCAAGCTCGGCCTCGAGCGCCGCCTCAACCTGATCGTGTATCTGACCCCTGACTGGGATGAGTCGTGGGGCGGCGCGCTCGGCCTGTGGCGCGATGACAATGGCAAGCCCGGTGAACTTGTGAAGTCCATCGCACCGCTGTTCAATCGCGCTGTGATCTTCGACACGACAAACGCTTGGCATGGCCTGCCTGAGCCTGTAGCGTGTCCTGTAGGACAGCACCGCAAGTCCTTGGCGGTGTATTACCTCTGCGATCCACGCGAAGGCGCTGCCTCGCGTAACCGCGCTCTGTTTGCGCCGACTGCGGAGCAGGCCGAGGACCGCGAGGTGCTGGAGCTGATTGAGAGGCGGGCGCGTTAAGGGGCGAGAAGGCCGCCTTCGACGCTAAGGATTCGCAGCAGATCTTCCTCGCCCGGGAAAACGACGAAGTTGCTGGTTCCTTGGCCTGCGCCGCGAGAGCCTTGGTCTAGGTAGCGAATGCCTGGGATGCCTGCTTGACGCAGCATTTCCTCTGTTTGCCCACCTTTCCCAAAAACGTCAAGCAACGTCTTCCCAGGCATATCCATAATCGTCCTGTAAGCGTCTCTTGTTGTTTGGTTTTTCTTTAGCTGCTGGAAAGTTTCTAAAACTGGACGACCTTGGTTTATTAAAAAATCTTTGACAACTTGAGGCTGCTGGCTAAATGGCCTGTCATAGTCCAGCATCCGAGCAATCGCGGGATCTGGGAGGTCGATGGTGTAGAGGGCGCCCCCACCCTGCTCTTTGTATGCTTTGAAAAGATCAGCCAATTTTTCTTGTGGCAACTCTCTTGCCGAAATATTAGCGTTCTGCAATCTTTTTGCTAAAACTTCAGGAGGCGCTTCAGTTCTGGCTTGCCTCATAAACTCACCACGCGCACCAGCAGAAAGATTTAGTCCTCTTTTTTCAGCCTCTGGTGATAGGTCAAATGCTTTATATGAAAGAGTTTCCTGATAACCCTTCGCAACCCCCGGAGACTCAGCCACATAGTGCCCATACCCGTAAGCCTGCGCCCCCTCACCTGATCCTATCTTCGTGGGGTCGAAACGCTGGAAGCGATACGGCGATCCGTGATACACAGTCGCGGCCCCCACCGGCAACCCCTTCGTGGCCCTCACACCCGCCATAGCCCCCCGGCCAATCGGCACAGTTTCCGGTCCCAAGGTCATCAGCGCCGCCTCGGCCTCTGGGCGCAGGCGGGTCGTCATGCCTTTGCCCTTGGTCAGAGGCTCGCCGTAGGACAGACGCTCCATCGTTGCGGGGATGCCGGTTTCAGCGAGCAGGCCACCGAGTCCCTGCATCTGCTGCGCTCGGCGCGGGTCGCGCATATATTGAACGCCACCCGTTAAGGCGTCAGCAAGCAGACCAAGGATCGGGTTGCGGGGTGTTGGGCGAATGTAGTCGGCCATTTATTTACCCTGAGACTGAAACCTCGGCATTGTTGCGCCAAGATAGCCAGCGCCATATGGCACTGTCTTGCCTAGCGTTCTCATTGCCATGTTGATGGATTGCTGCAAGCGCGCCATCCCGCTTTCGTCAACCAGCGCATTGCGCACGATGTTCGGGTCTTCGTTGACAAGTATTTGTGCGATCCTGTTGCGGTCACGCTCAGACAAGCCTTTGCTAGATTCGCCAGCGACTTTGCCAATGACCCTTATGGCCGCTAATGGGCTTCCTTGCACAACGCCAGCAAGATCATCTGCCGTAACGCTTTCTCCAAAGCGCTTTGCTTGCATAGCGGTTGGTGTAGTCAGCGAGCCGCCAAGAACAACATTCTTGGCGGTCTGCGACTGCGATGCGACAGAGATGCGATTGAGGATGCCATCAAGCTCATCGCCAGGATAGATTGTCCGCAGGATTGCGCCTTGCTTGCTCTCGGGATTATTAAATAAGCCCATCATAGACTTGGCGCGTCCAGACCCCATTTGGTTACGAACTGCATCCATCACGCCAGCCCTGAAAGCGTTGACAGATGCAGGGTCGTTCATGATGGTCTGCATATAAATGTCAACTTCGTCGGCACTCTTGCCGAACACTGTTCTACCCTCTTTGAAGGCGTCTCGCGCAGTGCGACGCTGCGCCGCCTGTTGTCTCGCAGCAGATACGGCTTGAGATGACTCGTCTATCGCGGTGCGCAGAGAAGTTTCAACAGGTTTTAGAGCTTCTCCAACACCGCCACGGCCTGATGTATAGGCCGAATTGATGGTTGCTTGAAGGCCGCGACGAATGATCTCAGCGTCCTCTAGCGTCGGCGCTCTTGCAAATGTGACTTCGCCTTTTTTGTCAAAAGAAAAGAAAGGCTTTTTACCTGTCTGCGCGACATAAATATCGTTGATGTCCTTCACGGCAGAAGGAGATCGTTTTAGTGCATCCGTCAGACTAGCAAGAAGTCCTTCATCAATAACGCCGCCCGTTTTAAATGCTTGTGTGTAAAGTCTGTTTTCAAGTTGGCGCGCCTCATCATCTGTGGCCTTGAAATAGCGAAGAACATTAGGAGGCGCACCAGGGCCAACTAATCTTTGTTGCATCTCTGATAGCACATCGTTGCGCAGTTGATCCGGCCTGCGAGTCAAAGCGCTTTGAATCGTCGTCGCTGCTTGACCTCCCATTGCGTACAGACCGCGCACAGCATTAAGCAGAGTCTGGTTCTCTGCCATGATCTCGCCGTTAGCGATGCGTTGTACGATTTCATCAGTGGTTAAACCACTCTCAGATGCAAGGCGCTGGATCTCGGCCTCTGCTGCTTTGCCTCCACGGCCACCAGCAAAACGGCGAGCATAGTCAACAACTGAATCTGTCAGTTTGCCAAGACCCAAAAACGCAGCCTGCACGCCAGGAGCGACAGTAGCCCCGATTACTGTTGATTGCGGGATCCTTGCAAGGCGCTCATAAATGTCGCCTTCACCTGTCAGGAAACCTGTCACGCCACCCTGAGCGCCACCAATGGCAGATGTTCCTGCTAATCCTTTAATAAGAGGAAGCACCCGAGGCCCGGTCATCGCAGCCGCAGCAGGCGCTCCAGCGCCACCAGTTGCCAGAGTAACGCCAGCAGCCGGCAGCATCCCGCCAAACGCTTCATATCCAAGCGACTCTAGCGGTGCTTGTTGCTGATACGCTCGCATCTGGCCGCGAATTTCTGCAAGCACTTCCTCATAAGGACGCCCAGTAACGGCTGACCTAAGACGCGCTTCTATTTCATCTGCACCGCCAAGAGTAACGCCTTGAGCCATCGAGCGCAGCCGCTGAGTCGGCTCAGGCTCAATGGGAGCCTGTGCCGCAGGTGCAACAGGCGCCGCTTGCACTGGCTGCTGCATTCCAGCAACCTCACTTCTAAGCAATTGGAGCTTTTCTAAAGACAGACCAGACAGGTCACCGCCCCTAATCTTCTGCAATTCCTCAGTAGTAAATTGCTCGAAAGCCATCATCTGCCCCCTTGAAATTGCTGCCGGCGCTGAATTTCAGCATCTAATGAGTTGAGTAGACTTGGCGCAGATCCACTAGATGGTGTTGTGATCTCATATAAAGGCGCAAACTGTTGGAAATCTTTAATTTTTCTGGCGCGATTTAGATAATCTTGTTGAGCCTCTATGCGTGCTGTTGCAACTTTTTTGGCCGTAGCCAAAGCCGACCTCAACTCAGGAGCAGAAAGCGTTTGATCTCCAGCCGCAGCGCGACGCAAGATTCCGCGCTCTGTATCAGTCAAAGCACCCTGCCCTCTCATTTGTTGAGCGGCCTCAAGCTCAAGTTGTGCAAGACCCTGAACAACTGTCCTTGTGTTGGCAAGTCTTTCAGATTCATTCTGACCAGCAACTCCAAGCTGTTGTCCAATTCGGAGCATTGTTGTCCTGTAATCAGCGGCAGGACCAATGACAGCAGTGTCAATTGCTGGAGCAATTCTCTCAATGGTCGAAAGAGTGCTAACCGCTGCCCTAGCGTTTTGCGTCATCTCATCAAGAGTCTTGATGGCCTGTGAAGCAGCACCGCTCACAAACTCTTTATTGCCAGGAAGGTTGACAGTCGTGGTTGGCCGGATTTGTTCTCTGTACTGTCCAACAGAAACCATTCCGGGCTGTCCTGTGCCAGCAAGGGTTCGCCCGGAAATGTATTCAGTAGCAACAATGTCAGATGGCTTTGGTTGATATGGGGCTGCTCCACTAACAACCCTTTCTTCGCCAAAAGCATTGGTCTGAATCATGACATCTTTGCCATTCCTTACGCCAGGCTCTGCCTTGCCAAACTGCAAAGACTCTATTGGCGCATCACCTTCAACGATCTGCTCTTGTCCCAATTTATTTGTCCTGATGACCACAGGTTTACCACCGCGAACTACAGTCTGTCTTGGGCCAAACTCAGCAGCAAGCGAGGAAATTTTCATCAGTTCCTGCATCCCTTGAGTGGGCTTCATCCGAGAAATAATTGCTCGCTGCTCTGGAGTGAGCATATTCATCAAGTTCGATGCACTGGCAGTAGCGGCTCCTTCAGGAACTGCTTGACCGATAAGAGATGCACGCTGAACCGTTGGGCCAGCAGGCATCCCAGATACCAAAAGCGCTTGCGCTGGCGTTATAGTTTGAGGCCCACCAGCACCACCAGTGCCACCAGCGGCGCCCATTACACCAAACATCGCCCTAAAGTCTCTGGCAGACTCAACCTCCTGCCTCGCCTCCTCGAGCTTCTGCCGCGTCAGCATCTGCGTAAGGGCAGACTGCTGCGCCCTCTCTGCGCCCGTTTGCCCTGCCTCGAGGGCAGATCCAAGCGCCTGGCCTAAGCTGACTCTGCGTGTCGATGGACCGCCCGCTTGCAGCAGTGCCGCTGCGGCGGCGAGCAACCCGCGCTGGTTAATCGCAGCACGTTGCTGCGGTGTCATCAGGTCTTCAAGCTCATTGCCGCCGAAAAGCGATCCGAGCAATCCTTCAACAGATTGACTTCTCTTGGCGGCAGGTGCAGCAGATGCAACAGGTGAAACAGGTGCAGCAGATGCATCAGCGAGCAGACCTTCAATGGATGGTCGCGTAGACATTGGCGCTGGTGCAGGCGCTGGAGCAACCACCGCAACAGGCGCGGCAACAGGCGCATCAACAACACGCTCGGCAACAGTTGGCCTCGCAGCGGCAGGAGCAGGAGCAGCAGCAGGAGCAGCAGCAGTGCGCGCGGTAAGATCGCTGATCCTGTCTAAAAGAAATTTTCGCGTTATAGGTTGAGGCCCATCAAGCTGATCTAGTTGTTCTCGAAACTTAGCAATGTCAGCCAAGTCACGTTCTCTCTGTCTGCCAGCATAGTATTGCTGTCTGCTATTGAAATATGCGTCCATCTGCTCAGGACTCATATCCATCAAGCTCATCTCAGTAGCCATATCTAACTCCTTAGCCCAGCAGGCCCAGCAATGCGCCGAATCCAGCGCCGTAGCCGGCACCCAGACCCTCAATGCCTTTACCGATCGTCGATCCAGCCAATGCACCGCCAAGGATGCTAGAGCCAGTGTTTCGGTACAAAGGCGATGTCTGCGTCATGCCCAGATTAGGTAGCTGACCGCTCAATGCACCCTGCGAGATGCCAAGGCGCTCAAGGCCAATGTTGCGCAGAGCATCCATCTGCTGCTGCTGCAACTGCTGACGCGCACCACCCAGCCCGATCACATCCATCGCACCCTGACGGCCAATCTGCCGAGCCTGCTGCGCCAGTTGCGCCGCCTGCCCAAAGCCTTGCTGACGCAGCAGTGCGCTAGTGCGAGCGGCTTGCTGCAACGCGGCCTCATTGGTCAGCGACTGCGCAACGCCCTGCCGACTCCCGCCAAAGGCCCGTGCCGCCGTGGCGCGTTGCGCCTCTTGCGCTTGGGCCATCTGGCGCTGCTGCTCAATGTCTTGCAGGCTTTGCTGCACCACCTGCTGCTCGTAGGGATTCTGGAAGGCGGCGATCTCCTCGGGCATGAACGGAGTCAACCCGAGGTTTGTAAGCTGCCTCTCGCCGGCCTCGTACAGTGGAGTAAACCCAGCAAACTGGCGAGTCGGCAGCGCAGCCGCAACGCCTCGAGCCTGCTCCAGATTTGCTAGATAGGCTTCTCGGATCGCAGGGTCAATTTCCTGTCGAACTGTTTGCGTGTCATTGCCGCCACCAAACAAAAAATCTAATAGTGCCATTTTCCTACTCCTTATTTCCTACGCATTTTGATACTGGCTCGGCCTTCGTTCAAGGCTTTCAGCTTCTTGTCGCCCAGCTTCTTCGTGGTTGATTTCTTGATGACATACTCGCCGGCTTGAAGCGCAGCGTATCCATCATCTGGTCCGGGTATCGTCTCATCGACAAGCAGGCCGCTCATCGTGACTTTGCCGCCTTTGGCGTAAAAGCCACCAGAACCATCACCGAAACCGCCATAGCCGCCATCACCATAACCTAATCCTGATCCTGCCTCTGCACCAGCAGCAGCGCCAGCAGCGCCGGCTGCTGCATCAGCAGCGGCAGCGCCGGCAGCAGCGTCAGCAGCGGCGGCGTCAGCAGCAGCTTGAGCATCAGCCGCTACAGCCAGGCCAGATTCATTTGCTATTGCATCAGCAATGGCCTGCGCTTCTGCTTCTCCAACAGCAGCATTTGACAGTCCTGCCAGAGCATCCATCGCGGCCTGATCGTTTGCCATCTCTGCTGCTTTAGCCTCCAACTCGCCCAACGCAGTAATGCCAGACGATGTAAGACCTTTGCCCAGCAAGCCCGCCAAAAAGCCGCCAGGAGCAAACCCACCAAGCAACCCTCCATAAGCTGACAACGCATTACCTAATGCAATGGCATCAGCGGGATTGCCAGATAGACCACCAGAGGAGTCAACATCACCAGCACCACCGCCGCCAGTGTCAAGGAGACCTGGTCCTGCTCCATCCGATGTACCTGTAGTAGCAGCTTTGCGGCGCAGATACAGATTTGGGTCATAGCCACCAGTGAAACCCTCGTAGTAATTCCCCATCGTGGATGGCGCGGCCTGCTGGCCCATGATCCGGCTGTAGATGTCGCCTTCGCTAACGTAGTAGGGTAGTCGTGTTGCCATCTTTCAGCCTTTTTCAGTATCAGCAATTTTACGCGCCATCACCGCTTCCCTGCCGCCACCGCTTCCATTCGCGGCACACCTACACGCCAATCATCGAGAGCGACACCCGTATATCTGACCTTGACCTGGCGTCCAGAAAAACGCACATCTGTCGGCTGGCTCGCGGTATACGGACCGAATGTCGTCTCAGTCGATGTCGGGTAGCTCCTGACCTTAAAGGACACCTGAACCTCGCCCAGTGTCTGCTCGTCAGGCACCAATTGCAAGACCGACATCGTTTGATCGCCATTACCCAACTCAATCGGGCCAGACTCTGCAAAAGGCGTCGCAGAGTCGTAGGCGTAGCCAACCTCATGCTCGTAGATATACCCGTCGCTTGATACCATTAGCGGGTTGGCAAAGACTCCTCGATCCGTCCCCGCCGTGCGAGCCAGATCGCCAATTGCCCAGTGGCCTTCGCGGTAGTTGTACACGACATAAGAGTCGTTTTCGGTGGCTTGCGATGACGGGTAGAACCACCAGATCTCGCCATATTTGGAGTTGTTGACCGCGTAGATCTTGCTCGCCTGCGAGAAATTGAGATCCTGGAACACAAAGTCAGAGACATCGCAAGGCAAAGGCTTGACATATCCGTCATATATCCAAAAACCGGATGTAGACATCCAGATCGCGGCAGTCTCAATCGCCGCCACGGACTGCGAGGAAATCACGCCGCAGGCAGAGCCAACCTTCTCAAAGCTGTACACATAGGGCAGGCCGATGTAGGTCGCCGTATGGACATCAACATCAGTAAAGAGGATGCTGATGCCTCTGACGCGCTTGCCGCACCTGAGATTGCCAACTGTCGCCAACTCAAAGTCACCGGCCTGATTCGTCGCGGTAGGCGTCCAGACAGTATTGTTCTCCTGATCGCACCATTGCACCTTGCGAGGATTGCCACCAGCGCCCAGCGCGAACAGGAACCGCTCCGAGGTTACAAGTAAAGCCTCGTTGTTTGTAGGTGCGTTGGCGATGACTGCGGCCAGCGTTGGCGTCGTAAAGCCTAGCTGCCACTCGTAGAGCTTGCGGTCATAGTTGGAGCAACCCACAAGATACTCGCCCCAGGTATCCAGACTCCAAGTCGTAGCCGGTGTAATGTTGGTCAGATCGGGCCGCGCAACTCCGTAGGAGTAGGAGCCATAGGTGCTGTATCCGTAACCGATCTTGACGATGGCATCGGCATTGCCAGCCGTAAAGCCTGACGGAGTAATGTCCTTGAGAGTCCCGCCCTCGTTCATCGCGTACAGCTTGGAATGCGTGCCGGCACCGATCCAGCGATTGCCACTGTTGTCCCGCCAATTGATGAAACCTCGGCACGATCCCGTCATCTGCGCGGTGCTGCGCTTGCGCCACCCGCCGACAGGGCGCATCGTTCCTTCGTACCAGCGCACCAGGGAGGCGTCATAGTACCTGCCAGCAGACTGATACTCAGTCCCGTTACGGTAAACGCCTGGCGGGATCTTCAGAGGAATATAGGCCATGATTTCACGCCGATCTGTTAGAGACAAAAGTCACAGTCAGAATTATGGATGGAGTCGCAGGGATGTCGGGTGTCGATCCACTCGCCGTCACTGCTGGGAATTGCTCCATCGACACACCAGAATCCGACACCCTCCACATCATCTCAAAATAATCGTTTTCAGCAAGCTCAATGTAGAAGTTCATCGCCGCGATCAGCCGGCTAGCTGATCCAGTTGACTTGCGTGCCTTGATGCCGAATTGACTATTTGATCCAGCGATGTCAGTCCCATTCTTGCGGAACCAGATGTTTATGTCCTGAACATCGTTCGTCGTGTTGATGAACTGCGCACTAAATTGAGCGTTGTACAAGCCATCTTGAGACACGACAATTTTTGATGGCAGATCGCCCGTCATTGCGGTTGATGTAACTGTCTGAGAGGCAGATACGGTGTATGTCCCAGTGCCGCCAGCAGTACCCGTTAGCTGCGCGACGATCCTGGTGCCAGCCGTAACGCCGGTTCCGCTGATCTGCATTGACGGGAAGATCGCGCCGGCAGAGATAGCCGAAACAGTCAGTGTCGTGGTGGCGATTGATGCAGTGAAGGATGCGGTGCGCGAGACTACGCTGATGCCGTTCGAGTAGTCTGTCGTGTTGTATCTGAAGTAGTACGCGACTGCGGTTGATCCGTCAGCTTGGTCTGTGTCGTCTTGGAAGGCTCCGTAAGGAGTGTTTAGGTACTTGCCACCTCGCGGCCCCGCAATCGTTGCCAGCGCGTTAATCAGCTTGATGAAGAATGTTCTCATCGCGCTGTTGCTCTGGTCGTGATAGGCGCGGTCATACAGAGTCGGCGCCGATCCGATACTCGGAGGCGCTGGCGTCTGTATCTGCTGATTGAGGTTTGTCGCCATGCCTATGCCAGATGTTTGCTCTCAGCCTCAATGCCGTCCAGACGCCTCATCCAGCCTTTGCCAAACGTGGCGAAGGTTGAGAGACTCTTGTAGTGGGCCTCGCGCAGATGACAGAAATCCGCAATGATTGCAACGGGTTCCTTGCTCGCAACCGCAGCCATCGTCGCTGGACCAATCTGACCGTCTGCCGTCACTCCAACAGCTTGCTGAAGAAATTTACTAGCCCGACCAACACCAGCATTGACGGCACAATCAAACACGCACAGATCAACACCACTAGGAAGGTCATCCCCGCGCACAGCGTCCCAATACCGTTTCTTGTACAGCGGAGAAACCATCTCCACGGTAAGCGCTCGCATGTCGGCTTCGGTAGCAGGTTTTCCACTCCAATCCTCCCAGACTCGTTTTGTCACCCCTAGATTGGTCATACCGCCAGGATCAGCAGGATGATTGACGTAGCCGCCTTCCCACTTGAGGATGTGCTTGATCGCTTCTTCCCAGTTGTCTTTCATGTTATTTCCCCGCTGATTTAGAAAGCAGATCCGTCTTAGCCTGCGAACCGGCAGACGATCCAAAATAGTAGGCGATGATGCCTGTCCATGCGGTGCCCAGAGAACCGAGCATCATCAGGATCGCAGGGTTGTTGCTGTCGATCTGGTTAAAGAACATCATCACCATGATGCCGAAAAACCCCAATGTGACCGCGCCAGCCAGGATCGGCGGCATCATCGAGCGGGTTGTCGCTTGCATCTCCCTGGCACTCTTGCGATCCTCAACAGAGAGCTTTTCAAAGTTCAGACCCAGTTCCTGCGCCTGCTTCGCCAACTCAATCTCTGCGAGCTTGACCTGCGCGATCTGGTCAGCCGTGAGCTTGTTATTTGCGATCAGGTCGCCGACCTTTCCCTCATCGACTCCAATGGCCTTGGAGATCGCAGAGACGGCCATGCCAGCCAGTGGGCCTCCCATCGCGGTAGCAATCGTCGGTGCAATTTGTTTAAGCCACTCCATATCTCAGCCTCCTCTTTTTGTCAGCATTGCGCTGGCGATCTCCAGCATGAACTTGGTCTGCTCGAGGTTCTTTGGTGGCTCCGTCCAGCCCACAGTAACCTGCCCCACAAAACGATATGAGTCTGGCGGCACGCTGACGCGGCAGGTAAACGCGACACCCTTCTCCAAATACCAAAGACCAATCTCTGACTGAGCGTAACGGTACTCCCCACAGGGGATCTCGTTGGTCATCAGCTTGACCACATCGGCGTTGTTCGCAGCGTTGTGGGTAAACAGACCAACATCAATGTCCTCAATGCTTTTGTCTCTGCCTTCTTTTGTGAAAGCGCGATACAAGGTGCGAGAGTTAAAGAGCGGGTTGACCTTGAAGATCGCCACAACCGTAGCGCCTGTCTGCTTAAAAAGCATCGTCGCAGCGTCTTCTGCCCGCTCTGTCCGTATTTCAGGCAGCTTCTTGGACTCCCTGTAGGCGTCACGAATGAACTCTTGACTCTCGTAAAGCGCATAACCCGCGAAGGCGATGACCGCCATCAGGATCACAGCAAACAGCTTGAACGGCGAGTCCACATAACCCAGAATCTTGTCTAAGGCTGTGTTCGCGTTCAGCTTGTCTGTCATGTCGCCTTCACCACTGCCCAGATCGTCACTGCAATTGCAAAACCACCAACGGCCAACCCGATCAGGATGGCGATAACCTCTTCAATCTCAGATTGCCGCCTCTGGGCAGCTTCCTTCTTGCGCCTTGCGTCATGCGCTGCATCAATGTCCATTTGCTTTGCACGAGCAGTGATTCGGGCCCACACGTCCATCTTGTTACTCTGGAAGAAGAGCATCTTGACGGATTCTTCAAACTCCCTTGCCTGTTCCAGCGCCATCTCTAGTTCAAGCGCTTTGCCTAAAGATGACCCCTTGAAGCCGCCAGCCTTGGCTTGCTTCACAACCTCGATGGCCTGCTCCTTGGCATCGAAGTACTTGCCCAGCACCGGCCCGAGCGAGGCCACATCGTCAACAGTCTTTGAGACTTTCTTGACAAGCTGAACTGCCGACGATATGGCGGCTAGTGCTGTGACGGGATCTATCATTTCTTTTCACGCCATTCAAGACAAAACACTTTTCTGTCGTAAACGTCACCTGTCCAGGCCCACCTCACACACTCGTACTTCTTCTCTGCCTGCTGCTGCTGTTGCGTCTGCTGCAAAACTTGTTTCGTTTCTACAGGCTCGGCAACAGCTTGCTCGATCACTTTGCGATCCAGATCGCAGCGAAGATCGTCCCGGTCATGCTCACCAGCATGACGCCTGCGGTCTTCATGAGGATGCCCTCAATGCGCTTGAGCCTGGCCTTGATCTGCTCATAGCGCTCCGCGCAAACTGCTTCATGCGTTGATAGACGCGCATCAGTAGCGTCAATGTTCGCCATCACCACGGCACCCCTGCTGCGCTGACCGGGTTCTTCTGAGCGGCGATCTGCGCGGCCAGGGCGGCCTCGGTGGCTGCTTTGTCAACGCCAGATGTCCAGCACCAGCCAAGCACCTCTTGCTGCGTGACTTGATCGTATGGGATGGTGGGCGTGCCCGGTGCCCAAGAACAAGTGCTGTAAATGCTTGCGCTGTAGTCGCCATCGACTGCGGTGGCAGTCCAATGGGCAGTGGTCACGAAGCCGTCAGATGTGCGGCGGTCTAGCTGGGATATTGTCCAAGTAATGGTGGTCATGGTTGGGTTCCTTTCAAACTTTGGCGTAAACGCCGTGGTACTTTGCTCTTGCTTCAATTGCAACTAGACCAGCAAGCTCCAAGTCTTTGAAGTATTGCTGCACTACAGTTTTACCGTTCTTCATTACACGGACGCACCATGCTTTGCTTTTCTTGTGCCATGACACACCGGGATAGCCGCTTGTGTTGCTGGCAAGTGCAGGCCGATTGCATTGGTTCTCGCTGCGGGTTGCTGGGCGCAAATTCTCAATGCGGTTGTCTTGCCTGTCACCGTTGATGTGATCGACTTCAGGCGGCAGATAGCCGTACTCCAACAGAAAGATGAGGCGATGCACCTTATGGACCTTGCCAAGCCATGTGACATGACGGTAACCTGTTTGGTGGATTGAGCCAGCCTCTTGCCCAACAAGGTATTGCTTGTTTGGGTGTGCGACCTTTTTCCAGTACAGTTTGCCGTCACGATGCTCAAAACAATCTGTTACTTGCGCTTGTGTAATCATGATTCGTACACCAGTTTTTCGCCAGTCAGTTTCTCAACCATGCGGGCAAGTTTAAGCATGTCCACATTAATGCGCTTGCCGCCCTTCTCAGAGTAGTAGGCCCATGCCATGTCCTCAGACGGGCCATCAGGAATTAGCGAGAAGTTGTGCGGAGACAGCGTGGTAACGTTACCAGCTTCGTCTCTGACTTTGAGTTCGCTACTGGATGAAACATCTTCAGCATATAGGATGATGCCATTGGTAATCGATCCTGTGGGTGCTGTGCCATTAAAGATTGCAAGCGTACCAACAGCCGATGCGCCTGCACTTGTGCCGTTCAGCAATAGATTGCGATTAGCGTCTAACGTGAGAGCTTGGGTGAAGCTGATGGCGTTGCCTGCTGTGCCGGAGGGGGCGGTGAACCAATAACTTGCGCCACCTTGCTGTTGAAACATGGATGCTGGCGCAGTTGCTCCGTACACCCAACCAACACCTGCTTTCTCCCATGAGTTTGCTGTCAATGTAACTACACGACTTGTATTAGCATTCAGGCCGCAACCTGCCGCACCCAATTCAAACACTTTGTCAGCCGCGACTTGACCAACACTAGGAGTAACCCCCAAGCCGAGGTTGCCGGAGGAGTCGAGGGTGGCTCTTACTGCGCCGTTTACTGAAAATGCCAGCGGGTAGGTGCTGCTTGATTCAAGAAGAATCTTGCTGCCATCGTTATAAAAGAAGCCACGGTTTGCTCCACTGCCTGTGGCAATAACACCATTTACATCCAGCTTGTAAGCAGGCGAACTCGTCCCAATACCCAGACCTGTGGAGGTCAGGCGCATTTGTTCGGAGCCGTCAACAGACCACACACTGACTCCAGTTCCGGTGATGCTGTATCTCTCTGCTGGCGTCCCGTTACCTGTGTAAAACTTAATCAGATTTGCTGCGCTAGTGCGCGGCATAAGAATCAAATCGCCGTTGTTTGAACCGGGGAACGTGGAGGTAGAAACCGCAATGTACGCAGCGGTTTGGCTTGTCGGAACTGCCGTTAGTTCTTGAACTCGAATTGGGATGCCATTTGCGCCAGTTTGTGCAAACGTAGTCCCATCAAACGTCAGCGCACTCCCCGTGGTCAGCACCTTGCTGCCGTTGAGGTAGGCCACGCCGTTGGCTGTGCCAGGCGTAATTGTTGGGCTGACATTGGCGAATGTGGTTGCACCGTTGATCGTCACAGCATCGCCTGATGCATCGCCCAGTGTCGTGTTGCCAGTAGATGAGAGAGTCGTAAACGCACCGCTATCAGGCGTCGTTGCGCCAATCGCAGTCGCATCGATTGTGCTGGCAGAGCCAGTCACCACCAAGGTGCCGGCCACGTTCAAAGTCTTGCCAGCACCGACATTCAGGCCGACGCTGGTGCCTGTTCCGTTGGCCGTGAACAGGGCATCAATCGTGTCCAGGTCGGTGTTGAGTTTCGTGCCCCAGGTGTCCGTTGAGGCACCGACCTCGGGTTTGGTCAGGAGCAGGTTGGAAGTCGTGGAATCGGCCATGTTTCACCTCATGCGGCAATTTGCCAGGTTTCGGAGTTTTCAGAAATCGGAGTCCAAGTCTCGGGAGTGTCGCTCTGCGCGGCCCAGCTTGTCGATGCATCAGAAACCGCAGTCCAGACCTCTGATGTGTCTGGGATGCTTGTCCATGTTTCCGGCGTGTCGGATTCTGGTGTCCATTTTAGGGTAGCAGAGACACTCATGCCAGAGGTACATTCAATCGCAATCAGACCACGCTGCACACGCACAGCAGATGCCGCCATGCTTGACTCGGCGTTGATCGTTACCGACTGGTTTACCACCACGCTGGTGCTGACCGTCATCTCGGCCCATGCGTCGATGACGATGTTTATCAGCGGCACCCTGACGGCGTTGACCGTCATTAAACTTTCGTCATTGACAGCAAAGCTGGCCGTCAAATAAACAACCGCAGAAACGCTTACGCTTGACTCACTTGATGCAGTAAACGCACCGCTGACATATCGAACAGCATCGACAGAAAAATCTGAGGCGCAAACCACTGACAAGTTTGCTATTGCCAAGCGTTGCGCCGCGAAAGAAACAGCAGACGAACTTGATATTTCTACTGCTGCATTCTTTAATACATTGGCCGCTATAGCTAACGAAGACGTTGAATTGCTGCTAAAAGATGCAATCGCGTAGCGAATTGCCGCCGCGATCATTGAAGAAACGCTGGCAGATGTAAAAGCGCCAATCGCATAGCGCAGCGCGCTTACGCCGACTGATGAACTTGACTCAGAATTAAATGCTGCAACAGCAATACGCTGCGCTGCTACAGATACAGAAGACGCAGCAGATATGGCAATTGAGGTGCTGCTAACAACATTTGCAGCAATTGCAAGCGAAGAACTTGAGGAAGCAGTGAACGCTGCAAAAGCATAGCGTACTGCGCTTACGCTTAGAGTCGATTCAGAAGACGCAGTGAACGCTGCGACTGCGTAGCGCACTGCGCTTACGCTTAAAGTCGATTCAGAAGACGCAGTGAACGCTGCGACTGCATAGCGTACTGCGCTTACGCTTAAAGTCGATTCAGAAGACGCAGTGAACGCTGCGACTGCATAGCGTACTGCGCTTACGCTTAAAGTTGATTCAGAAGACGCAGTGAACGCTGCAACAGCGTAGCGTACTGCGCTTACGCTTAAAGTTGATTCAGAAGACGCAGTGAACGCTGCAACAGCGTAGCGTACTGCGCTAACACTTAAAGTCGATGCAGAAGATGCAGTAAACGATGCAACAGCGTAGCGCACTGCGCTTGCGCTTAGAGCCGACTCTGATGATACCGTGAACGCCGCAAAAGCATAGCGGACTGCGCTAACACTTAAAGTCGATGCAGAAGATGCAGTAAACGATGCAACTGCATAGCGGAGCGCATTAACAGAGACAGACGATTCTGCTGTGACACTCAATGATGCTAAGACTATCCGTCTTGCATCAAAAGAAACTGTTGATGATGCGGAAATGTTTACGGCGGCGAGGGTAATCCCATAAGAGTAATTACCCAGCCCATATGGGCCGCCGCCATAAGCCGCCATGATTAAGTCAAGGTTACATCAAGGTCGCCAGCAGGAATACGCAAGACATCGCCATTGTTGATCGTGCGAGATGTCGTAAGTGGCGCCCACGCCAGCAGATTGCCGGTAGTGAGAGCGTCAAAGATGCCAGCGTGCGTGATCGTGCCCCAGTTCCCTCCAGAAGCAGCAGCAAACTCGATGGCAGCAGAGTTCGTCGCGGTCGTTGGCGATGTGCCAGAGACTGTGATCGTGCCTGTTGCGGCGCGCGCATAACCATTGCCGCTGACCTCGGTGCCGCCACCCGTATCGCTCGGTGCGGCAGTGAAAAGACCAACATACCAAGCTGTTGGCCGGGTTGCCGTGTTTGTGGTCAAGAGAAAATTAAGAACCAGATTCTCTGTGTAGTCGGTAAACGATGACATTGAAAAGACTCCTTTTATCCAAAAGTTTTAGATCGCATCATGATAACCCCTCCAGATGTCGCACCGCGATCATCAGCGATCTGAAGATCATCAAGTCCGCGCTGATACAGCGAAGACCATACAGTGATTCTGGCATCATCCTTCAAATAAGGCGAGGCTTGTAACAGAGCGCCGTAAAGGTAAACGTCAGGCGCTTGAGTCAAAAGCCAGTTTGTCGCAGTGCCACTTGATAGCTTGCTCAATTTGGCGTAATAGATCAATTCTGCGGTGTAGGTCGAGTCCGGCACAGGCAGCACGCGGATCTGACCACCAACAATGCTGAAATTCTTAGGCTTGCCTGGCGAGATGTACATCGTCGCCTTCATCTGATCCAAGGCGTCAATAGACTCAAAGGCCAGAGCAGTCACCGGCGAGGTGTTGAGTTTGATCGACTTTGTTTCTAGGAAGTCAGCAGGCACCGCGCTGTACTCTGTATCGATTGATGCAGTGGCTCGCACAATCATCTGCCGCGTGCGCAGCGTCCTCTCAATCTGCGCCTCTGCCAGAGAGATGAAATCAGGCACCACAGCCGTCAAGTCGGTGCGGTTTAGCCAATCAGCAACCGAGGTCTTCAACTCGTTGTAGGTGGTCAGCGCCATCAGGTCACCTTCTCTTTCTCTAGGTCTTTAATAGCCCAGGTGTGGTCATGCCTAAACTCGAACATCCCAATGTGACCAATCTCTTTAGACACATCGTGGTCAATCCAGATTTTAAGTCCAGCATCCCGCGCTTTCCTACAGAAGTAAACGTCTTCACCGATGTAGCCGCGCTTATCGTGCCGCCAAGGCGTCTCGTACCACGGCTCGGCCAATGCCTTAAAGACGCTTGACTTAATCATCATCACGCCCATGCCGACAGAATGCACCTCCTGCAAGCCTTTGCTCTCTGGCATAGACCACACCAACTCGCGCTCTCCGTCAGGCTTGTAGACCTGAGCCGTCGGCCCGGTTGGCATACGCCTGCGAGCGCAGTTGGTCGCCACGATGTCCAGATCATGCGCCAATAGCCGCGAGATCAAGTCCTGCGGGAATCGCATATCGGAGTCAATAAAAAGGATGTGCGAGCATCCCTCGCGCATAGCGTCCAGCGTCAACTCGGCTCGCTGGTTGGCGATCAGTGTGCCCTCGCTAATCTTGAGCGATACAGCGTCGTTTGTGTTGAGGGTGTGATAACACACCATGTTGACCAGATCGTAGGTGAACATGGTATGAACCATGTCACGCGCTGGCGTGCAAACCGCAATGTAGTTGGGCGTCATACTTTCCCCGGCCTCGTGCGAAAGTGAACATTGGCGCTGTCGTTGAGCCAGCGTTTCATGTACGCTTCATCGTCGAGCTTGCCCTCGGCCTTCATCTGGTAATACACGCTTAGAGGAATGGATGCGACACGCGACCACTCGCCCCATCGTGCGCGCTCATCAACCTGATTGAATTCGTCCTTGTTCTCCTCGATGATGGCCGTCACATCCTGCTGTGTCTGGATGGTCGCCTCATCTTTTTCTGCGTCGTAGTGCCATGTGCGAGTGATCCCGAGTTCCGGGTTCACATCAAATAGTTTTTTGTCTGTCATCTTAAAAGGAGCCGGATTTCTCCGGCCCCTCCCCTTCAATTACGAAGTCACAAGGTCTGCTGCCAGACCATGCGCGTTCTCTGCTGTCACCTTCAGACCCCACTCGACGATCATTTATGTTGAACAAGGCTCGTTATTTCCTTGTTTCCCTTTCGGGACTGTATATTTCTATACAGATCAGACTATCTCATCACCCTCATTTGAGGGGCTAGGCACTTCGGATCACTTGATCCTATGGGATTGCTCCCTAGTCGTTGAACCTTCACCTTTTCGGGTGCTTGGCTGCTGATTGCCCAATCCTCTGTCTTTTCAAACCTTCGCGCTTATCGTTTCCAATTACGCTGTGGTGTCAGAGGCTCTAAGGGGTTCCCAGCAATTCACCTAGTTTTCAGTGCAAATTACTTTGCAATGGCTCTTATCAAGTTAAAGCATACGCTTCTCAGCGTCACCTGTCTTAGCGAGTTCGACCTGCTGGTACGGACGCAGCACAACCATCTTCGCGTAATCGGGGTCCAAGACCCATGCATCACGCTCGCGCTGGAAGCGATTGGGGACCACTTGCACGTTGCCGAAGTCAGACACATAGATATCAGCCGCACCGATGATGGTGGCAGGACGCGCACCGCCGTCGATGTTGAACCGCGAAGAAGCGATGCCAGCAAAGCCGGACACGCGCTGCTTGTTGATCGGGCCAGTCATCAGGATCTTCGGATTGCCACCCTGAGTCCACACCTTCTGGATCACATTCTTGAGAATGGTTTCAGTGAAGGTGCGCACGGTCCCGTCAGTACGGCCCAGCGTAGGCAGGGTCGTATAGGACGGGTTGCCGCCGTTGGTGGTGTCATAGTCCACGTTGGTCTTGACGAAGGCGCCCAGAGAAGCAGTCGTGCGAGCAGCGGTGGTGCTGCCGCTGGTGGTGCCAGCGTTGTTGAGCATCGCAAACTCTTGGTCACGCTTCAACTCGGCACTGCGCTTGGCGATCTGATACGCCACCTCAGAGCGACGGCCAGCCTTGTTCACAACCTCTTCGGTCTGAGACAAGATGATCGTCTTGCGTGAGATTTGCGCATAGTTCTGCACTCGCACAGTAGCAGTCACCGCGTCAAACGAAGTGACGTCATCGCCCTCAAGCTGGGCATTAGCAGCAGCAGCGGCTAGAGTATCTGTTTGAAATTCAAACAAAGTGTTGGACACATTCTCTTTGCCGATGTTGCTCATGAACGGAGTTTCCTCCGGCGCAATGTTCGTAATGACATTGCTCAGATCTTCACGAATACCCTTTGCAGAGTAAGTCGTGAACGTATTGGTCACGATAGCCATTTTTTCACCTCAATAGAAGTTCAATTGCGGAAGCCGCGTCGTCGACGCGACCAGTTTTTGCAAGACGCTGTTTTGCGCGAACCGCATCGCTCATCTGTGAAACCCTCCCCGCTGCACCAGGCTTGGCAGGTTTGGGTCCGTTGTTGGTCACCGGCTTGATGCCTTGGCGCTTGGCCTGCATCTGGTCATACAGCGCCGCCTTGCGCAGCGCCAAAACCACACGGTGGTCGTAAATGTTGCCAAGCTCTTGCGGTGTAAATCCCATTTTTTGACCAAACTCGATCAACATGGCTTTCTCTGCCTTGGCCTTGGCAGGATCTTTCCATGTCGGGATTGCCTCGAGCAGCGCCTGCGACTCCTTGACCTTGTGGGTCTGGAGCTTTTGCATCTGCTCTTGCTGCGAGATCTCGGCCAGCCGCTGCTGTTCGGCCTGAATAGCCGCAGCCTTTTCCCGGTTCTCTCGCATCACCTCACGCTGCCGCACATACTCAATGGGATCTTCTTGATAGAGTCGATCCCAATCAATCTGTGGTTCAGCAGCCGCCTTCACTTGCTCACTTAACGCGCCCAACAATTGAGCATATTGCTCGCGCTCGGCCCGAATTGCAGTCAACTGGGCCTCGGTCTGCTTGCGCATCTCCGCGACCTGCTGCGTCTTTCGGGTGTAGTCTTGAGTCCTTGAATAGCCCTTCTGGAGTTCGTCCAAAGTAACCTCAACATCCTTGCCATCAACCTTGATGGTGAACGTCGAGGGCTTCTCTTCCTCCTGGGTGTCTTCTTCAGACTCCGACTGTTCATCTGTCAATTCATCAGAAAGCTCGTCTGCACCGCTTTCAGATTCATCGTCAGATGCCGCAACAACCTCCTCCTCGGATGGTTGTTCTTGCGTCTCGCCGCCGTCCTGTTGTCCTTCTTCAGGCAGTATTGCTGCGAGTGCTTGGACCGCTTGATCCATATTTAGGGGGCCAGATGGCGCACTTGCCTGTGGCGTAGGTGCATTCATTGGTCAAATTCCTTCACTGTTTTTGTACACGCTCAATGGCGCGCTGCGCCACCTTGCCGTTATCGATCACCTTTGTAAGCTCAGTCTTCAAATTCTCAATCGCCCTGAGCATCGCCCAGCATTGCTCGCGCTTTGCCGTCTCATCTGCTCGCGTTGACTTGAACACCCAAAGCTGATCGTTCTCCAACTTCGTCAATGCAGCAACCAAAGTCTCGTCCTCCAGTACCTGCTGCGCCTTCCTTCCTTTCCTTACCGCTTCTTCATCACTCATTGAGCCATTCCATTAAGGTTGATGGGTACAGGTACAGCCTGCGGCTGCGCCTGCGCTGCCTGCACCGCAGACTGCACCATCGCAGTCTGCTGACGCATTGCCTCACGGTCCAGATTCTGCATCGCCATCAATTCGGCGTTGCTGATCTGGGCGCCATACTTCAATTCCAACTCGTATTTTTTCAAGAGGAAATCCTGCGACATCTGATCGCGCCTGAAATCGTCATCGCGCATCATCTTCTGGCGCTGTAGCTCCAACTCTGCCGCCTTCTTCTGAATATCAGCCTGAATCGACTCGGCCTGCACCTGAGCCAGCACCTCCTCTGGTGTCGGCTTGGGCGGCGCCTGCGGCACCTGAAATTCAGGCGGCAGCATCTGGAAATACTGCGACGCATCCTTCATCCCAGACAACTCGACCACCCTTTGCAGCGTGCGCGTATACATCGCAGGCGTCACAACCTGATTGCTAAAACCAAACTGAGCAATCATCTGCTCCTGCTTTTGCAAAATCATCATCAGAGCCTGCAACCGCTCATTGGTGTCGCCATTGCCCAGGCCAATGTTGACCGCGACATCCATCGAGGCATCCCATGCCCGAGGATCAATCGCCACCCACTGATTGCGCAGCCGCACCATGCGAGGCTTATCCTGATGCGTGGTCAGCAGGAACAAGATGCCCTTAAAGAGCTTCTTCATGCCCTCGGCCATGATCCGCGCAGTCAACTCCAGCCGCGACTGCGAGGCGCTGATCGTCGCCGCCACCGCAGCCTTCGTGCTTGACTGCAAGGCATCAGCATTCAGACCCATCGCGGCCTTGCTCATGCCGGTGCGGTCCTCCTTGACCTGATCCATGTACTCAAGCATCGAGTACCCAGCCTGGCCCACGAATGGCTGCGCCAAAGGCTGGACCATACCGGGCGCGCGCATACGGATCACAGCACCCGTCTCATTGTTCAGCACATCGTCAATGTTGACCTGGCCCTCGACCACCGCAGTGCGCGGGTGGATCGACTGCGCCAGAGAGTCCAGCGTGTTGCGCAGCACCTGCGACTTGATCTCCTGAATGTCGTGCGTGATATCAAACACGCTCATCGCCTCAATTGGCGAAGTGTGCGGCTCAGGGTCAAACGGGAAATCGACGAACGGAATATATGACGCCGGCAGGTTGCGCATCATCTTGTAGCCAGATCCCATGCAGCAGATCTTTCGCAACTCAGGCAAGCCGTCACCGTCATAGTCCACCCGCAGATACGCCTCGACGTAGAGCAGACTCCTTTGCATTGGATTCATCGAGTCATTGGCGCCAAGGCCCGTGGATAAGGGCTGGCGCGCCAGGTACTCGTCATTCGTCTCCAGATCAGTCGAGGACAGGTTCGGCTCGATCTCCTCCATGTCGTAGCCCATCTCAATCAACTTGCCCACCGTAAGCATCTGGCGGTGAGCAATGATCCCGGCATCCTCAAATGAGCGAGCGCGGCGATCAATAATCAACTCCTCGGGCGGCACCGCCATGATCCGAATGCGGCCATCCTTCTTGATGCGCTTGATCTGCACATCGTGCAGCATCGGAGGCGGCGGCGCCTCAACGCCAACCATCGCAGCTTGCTGCTGCAACATCGCCACTTGCTCCTGCGAGATCGCGGGGTCAGGGTAGGACATCACAATCGTGACCTGGGCATCCTCCTGCATCAAGACCTGCACCGTCTGGTCATCCAGACCAGAATACTCCTCAATCCTGACGTCCTCAGTCTCTTCCCACCAGTACTTAGCAATCCCGCACTTCCTGACCAGCGCATCCTTGAAGATCGCGTAGGACTGCATAAAGCCATTGTTGTCAGCAGAAAACACGAAGTTCGCGTAGTCCGTCGCCTGCTGGGCATTGGATTCATCCTCCGGCCCGCGAGGGACATACTCGACAACATTCTCACTGGAGAAGAACACCTTCATCAAGCTCGGCATCATGGCCGAAACCGTGTCGCGCACCTCCATCGCTACAACCTGCGAGCGGCCATCCTCCTCATTGCCAAACGGATCGCCGCGGTAATACTCAGTTCCCTTGGCGCGTATAGGAGAAATGTCCGAGTCGATGTAGGACACCGCGTCCTGCAACTCGCCATTGACGATAGCCTCTAGCTCGGCATCGTCCATCGGCTCGGGCGCCGCCATGTCAACATTGAGGGGGAGATCGGTCATGTTCATTTCTTGTTCCTCGCGGAAATTGCTTTGGATTTTGCACGCGCATCTGCCTTCGATGACGCGCCCCAGGCTTTGAGAGACAGCAAAAGGCGCGTAGGCTCGCCATTTTTATACTCAGGCCCAGGCATATTGCCCATTCGAGCCAAAAAAGACGCCCGACGCGGGTTGTCGCCAGACTTAACCGGAGGCTTGATGTTTTGTCCCGCCGCCTTCAAACTGGCACGCCCCGCAGCATTTAAGCCACCCTTCGGGTTCTGCCCCTCTTTACGCTGCCAAGCTGGTGTTTTCATTGCTCCACCCCAAACCATTGATTTGCATACTGCGGTCTATTTTCTCTAATCCAAGGCACAGACGCCAATGTCAATTTTTCACCGTCCATGCCCGTCGTGTCAGACCCGACATGATGAACATAGGACCGCGACAGGAAATGCTTGTACCCCTTGGCGCCCAAGTCCTGGCAGTGAACATCGTCCGAGTACCAGTTCAATGGGGGAAACTTGGCCTGCCTCCATGCATCACGCGAAATAATCCCAAAGATGGGCGAGATCACCTCCATCGGCAAAATGCATGACTCCCACGGGAAACGAAAGTAATTCATCGACTCATCGAACGGATTGCTTCTCACATTCTGCATCGGCCTGGCCGCGTCGCACCTCGAGCAGACCCAGCCAACTCGGTCACCATACTCATCCTCAACCGTCCTGTAGTCCTCCACCAGCATCTCAACGCTGGTCGGGGTCAGCACCACATCATCGTTCGCCACGATGGCAAAATCATTGCCATCGGCAAACACCTCGTCAATCACCTCGTTGTAGTCCTCACCGAAACTGCGAGGAACGCCACGAAGCTGGCGATAAACATCGCGGCGCGGAGCGTCAATCGGCGTCCTCAGATACACCTTGTGCATCCACGCATACTCGCGGCAACTCGCCAGCATCACCGGCAAGCACCGCCCCTTAACGCTCGCAACCGCGATGCCAGTCCTCATTTCTTCTTGGCGCTCTTGGCCGCTAGTCGGAACGATTTGGCAGTAGGCGCGCCGGGTGAACCCGGCTTTCTCATCTTCTCGCCGCTGCCGGCCTTGATGCGCTCACGCTTGGCCGCGATGTTGGCGTACAAACCCGCTGGTTTAGCTTTCATAGTCTTCACCCTCCATCTGAGCGTTGACCTGACCCTTGTACTCTTCTTCCTCTTCGCCTTCCTCGTACTCTTCGCCCTCTTCGTCCTCGCCTTCCTCCTTAGCAACCCACGCCGAGCAGGTACGCGAGGCGGCGCACTTGAAGTCAAAGATCTCGCAGTAACCCAGATCGCCAGCCTCAATGGTCGCCCAAGGATCACCCTCCGGGCCTAAACCCTTGGCGATGCACTGGATCATCTGCGGCTGCTGATTAAACGCGGCGCAGTTACCGCAACGCGACATCTTCGCCTCTTTCGGCGTCACATCCCACTGGCTCGCCATCTCCCGCCAGTAACCCGTGTTCGGGAGCGCTGGGTTCTCTGGGCCATAGTTCGCAGAGTCAATCGCCTTGCCGCGATTCTTCAGGTTCAGCGTTATGTCCTGAGTCGCCATCGGGCAGGACATCTCCTCGCCTTCCTTTTCCATCATCTCAGCCATCATTTGCCTCGCTTCATCGGTTTGCTCTTGCCGGCCTCGGACAAAGCAATGGCGATCGCCTGCTTGGGATTCTTCACAACCGGCCCCTTCTTAGACCCGCTGTGCAGCTTACCGGACTTGTACTCGCTGTATACCTTACCAATCTTCTTCTCAGCTTTGGTCATCTTCATAGGGTTACTCCTTAATTTGCGTCATGCTACACGCGGAATATTCCTGCGTAAAGGTTGACTCCACTTGCTGCTCGCGCTCGACCCATACGCCCCAATCACCGCATCTCCAGCAAACGTCAAGCAAAACGCATCAGCCCTATCAGGAGACGCCAGGCCGCGCTTCCTGATCTCGTCCTTACCCTCAATCTGAATCTTCCCGCTGCTGGTGAAGCTGTACCTCACCGTCGCCAACTCGGCCACCAATAGCTCATCCTTGGGCATCCAGCAGTCCCGCGCCTCAAGCCACGCCTTGGCCTTGTGCCATAACTCAGCCTTCAGATTCCTATACGTCGTACCCATTGCAGGTGACTCCGACACATTGATCCCGCGAGCAGGCAGATTAAGCTCCCTCAACCGATCTACCACGCCAGCACCCAACCCAATGCTGTCCACCAAGATCTCTCTTGGGCGCTGGCTCGGCATTAGAACCTCGTACTCAGCCACCACTGCACCCGTCAACTGCATCAGATCCAAGTTCTTCCAAGTCTTAATCGGCTCCAGGATCGCGTTACCCTGGCGCTTGCACAGCGCGCTGCGATCACTCCCAAAACGCGCCACATCCAAACCCCACACAATGGGCGCGTGCGCGCTGGGGGACACATCGCGCGCCATCGCCATCTCAAGCAACTCCATCGGGATCACCGTGTCGTCGTCGCTGCGCGGAAACTCGCCAAGGACGCGAATCCGGTACGCATTGCTCTCCTCGCCGTAACGGCTCTTCATCTCATCAATGTAGGCCGCGCTCACGCGCGGCGAGTCCTCGCAGCTTACCTTCATCGTCACCCAGTCTTGTGAGAGACGGTTGTGCGTGTCAAAAAAGAAACCGCTACTCCTCACAGGGTTTCCCAGCAGCAGCGTCACCGCGCTGTGACCCGACATGGAACCCGCCGCAGCCTCGAACACCTGCTCCGGTATACCACTAGCCTCATCAGCCACCAGCATCACGTTGTCGCTGTGTACACCCTGCAACGCCTCGGGCTGCTCTGCGCGGCTCGTCCTTGCCGATATAAAACCCTCATTATTCGCATCCTTGAGTTCAATCCTGTCCTGCTTGACCTCAAGCTGATCCTGCAACGTCTGCGGCAACACCTTCACCCAACGCTTCACTTCCGCGAAGAGCGCGTCATACAACTGGCTGCTGGTCGGTGCCGTGACGACAATCTTCACCGGGAATCGCAGGAACAAATACCAGATCATGGCCCACGCGGCCGCTGTTGATTTACCAACCCCGTGGCCGCTACGGACGCTGATCCTCCTATTGTTCGCCGCGATGTGATTGAGAAACTCTATCTGCCACGGATCAGGCGTCGTGTTGAGCACCTCTCGCACAAACAAAACCGGATTCTTGCGATACCTGTTGACGAACTCGACAAACGGGTTTTGATGAATCGGGATTTCTAAATTTTTTTTGGCTGACACGGTTTACCGCGATGGGGGATGGGGTGGGGTGGTGCGATTATGGGGCATCCGGAGGTTTATCCGGAAGTCGTCCGGAGGTCATCCGGAAGTCATCCGGAGGTCGGGGATCGTGGATCTGTGGGATCGGTAGGCGCGGGGCGCCGCCGCAGCCTCGCCCCCGCCGCGCGCTGACCGGGGGGGGTCGCCGCGCCGGCCGCTGGCCGAGGCCGCAGCCCCAGCGCGGCCAGGCGCTCGAGGGTGTGGATAACTTTCCGCATCTGCGCGTCCTGTGGATTGCGCCTAAGTCGTTGATTTCATTCATTACTTACGCGAGACTTACAGAAAACACTTCGCACGATATCCATTATGTTAAGTCGTAACAGGCGCCAGACCCCTGTTTTGCTGCATTCTTGAGCAACGCGATGCGCGAAACGTCAATTTGTGGATAACTTAGGCGTCACATCTGTGGATAAGTCCTCGACCACCTCGGCGTGCCGCAGCGCGTTCAGGCGCAGGTCTTGGATGTTCAGCGTGATCGACGGGCCGCTTTGGGTGCCATAAGCCTTGCGGTTCCAGCGTTCCGCGACCCACTGGCGAGCCTGGATGCGAACCCGCGTGTGCGCGGAGTGCTCGGGATCGCTGCGATCCGCGATGCCCAGAGTCTCTGTGACAAGTTCGTCAGCCGCTCGTGCGCGTGCACGCGCGATTCTATCTCCATCAGGATCTGTCTCGTCAATCCAGCGTTCGAGCGCCTTGCGGCTAATTCCCATCTCCAAGCAGATCTCGGTGTATGTTTTCCCGGCCTCGATCATTGACCAGATCATGTCTTCGGGGATCTTTGAGAGCATCTTCATGTCGGAGTGAAACTTAGGCGTTCCAGCCATTAACCGCCCCTCCCAGACCTTTTCAGCGCCCCAAGCACCCTACCCTTCAGGTCGCTGCAAAATCGCCTCAAACGCTCAATAAAGCCCTTCATGGTCACTTCTCCTTTGCCGACTTCGGCAGTTTGAACATTTTAGGGAACTTAACTGGCTCATCAAGGTCTATGTCATTTTCCAGATCCTCAAACCCTGACGCCCCCACGCGGCCCACTGCTTCGCCAGCGGCCTTCTTGCCATCGCCTGCGCTGTTGCAGAACCCTTCTGCCGAATCTGCCGAACGCGCTGCCGAATCCTGCTGCACCGCAACAACGGTACCGCGAACTGGCAGTTGCTCCTTCATCTCCCAGATCGCCTGTCCGATCCCTGCCTTGACCAGCTCAACGATCTCGGCAACCATCCAGACCTGACGCACATCCTGGCGCAGTGCTTGGTACTGAACCGCATCAGCCTCATCCTTGACTATGACCATGATACCGAGATGGGTATCCGCTTCAATTGCATGGACCTTCGTGATGGGCTCGATGCCTTCGGCGCTTGCCCAATCGCTCATCGCCTTGTAGGCCCGGACCATGCCATCGCACGCCGCGATGAACTTGCTCTCATCCCTTGCTTCTTGCGCCGCCCAGATCCTCTCCGACTGCGCGTAGAACTTCACCCGAAACTCACTAGGAACTAAAGTAATCACCCTCCCGATGCCCCATTTTTCCTCATGCTGAACCTGCGCCAGATCGACCTCCACGATCTTCGCCCTCTGCAATCTGGAGAACTCACTCTCAGGATACTGAACCGCCAGAGCACCCGGAATCTGCCCTGACCGTTTACCTGCTCCCCTCATCTTCACAGACATATTTTAATCCTCTACGTTAGTATCTACTGACTTATCTGGACAGATCGGTTTGGGACAGGACAAATCGGCACAGGTATACCCTTGTGCCGATTTGTCCCCTCTTTTTCCGTGGGACAAATCGCGCCCATTTGTCCCCCATTTGTCCCGATTTGTCCCCAACTAGAAATTCTCACTTCTATCACGGCTTTGATCCTCAACCCAGACATTTTCACCCTCTATGCAGACCCATGACGGCAGCTTCTCGGCGTCCCTGACCCTGCCCCAAGCCTTCTTAAAGGACGACTCTCCCACGTCATCAGTGCCTAATTTTTGAGCAAAAGCGGCCCTCCAATCCTCCAACCTGACCACCTTCCTGACCCCCACAGACACCTTCCAATGCAATCCTTTAGCATTAACTGCCTCCTTCAAGGCGTCAATCGCCAGCCGCTGGTTATGCCCCTTCCCAGACCTATTCAGGTTAGATTTCCTTGCCTCATCTGCCTTATTTTTCAGCACCTCATCGCTTGGACTGACGGCCAGCGACTTGCGCGGTTCATCAAGACTAAGGCTTCCCTCGCGGCCCTGATCTATTTCGACCTCGACCATCTCAAAGCCAAACCGCAGCCCATCCTCGCCGTCCTTTTGCTTGCTAACGGTCAAAACGCCTTTCGGTTGATCGTCAAAGCGCAGCAGTTCAAGCTCCGTATCGACGGCGCCGAGCAGCGAAGAGTGACCCCGCAGACCCTTCGCGGCGTCCTTGCCGCTGTGGTGGATGACCATCAGAGCCGACCTAAACTCATCTTGGAGGTGCCCGCAGGCCGTGATGAATGCTCCCATGTCCTCCGAACTATTCTCATTGCCACCGCCAAAAGCACGCGCCAGCGTATCGATAACGATCAAGTCCACCTTGACGCCTAATGCAAGAACCAACTCCCTGATGGCATACACCAGACTCGAGAAGTCCTCCTCGCTGGACCTGAGATTGATCTGGTGGCGCAGGAAGTAGATCGGCGTCCCCGCCTCGATCTGGTGGTGGATGCGGCAGGCTTTGATCCTGGCCCCTATGCCGCCGTGGCCTTCGCCGGCGATGTAGATGACTGCTCCGTTGTCTGTTGGCGTTGCCTCGTGGCCGAACCACTGGGCAGAGCGGGCGATCGCCGCCGCGAGATCCAAGGCGATGAAGCTCTTGAATGACCCTGGTGGCCCGTACAGAGCCACGAAACCCTTTTTCGGGATGACACGATCAATGAGCCACTCGACTGGCTCGTCGGTGATGTCATCGAATGCCTCGAGCTTGAGCGTTCGTCTTAACGGCGAACCAGAAGTTTCGGCATCTGGTTCGCCATTGGCGGCCTGAGTTTTGCCTTGCAGGATAACATCTGTAACTTCGCTAACCTTTATATAAGGCTCGCCTATCGCAGCCGCAGCCGCTGGCGCCTCTGCCTGCGGCTTATCGCGCAGGCGCTCTGGCATCTGGACCTCTGCCTCGCTGGTCAGAGGCGCCTGGCGCTTGACCATATCGGCCAGGTCTTGCCGCGTCTTGCCTTGGCTGTAGATCCACTCGTAGGCATCGTCGCCCAGGTCATCGCCGCCGAGGTCTATGACCCTGACTGACTTCGCCAGCGGCAGGATCTTGGCTGCCGCCCTCTTTGCGTACTTCCAGCCCGGCGCATCGTTATCCGGCAGGATGACTACGTTTGCGCCGGCAAAGTATTGCGTGATCGTCTCGGGCCAGTGCCCAGATCCGGCGTGCGATGTGGTTGCCACGCTGCCCAGGCTGATGATCGCGTCTGCCGCCTTCTCGCCTTCCGTGAGGTAGACAAACCTTCCCTTGCCAACAGCGTCGAGCATCTCAGGAAGGCGATACGGCACGATCCGGGCGTCTCCCATCGTCGCGTGCCTTCTGCCTGCATCGTCGACCTTGATGAGCTTATAGTCCTTGCCCTTAGCGTCGGTGGTGCGATAGCGTTGCTTGATGAACAGTACGACGCCCTCCTCATCGGTGTAGGACCACTCCTGCTCAAGCTGCCTATTGACTGCTGGCGGCTGGATGCGCGAGAGAGGCTCGGGGCGTTGCTCGAGTTCCGGCAGCAGACCGCGATCCCTCATCGTGGAGAAGACGGTGTGCTGATCGCAGCCGCCGTGGCAGTGGAACAAGGGTTTACCGTCCTCTCCGTCGCTGATGGACAGTGACGGGTTCTTATCGCCGTTGCCCCTGCCGTGGCCGGCAACTGGGCATGAGGCGAGCCACTGACCATTGACCTTCTTTGCGTTGCCCAGAGTTTTTGCGATTTCTTCAGCTTGCATTTGCAGCTTTCATTTTTAGAGTCAAAAAAACCGGGACACGCGGCCCCGGTTCCTTTTATCGCATCGAGTCAAAACATCTCGTCGTCATCCACCGCCGCCTGCGCTGGCGTCTTCGCCGCAGGCGCACGGGCAGGTGCAGGTGCAGGTGCTGGTGCAGGTGCCGCTGCAACATACTCCTCCTCCATGCCACCACCACCAGACTCATCCATCCCTGCTGGCCTGGCGATCCAATCGGTGACGTCAAATTGCGGGATGCGGGTTGTGCCCTTGCCGATCTTCTCCATCTTCGATCCCTTGTACTCAATGACGGGAAGCAGTGACTGATTTAGCGGCAATGCTTTACGCTCCTCCATGCACTTCAGATACAACGCCTCGAGGCCCATGTTGGGGCCGACACCGTTGCTGCTCCACTCGCAGGTGCCGAGTTGCTTGTTATAGAACTTCACGGAGAACCCGCGCTTATGGTCTGGTGACGGCTGTGCGCCTTTCTTGCCTACGGCCGCATCGGGTTGCCACTCGCGCACACCGACTCCGAGAAGGAGCCACCCTGTTTGCACGTTGTCGATGTCAAAGACAACTTTTTTGATCTGGATCTCCTCGCCGCTCGAGTTTGTCCATGCATTCGCCGCGGGGCTGAATCGGATGAAGTTTCCGCTGCCGCCGCCAGATGAGAGATTAAGCATTTGAAGTTTCGCTTTCTGTAGTTGAGGGTTGTGCCCGGGATGGGCATTATTGACGCAGGCTTGCGTCGCGTGCAATGGTGGTCCCCGAGCTTTCCTTCTTGGTCAGCCCTTCAAGGATCTCCCTTTGCTCTTTGTCCAGCAGCTTCTCTGCATCTGCTGGCGAAATGAAATCAGTTGTGTACAGCTTATCAACAGGCACCCCAGCCTCAGTGAGTGCTTGCTTTGCTGACTCCTCGCTGACCCACTTGCGCGTAGCGCGCTTGGGTGCGAGTTGCCATCCCGGCAGCACGCCGCCCTGCTCCATGCGCTCCTTCGCGTGCTTGCGCAGCGAATCGACGAATGCCTCGACGATTGGCGCGCGGTCGAGGAGATCGCTGACC
>Ga0315906_10000431_pt1 | contig 67335 bp, 40 predicted proteins | sample LakEriMetagenome_4_FD_203526 | JGI IMG/M metagenome (GOLD analysis project Ga0315906, IMG submission 203526) | Freshwater fungal communities from buoy surface, Lake Erie, Ohio, United States - Buoy 2 MA122 | ecosystem: Environmental > Aquatic > Freshwater > Lake > Lake biofilm | place: USA... | reverse complement strand
TTGGACTTCGGTGACTTGCTCGTAGACATAGTGGCTCCTTGACATAGTAGGGAGCCTAGCAAAAATTTAATCTACACAAAATTCCTTACACCCTCGTCAGCCAAGTGACATTCCCGGACGGCACATCCCGCTCCTACGTCTACGCTGAAGCCGCCAACATTGCACTCCGGCCAACCGACCCTCTGTTCCCAACGCTGCTCACAGGCGTTGTAAACGAGAATGGGACTCGCCTGTCTACCTTCAAGTACGATGCAAGTGGGCGAGCCTACTCAACCGAATGGGCGGGCGGCGTAAACAAGTACGTCGCCAATTCCACCAGCGAAACTAACCCACTAGGGCGCACCAAGACTTTCAGCCTGACCACCATCAATGGCGTCAAGACGTTCTACGATGTTGTACACCCGAGCGCGACAACGAGCTACACCGGTAGCGTCACGGAGAGTTTTCGACACGATGTGAATGGCAACCTAACGTCATACACCGATTTGCGAGGAATTGTTACAACCCGTGTGTTCGACACCATTCGCAATTTGGAAACCTCACGTACCGAGTCGAGCAATTCTTTGCCACGCACCGTCACCACATCTTGGCACCCCACCCTTAGGCTTCCCGCTTCAATTACTGAGCCAGTACGAATCAATGGTGTCAACGGCACCAAAACCACTAGTTTCAGCTATGACGCAAACGGCAATCTCACCCAACGTGTTGTGACCACCCCATCGGGTACGAGAACGTGGGCATGGACCTACAACGCCAACGGCCAAGTTCTTACGGCTGCCGACCCGATGAATCGGACGACGACAAATACCTATTATCCGAACACAGCTGCGCAGAACACCGCGTTGCCAAATTCGCGTGGCATGCTCGCGACCACGACAAATCCACTTGGGCAAACGACGAGCATCACCAACTACAACTCACATGGTCAGCCGACGCGCATTGTCGACGCGAACGGATTCATCACTGAACTTCTTTATGACCTGCGGAAGCGGTTGGTCTCCAGAACCGTACAGGGCGAAGTGACGCAGTACCAATACGACAACGTCGGGCAACTAACCCGAGTCACGCTTCCCGATGGTAGCTATGTAAGTTACCTATACGATGCGGCACAAAGGCTCTTTCGTATGCAGGACGGGCCGGGCAACTTCATTCAGTACACGCTCGATAACGCGGGCAACCGCATCGGCGAGAGTGTTTACGACAAGACCGGTGCGTTGGCGCGCTCTCGCTCTCGCGTGTTCGACGACTTAAGCCGCATGATTCGTGAGATCGGCGGCGCATCGCCGTCAACACAGATAACGCAATATGCATATGATGCAAATGGCAATAAGTACGCGGAGAGCAATCCGAATGGCGTGGGGGCTTACTACACCTACGATGGCTTGGACCGGCTGACACAGATCACGAACCAAAACTCTCCGTCTGACGTCATAACCAAGTTTGAGTATGACCTGCAGAACAATCTCACGAAAGTCACGGACCCGAAAAATCTAGCGACGTCCTACAGCTACAACGGCTTCAACGAGCTGGTGAGTCAAGTTAGCCCAGATACCGGCTCCACGTCATTTACCTATGACGCTGCGGGGAATATGCTCACCAAGACCGACGCGAGAGGCGTGACTTTTACATACACCTATGATGCGCTCAATCGTGTCACCGCGATCAGCTTTCCGCCGTACCAGACCGATCCGGCTGAGCAGGTTGTCTATACCTATGACACCTGTACCAACGGCAAGGGGCGACTTTGTAGTCTAAGCGACAAGACCGGGACTACCAGCTACAGCTACAACGCAAAAGGACGCGTTGTCGCCAAATCGCAGAATGTCGGCAGCCTGACGCAGACGGTAACTTACGCCTACAACAACGTCGGCCAACTGACCGGTATCGTCTACCCATCTGGCACCTCCGTGTCGTATGGTTATCTCAATAATCGCATCACTAGCTTGACGGTCAACGGCAAGTCGGTCTTGCGCGAGGCGGATTACGAACCGTTTGGCCAAGTTGGAGAGTGGCTATGGGGCAACAGCACGACACTGGCTCCGAATCGCTATACGCGTTACTTTGATCTAGATGGTCGCAACACCAAGATCGAGTACGTCGCCGGCATGCAGCCAACAACAATTCTCTACGACGCTGCGTCACGAATCACTTCGCTACAGACTTTGACCGCTACCGGCGCGGCGGTGGATACGACGAAGAGTTTCTCGTACGGGTACGACAGCCTTGACCGACTTACAAGTATGAGCCCCGGTGTCGGCAATGCTGTCGGCGCGCAAGGTTTCAGCTACGACGCGACGGGCAACCGCCTTTCGCAAACAGTCGGCACCGCTACCACCCAATACCAGTACGGTAGCAGCAGCCATCGGCTCAACAGCCTGACAGGGGCTACCAACAAGACCATTACACATGACAGCGTCGGCAATCGTGTTGGTGATGGCACTGGTACGTGGATCTATGGAGGCAACAACCGACCTATCTCAGTCACGACTGGCGGCGTCACGACCAGTTTCCAGATCAATGCGCTGGGGCAACGCGTGCGCAAAGCCACCAGCGGCACGGGGGTCAGATTTGTCTACGACGAAGATGGGCGTCTCTTGGGCGAGTACACCGATAGCGGTTCACGCATCACAGAAACCATCTGGTTTAACGATATCCCTGTGGCGGTGCAGAAATGAGCACAACAAATTTAGGTCTACACGCCTCTTCAAACCCAGTCGTTAGGGTAGCGGCGAGGTTCGCGGTAAGCATATTTAGCTTTTTGCAGCGGCAACGCATGTCGTTGTTTCCGGCCGCCTCGGTTTTATTGATCACGGTTCTGTGTTCGGCTTGGTCAGATCGTGCGGACGCCCAGACCACGACTGTACCTAGCTTTCGTGCCTCCTCGTCCATCAACGGGTCAGGCACGCTCAACTTTCCTGCCGGCAGCGTCGAGGCAGACTGGCTTGTGATGAGTGCCATTACCACCACTGCGATCAACACTCCGCCTGGATGGAAGTTAGAACGGACGTACCTTTGGGACTTTCACTACTCATACGTCTTCACCCGCCAACGAGGGGTGGATACAAGCGTGGCACTGAGTCTCGTCAACGGTGGCGCGGTGATCGCGGCTTACCAAAACGCGGGCGGCATCGGCACCGTTGGTGACTACGCTCAGTCCACCGTCACCGCCAACACACTCACGCTAACTGGTATCACCCCGCAGAGTGCTAGCAGCATCATTGTTGGGGTCACCAACGACCGTGATACGGTTATCCCCACCCCGCCGGCCGGGCATACCAGCCGCGTAGGCTTCGTGATGACCTACTTCGGCTTCAACATCGCGGACCGCCCTTATGGTTCTACTCAGCCCACCAGTACTGCGACGTGGAGCCAAGCTGCCACCGCGCGCGGTGTTGGCGTCATGCTTGAAGTGCTCCCTGTCACCAGCCAGACTGGCCCAATAGTGCCGCATTACCGCAGCCACGCAACGCTCAATATCAATAGCACGACCAGTATGGCGCTGCCGGCAGGGGACGCAAGTGATTGGCTTCTGATGAGCGTTACGTCAAATACCGCAATTCCCACGCCCGATGGCTGGACACTTCATCGCAACCTGTACTGGGAGGGCTTCTACGCTTGGCAACACACTAGTCTCTTCACCCGCCAGCGCGGTACGGCCACCAGTGTCACGCTTTCCGTTGCCCACGGCGGCGCCATCATCACAGCTTTCCGAAACGTGGGTGGAATAGGCGCTGTTGGTGAGTGGGGACAATCGACCGCGGCGGCTGCGACCATCCTTGCGCCTGCGATCACGGGTAGCAGTGCGCCACCGACTCCTATCCACCCGCAAAGTCTCTTTGCTGGCGTGGCGGTCGACCGCGACGTTAGCGCGCCCGGCATGGCACAAGCGGGCTGGCAAAACCACCACAACGTCAACCACACCTACTTTGGTAACAACCTTACCAGCCGCACGGCAGGCAACGTCACCAGTGTTGGCCCGATCACCTGGAACCAGACAGCAGGCTATATTGGGATCGCTAGCCTCATTGAGCTACGCCCCATTGTCCCCGCCAGCATCTCAGGCACAATCAACCCCATTAACATCCTCCCGCAGACCAACAGCAGCCTTACTTTGACCATTAGCAACCCCAATCAGCGACAGCTCAATCAGGCCAGCTTCAGCCTTGTCCTTCCCAGCCCATTACAGCTCAGTGGCAGTGCTGCCACCGGCAGCTGCGTAACACTAGCGGCCAACAACGTCGGCTCCACGCCTGTGATCAGTGCCGGCGTGAGCAGCCTAGCCTTCAATGTAAGCGCCGTTCCTGTTGGCGGCTGCACTATCACACTCAACGTTACCGGCAACACACCCAGCTCGGGCACTGTCACGCCGACAATTAGCGGGACGACAACGCAACAGACGCCCTATGTGGGTCCGGTTGGCACCAGCAATGGCCTAAACATCCTTGCACAGGCTGACCCCGCGACCGTGCAACTCAGTGCCCAACCAGCTTGGCTGGCTATTGGCAGCACCGGCACCATCACCTGGCAGATCACCAGTCCCAGTGGCATCGCCTTGAGCAACCTCAGCTTTAGCCACAACCTCAGTCCGCTCACACTTACCAGCACCACGCTGACAGGCACATGCACCACTGTCAGTGCGGGCAATGTGACGGCCACGCCTTCTCTGAGCATTGGTGGTAGCACCCTAAACCTTAACCTTGCGCAACTACCGGCAGGTGGCTGTAGCGTGACAGCCAGCGTCACCGGCAACACGATGGGCAGTCACCTGCAACAATCCAGCGGTGTGACTGCGGCTGGTACGGGAAGTGGCGGCACGGCGGGTACGGGTGCGCCATCGAACAGCATTGCTGTCACGATTACAGAAGCCGACAACGGCTTGTATTATGTACAGACGGATCACTTGAATACGCCAAGGGCGATCACGCGGCCGAGTGACAATGCGGTGATTTGGAGGCACGACAACGTGGACCCTTTTGGAGCGAACCTACCGAATGAAAACCCATCGGGGCTAGGAATGCTTGAGTACAACCTTGGATTCCCGGGGCAGTATCGGGACAAGGAGACGGGGACGATGTACAACTACTTTAGAGACTATGATCCGAGCACGGGGAGGTATGTGCAGAGCGATCCGATTGGGTTGGCGGGGGGCGTAAATACGTATGCGTATGTTGGAGGCAATCCGCTTTCGCTGATTGATCCAACCGGAGAGTTTGGGGTCGTTGGTGGTCTTGGAAGCGCAGGCTTCGAGTTGTTTGTGCAGCTTTCTTTAAACGGGTTCGAGTTGCAATGCGTCGACTGGGGCGACGTCGCTGCAGCAGGCTTCATTGGGTTCTTTGTGCCGCGCCCACTTCAAGAGCTTGGTCGCATCAGGAAGGGGTTCGGCGCATCCATCACCTACCAAACTCAGCTGGTTAATGCTCGTTCCGCGTCAAGTGCTGCGAAGACACGCTCACGGCTTTCCCGTGCAAATGGCGAGATTCTTGGCGGAGTGGGAAATACTGCGTACTCGGTCGGCGCAAAGACTGCGGTCAAGGACATCATGCCACCTAGTGGGAACTGCAAGAAAGAAGATCCTTGCGGTGAAAAACAATGATGACCAAACGTATCGGCTTAGCGGTGCTTATGGTTCTTTTAGTTGGCGTGCTCGTCTTTGCGTACGCCGCACTCGGGACGGGAATTCGTTCTTGGCAACAGGTCATCAGCTTGGGAACGGGTGCTTTGTTTCTATGCGCATTGCTTGCGCTAAAACCTGAAAGACTGAATGCGTGGCTCTGGCTGATTTACCTGATCGTTGGCTCTGCTGTAGGTGGTGCATGGATTCATATCTGGGCACTGTCGAGTGATCGAGCAATGATATTGCTCGTTGTTACGGTTGCCCTCTCGGCTTCATCAAGAGTCTGGTTGCGAGCCTTGTAAACCGTGTACAACTACTTCAGGGACTATGATCCGAGCACGGGAAGGTATGTGCAGAGTGATCCGATTGGGTTGGCGGGGGGCATCAATACCTACGGGTATGTCGGTGGCTCGCCCCTTAACACTTCCGACCCAACTGGGCTGAATCCTGCGCTGCGGGGCGCCTTTTGGGTTGGTACTCGCGTGGGCACAGGCATCAACGTAGCTGTCGAGGCTACAACAGGGCTGACCCTTGGAGCGCTCATCTACAATGCAGTGCATAAACCGAAGGATGAATCATTTCCTGATGCCGCGAATGACGATAGGTATGATCGATCATGCCCACCGGATGATTGGTGTGCTAAAACAAAAAAGACTCTCACGAGAATGGCGCACGGAATCAAGCGCTTTTTGGAGCTGCCTGGTGCAACGCCTACACAGATCGCGATTGAAGTGGCAAGGTTCGAACTTATCAAGCGACTATACGAGGCCAAGTGCGGACCATTTAACCCGCCGTCGCTTGAAGACGTCTATCTGAAGTAGTCCAGCCCATGGCCCATACCACTCCGATTATCGTATATGAGCCAACTCTAGCTTACGCTGGAGACCACTCACTGTTGGATCCCGCGCTAGCCGCGTTGCTCTCCCAGGTTTCGAGACACGGCGAAGAGCAAACTGCACGCGATACGTTCCAGAAGTTTCTACAAGCAGCCTGCGGCGGATCAGTGTTTGCGATGTGCTTTTGCTCCAGATTTTGTCGCGATGGTTGGGGGACAAATCAATCCGACGACGAAGCCTTTCGGTGGGCCAAGTTGGGGGCAAGTAATGGGTTCCCACCGGCGTACTACGAGCTTGGACGCTGCTACGAAGATGGCATTGGTGTGCCGCGCGATCTGGACGAGGCGCTTAGCCTTTACCAAGTTGCGACTGAGCAAGGCTTTGGGTTTGCAGCTCTTCATACGGCATCGCTCTACCACCTTGGAAAGGTTAATGGTGACGCAGGAAAGGACGTGGAGTTTGCACGCAAGGCCTACGAACTAAATGAGCCGCTTGCCGCTGCGGAACTCGGTAGGTGGTACGAGGTAGGCGAGGGTGTCCCCAAAGACCTAAGCGAAGCTGCTACTTGGTACGCGCGAGCGTCTCAACTCGGGGATGTTTTCGCGAGCGGTAGACTTTGCCTGGCATATACCTTTGGTGACCTCGGGTTGCTCCCGGACGCCGAGATGGCGAGTCGATACGAAAGAATCTGCGATGCACAAACTCCCGCCAACTAAACGTTCCAGGCTCGAATTAGCAATTAATAAATAATGGCGGACAGACTGAGCTGTCCTGACTTCCCAGAACAGGTTAATTGGGATAATTGGGGACAGACCACAATTATCTTCTGCTATCCTGTCGTTTCTCACACCTTTGGAACGTCCCAGAATAATCGTGGTCTGTCGCCGATTACGAAACCATCCATGGACATGACACGGCACCAACGTTCTTCTGCGGCAAGCTTGCTTGCCAGGGCTGCGTGCAGAACAGCGCACGCGGCTTGATCCTGATGGGTGACTGGCGCGATTTGGGTTTTACCCGAGTAGGCAGCCAATGTATCGAAGAAACGGATGTGATGAAGAAACTTGGAACAGGAGCGGTATCTGAATTAGCCTGATCGCATCAACAGCGAGAAATTCGTTCGCTTACTTGACACGGGCCAGCTAATGGGTGACCCGAATTCACTAGACGGTTACGGCGGAAGCGAAACGCGTTGTGTGAAGTCCATCATGCCCTCGGCCACGTCGCCCGGCAAGGCACCGACGACATGGCTGACGATGCTGTCGGCTAGCAGGGCGTTCAGCGTTTCGCCTGCCTTTGTTCCCGACTAACGCGTTTCGAGTCGGCTAAGAGTGCGATTGGTGTTCTGATCCCTGCCGACGATCACGCGTTCGTCAAATTTAAAGCGCAGCCGCAAGAACCCGCCGCGGCTGGTGTAGTCCGATCCGCTGAGGTCGGCATCCTTGAAGCCTGCCCAGTTCACGCCGAAAGACAACCAGAGATTCTGCTGTAGAGCATAACCAACCTCAGCCCCTTGCGCCCATTGGCGTGATCGACCACCGCTTGATTGTAAGACACTGGTCATCACACTAACATCCCCCTTCTCAGTCAGGTCGTAGGTCAGACGACCACCGAGCAAGGCGGCACGGTAGCCACCGAATGTATCGCTCTGCCACTTGGCCGCAATTCGACCGGTGGCCCACCACGCGCGAGTCGGATGGTAGTTTGCATGTAGAGAAACGATATGCGCCCGCTCATTGATCTGCGGCGCAATCTCGGGATTACGCTCAATCTTATACTCGTACTTGGATAACAGATCAAGTCGATTGTCATCGACTGGTCGGTAGGCAAAACCAATTTGGACACGGTCCTGCAAATGCGCGCCAGGCAGATTTTTCGCGTCGCTCCAAAGCAAGTAGTTACGCAACAGCAACGTCCAATCATGATCAAGTTTCCGGGCAACGGTGAATGTCGATAACCATGAATCTTGCCCATCGGTTTCCGGCGTGAGCTGATTGTCGCCTGCAGTGCGATATTCAAGTTTTGTTGAGGCTTTCCAAAGCGGATTAGCAGCGTATTCCAAACCACCGCTAATTGCGGTAGCGGTCTGACCGGCACCCGTGACGACCGTCAGGCGTTCAACACTGGTGGTTGCGCGCAGCCCTGCGGCCAGATCAAAACCGTTGCGTACGCCGGATGCAAGCTGCAAATCGCGTGCCTCCGCGCTTGCCTGATCAATGGCGTCACGCATGCGATACTCGGTAAAGAGCTGTCCACCCGGCATATAGCTCGTATCGACTCCAAACACAAACGCACGGCTCTTTTCGGCAGGATTCAACGCAAAGCTGGACGCAAGACCGCGTTGGCTCTCGTATCGGGCATAGAGCTTGCTGCGTTCCGAAAGCAGGTAGTCCGCACCAAGAGTCCAGCGGTTCTTTTCGGCATCATTCGTACCGCGCTCAACCTCCGCTCTTGCGCTTGCTCGCTCTGTCAGACGAAGGAGCGCTCGCACGAAGGCACTTTGACCGTCGAGATTGCTCCCAGTGTTGGACGCAGAGTTAGTTTCAAAACTACTACCTGGATTGACGACGAGGTTGCCAGTCACGGGGTTAACCGCGCCGCCGCCCGCACCAAAGAAGCCTCCTCCTGTGCCGCCGAGTCCGGTGGTGCTCAACACGGTGTTCGCCGCGCTGGATATTGTCCCCGATTCGCGTACTGACCGTAAACCACCGCCAAGTTCGATCCCAGTACCGAGTTTCAAGCTAGCGCCTATTTCGCCGGCTTTGCGCTCGCTACCATTCACTTGATTTTCGGAACGGATCGCTTGACTGAACACACTGAGCACATCATTGACCTTAAACGTTGCACGTGCTGCGGCTTCCTTGCGTCCGCCATTGAGAGTCGCCGCCGCATTGTTGAACGTTGGATCAGATCTTCCGACCATGGCGCGAACTTCCAATTGCTCGTCCTTATGGCGAAGCTCTAACCGGGCCGCACCGCCCTCCACCTCGCCGCTGCGTGTCGCAAGCCCGGGACGAGTCACTGCATTTACACCATCGATGGTGTTAACAACAGACTGGCTCCGGGCAACTTCTGCGACCAACATAGTCTTGTAATTGATACTCCATCCAACATTCGCGCTGCTCAAACGATAGGGGACCAGTGGATTCTTGTCTTCGACATAGCTACCCCCCACCGAAACCGAGGTGCCTAATTTAGCCTGTGCATCCACGCCATACAGCCAATATTCCGCTCCCCCCTGGTCAAACTCATAAGTCACACGCAACGATACCGGGTTGAAGTTTGAATCCAGCGCAGGCAAGGGCTGCCTCAACAGAATACGGCCTGAGAACGGTTCAAAGGTGTAGTCTGCAAGCCGATTAAGCAACGTCGTGCGCAGGATTACCGACGGCTGATTGCGGTCACGAACAATAACCTCAACACGCTCACTATTTTCGAGTGCGGTATTGTTGGCGAGTGTGAAAGGTCCAGAGATACCCTGACCGCGGAACTCCTCAATCATCTGACGCAGGGTATCCTTCGTCGCAAACAGATTCGCAACGACCGTGGGTGTTTCGTAGTGCCACTTTGCACCGGTCGTGGTTCGACTGTACTGCCCTAGGTCACTTACGCGTAGCGCCGCTGCATTGGCAGCCGAGAGCAGCTCGGCTGTCCCGTCAGCGGTTCTGAAATCTCCATACAGCAGGTAGCTCTTGTTCTTATCTACTCGAACGTAAAGCTTCTCGGCCGACCGCGCTTCGAATCCCCGCACGGCGCTATCACCGTAGATCGGATAGAACTCGTCCGGCTTAATGTCACGCAGCAGTCTTGCACGGGTTTCTTTGTCTGAGTCATAGGCCGCAGTTAGCAGGTAATCACCGCGGATTTTTCCCTTGAGAAACGCCGCAACGCGCAAATCGGCGCGACCACGGTCGCCATTGAACTCTCGAGAAAATCGTCTGATTTCTCGCTCAAAACCGTCATCGAAACGTGCCTGCTGTACAGATGACTGTGATAACCGCCTTACGCTGACCACGCCCTCAATGAGACCGGCGGAAATCCACTCGCGTAATTCCGGCACATAAGTAACCACCCCGTTTGCCTCATGTTCGCCCGCCGTCACGCGGACCCGAACGTCTTGCGGTTCACTCGGCGCAATCAGTGTGAATGCTGCCGTCCCGTTTTCTACCTTGATCTGAATTCCCCGCGTCAGTCGGTCGAGATCGAGCCTCTGCGGGCCGCTCCCATCTGTTGCCGCACCCGGCAGCAACACGCTACCGCCGCTAACTTCAAGAGTTGCATAGGCGACCCCCATCAGCGGTAGTTTGCGCTTGTCAAACAGCCGGATATTGAACCGCGTGGCCCCCTGACCGTCGGCGACAAACGCATTGCGAAAGACTTCGATGACAATGCCACCGACCCGTGCGTTTTCTGCAAAATCCACAACGCCCAAACGGGTGCTGATCACCTGCGGCTGCGCGTCTGGCAAATTTGTTCCCGTGTCCGATAATGCGTTGACTGGCAAAGGGTCGAAGCGTGGTACCGCCCAAGCGGTATTGCCAGACAGCCATAACAAAAGGCCCAAACATGCAGACGCCGTCAGGACAATGCGGGCGGGTTCCGAACCGAGTCTATACGGGTGGCGATTATTTTCCATCGCGGCCTCGTGATGAATCGACAGGCGGTGGTTTTTCGGCCGGAGGCGGTGACGACCCCTCACCAGCATTGACTTGCGAACGTACGGCGGGCTGATTCGCGGAGTCTGTGGCCTGCTTGGGGTTCGCCATCGACTTCGACTCAAACTTGAGCACCGTACCACCAGCCCGTTCATTTTCTGGAGTTGCCGACCCACCCTTTGCACGCCGCGCCTTGACTTGCTCAAGAACCGGATTCGAGCAACTACCCTCGGCAAAATCAGCGCGATGTAGCTCACCGGCCTTCAGGTCAACAAACAAGCTGCCAGCATCACCAACGTTACGGTTGCTGGTTGTTGTCAGACGCGACCCGATTGGTAGTGTCGTGTTGTCGACCTTCAGGACATGCGTTTGGGGCTTCAATCCGCAGTAGCTGTACTTACCTTCAATATCGGAAACGAGGAATGTGCCATCTTCAAAGTACAGACGCACCCCAGGAATACCAAGCTCGTCCTTGTCCTGGACATGGTTGTTATTGCAGTCAACAAAAATTTTTCCTATGACACACGCATCTTTGGTGAACACTCCACCTGTGACGCGAATACGATACTGCGCCACGTTCGAGGTGGTCTGCCCACTGCGAGCTTGGGCGCGGTTGATGCCGTCACCTTCGGCCGCACCCACCCCGATCCTGACGCGATATGTGAATTGCAGTGTCCCACCGGCAGTCAGATTCGGCAGATTGAACGTGATCACCGAGCCTTCACCACCTTGTGGGTCGGGTAACACGGTTGTACCCAACTGGAAAGTGCCACGGATGTAGCGGAAGCCGGCTGGGAGTCGATCCACCACTTGCAATCCCGATAGCGGCGGTCCTGCCCACTGGGAGACGCTTATGGTGTAGAGCACAGAGTCGCCGATTTCGCCAACCTGCCGGTCACCGATTTTCGAAATCGAAATCATTGGCGCCGCATTTGGGTCTAGCGGGATATGGTTATTGAATACCTCGAAATGCCCGCTGCCGCCCAACAACACAAAGTGGTAGGTAATTGATTGATTGCCCGTCGGCGGCGTCGGCTGCGGCTGCACATAGAAAATGCTACCGACGCCAACCGGAGTCTGTAATGTCGGCGCGGCGGGAATTCGGGTCGACGGTGACTGATAGCCGCCAGGCGGCGCAACCCCCAGCCTGAAAAGACAAGACCTCGGGGCATCGGCAGAAAGCAAGAACTTGTAGAACCCGTCGGGTCCAACCGCCATGCGCGGGTTACCAGCTGCGTCGTACTGACCATAACCTTCGTAGGCGATCACATGACGTTGGGGATCGTACCCTGCACATGCACCCTCGGGCTTCAGCGTGACGATGGCACCGCGAACCGGTAGACGGGTGGTTGAATCATAGACCACCCCATTCGGTTCGATTGGCAGACTTTGCTCAGCGCACGTTACTTGGTTGGGGAAGGTACCAGGCGGCATCACGATATCTAGCGCCGATTGACGGTTACCCAGTTCGCTGCCCGTCTCGCTACTACCGCATGCTTGCCGAACACGACGCTCACCGTTGACTGGTCCGGCGAAAATGGCCCTGCCCTCGCTGTCACGGAACTGGATGCGATAGGCGCGACCCGGCATTAGGTTTTCCACAAGGTAACGACCATCGGTGCCAGTGCGCACCGTGGCGACAATGTTGTTGCCCGCCGGGAGCGTAGGGTCCAGCACCTCGACGATCCAATCTGGGAAGTCCTTGTCGAGCCCTGGGTCGTAAATGCGCCGCCCAAGAGACGTCAGTCCACCATCAAGCCACACGCGCCCGCCAAGAGCCACCGGGAACTCGACGCGCGTTTCAACGATGCACGCGTTGTGTACTGGTGGATTTGCCTGCGCTGGACAAGTCGGCGCTTCGCGAACAATGGTACGGAGGTCCTGTTGGGTCACGACACGGAGCGGATCGCCAAAGGGATCGCTTTCGGCAGGTTCCGCACCGCCACGCACCAGCACGGCGTTTCGCAATGGAGAGAATGAACTCGCGCCTACTCCAACCTTTACCCGAACTGTGATTCTGTTCGGGTTGATGGCGTTAGGGGCGATGACAGCCGATGATCGGCATGTCAGAAACACTAAAGCATCGACGCTGCATGTCCATCCAGTACCCGTCGGAACACCTTCAATTTCGAATCGTTGCGGCACTGGTGTGAGCGGCAGGACATCGTAAACTACGTACTCGCCTTGCGATGAATCCACGCCCGCATTTCTAACCGCTATCTGGTACTCGTAACGACCGCCCTCGACAAACAGTGTGCTACTCACAGTCTTGCTGACAACTAAATCAGGCGTTGCGGGTCTCTCACCAAAATTATTGTTGATCGAGTTCTGGCCTGCGGCCAACGCGATAGCGGAAATGACCGACGGTAGCTCCGACAGCGCCGTTGCCGTACCGCCGCTACTCCCGGGTGTGGTAATGCCATTAGTCGTACCAAACGGCTGCGCCGGTTCCGTTAATCGATAGATGCCCGGACGCAGATTAACAAAGCGGTAATTGCCAAGGGCGTCCGTCACTGTTGTTTCATTGACTGCATTGCCTAACTCGTCCGTCCCGCTCAAAACAATCGTTACTCCGGCAATGCCGAGTTCTCCGCCATCCGGCACCCCGTTGTTGTTGGTGTCAACGTAGACACGACCCGAAATCGTTCCTCGCGCCAACTCACCAAAATTGTTGTTGATCGAGTTCTGGCCTGCGGCCAACGCGATGGCGGAAATGACCGACGGTAGCTCCGACAGCGCCGTTGCCGTACCGCCGCTACTCCCGGGTGTGGTAATGCCGTTAGTCGTACCAAATGGCTGCGCCGGTTCCGTTAATCGATAGATGCCCGGACGCAGAATAACAAAGCGGTAATTGCCAAGGGCGTCCGTCACCGTCGTCTCGTTAACCGCATTGCCCAGTTCGTCTGTCCCGCTCAATACGATCGTCACGCCGGCAATGCCGAGTTCTCCGCCATCCGGCACCCCGTTGTTGTTGGTGTCAACGTAGACACGACCCGAAATCGTTCCTCGCGCCAACTCACCAAAATTGTTCCCGGTCGATCCCTGCGCCCGCGAAAGTGGAACGGCGGAAATCGACGAGGGGAGCACGGAAACTGCGGTTGCTTGGCCACCTGTGCTTCCCGGCGTCGTAATCCCATTCGACGTGCCTGGCGGCTGATTGGTCTGCGTGACGCGATATACGCCTGGAGACAGATTGATAAACCGATAACGTCCCGCCGCGTCGGTCGTTGTTGTTGCGGCGACTTCCTTCCCGTTCGTATCAACCCCGGTAAGCACAATAGTCACGCCCGCAATACCGAGCTCACCTCCGTCTTGGAGACCGTTGTTGTTGGTATCGATATACACAACCCCGTCAATGAAACTCACGGGCGGATTGGCAGCACAAGTAGGTGTTCCCGGTAGGTACGAAACAACGCCACTGACCGTCGGGTTGATCTGAAACAACACCCGCATTTCCGGTCGCAAGCCGTCTGCGATCTGGCTCCACTGGCCATCAACGAACTGCCAGCCTGGCCACGCCGTCGGGTTGCCGGCCGTGTCTACCTCTGTCCCCGGCCAGAGCAGAGAACCTGAATACGGTTGATTGGTCAGTATACGAACCACTTCGCCGTTGATTTTCTGCCAGGTAATCGTGAGAGGGCTGTCTAGCGGAAGACCGCGCGAACTGATCGAATAGTCAACGAACAAGGTATCACGTGTACACCGAGGAGTCACAGAGCCGAGCACGATCTCCTTTAGTACTTCGCCAAAGTTATAACCGGTGAAATTCTGGCCGGAATTCACCACGATTCCTGTTACGCTGTTAACACTCGGCGACCCTCCTCCGGAACCAACGTTAGTGGCACCATTGCCGTAGTCAGGCGGTTGAGTTTCGCTTACGTCGTAGGTGTCCGGAAAGAGATTGGAAAAAACATAATTGCCGCCCGCGTCCGTTGTCGTGGTAATCGCCAGCCCACTTGTTCCTGTAAGGGTGATGACCACCCCCGCCAATCCTGCTTCCGAAGGATTCCGTATGCCATCACCGTTGGCATCCACATAGACAGACCCCGCAATCGAACCCAACCGAAGTTCGCCGAAGTTATAGTCAATCGCCGTATCGGCGGGCCCCAGAACCAAACCCGTGAATTGGTCATTCACATTGCTGGTGCCACGCCTGACGCCGCCAACGGTACCCACCGATTCAGCACCATCAATGTAACCGGCTGGTTGGGCGACTTCGCGGATCGTGTAGCCAGTGGCGTTACTTGCCACCAATCCAAGGAAACTATAGGCACCATTCGTATTGGTAACCGCCGTTCGATTGACTGCTGCGGTATTGGTATCGGTGCCGGTCAATTGAATTGTCACATCGGCGATACCCGGTTCACCGGCGTCACGCACGCCGTTACCATTCAGGTCTTCGTACACCGCGCCAGAGACGGACGTCGTCAGCTCACCGAAGTTGAAATCAACGCCGGTTTCGTTTTCGCGCACGGTCAGATTGAACGTATCCAACGGGGTATTTGTTGCTGTAGTCGCAAAGCCAGTACCCAGATTGTTCGCACCTTGTGACGCAAACGCAGGTTGCGTCTCTATGATCCTGTATGTGCCGGGTCGCAGGTTGGCAAATGTGTACTGACCATTTACGTCTGTTGTGGTCGTGAGTGAGATCGCATTTCCATCAATATCGGTGCCGGTCAGGGTGATGGTCGCCCCGGGCAGCGCGGGATCGGTCCCAACATCCCGAACCCCGTTGTTGTTCGAATCCGCATACACAAAGCCGGAGACACTCGACGGCCGGAATTCACCAAAGTCATACCCAGTTGCATTGGTGGCGAGCGTGAAGCGAATGCCCGTAATCGCATCATTGCCGACCACGTTCGTGGTGGCGCCGACAACTGGCGTTGGGTCGACGCCGGCAAACGGGGTCAGCGTCCCGGCAGCTTGCCGACCATCAACAAATGCGCTCGGCTGCGTCTCGGTGAGTGCGTAGCCGGCCGCGTTCGGTAGCTTAAGATTATTAAATACATAGTTGCCGGTGCCGTCGGTCAAAGCCGTCAGTGAGACCGCCGTACCATCTGCGGCCGTGCCGGTCAGGGTCACTGTCACGCCAGAAATCCCGGTTTCACCCGCTTCACATCGACCGTTGTTGAGCGCCCCGCCGGCAGCGCCGTTGTCGATACAAACGCGGCCCGCGAGGCTCGACGGTCGCGCACCAAAGCTGTTGCCCTGCGTGGTGCCACCCGCACCGACCGAAATGGCATTGACGGCTGGCGACGTTGTTCCCCCTGTAGCACTGCCCGCCGCCACGGTGGTGGTCACCAATCCTGCACGATTGGTAAAGTTTGCCGATAGCGACTGTGGCCCCTGAACAGATGCGCCGGTATTGGTATAGGCTGTGACGGCACCCTCAGCAACGCCGTAAGTGCCGGGCAGTAAGTTCGCGAAGCTATAGTTCCCGGACGCATCGGTGGTTACCGTTGCGCTTACCGCGTTGCCGTTCAAATCGGTACCCGTCAGGGTGATTACGATTCCCGCCACACCCGTGGTCTCGCCGACATCGCGAGTGCCGTTACCGTTCTGATCCAAGTACACAGCTCCCGAAATCTGCGCGACTCGCACTTCGCCGAAGCTGTTATCTTGGAAGGTCTGATTGCTCCCCACCACTACGCCGGTGATGCGATCCGTTGCGGCATTCGTAGTCCCGGTTGCGACGCCAGCCAGTGTGTAGCCGGTTGCGCCGGCAGCGTTGCTTGAATTGGGGATCACGTTCGCCGGTGGCGGCGGGCCTGCACCAATCTGCCCGCGAATCTCTTTGCCGTCGAAGTAGCCTGCTGGTTGTGCGACCTGCTCAACGGCATAACCGGTAGCATCCGATGGCGGCACGGTAAAAACATATTCGCCATTGGCATCGGTGGCAACCGTCAAGTTAACCGCTTGGCCAAAAACATCGGTGCCGGTGATGCGCATATTGACGCCAACGATCGCTGCCTCACCGGCGTCGCGCTGACCATTGTTATCGTTATCTTCGTAAACGAACCCACGGACAACTGCAGGCCGCAACTCGCCAAAATCAAAGCCAGTCGCATTGGTTGCCCGCGTGAATCGGATGCCGCTGATCGTATCCGTGTTGGTGGCCGTCGATGCCGTTCCTGCGTTCGCGCCGGCATCGGCTGGACCGGCCTGAATCAGCGTTAGCGTCCCGCTAGTTTGTTTACCATCAAGCAAACCGCTTGGTTGTGTTTGTGTCAACGTGTAGCCCGTGGCATTCGGTAGTGGCACGTTGGCGAAACTGTATGCCCCGGTCGAATCCGTCGTAACCGTCCGGTTTACCGTCGTTACGCCATCTGCAGCCAGCCCGGTTAAGGTGATCGTGACACCGTTGATGCCGGTCTCACCGACATCACACCTGCCATTGTTGGCGTTAGCACCTGCGCCTTCGTCCAAACAAACACGACCACCAATCACGCTACCTATTGCGCCAAAGTTGTTACCTTGCGAAGAGCCGTTCGATCCAATGGCAATAGTATTTATCGCCGGCGACGTGGTTCCGCCTGCGCTAGAACCGACACCAACAGTGGTGGTCGAACCACCACTTCGATTTTGAAAATTCACACCAACGGTATTTGGGCCTTGAACAGCACTGCCAGTGTTGTTGAAGTTAGTTGCTGTGCCTTGTGTGACCGCGTAAGTACCCGGCAACAGATTTGGGAAGCTGTAGTTCCCGGACGCATCTGTGGTTGCAGTGCGAGAGACTACATTGCCGTTGAGGTCAGTGCCGGTGATGGTCATCACCACACCTGCTAGCCCAGCTGTCTCACCGGTATCTTTGGTCGCGCTGTTGTTCACATCGAAATACACGGTACCGCTAATTGACGCGGGCAACACTTCGCCGAAGTTATTGTCGTGGTGGGTTTCCCCCGCGACTACGATGCCAGTGATGGCATCAAATGTACTGGCAGTTGTACCCGGCGCGACACCTGCTGCGGTGTAGTCGATTGCGCCAGCACTATTGCTGGAATTGGCGATGACGTTACCGACGGGTGGGTCGCCCGCCGCAACTTGCCCCCGAATTTCCTTGCCATCAAAGTACCCGGTTGGCTGTGCGACCTGCCGCACCGTGTAGCCTGTTGCATCCGACGGCGGCACACTAGAAAACGTGTATAGACCATTGCTATCAGTGGTGGCGGTAAGCGAGACGGCGTTTCCTAGACTATCGGTACCGACCAGTTGCATCTGTACCCCGGCAATGCCGGCTTCACCGACCTCCTTCTGGCCATTATTGTCGCGATCGTCGTAGACAAAGCCACTGATGGTCGCGGGAGGAATCTCGGCAAAATTGAAATTGATCGCGGTTGAACCGCCCGTCAGCACCAGTGCGGGAATCGTGCTCGATAGTTGCGCATTATTGGTGGCGACACCAACCGTGCCACCGTTACCACTGCCGAGAGCGCCGTTGGTAATGCCGTTGACAAATCCTGCGGGCTGCGTTTGTACAACGGTATAGCCGCTCGCGTTCGACGGTGGGAGATTGGCGAACGTGTAGTCGCCGCGTGTCGCCCCCACCGTGTTGTCTGTCGTGTTGGTACGACTCACGGCGTTACCGTATAGATCGGTTCCGGTTAGCGTGATGGTGACGTTACCGATTCCCTCATCTTGGGTTGAGCTGGTCCCATCTTGCGTACCATTGTTGTTGCGGTCACGGAACACGCGACCGCTGATGGAAGCTGCCTGAAGTCTCGAGTTAGACGACGCCGAGTTGTTGCCGCTGACCAAATCAAGCGAAATCGGGTCATTACTTATATCGCGGCCCGGCGAAACGGTCGCAGTATTAGATAGGTCAGCAGGTGTGTATGCACCAGTGAAGAAGCCCTCTTTGGCTTTGGCGTAGATTGTGACGGTCACCGTGTTGTTGGCATCTGCGCTACCCGGGAATGCTGCCGTACCTCCGGTCGCGTTGGCGATACACGAAACCGTCTGGATTTGCCCTGCTGCGGTAATTGACGAAGGGCTGGCTGAACAACTCACGTTTTGTGCCGTGAGGCCAGACGCGGTCACAAACGTACCTACACTGATCGAGGGCGCGTTGGGCCCAGTGGCGATGAACTCGAAGTTTGCCGGCAGTACATCTGCAACGCGAACTTGCGGTGTGCCGGCCGGGCCAAGATTTTTCAGCACTAAATCGTAGCGAATTGGCTGATTGATGTCTGCTGGTAAGGCCGTGACGGTGGTTTTACTGACAGTCAAATCGGTTTTAGGGAACACCACATCGCTGACCGACGCCAAGTTATTGCCGGCCGTCGCCGGAATCGGACTACAGGCACCGGAACTTTCGAAATTGACCGTTTCGTCACCGCAAACGCGCGCGGAATTCTGAAAAGAGACAGGCGTGGTCGCGGTACCCGTCATGGTCAATACGAGTTCGAAATTGACCTCCTTGGCGGCGTCCAGAAAGTTGCTGGCACTGGTATCCACGGGAGCCGCACCTGCTAACACGCAGATGATGTCGGCGTTTGTTGCCGCTTGTGCACAATTCACCGAAGCGTTTTTTGCCGTATCAATGGTGTAACCCGCTTCCGGCGCGGCCGCGTTAATATTTTGAAGTGACGTCAATGCCAACGTAAAACCAGTCGGCACGGTTAAGACGTCGGTCACCCGGACTTTTTCCGCGCGCGAGGGGCCGCTATTCTGGATCCGGAATCGATAGCGTAACGGGTCACCAATGCCGAAAACGACCTGCCCCGTTGGCAACACGCGCGTTTTGCGTTGTTGCAAGTCGATTTTCGGCACTTTTACGTCATAGGTGACGGTTCGCGAGCTGTTGGTTGTTGAATTGGCATCGTTACAGGATGTTGAAACCGACGCATTCGTCACCGTCTCGATTTTGAATTCGCAGTTAGTTGTTGTGTTTAATGCAACGGTCGCGGTATTGGTCTCGTTGGGGTAGGCGATGTCGTTGGGTCCGGTTGGCAAACTGCCGGGCTTTAACGGCCGAACAGTGATCAAGATCGAACGGACATCGTAGCGATTCACTGGGGTCAACGTCGTACAGGATAGCGCCCCGGTCACGAGGTTGGACGCCGAGCAGTCCATCGTTCCACCGACAGCACCCGCAATCGACAAGACCTGATATTTCGCCGGATCAATGTTGTCGGTGATGGTCATTGCACCTGACACATTGTTGGGGCCGAGATTTTGCGCTGAGACTGTAAATTCAAGCAGCTGGCCGATACGGGGGGACGTAGCGGTATTCGTAGGATTAAGCGTCTTGGTCGTCAGCGCGATATCGACGCGTGGCAACACTGTTGCGGTTGCAACACTCGAGAGTTGCCCGCCGCTGCTCGCGGTCAGGATTGCATCGGGTGACGTGAGTGTGCCGGTATTGGAAAGCGTACCGCCGTCAAACGGGCGGTCAACCCTGAACGAGACTTCAATCGTGGTACCCGGAGCCACGTTAGTGAAGGCGCACGACAGCGAACCAGAACTTCCAGCCGGGAGATTCGGACATGTACCTGCGGCGGCACCCGCCGTCACGCTGGTTGTCACAGAAATTGCAGGCGTCACATAACTGGGAGCCGGCGCGCCGGGTGACGTTACATTGAGCAATCCCGGAATATTATCGGTGAGCAATAGTGTTGGGATAACAGCCTGCGTTGGATTGGTCCCAGTGGTTGGTGTCGTGATGACCATGCGCCAGTAAACGCTGTTGTCTGCTCCACCAATGGTCGATGTCGGTCCGTAGGAGGCGCCATCGACCGAGGTAGCCTTGATAATGCTCGCCTGCGCCAGCCCAGTCGTTACTGGCGTTCCGATGACCGATTTGCTATCACAGTCATTCCCGCTGACGCTATCCGCCGGTAGCGGGCCAGTAAGCCCCGACTGAATCATCCCAGTTGCCCCGGTACAGACGGTATTGGTTAATGTGACCGGCGTGATAATTGCGGCGCGAACGCGCGTCGTAAGTGTCACTGCTGGTTCATTGGTCGCCACGTTCAACGTTCCGGCAGCGACTTTGGTGCAGGTCACGCGGCGCAAGCCGACCGAAGGCGAGTTATCAACAGCACTGCATGTCCAACCAGCACTCACGCTCACATACTCTTCGTCCATCGACATAGTGTCGACGAAGAAGAGCGGGTTCGCACCCGCGCCGACGGTGTAGACAGCCGGGGAAATTCCTTCATTGCGCAACACGATGGTGTTGACGATGTTGCTGCCAGCCGCTAGTGGGCCACCCGACTTTGTCTTGGTTGCACGCAGGTCCGCGAACGGCACAGCGACGGCATAAGGAATGAGCAACATGTTATTGGCAGGATTGGTATCGCCAAACCCGACCGGCGGCGAGACCTCGACGCCGAAATTCCCGCCCCCCGCAGTTGCGGGCATGGTGAGTGGAATGTCGAACGTTTGCGCCGCCCCCACGGCGACGGCTCCCGTGGTGCAAGTGATTACGGTACCCGTAACGCCATTGACCGTGCCGGCACCGCTATTTACGCACCCGGCAGGCAGAGTCCCGATGGTGAAGCCGACCGGAATCGCCCCGCGTACAACGCCCCCAGTCGGTGCGTTGGTTGGGCCGGCGTTGTTATAGGCAAGCACCAAGATTTGCGCGGAATCCGTCAGGACAATAGCAGACGGAAACGTCGAGCCGGTGGGACTCAAATCACTACCCGGATCAACCGTGTAACCAAGATTGACTAGGTTATTGGCGAGATTCAAGTCAATATAATCGATGCCACCCGAATCGATGCTGGCTGCATTGTTAAAGGTGCCGGCGCTATTAGCAAGGCCCACGATATCAATCGTGCCCAAGGCACTGACCAACACGGGCCCTGAAATCGTACAGGTCACGGTGCGCGCGGTGTTCGCCGCTGACGCGCTATTGCACGCTACCGCAGTACCGTTGCTTGCGGTAATGGAGCTCACGCTAAAGTCAGTGGCAGTGCCTGGGAGATTGTCGGTTACGACAACCGTTGTGCCCACCGGGATATCGTCCGCCACCCCATTGACTGGGGTGATGGTCGGCGTCAGTCGGAATGTGACCGACTGACCGGCGATCGGATTGCCTGCCGGCGTTATTTTCGCTTTCGCAACTTGCAGGTCACCGGCGGTACGTACGTTGCTGGTGCTGGTGGCGTTCGAGCCGGCGCTTCCTGTTGCGGTAAGACTGACGCCGCCGGTTACTGCGCCCCGCACTTGAAAATTGATGGTGCCCGTGTCATTCACATTCCCAGCCGGAACGCTACATTCCACTGCGGGACCGGCAATGGCGGCGCAAGGCGCAACAACCGTCGGCGGGTTGATCGACAAGGTTGCCGGAATGACTACGGTAATGGTCGCCGCCGCTGAGCTGGTGCGGGTGTACTGAAGACCAACTGTTGCGTCTTGACCTCGACCGATATTGGCCTGCACGTTTACCTGGTTAACCGTCACCTGTGCGCATGTGATGTTAGGTACTGCAAGTAACGCCGCTGCCATCGTCAGCGCGAACACAAATCGACTAACAAGCCAGCCCCTACTGACGACAGCGTCAATTCCACAAATTTTCATACAGAAAGGCAACCCCTGCGTCCAAAAAATAGGCGCTTCAATTTTCTTGTGATCCAAACGTACGCTTAAGTTGAGTACGCATCTAAGAGCTTGGACTTTCCAAATATTCTCGCTGAAAGCCGTCGCTGAAAATCGCGGGACATTGCCAAGACGTGATAACTATCTATGAGATCTATGAGAAAAGCGCGTGTGCCGCATTAATTAGACACCTCTCGTACAGCGGATGTTAATTAGGCAAATACTAGCTATTCATCGAGCTATCTCGTTTCGTTCACAAGAGGGGGAGCGATTCAGGAAAGAATGTTTACAGCATCTGCTAATTTCCAACGGTCGCATCTTCCCTTGGCGTTTCCCGCCTAGGATGCAACGCAGTCAATTGCTAGTTTTCTCGGCAATCTCGTCGGGCTATGATGGTGAGATTGGCCGTGTGTAGCGGTTGCAAAAATAGGGCTCACCGTTCCGACATTTGTTAATCCAACCAATTCCAGCGTGTCCGCATTGATGATCAAAAAACACTTTGATATATTCAGCACGAGTCCCTCCATGCGTCCGATAGCGCCAATGGAAGGCGCGCTGCCTCTTCAAACTGTCGAACCAGTTATGCGTCGGCGCATGACCCCTGCAATTACCCTAATGACGCTTGCTTGATGCCGCCTTCCTATCTGCGATAAACGCTTGGCCGTCATAGCTTCAATACTGGTTGCCGTGATCGCCATGATGAATCATCCCAGGCTTTGGCTTGCGTTTGAAGCGCACCATGCGAATTGCATTTCGCGCCAGCTTCTTGGTCAGTAGCGGGTGCATCGCATCACCGACAATCATTCGGCTATCCAAATCCATCACCACCTCCAGACACAACCAACCACCAGCGGTCGGAATCTAGCTAATGTCGGTCGTCCACAACTAATACGGCGCGGTCGTCTGAAATTGGCGCTTGAGTACATTCTGGGCTATCGGAATAAATGGTGCGCCGGGTTTTTTGTGGCGCGGTAGCGGCGTTTATGCCTGGCATGGATACCATCGGCCGGCATCAGCTTACGAACTCACTTCTTGCTCACCGGCAGGCCACCGCGCCTTGATTTCTCGGGCCATCTGCAGCGAACCAAAGGCCACATCAACTTGGCATGGGTAGCGCGAATAACGGCCCCCAACCGTGACATGGTGCCCCAAAACTTGGCTGGTTGTCGACCCTGCGCGCCGCGCTACTACATTACCACTCTCACTCACCGTCAGTACGTCGCACATGGCGCTGCGACCCTCCGAGGCAGCGGTTGTACGCCGACATTTCACGCGTAGCAACATGCCGCTCAAATAATTCCCCCGAGCATTAGGTAAAGTACGGCAATGCACAAAATTCTCGTTACCGGCGCGTCCGGCTTTATTGGCCATGCCCTCGCCCTGCACCTGCTCGCCCGCGGCGACATTGTTATTGGTATTGATAACCTCAACGACTACTACGATGTTTCGTTGAAGGAGGCTCGTTTAGCCCAGCTGGCCGCACATGCCGCCTTTACGTTTATAAAAGCGGATATCGCCAATAAATCCACGATGGAAGCTCTCTTTGCCGACCATAACTTTGATGCGGTGGTTAATCTAGCCGCACAGGCTGGTGTGCGCCACTCGTTAATCGACCCGCACGTTTACGTTGAGGCCAACTTGCAAGGCTTTGTGAATGTTTTGGAGGGCTGCCGCCATGCCAAGGTGCGGCATCTCGTGTTCGCCTCAACCAGTTCAGTGTATGGCTTGAATAGCACCCTACCTTTCGATGAATCGCACAACACCGATCATCCGGTGAGCCTTTACGCGGCCACCAAAAAAGCCAACGAGCTTATGGCACATAGCTATGCGCATTTGTTCGGCATTCCGATGACGGGGTTGCGCTTCTTCACCGTTTACGGGCCGTGGGGTCGCCCGGATATGGCTCTCTTCAAATTCACCAAGGCGATCTTGGCCGGTGAAACCATCCAAGTGTTTAACCATGGCAAGATGGTGCGGGACTTCACCTACATCGATGACATCGTTGAAGGTGTCGTTCGGCTGATTGACCGCCCGGCAACACCGGACAAAAATTGGTCCAGCGCCCACCCAACACCCGAGACAAGCAGCGCGCCCTACCGAATTTTTAACATCGGTAACAACGAGCCGATCGAGCTGATGCGTTACATCCGTGCCATCGAGTTAGCGACAGGCAAAAAGGCAAACATGGAGATGCTGCCTATTCAGCCGGGTGACGTGCACGCCACTTCGGCCAGTGTTGCGCGCCTCGAAGCGCACATCGGATTTAAACCACAAACAAAGGTGGAGGATGGTGTGGCGAAGTTTGTGGACTGGTATCGCGGATATTACCAGCCTGGTTGAGCCGGGCGATCGCTGGCGCATTTGGGATTAGTAGTGAAATCAGTTTTATTGACTGTCAACCAGTATTTGCATTGCGGGGCGCAGCCGGCATCGCCTGAACACTCAGTACGTCCGCTGTAGGCGGACCGTTCGCTTGTGTTCTTTAGCCTGAATATTTCATGGCTCGCCGGTTGCTTAGAAGGACATTGCCTCTGGGCAATTGGCAAACCAATTTGGCTCGTTTCTCCCTTGCTGTGGATGCGGGCTGCGGGTTCGCTCGCCCACTCGCCCGCTTTCGAACACGCCCCATGAAATGTTCAGGCTAGCAGCACTCGCGTTAAGCATCTTCCGTGCGCCGGTCAGCAATCACCTCTTTTGCGCGTTTTAGTCGTTTAGCTAACGCAGGTCCGCGCGCCACCGCAACCCCCACCGACAGCACATCAAGCAACACCAAATGCACCATGCGAGACGTCATCGGCGCATAAACATCGAGATCTTCACGAACATCCGCAAACAATACTACCGCCGCTAAGCGCGCTAGGGGTGAGCCGCTTGCCGTGATGGCAATCACGGATGCCCCAGCGTCCCGAGCGATTTCCGCGCTGCGAATCAGTTCGCGGGTGCGGCCGGTGCCGGAGATGGCTACCACCACATCTTGTTTGCCAAGCAGCGATGCCGCCATCGCGTGGATGTGAGGATCGGAGTATGCGACCGCTGGCACCCCTAACCGAAAAAATTTGTGTTGGGCGTCCAAGGCAACGATCCCGGAATTACCCAAGCCATAAAACTCAATTCGGCTCGCTTCCGCGAGTAGTTTTGTTGCCCGTGTAAGCGCGTGCGGATCAAGGTGGTTTCGCACACTGACTAAGGCAGCGATGCCGCGATCAAACACCTTAGCACCCACCTCGGCCATCGAGTCTTGCATTCCCACATCATGGTGAACGAACGGCACTCCGAGCGCGAGGCTTTGTGCGAGACGCAACTTGAAATCCCGATATCCGTTGAAGCCGACCGCCACACAGAACCTCGCCACCGTCGGCTGGCTGACACCACACTTGGCTGCGATGTCAGGGAAAGACAAACTGATTACCAAATTAGGATGGCGCAGTACAAACCTGCCCACCAATTTCTCTGAGGGTCGCAGCGTGTCGATCAACGCCTCAATACGATCCAACAGTGTAGTTGACGCAACTGGCGCTTTTGGCGGCATATTTTTTTAACGAGGTCTGAGATTGCGGCATATATGCATACTCAACGACTTTTTGTAGATTGTCAACAGCTAATAACCGCAGGCTCCTTGTTCGACCTGCTTCCGTCTTGCGTTTGCACAGGAGACACCCATGAGGCCACCACAATCAACTTGACAGAAATTTGTAGATTTTCTACAATTTCGCTTGTTTCCATCGTCAGCCATTCCAATTGGTTCGGAGTTATGGCATGCGTACTCATCCCACACCACACCCCACAGTCGCGCGCATTACGGACGACATTTGCCAACGAAGCCGATCTTTCCGCGCCCGGTATTTGGCGCATGTAGCCGCCGCGAAACACGCCGACCCCGCCCGCAGCCGGATCTCCTGTACCAACTTGGCGCACGCTTTTGCTGCCGAGGCACCTAACGACAAATTGGTTTTGCGCGAAATTCGAGCACCGAATATTGCTATCGTGTCCGCCTACAACGACCTGCTTTCCGCACATCAACCGCTGGCGCGTTTTCCGGACATCATCAAGCACGCCGCTCGTGACGCGGGTGCCACTGCGCAATTTGCAGGCGGTGTTCCGGCCATGTGCGATGGTGTGACTCAGGGGCAAGCGGGTATGGAGCTGTCGTTGTTTTCACGCGACATCATTGCCCAGGCCACGGCTATTGCCTTGTCGCATAACGTATTCGACGGCGTCTTGTGCCTTGGTGTGTGTGACAAGATTGTGCCGGGGCTTTTGATCGGCGCGTTGCAGTTTGGTCATCTGCCCACTATTTTTGTACCGGCGGGGCCGATGATCACCGGCCTGTCTAATGACGAAAAATCAAAGATTCGCCAGCAGTTCGCCGAAGGCAAGGTTGACCGTGCAGGACTGCTTGAAGCTGAAAGCCGCGCCTATCACGGTCCGGGCACCTGTACCTTCTACGGCACTGCCAACAGCAACCAAATGCTTATGGAAGTCATGGGGCTGCATTTACCCGGCTCTGCGTTCATCACGCCAAACACGCCTTTGCGGGATGCGTTAACTGCGGAGGCCACCAAACGTGTTGTCGCCCTCACGCATCTTGGCACCGAATACACGCCCATCGCAGATATTGTGGATGAGCGCTGCATCGTCAACGCCATCGTCGGCTTGCTCGCCACCGGCGGCTCGACCAACCATACTATCCACATCATCGCCATCGCGCGTGCAGCTGGCATTATCATCAATTGGGACGACTTTGACGCTTTGTCCGCCGTGGTACCCCTGCTGGCTCGTATCTACCCGAATGGGAGTGCTGACGTGAATCACTTTCATGCGGCCGGTGGCGCGGGGTTTGTGATTCGGGAGCTTTTGTCGGTTGGGTTGTTACACGAAGACGTAGCGACGGTGGCAGGTCGCGGACTCGCACGTTACACCGAGGAACCCACCCTAAAAGCAGGCCGTATCGCCCGCCGAAGTGCACCTGCCACCAGCGGCGATGAGAGTGTTGTGCGAACGGCGGTGGCTCCATTTAGCGCCGATGGCGGCCTTCGTGTGTTGCGCGGCAATCTAGGCCGTTCGGTGATCAAGGTGTCTGCGGTCAAGCCACAACACCACATTGTCGAGGCACCCGCCATGGTGTTTGATGATCAGGACCACGTGCTGGCCGCGTTTAAGCGTGGTGAACTGCAAAAAAACTTTGTGGCAGTGGTTCGTTTTCAAGGGCCGCGCGCCAATGGTATGCCGGAGTTACACAAACTTACCCCCGCCCTGGGCTCGTTACAGGATGCAGGATTTCGCGTTGCACTTGTCACCGATGGGCGTATGTCGGGTGCATCGGGCAAAGTACCTGCCGCAATTCACGTCTCACCAGAATGTGTTGCGGGCGGACCCATCGGCAAAGTGCGCAACGGTGACATCATTCGCCTGGATGTCGACGCTGGGACGCTGGAGGTAGTTGTTGACCCCGCCGAATGGGCCAAACGCGACATCGCTGCCGTGAATCTTGAAGCCAACCAATTTGGCTCGGGCCGCGAACTATTTTTTGCATCACGCGCAGCTGCGCTGACCGCGGAAGATGGTGCTGGCACTTTTGGCGTCATCCCTATTCCCGCAGCGTGACCCGCAGCGTCACCAATCGGGAGACAATCGCTTGACCCTTGCCTCGCCACACATCCGCGATATCCTTGCAGCAAGCCCGGTGATGCCTGTGATCGTACTGGATCGCGTGGAAGATGCCGCGCCACTTGCTCGCGCTTTGGTTACAGGCGGTATCCGTGTTCTTGAAGTCACAATGCGTAGCCCGGCCGCGCTTGAATCTGTCCGCGCAATTCGACACCAGGTGCCGGAGGCGATTGTAGGTGTGGGTACCATCGTCACCGTCGCGGACTTCGATGCGGCGGTTGCAGCAGGTGCGGCTTTCGGCGTGAGTCCCGGCAGCAGTGATCACCTGTTAGCACATGTTGCGCAGCAGCAACTGCCGTTTCTGCCTGGTTGTATGACCCCTTCAGACTTGATGCGTGCCATGGATGCCGGGTTTGATGCGGTAAAACTGTTCCCTGCAAAGCAGGCCGGTGGTGTTGAGATGCTCAAAGCCCTCGGCGGCCCGTTCCCTAGAATTGCATTTTGCCCAACTGGTGGCATCGACGCACTCTCCGCGCCTGACTACTTGAGGTTGCCCAATGTGGCCTGCGTTGGCGGATCGTGGCTTGCCCCAGCCAATCTCGTCAACAGTGGCGACTGGGAAGCAATTCGTCTAAGGGCTGTTGCCGCTTCTGCGTTGCGAGCAGTTGCCACCGCGCCTGGCAAGACATCACGGTAGAACTCCCGTAACCTTGTTTCCTTCAAACTCTCAACTCACTCGCGCCACCCCTCGAACGGACCAAACTCCATGACTGCGACCCCATCCGCAACCACCCCGGAATGCCGCGCTCTGGTATTGTTTGGTGCAACAGGTGATCTTGCCAAACGTATGTTGTGGCCTTCACTCTATGCACTCGACATCGATGGCCTATTGCCGAAAGTGTTTCAGTTAATCGGTGCGGCGACTTCAAAACAAACAGTTGATGAATTCCGGCAGAAAGTACGCGATGCAATTTTCACATCCGCAAATGCTAGCGTGTTTGATGAAGCCAAGTTTGCGGCTTTCGCAGCGCGGATTTGCTACGTAACTGTTGATATTCAGACCCCAGGCGGGTTAGATTCGGTAAAGCGTGCGCTGAGCCCCGGCGATGGTGGCGTGATGTATTACCTCTCCACTGGCCCCCAACTGTTTGGTCCGATCTGCCTGGCTTTACGCGACGCGGGGTTAATCGACCGGCACTCACGAATCACGATTGAAAAACCGATCGGCACCAATTCCCGAACCGCTCATGAGGTCAATGAAGCCATCGGTGCGGCATTTGAAGAAAATCAAGTGTTTCGCATCGACCACTACCTAGGCAAGGAGGCAGTGCAAAACCTACTGGCACTCCGATTCGCCAACGCGATCTTTGAGCCGTTGTGGAATGCCAGCGCAATTGAACAGGTACAAATCACCGTGGCTGAAGCGGTCGGCGTTGAGGGGCGATGGGGGTTCTACGACAGCACTGGCGCGCTGCGCGACATGGTACAAAGCCACATGCTGCAACTGTTGTGCTTGGTTGCAATGGAGCCGCCGGCAGGGTTCACCCCTACCGCTGTGCGCAATGAAAAGGTAAAGGTCTTGTGGTCGCTGCACCCGATAACCGCTGCCGATGTTGAGTCTCACACGGTGCGCGGCCAATACGTGGGCGGCTATAGCGCCGGACAGGCAGCAGTTGGTTACCTTGACGAAAAAGGCGCGGCGACGACCAGTGACACCGAGACTTTCGTTGCGCTCAAGGTCGGTATCGACAATTGGCGCTGGGCAGGTGTGCCTTTTTACATGCGCACCGGCAAACGGCTGGCCAAGCGCTGTAGCGAGATCATGATCCAGTTCAAACCCGCACCATTCAACATCTTTGCCGATATTGGTGCCAGCCTGTCGCCGAATGCGCTACTTATCCAATTGCAACCGGAGGAAATGATCACGCTCACCCTCATGCACAAAAAGCCCGGCATGAATGAAGTCAAACTTGCACAAGTCCCACTCAACTTGTCGATCGGTGAAACGTTCGGCCAATCGCGCCGCCGCATTGCCTATGAACGGATGCTGCTGGATGTACTGCGCAACAACTCAGCACTGTTTGTGCGGCGTGATGAGGTCGAAGCGGCATGGAAGTGGATCGACGGCATCATCGACGGCTGGAAAAGCACCGGCTACACAGTAAAGCCCTATACTGCCGGCAGTTGGGGCCCTAGCGCCGCCATCGCTTTGACGGAACGCAACGGCCACTCTTGGAACGAGTAACGAATCACGCTTCGCGTATCAATCCGCTAGCCGGTAGTGCGTTCGGGTGAGGCAATGGTGGTAGTGCGCCGGGCAGCAACCTGACACGGGTGAGGGCTTGGTATCACGCGACCATCGCGCCGGTGGAGGCAACCTCGTGTGGGAGATCGGCTCCGGCGACTTTGAATGCCACAATGATAACGGCACATTCAACGCCGAACAGTTTCGTACCAACGCCGCGTCCGATCAAGTGAAAATGATCAGATCAAACTCTCACAAGGCACCAAGCCCGGGCACGGTGGAATACTCCAGATTCGAAGGTGACGCCGGAAATCGCTAAGGCGCGTGCGGGGTGCCCATCGGAGCTTTCCGGCAAAACATTCGGCCTTCTCAACGCCGCGCGAGTTACTACACTTCTTGGTGCAGTTAGGTGAGTTATCCGGCGGCTCAACGATAATGGGGAAAGAGCCCGCGCCCTCGGTTGGCAAACTTAACCACCGATCCCGACTGAAGGCCCGCTGATGAAGTCGATACAGGTAGGGCACCCGAGTATCAGCGAGTAAACCTCACGTCTGCTCTGCGCTATTGTGCAATCGGTCATCCCACTGGTAGCCGCTGTGTCCCCTCGTCTGCGCAGAAATGCCTGTCGAAGTAAGGTTAGGCTACCCTCCCGGTTGATGCAGAAACGCATAGTCGCCATGAATTTTGTATGATTGGCATGGTTAGACTTATCTGGGGTAACTCCGGCGCGGCAAAATGTTTAGGTAAAGTGTTAACGTTGAGGTCAGGCTAGGATGAGGCAACATAAGATTCCCGCCGTTTATATGCGCGGCGGCACCAGCAAAGGGATATTTTTTAAAGCAGAAGATTTACCTGCTGACAGCTATAAACGTGACCTCATTTTGCTCAGGGCATTGGGAAGTCCCGACCCCTACGGCAACCAGCTCGATGGGCTGGGCGACGCCAACTCGACCACCAACCGGGTAGTGTTGGTCTCAACATCGTATCGCGACGACTGCGATGTTGACTTCATTTGCGGCCAGGTGGGCATCGACACGCCGACAATTGATTGGTCGGGCAACTTCGCCAATCTAGCGGCTGCCGTAGGCCCGTTCGCCATCAGCGAGGACTTGTGTGATGCGCCGGCCGAAGGCATGGCAACAGTGCGCATGTGGCAGGCCGGAATCGGGAAAAAAATCGTCGCGTACGTGCCTATGCACGGTGGCGAAGTGGTGGAGGAAGGCGATTTTGTTGATGACGGCGTTGCCTTTCCTGCGGCACAAATTCGCATGGAATTCCTCGATCCTGCAGCGGAGGATCTCACCGCGCCAGAGAATCTTTCGCATGTAGGATTGTTTCCGACCGGCAATGCACGCGATTTGCTTAACATCGCCCCCGGAGAGACCATCGAAGTGACGATGGTTGACGCCGGCAATCCCACGGTGTTGGTACTCGCCGAAGCATTGGGCCTCACGGCTACTGAAACCAAGGAAGCAATAAACAACAATACCGCGCTGCTCGCTCGAATTGAACTGATCCGCGCCGCCGCCGCCGTGGCCATGGGTATCGCCAAATCACCAGAGGAAGCGACTGCACTGCATCCGCAATGCCCCAAACTCGCATTTATCGCCGAGCCAACTAGTTACTTGGCGTCAAACGGCTGCACGATCACTGCCGACCGTATCGACGTACTTGCGCGCATGGTCACAATGCAAACGCTGCATCATGCCCTACCCGGCTCCGGTGCCATTGCGCTAGCCGTCGCCGCAGCCTTTCCCGGCACCTTGGTGCACCGAATTGTTGGCTCCCACGACCTGCTAAAACCAGTGAGAATTGGCCATACATCAGGCATCTTGGCAATCAGCGCCGAGGCCAGCGACAGCATTGGCGGATGGCGCATCACCAAAGCCGTAATGAGTCGAAGCGCGAGGCGTTTGATGGCAGGATGGGTTTACGTGCCCGCGAAAATTCCCTAACGTCTCGCCTCCCCGTGTAAACCAACGCGGCGCTGCCACGTTAAGTAAACACTGTGGCAGCGGCACCCATCAAACAATTGGGTCGCCGTTGTAAAACCACAAAGCAGGCCACAAAAAACTCGTGCGTGAACTTAGCGTCAGAAGTGCTCTAGCAGGACTCTCTTTTATAAAGGAAAATCGGAAATGAAACTGATCAACACATCAAAGCTCTTGGTTGCATTGGCAATTGGTGCCCTCGGCGCGCCAGTGATCGTTAACGCCCAGACACCGGCGCCAGCTGCCCCGTCAGCAAAAACGGCACCAGCAGCTGCACCGGCCGCACCTGCCAAAGTCGAAGCACCGGCAAAAGCGGACAAAGCACCTGCCAAAGCTGACGCAGCACCCGCTGATAAGCCAAAGAAAGCCAAGAAAAAAGCTAAAAAAGCTAAAAAAGACGCAACACCAGCTAAATAATATAGCGTCTAAACCGTTACACCGTTGGAAACAAAAAGAGCGCGTGGCGCTCTTTTTGTTTTGTGCGGTTGAAGACGTTACTTCAGCGCCTTAAAACGTACCCGCTTCGGCCGCGCGGCTTCCTCACCTAGGCGGCGCTTCTTGTCGGCTTCGTATTCATTGTAGTTGCCGTTGTAGAACACCCACTGCGAATCCCCTTCGCAGGCGAGGATATGTGTCGCCAAGCGGTCTAGGAACCAGCGATCATGGGAGATAACCATGACGGTGCCAGCAAACTCTTGCAGTGCGTCTTCCAGTGCGCGTAGCGTCTCAACGTCCAAGTCGTTGGATGGCTCATCCAGCAGCAAAACATTGCCGCCCTTGAGCAGCGTGATCGCCAAGTGAAGACGGCCGCGCTCTCCACCGGACAGTTTCCCGACCAATTTCTGCTGGTCGCCACCCTTAAAGTTAAAGCGGCCGATGTAGGCACGCGACTGCATTTCGAATTTGCCGACTTGCAAAATATCGGAGCCGCCTGAGACCGCCTCCCAGACGTTTTTTTCCCCTTCGAGCGCATCGCGCGATTGGTCAACAAACGCCAGATTCACCGTCGGGCCGATCTTGATTTCGCCGGAATCCGGCGCCTCGGTGCCGCGGATCAACTTAAACAAGGTCGATTTACCCGCACCGTTTGGACCGATCACACCCACAATCGCGCCAGGTGGAATCTTCATCGACAGGTTGTCGATCAACACCCGATCGCCGAATGACTTGGTCACGTTGGTGAATTCGATCACCTCATTACCCAAACGCTCGGCGACGGGAATAAAGATCTCACTGGTTTCGTTACGACGTTGATATTCGTAGCTCGACAGCTCCTCAAAACGCGTCATACGCGCCTTGGATTTCGCCTGCCGCCCTTTCGGGTTCTGTCGCACCCACTCAAGCTCTTTCTTCAAGTTGCGCTGGCGCGCCGACTCCGACGATTCTTCTTTTTGCAGGCGATCAGTCTTTTGATCCAGCCAGCTCGAATAGTTACCCTTCCAAGGAATGCCCGATCCACGGTCAAGTTCCAAAATCCATTCGGCGGCGTTATCCAAAAAGTACCGGTCGTGGGTGACTGCGACCACGGTGCCGGGGAAACGTGCGAGGAATTGTTCGAGCCAGTCGACACTCTCGGCATCAAGGTGGTTGGTGGGCTCGTCGAGCAGCAACATATCCGGCTTGGAAAGAAGCAGTTGGCATAGCGCCACGCGGCGTTTCTCACCACCAGACAACTTGCCGACCACCGCGTCCCACGGCGGGATACGCAGCGCGTCGGCGGCAATTTCCATCTGCGCCTCCGACGAGTCGCCATCGCCGGCGGCGATGATCGCTTCCAACTTCGCCTGTTCTTCGGCGAGTGCATCAAAATCCGCACCATCTTCCGCGTAGGCCACATAGACCTCATCTAGCCGCTTCTTGGCAGCCAACACGCCACCTAAACCGGCCTCAACGGCTTCCCGCACGGTTTGGTCGGGATTCATCAGCGGCTCCTGCATCAGGTAACCAATCTTGATGCCCGGCATGGGGACGGCCTCGCCCTCGATTTCTTTGTCCACGCCCGCCATGATTTTGAGCAGGGTCGATTTGCCCGCGCCGTTGAGGCCCAGCACACCAATTTTGGCACCGGGGAAAAACGACAGCGAGATGTCTTTAAGAATTTGGCGCTTCGGCGGAACAATCTTGCCGACGCGATTCATCGTGTATACGTACTGTGCCATGTGCCGCTTCCCATCAATTATTTCGGTGAGGCGCTATTTTGCCAGTCGCAGACGCGCTGCGCCCACGGCGGTTGAAAGGTCGCATCCGCCACCCCTACGAACAACACCGACACACCCGCCATCTGCTGGGCGATTCCGAGCAAAAACGGCTGAAAACGCCCGCCAGATGGCGACACCACAAGCTATCGCCAAAGTGATCGGCTTGGCCAATAATCGGGGCGTGCCAAGCAAATCCGATAAGCCGAGCCCCACGCCGAGGCCAGTTGCTCCGATAAACGAGCAGATCGCCACGCTTGAACTCGAGTGCAAATACCGGATGGTGAAAATCCGACAGGCCAGACACATGCGCGATGTGCTCCAGCTTGGGATGCTCGATATTCGCGGCGAGGTGGCGTCGCACCAAAACGAAATACGCGGGTTACGACAGCTGCACATTGCCTGCGAAAATCGCATGCGTGAGTTGATGGGCTCTCATATGCTGGAACTGCGCGGCATGCGCGACCTGCAACTATTGATCCAGATGCGCAGCCATTTCCAGCATCGAGAGTGGGTGTATTTGAAAGGCACCTTCCCATTGATGTTCCGCGAAGCTGACTCAGAAGCGGAGCGCATCGAGCGACGCCTTGAACGCGAAGCCGAGCAACAGGGTCGTCGCCAACGGGGCAAATAGACGGTGCGCCAAGCCTTTTCTCCCAGTTCCGCAGACCTCTATCGGCTTGGTTTGATTGACGCCATGGCCGCCATTACCGAGGGGCGCTTCACTGCGCATGACTATGTCGAAAGCTGTATTCAGCGCGCCATATCGACCGAGGAGCGTGTCGGTGCATTCGTCCATTTTAACCCCGACCGTATACGCGCGCAGGTAAGGCCGCAAACCAGCGCATCCGGTCAACTCGCCAATATGCCAATCGGCGTCAAGGACATCATGGCCACACGTGGTGTTCCAACCGAGATGGGCTCAGCCGCGCTTATTGGTCCGTTTAGCGGCCACATCCCGAATTCCTCGGCCAAAGTTGTCGATAAACTCGCTGGCGAGTCAGCCATCATGTTTGGCAAGACCGTTACCACCGAATTTGCCTGGCGCGAGCCCGGCAAGACGCGTAACCCTTGGCAGCTGCACCACACGCCGGGTGGTTCGTCGAGCGGCTCGGCGGCAGCAGTGGCTGCAGGTTGTGTGCCCGCAGCGCTCGGCACACAGACGTTTGGCTCAGTCATTCGGCCAGCGGCGTTTTGTGGTGTGGTTGGCTTCAAACCGAGTTTTGGCACGATCCCACGCACCGGCATTTACCCAATGTCGGATAGCCTAGACCAGGTTGGTGTGTTCACGCGAACTGTCACCGACGCGGCGCTACTCAGCGCTTGTTTGTGGACTGACGCGGGTACTGTGCAGCAACACGATGGCAACACAGTACCGCCCGCGCTAGCAGCTGGCTTGACGACACCGGACCAACGGCCACGACAAATTGCGCTCCTGCATACCTCACGATGGGACAGGGCGGATGCGGCGCAACAACAATTGATCAACGACACAGCCGCGCTACTTACCGAAGAAGGTGCCGACGTCACCCTACTCGAACTTCCCGCAGGGTTTGATGCCATTTGGGATATCGCCGCGACCTTATGCGACGTCGAGGGTGCAGAAGTGAATGCCCAATTCATGGATGAGAATCCACCGCGTGTCAGCCGCCATATCTTGGAGTTGATCACACGTGGCAGGGCGCGTCCGGCCTCCGATTACCAGCATGCAAAGGCCGCGCAACAATCACTCGTGCTTCAGTTTCACGAGTTGCTGGCACCGTTTGACGCGGTGTTGACTGCACCGGCACGCGGCGAGGCCCCGCCGGGGTTGGCTGACACCGGCGACGCGGTGTTCTGTATTCCATTTAGCGTGCTGGGTGGTCCTGCGATCACACTGCCCGCCGCAATGTCGGCCAACGGACTACCGCTCGGTATCCAACTGGTTCACCGCTGGGGAGACGATCAACGTCTGCTTGATACCGCACGCTGGATCGAACAGCGCCTCGCGCGTCCGCAGGTGTTTCCGTTGCTGCCCTGATCGACGGCGGTTTGTTCTTTTGGCACCGGCCCTAGGTGCCAAGTAAGAACTTTCGAACGACCGCAATCGAGTACGCATCTTGAAACATCGGCGCATGTCCTGTTGCGGCGAACGTGACGCCGGTAACGTTTGGCTTGGTGCACATATGCTCAAACGTTGACGCTAGCAGCAGGTCTGACTCTGCACCACGCGTCAACAGTACAGGGCACTGCACCGCATCCCAGAATTCCGACAGATCAACATCCTCAATCGGCTGCTGTCGGAAGCTATCGCCGATCGCCGGGTCATAACGAAATTGCCACATGCCGGAACTTGTCTTTTTGATCAAGGGAAGGGTCAAGGTGTGCCATTGGTCGTCGGTAAGCGGACCAAAGGGGCTCACCAAGCGCATCGCCTCTACGACCTCATCGACGCTGCGAAATAGTGGACTCACGCCGACATACATACCGATACGTTCGAGTGATGCCTTGGGGATGAACGAGCCTAAATCATTAAGCACCATTCGACTAATCGGTGTGTTCGGCTGCGCGGCGAGTACCATGCCGATGATGCCGCCCATCGATGTGCCCAGCCAGTGCACCGACTTCTGCCCTGTCTTGGCAATCACCCTCACCATGTCCGACACGTACTGCGGGTAGGTGTAATCGGCTTTGTTGACCAACCAGTCCGACTCACCACGGCCAACCACGTCTGGGCATACCACGCGATAACGGTCGGCCAGCGCTTCCGCCATCACATCGAAGTCACGACCACAACGTGTCAGGCCATGGACACATATCAACACGTTCGGATTTGCGGCGTCGCCCCATTCGGTGACATGTACCCGATGACTACCAGCGGAAGACTGGCAGGGCACAAAATAATTATGCAAGCCTGGTCTCCCGAGGACCAGTCGTACCGGCAACACCTGCTGCACGCTCGGCAGCCTTTAAAGTATTGCCGAGCAACATCGTGATCGTCATCGGACCGACGCCCCCCGGCACAGGCGTAATGGCTGAGGCCACCAAGAGTGCTTCGGCATAGTCGACATCTCCACAAAGTTTGCCGTCTGGCAATCGATTGATACCCACATCGATCACGACCGCCCCCGGTTTGATCCAACCGCCTTTGACAAAATTTGGCCGACCGACCGCTGCCACCAAAATATCGGCACTGCGACAAAACGCCGGCAGATCCTGCGTCTTGGAGTGACATATGGTCACGGTCGCGCCCGCCTTTAGCAACAGCATGGCCTGCGGTTTACCGACAATATTTGATCGACCAACAATCACTGCATGTCTGCCCTCGATTGGGACGCCCTCATACTCAAGCATCTTCATGACGCCATAAGGAGTACACGGCGGGTAAGGGCTTTCATCAATCACCAGTGCGCCCATATTCGCAAAGTGAAATCCGTCAACGTCCTTTTTTGCCGAGATGGCTTCGATCACTGCACGATCATCCAACCCTTTTGGCAACGGCAGCTGCACCAAGATGCCGTGAATGTTGGGGTTGGCATTGAGTTGCTCGACGAACGCCGTTAGGGCAGCCTGTGTAGTTGCTGCGGGAAGGGGATGTACTTCCGAGTACATACCGATAGACTCACAAGCTTTGGCCTTGTTACGCACATAAACTTGGGACGCGGCGTCATCGCCCACAATCACAACCGCCAACCCTGGCCGAATGCCTTGGGAAAGCAGCCGGTCTACACGCAGCTTGTATTCCGAACGAAAAAAATCCGAGATCACCTTGCCATCAATAATTTTTGCTGTCATGTTATGAATGAGAGTTGTTGTGAAGGGGTGATCAATAAATCGATTGATACGTCATGCTCTGAAACCGGAACCTCATCGACTAACTGGCAATCAAATGCTAGCGCTGCCAGCAGAGCAGCGGGTCGCCTTGCAGGCAACAAGCGATCATAGTATCCCTTGCCGTAACCAAGGCGATGGCCGCGACGGTCGAAGGCCACACCAGGAACCAGCAAAAGGTCAACGATATCGAGCTGCACGGCGGCGCAAGAGGCTAGCGGTTCACGAATGCCCCACTTGCCCGCCGCCAACTCCGACTCTTCGGCGACCCGATGTAAAGAGAGCACAGGCGCATCGTGTGATGGTTGATGCTTGACCATCCTCGGCAACACGACGACTTTGCCTTGGTTCAACGCTTCCAAAAAAATCGCGTAAGTATCTATCTCGGTGCCGAAATTCATGTAAGTCAGCACGTTTCCGGCTTCAACAAAAGCGGGTAACGCCAATAGACGCGCAACGCAACACGCCGCATCTTCGGCGCGGCGGCTAGCAGGTAACGCATCGCGCCGACGCAGGACGTCTTCACGCAATCGAGCCTTTGCCGCGATAAGTTCGAGATCCGGCGCGGTATCCGGCATGTTGTTTGGAATGTTGATCGACATTACCTAATTCTATTCCTAGCCACACCGCGCAAGGTTTGCAAGCAGCCTTCAGCCATCGACACGCCCGGCGATGGTGTCGGCCAGCAATTGCCACACGCGAATATCAAAAAATTTTGTGGCAAGCCCTGAAGGCGACGGCAACACAAACAGACGGGTCGTGCCCTTGCTTCCAATCAGCTCAGGTTGAAAGCCATATTCGGGTTGGCGTTTCAACACTTCTCGCCCGGCATTCTTGCTGGTGAAGGCCACAATCTTGGGCTGATAGAGGTCTATCTTTGCCAACAACGCGTCGGGATCAAATGCGTTGTCGGGCAATTGGGCGTCGGTGCCGCAGTGGACTTTGCACAGATCGGTGAGTCCAATGCCCAACGGCAAAAGCGCCGGATATTCGGCAGGCAGAAAGCGGCGCGGCGTCATACCAGTCTGAAACAACGTCGGCCAAAATCGGTTGCCGGGCTTGGCGTAGTAGGATTTTTCCGCCGCAGATCGAGTAGATGGCGCGGTGCCGCAGAACACCAGGCTCAGATCGGGTGCCAGCAAGTCTGGTACGAGATACTGGGTCGCTGTTGAGGTTTTCGCCTTCATCCGCCTAGGTCTCACCCGCGGGCGAGGCCATGGTGATTTTTAGCTCCCCGCGCAAACCGTTCACCCACCAAATCGAAGTGGCTCGCGCCAGGTCAGCTTTGGTCAGGGTTTGCTCAATCACCTCTCCGCGCGCGATCAGCTCGTCCCGCATCGTTCCGTTGAGTAAACCAGCGGAAACAGGCGGTGTAAGGCGTTTGCCGCCGATTTCCAGCACCACGTTGGCGCGGATGAATTCCGTCAGCTCGCCGCGCTCATTCCAGAGAAGCGTATCCCAGATGCCAGCCGGTGGTGTGTGCTGCTCATAGGTCTCGCGACGTGTTGTTTTGTGCTGCAAGAATTCGTCAACGCTGGAGATCGGCGACCTGGCAAGGATGGCGCGTGGGTTGGCTGGCGGTGATTCGAGGGCAAACACTTCCACGCTAACGGCGCGATCGGGTTTGCTCAACAACCGCACCCGCCAATCGCCCGCGGCATGTTCGCGGGCGACACCGGCGAGCACCGATCGGGCGGCCGCCTCGTCGAAGGCAAAGCGGAAATGCCGCGCCGAGTTCGCCATCCTTGCAAGATGCCGATCGAGCAACACCAGCTGCCCCTCGTTGAGGCGAATGGTTTCAAACAGGTCGAACGGCTTCGATGCGCGCTGAACAAAGCGCGATTTGTAAACCAGCTCCGCAGCCTCGCCCTCGACGGTGGAATCAAACGTGATGCCACTGCCGACACCAAACGTTGCGACCCGGTTGTTGTCATCCCCCTCGATCCATACACTACGGATGCCGACGTTAAAACACGCCGCCCCACCCGGCTCAACCATACCAATCGCGCCGCAGTAGGCACCGCGCGGGCTTGCCTCCAAGTCACGGATCGCATGCATCGCTTCCACCTTCGGCGCACCGGTTACCGAGCCGCATGGGAACAGCGCGCGGAACACGTCGTGTAGCGAAAATCCCGGCAGAAGTTTCGCTTGCACGGTGGAAGTCATCGACCACACCGAGGGCAAGGCGTGCAATGAAAACAGGTATGGAACCTCGACCGAATGCAGCTCGGCAATACGTGAAAGATCGTTGCGCAGTAGATCCACAATCATCAAATTTTCTGCGCGGTCTTTCGGGGAGTGGGTCAGCGCGACGGCGAGTGCGGCATCAGCCTCGGGCGAGTCGCCGCGCGGCGCGGTACCTTTCATCGGCTGGGTGGTGACTTGTCCATCACGCAGGGAGAAAAAAAGTTCGGGCGACACCGACAACAACTGAAAGCCACCCGCATCAATAAATGCCTGATAACCATTGGGCTGGCTGGCCTGAAGTGCGCGGTAAAAAGAGAGCGCGTCTCCGGTGAACGCCGCAGTTAACCGTGTGGTGTAGTTAACTTGATAAAACCGTCCATCACGAATATCACGACGAATTGATTCGACACGAGCGGAAAACTCGCCAGCGGTGACGTCAGATACCCAATCTGCCAGCGTAAAGGTTGCCTCGTCGTCGGTGCGCAGAGTTGGGGTTGCGGGTAGCAACGTTGCGCCCGCAAACTCGGCAAACCAAACAAGCGGTGTAACAGCCGCCTGTGTCACCAAGGCGCGATCAAAAGCCGGTGCCGCCTCGTGCGCCACAAACCCTACACACCAGCGGCCACGGTTGGCGGCATCACAGACCGCATCCAACACCGGCGCGACTTGCTCAATGCGATGGGCAATGTGCACCGCAATTGGCGCACAAAACTGTAGACGTTGCCGCTGTTCACCCGGCCGGGCGGGAAACAACGGAAAGTCGATTTCACAACGAATTGACATCCCCTTATTCTAGAGGCCGCCAAGCCAGCTATATAATTCGATCCATATGGCGCGCAAAATATTTCCCACGGCAGTTGACTGCGAACTCGCCTTCTATGACGCTTTTGAGCGCGGCGACCTTAAGCTGATGATGGCTATCTGGTCTGACGAGCCCGACACCATTTGTGTGCATCCACAGGGGCCTAGATTGTCGGGATTTTCGGCGATTCGAGACTCCTTCGCCGAAATATTCTCGCATTCACCCACTGTAGGTAAGCTACGCATCAAGGTCGGCGAGCTGCGCAAGCACCAGGGCCAGACCTTGGCCATTCATTCCGTGTATGAGTCATTTATTGCCGATCCTCCGCCCGCTTCGACCAGTAGCGAAGTTGTTGCCGCAGCTCCCATATTGGCGACGAATGTCTACATGCTCACGCCCCGCGGGTGGCGCATGATCGTGCACCATGCGTCGCTGTCGCCACAGGGCACCGTTGCCGAAGAACAAGGTGTATCGCGGATCCTGCACTGATGCGTCGATGGGTTGGCAGATGATCTCCATTGTTGTTGGGTTACGCGGTTTGATGGTTGCGGCAGCCTTCACATTCCCCTGCGCAAGCGCAAGCCAGACCTACGTCGAAAAAGTGATCCGTACCGCGTTCCCGTCAGCAGAACGCGGATTTGACTGCGCGGCGGAATCCGACGAGGTCACCGGTACGCTCTGCGACAGCGTGTACGACTCACTACTGCAATACGACTACCTCGCACGCCCAGTCGTGCTTCAACCGCGTTCGGCTGCGGCGATGCCCGAGATCTCCGCAGATGGCCGCGTCTACACGTTCCGCATCAAGCGTGACATTTTTTTTACTGAGCACAAAGTGTTTGGTGGTGTACGCCGTGAACTGACCTCACACGACTATGCCTACAGCCTTAAGCGATTGCTTGACCCCAAAGTCAAAGCGCAGTGGCGATTCTTAGCCGAGGGAAAATTCGTTGGCGTTGATGAGTTGCAGGCCGATGCCAACAGGACCGGAAGGTTCGACTACGACAAGCCCGTTCGTGGCATCGAGACGCCCGATCCGTATACCCTCATCCTGCGCTTGAAAGAGCCGGACTACAACCTCAACTACATCCTTGCGATGCCGGCGACGGCAGCGGTCGCGCGGGAAGTTGTCGAGTACTATGGGAGTGCGTTTGCGGAGAACCCGGTTGGCACTGGCCCGTTCATGCTGAAGGACTGGCGGCGCTCCTCACGCATTACGATGGTACGAAATCCAAATTATCGGTCGGAGGAGTTTTCGACCGTTGCCAACAATAACCCGCAGGACATCGCCATTGCCACCGCGCTGCGCGGCAAGAAATTTCCGCAAGTTGATCGAATAGAGATCTCCATTATCGATGAGGACCAGCCGCGGTGGTTGGCCTTTTTGAATAACGAGCACGACTATCTGCGCCCCGTTCCCGAAGTGTATGCCGATCTGGCGATTCCCGGCGGCAGAATCGCGCCCAATCTGGCGGCAAAGGGAATCACCAAGATCGCCAGCGAACAGGCTTGGCTGGTCTACACCATGTTCAATATGCAAGATCCCGTGATCGGCGGATATACGCCGGAGCGAATCGCGCTGCGCCGGGCGATGTCTATCGCCTACCCAGTAGCCGACGAGATCGCCATCCTCGAGAAAGGCCAATCCATCGAAGCGTTTTCGCCCATTGCCCAAGGCATGGCCGGATACACCAACGAACGTGCCACGTGGCACGAGTACAATCCTGCCAAAGCCAAAGCGTTACTGGATTTGTATGGCTACCTAGACCGTGACGGCGACGGCTGGCGCGAAGCGCCTGATGGCTCGCAATTGTCGGTCGACCTTGCCTCTTTCCCAGTATTGCGCGAACGTCAGCGCAATGAGTTATGGAAGCGGGCGATGGATGCGATCGGCATTCGGATGACCTTCCGGAAGATTGAAAAGTTACCCGATCTGCGTAAACAGGCGCAGGCCGGCAAGGTGCAGATGTGGACTTACGGCTGGATTGCAGACTATCCCGATGGCGAGAATTTCTTGCAGCTGTTTTGGAGTAAGTCGATCGGGGGTGCCAACTATTCGATGTACAACAAGCCTGAATACGACGCCTTGTATGAGCAAGTCAAGGTTATGCCTGACAGCCCGGCCCGCACTGAACGCTACCGGAAGATGGTGAAGATGTTGTGGGTGGATAATCCGTGGCGTGTGCATTACCTCCGGCAACGCACAGTATTACTGCACCCGTGGGTCATTGGCTACAAAAAACATCCTTTTGGTCATGAGCCGTGGCGTTATCTGGACATTGACCTCACTAAACTGCCACGCCAATAGCGCCGACAAATGCGTATCCCCTCCCCCCAGATCACCCACCTTGCCAACTTAACCAGCCTCGTGCTGGTGGTAGTGTTGGCTTGGCAGCTGGCATGGTGGGGCTGGCGGCTCGCTACCCCCGTGACGCAGATGGCAGAAACCGCTGACATCGCGCCGGTTGATCGCAGCCTCGCGCGAACCCTGCTGGGTGACCCGGGTGCGGTGGAACCGGTTGCGACTGGTGCAGCCGCGAATAACACCGGCATCCGCCTCAAAGGCGTGTTTGCCGTTGACGGCAAGACGCTTTCCGCCGCCATCATCAATACCGGCGGGCGCGATACCAGCGTTCGTGTTGGCGAGACCATTAGTGAGGGCGTCAAACTGGTCGAAGTGTCGGCGGCACAAATCGTGATCTCACGTGCGGGCGTGCGCGAAACCATCCCGATGGAGCGTATGAGTGCGTCGAACACCAGTAGCGGAAATACCGTGGCGGGCGCGGGTGCACGGCCCAACGCAGCGCCGCAGGCCACTTTCCGCCTGAACGTCGCCTCACAATCCCGCAATTCCTACAGTCTCTCGCGCAGTGAACTTAACAACGTCCTTCAAGACCCGAATCAAATCAACTTCCTCGGCAATATCGCTCAAGCACCAGGCGGCGGCGTTCAGGTGAAGGACGCGCCATCCGGCTCACTAGCGCAGAAGCTTGGTTTGCAAGTCGGTGACACTATCACCACCATTAACGGGCAACCGGTAACCGGGCCGGGTGACTTGGCGCGCTTCTATGGCCAATTCGGCTCAACTAACAGTATTCGAGCGGAGATCAAACGCGGCGGCGCACCGTTATTGTTGACCTACGCGATCAATCCGTAATGTGCAATAACGGCGGGCGTTTTCGAGCATTTTTGCTTGGAGAAGCGCGCCGTGTAAAGGGCTAGGTCGACTAGTGTTCACCGCTGTTTGGCGATTCGGCGGCAATTCCCGCCGAAAGATGCGTTCGCGATAGAATAGAGGCTGACTAATCCGCGCAAGCAGTACCCGCGCACCCGGAAATACGCGTCTACGTTAACGGAGTTGAAGAAATGAAATTCAGTATGGGTCGTTTTAGTTCTACGGCAGCAGTCCGCTTGTTGCTTTCGAGCATCGCGATGGTTGCGATGTCTCTCCTTGCGACAGGCTGCGGCAAAAATGAGGCAAAAAGTGAGGACGCATCGGTTCGCATGATCAATTTGGCACCCGAATCCGGCAGTCTAAGTGTCTTGCTGAACACCGAGTCCAGTAACTGGCAATCCAACGTAGCCTATAAGGCGAGCACAGAATTTAAGTCAATTGGTAACGGCTCGCAACGCGTGCGGATCAGCAACGCCGGCGGCACGATCGTGGACACGACGATTGGCTTCAGCGGACAACGTAAACAATTGTTGGTGGTCTATGGCGGCCAATCAAGCGTCGGTGTAAGCGTTCTGCAAAACGACATCGCCGCCTCAAGCTCGGGCAATTCCAAGTTGCGCGTTGTTTCCTACGCCGTCGGCCTCGCTGCCTTTGATGTCTACATGACAACAGCGACCGAAGACTACCGCACGGTCGAACCCAAACTGCGTAACGTGACCGGTGGTATCTATGAAACACCGGTCGGCACCTACACTGTACGATTGACCTCGACTGGCACCAAAGATCTGCTGTTTGAGATGCCAGCGCGCGCGTTTGAGGACCGCAAGTACTACAACCTCGGCCTGTTTAACGAGGGCTCGGGCGCATTGCCGAATGCATTTTTTGTCACCCAAGACGATGATACGGCACCAACCGTGCTGACCAGCACCGTCAGCCGAGTACGCGCCATCAACGCCCAAGCGACCAATGCAACAGTTAACGTACGTGTCGGTACAACACTTGCCTTCACAAATATCCCGTTTGGCGGTATCAGCAGTTACACCCGTACCACAGCTGGCGATGGCAGCGTGGCCTTCACTGACACAACCGCAGGTGCCACTCTTTCCGCCTTCAGCGGTACCTTTGCCGGTGGCCGCGACTATTCAGTGTTCTTGGCACCGGGTTTAGCCGGTGGCCCGGTTACCGCGTTCCGCACACTGGATACTACCTTCCCGCCAAGCTCAGGCAAGGCGCGGGTACGGTTGGTAAACGCCTCCAGCGCAGCCGACCTCGCACTAGCCCTGTCATATACGCCGACCACCCCGGCCGTGGCGACCCGCTCTGCCTCCAACTACATCGAAGTGGCGTCAGGCGCAGGCACCCCTGTGACCATCACGCAGGGTACGGCAGCCACACCGGTGCTTAGCCTGACCGGCACCGACCTTACAGCCGGCGCGACCTACACCTTTGTGGTCGGCGGTGTACCGGGTGCCTTGATCCTGACCGTGCGTCAAGACAACTAAACTCAGCTAGCTTTGCAAAAAATCAGAGGGGTGGCGTTTGCCACCCCTCTTTTTTTGCGCAGTTTTTCCGCCGAACACCCCTACCGGCGCATCCAACTGAACCCGGAAATTGCCGGTATTTGGCAATGTTGCGCGTGTCATGAAGCCGTGGTGTGCATGTCGTACAATGAGGGGCTAAACCAGCTTAGATTCACAACCTGAATTTGCCCCCACTTTGAGTCGAGACTGCTCGTGAAATCACCACCAAATCGCCGGCCCCATAAGCAGCACGCGTATGCCCCAAAACTGATGCTGGCAATCGCCACCGCTGCGACCTTAAGTCTGTCGTCAACGTTAGGCATCGCACCGGCGGTTGCGCAGGATTCAATCACCATGAGTTTCGTCAACGCCGACATTCGTTCGGTGATTGAAACCATCGGCAAAGCGACTGGTAAAAACTTCATCATTGATCCGCGTGTCACCGGCAATATGAACATCGTTTCGCAGACGCCCGTCACCAAAGAATTGGCCTACGAGATTTTGCTCTCTACCCTGCGCGTCCATGGGTTTGCGGCTATCGAGGAACGCGGTGCCATCAAGATCGTGCCTGAAGCAGACGCCAAGACCAGCGGCTCGGTGATGGCACCTGGCGCGGCCACCAAAGGCGACCGTATCGTCACCCAGGTGTTTGCGCTACAAAATGAATCTGCCGCGCAGTTGGCCACTGTGTTGCGTCCGTTGGTGGCGCAGAACAATTTCATCGGTGCCTATCCCGGCAACAACACGCTGGTGATCACCGATTACGCAAGCAATGTCGACCGCATCCGCAAAATCATCACCGCCATTGACGTCCCCGGTAGTTCTGACCTGCAAACGATCAAACTGCAATACGCCAGTGCCGTCGACATCGCCAACACGATTGTTCGCCTGCTGCCCGAGGCATCGGCAAACCCATCTAATCCCGGCGCGCCCGCAAAACTCTCTGTCGGCGTGGAACCACGCACCAACTCGCTGATCATTCGCGCAGATTCCCCCGCACTAGTGACCCGCATCCGCGCGTTGGTTTCACAAATTGATACACCGACCGCGGCCAACGGCAACATCAATGTGGTGTACCTCAAAAACGCCGAAGCGACCAAAGTTGCCGAGACGCTGCGCGGCCTGATGGGTGGCGCATCTGCGGCCAGCAACGCGGTGCCGGCGGCCAACACCCCAGGTGGAGCGCAACCGAACCTCGTGTCATCGAGCCCTGCGCCCGCGAGCAACATCCAAGCCTACGCGGCGACCAACTCACTCATCATCACGGCACCAGACCATGTCTACAACTCGCTACGCAGCGTCATCGACAAGCTCGATCAGCGGCGCGCACAGGTTTATGTCGAAGCGTTAATCGTTGAGGTGACCTCATCAGTCGCCGCCGAGTTTGGTATTCAGTGGCAGGACTTAACCGGCATCAACCGTAGCGGCGTGCAGGCAATTGGCGGCACCAACTTTGGTGGTACGGGAACCAACATTATTTCGGGCGCACAAAATATTGGCACGGTTGGGCAGGGACTCAACATCGGCGTGGTGCGTGGGCGGGTCACCCTGCCCGGTATCGGCACGGTCCTCAACCTTGGGGCCCTAGCGCGCGCTCTTGAGAACGACCAACGTGCCAATGTGCTGTCTACGCCGAACATACTGACGCTGGATAACGAGGAAGCCAAAATCGTGGTCGGCCAGAATGTGCCGTTTGTGACTGGCAGCTTCACCCAATCGAACAATACATCGACGAATCCCTTCCAAACTATCGAGCGCAAAGACATTGGTCTGACGCTTCGCGTGACACCGCAGGTCGCCGAAGGTGGCGCGGTAAAACTCAAAGTGTTTCAGGAAGTCTCAAGCGTGGTACCAACCTCCTCGACGGTGCGCTCCGCCGACCTCATCACCAACAAACGATCAATTGAAAACACTGTGTTGGTTGATGACGGGCAGACCGTGGTCATCGGTGGCCTTATCTCGGATGACACCAAAAACGGCGACAGCCGGGTGCCGATAATCGGCGACATCCCCGTCATCGGCAACCTGTTTAAATATCAGACTCGCAGCCGAGAGAAAACCAACCTGATGGTGTTCTTGCGGCCTCTCGTCATTCGCGACGGCAAGAGCGCGGCGCAGCTAAGCGGGTCTCGTTATGAATACATTCGCGGCGAACAGGCCAACCATCTCAAGGAAGCGGATTCGCTGTTGCCACCGACGGGCGGCCCTCAGCTACCAGCACTACCCGCGCTACCGACAATGCCGAACGAACCAAAGGCAGTCGAGAAAAAATAACATGGGTGCTAACGAGGCCAAACAGCGTGAAGTCATCGAGGTCGCAGACCGCGCTGCGGTACGCCTGCTGCCCTACCATTTTGCCAAGGCGCGCGGCGTAATCACTGCACGCATATTGGTCAAACCCGATGGCAACAATGAGATCGAGGTATGGCTGGCACCCAACCCGGAATCCTCAACGTTGGCCGAAGTTCGGCGCTTGACCGGCAAGACCGTCAAGCACGTTCTACTTTCGGCTGAGGAATTCCAGACGAGACTCGCACGGGCTTATGCATTTGGCAGCGGCGATGAGTCGGACGACGGCGTCGCGGACGCCGTTACCAACATTGCATCAAACATCGAGTCGGAGGCCGATCTTGCCGCACTCACGGAGTCTCTCCCTGAGATCACCGACCTGCTCGAAACCGAGAACGATGCGCCGATTGTCAAACTCATTAACGCGCTGCTCACGCAGGCGGTGCGGGAAAACGCGTCCGATATTCATATCGAAATTTTTGAACGTCGGTCGTTGGTGCGGTTTCGTGTGGATGGCGCACTGCGTGACATCGTCGAACCACGTCGTGCATTACATGCCGCCCTGGTTTCACGTGTCAAAGTGATGGCGGAACTCGACATCGCGGAGAAACGTTTACCGCAGGATGGTCGGATCACCCTCAAAATTGCGGGTCGCCCGGTTGATGTGCGCGTGTCAACCCTTCCCACCGGCCACGGCGAACGTGTGGTGCTGCGCTTACTCGATAAACAGGCGGGTCGTTTGTCACTCGACAGCCTCGGCATGTCAGCCGAAACGCTTACACTACTCGACAAACTGATCGAGCAACCGCACGGCATCATTCTGGTGACAGGCCCGACTGGTTCGGGCAAAACCACAACACTATATGCGGCGCTGTCGCGCTTGGACGCATCAACCCGCAACATGATGACGGTTGAAGATCCAGTTGAATACGATCTCGATGGCGTCGGCCAGACACAGGTCAATGCACGTATCGGCATGACGTTTGCCCGGGCGCTGCGCGCAATCCTGCGCCAAGATCCGGACGTGATCATGATCGGCGAGATTCGTGATTTGGAAACAGCCGAAATTGCTGTACAGGCCTCACTTACGGGACACCTTGTGCTGGCGACCTTACACACCAACTCTGCGGCGGGGGCGGTCACGCGCCTCGTCGATATGGGCATTGAACCGTATTTGTTGGCCTCGACGTTAAGTGGTGTCTTGGCTCAACGCCTAGTGCGCAAGGTGAACCAAGAAGACAAGACTAAGTTCCGCGGCCGCACCGGCATCTACGAATTGCTGACAGTCAATGAATCCATCCGTACGCTGATTCATGATGGCAAGTCCGAAGCCGAGATCGCCGCTGCCGCCAGTGCAGCAGGTATGAAGACTTTGCGCGAAGACGGCATGCGCTGGGTGGAATCCGGCGTCACCTCACTCGAAGAAGTCATTCGCGTCACGCGTGACTGATGTGACTCGCGTGACGAAAGTGACCAACCAACGCGTTTTGAGCAAGCATGCCCGGCTTTAAGTTTCTTGCATACGATATTGACGGACGTGAACAGCGTGGCGTCATCGAATCGGATAGCCCGCGTCTTGCGCGTGCCACATTACGCGAGCAGGGTTTGTTCCCGCTTGACGTAGCGCTGATTGAAGCAGCGAATGACGCGTCAAACAATCCCGGCCTCGGTAGTTTTGGCCGCAGGACAGATTCACTTTCGACTGAGCAGCTCGCGGGCATCACGCGCCAACTTGCCACCTTGGTCGGCGCCGGACTTACCATCGAAGGTGCGCTTGGCGCACTCGTCGAGCAAGCCGAAACAGAACGCGAACGCCAGGTAGTTGCACAGTTGCGCGCCAGCATTCGTGAAGGCCAATCGCTTGCGCAGGCGATGAGTCTGTTTCCTCAATCGTTCTCAGAGCTCTATCGCACGTTGGTTGGTGCCGGCGAGACATCGGGCAAGTTGCCGGAGGTCTTGCTCAAACTCGCGGACTACGTTGAAGACCAACAGGCGATGAAACAAAAGCTCATTACCGCCATGGTCTACCCTGCTATCGTTGTGGTGATCTGTGCGCTCGTCGTAATCGGCCTGATGTTGTACGTCGTGCCGCAAGTCGTGGGTGTGTTTGACGCCACCAAACAAACGCTGCCGTTGATGACCAGAGCGCTGCTCGGCCTTTCAACGTTATTGAAACTCACCTGGTGGTTTTGGATCATTGCCGCTATCGCCGCCACAGTTGCATTCCGTTTTGCCATGAGACAAACGCCGCAACGTCGCCGCTTCCATGCGCTGCTGCTGCGTCTGCCAATCATCGGTCGTTTGATCCGCGTGCGTGAAGCTTCACAACTCGCCGCCACATTATCTATTTTGGTGGGCAGCGGCGTGCCGGTACTCGCCGCCATGAACGCCGGCGTCGGTGTGGTGAGTAATCTGCCGATGCGCGACGCGTTAGAACGCGCTGCGAATCAAGTCCGCGAAGGGGTATCACTCTCGCGTGCGTTGCAATCACAAAACACCAAACCTGCCCTCTTCCCACCGGTGATGTTGCACTTGGTGGCCTCCGGCGAAGCCAGTGGACGGTTGCCCGAAACCCTTGCCAGCGCTGCGCGTCAGCAACAACGCGAACTCGAAACACGTACCGCCCGCCTGGCCGCACTCATCGAGCCGGCCATGATTGTGATCATGGGGATCATCGTGCTATGTATCGTCTTGGCCGTGCTGTTACCAATTTTTGAACTCAACCAACTCGTCTCTCGTTAATGCTTATGAAACCAACAAATACCCGACGTGCCAGTGGATTCACGCTCATTGAAGTGATGATTGTTGTGGTCATTCTCGGCATCCTGGCCGCGGTGGTCATTCCAAAAATTCTTGATCGTCCCGACCAAGCTAAGGTCACCGCCGCCAGGGCCGATATCTCCATCATCATGCAGGCGCTAAAACTCTATCGCCTCGACAATGGTTTTTACCCGTCGACGGATCAAGGCTTACAGGCGCTCACGCAAAAGCCCACTTCCAACCCGCAGCCGGCCAATTGGAAACAAGGCGGCTACATCGAACGCCTGCCGACCGACCCGTGGAAGACGCCCTATCAGTACCTAAATCCCGGCATCAAAGGCGAGATTGATGTGTTCAGTTATGGCGCAGACAAACAAGCCGGCGGCGAGGGTAACGACGCCGACATTGGGTCGTGGGCACTCTAGTCTCGCGACCAGCACTCCGAGCAGCAGATGTCGAAACCCAAGCAATCACGGGCAGTTTCAGCCAAAAATGCCCGAATCTGCCCGCCAATAGGCGACTTTGACTCAAGTCCGCACCTGTTGATTCGGCAACTTAACATGAATGATAGAAAGAACCCCCGCTCCCGCGTAGGCGGGAGCCTAATTACGTGGCAAGCGCGCCGTGAAATTTGGTCCCCGCCTTCGCGGGGACAGGTGAAATTTGCGATTGATTCACTATGTTTAATTGCCGCATCAATAGGATCCCGCGTTTAAGGATGGTGATGGTGCGCCTGTCGCCCTCTCCCTCGATCCGTCTACTTCGACCCAAGTGTACCCTTGTCCCGCGTGGGGAGAGGGAAGCAAAGCCCCTCCCTTTTGATGAAGGAGCGTTTGTGGAAAGCATACGACATCCATCGCAACTTGCCGCACCGAAAAAAACACCCGCAGGGATCGCAGGCTTCACGCTGGTCGAGATCATGGTGGTAGTGGTGATCGTCGGCATTGCGTTATCGATTGCCGTTTCGAATCTTTTTGTGGGTGATGAACAACGTGTGCGGCTTGAGGCGGAGCGAATGTTGGTGTTGGTCGAAAAAACGCGCGACCAAGCGGTGTTCTCGGGTTATCCGATTGCCATGCGTTTGACCGGCGAGGGCATTGAATTTCTTGAGCGAGATCCGAATAGCGTCGAGCCGACCTGGCGCAACGCCGCCGCTGAGAGCCTGCGGCAACGAGCGTGGCGGGATGGCATTCGTGTCGAACTGGCGGAGATAAATAGCGGGTCTAACACCAACAGCAACCTTGCGCGTAATGCGGCGACCACGTCTGGCGGTAGATCTGTACCGCGTGAGCAGATCGTTACGTTTCTGCCCACCGGTATCGGCGTCCCGTTCTCAATGCGGATATTTTCGGACCAATTTCAGCGCGTAATTGACGGTGACGCCCTTGGCAACGTCGCGTTTCGGCAATAGGTGGATCACCATGCGACGCAGCGATGATTGCCGCCCTAAGCCAAGCGCAGGCTTCACACTGATCGAAGTGTTGATTGCACTTGCGATCCTCTCAATCGCCTTAGCCGCCGCGATGCGCGCCACGGCAATGGCAACCACCAGCGCGGAAGAGGTGAAGTTGCGTACCTACGCCACGTGGATCGCACAGAATCGCGCCGCCGAGTTAACGGCGCGCCGCATTTTTCCGGGCGTTGGCGTTGAAAACGGAGAAGCCGAAATGGCCGGCATGGCGTTTCGCTGGTCGGCCACCACCAATGAAACACCCAATACTGCATTCCGCAAAGTCGAGATTGCCGTGACTAGTGTACCCGCTCAGGCGGTTGCCGCCGACGAGCGAAAACTCGCGACCCTCACCGTCTATCTTGCACGTCCAGTCAGCCAACCTAAACAAGGCGCCACGTGAGGTGCGGCTATCGTCAATCCGCCTTCACACTCGTTGAGGTGATGGTCGCGCTGCTGGTGTTCGCGGTATTGACGGTGATCGGCTACCGGACACTCTCAAGTATGTTTGATACGCGCGAACGTTTGGCCATGCAGACCGGCACATTACGTGACCAGGCGTTGTTTTTTACGCGTATCGAGTCGGACCTGGGCGCCGTGTTGCCACGCGCCGCAAGGAACGCTGATGGTGTCTCTGAACCGGCGTTAAAGGTTCTCTCCGCCGCGTCTTCCGCAATTGATCCCGTTATTGTCTTTAGCCGTTCGGGCTTTGCGGGTTCGGCTGGCGCCAGTGCGGCACCACAACGCATCGGTTATCGACTCAATGAGGGCAAGTTGGAACTACTGATTTGGGATGGCATCGACGTGGCACCGCGCGCACTGCCCGCCGCTTATACGGCACTAAAAAACGTGCGTGAATTTCGCTGGCGTGTGCTTGATTCGCGCGGCAACTGGCGGTCTGACTGGCCGTCACGCGACGACAGCAGCACACCAAGTTTTGCCTCCACCGCCCTGCCAGCCGCACTCGAACTCACGCTGACACAAGGCGACACGCCGCCGATTGTCAGATTGTTTGCATTACGCGAGGTATCGGGTGGCTGATCGTATTGTTTGCCGCGCAATGAGGCCACCGGCACCACCTGCACGTCAGCGCGGTATCGCCATCATCACGGCATTGCTGGTGGTGATGCTGGCGGCGACGGTCGCGAGTTATTTATTGGCGCAACAAGCGGAAGCTTTGAGCCGTGTCGAACGCGCCACCGAACGCGCACAGCTAGGCTTACACGCCACCACGACGCTGGAATGGGCGCGGAGCGCGTTGGTGGTGCAGCAGAAGAACAGCACTTACGTTGCCCTCTCACAACCCTGGGCGCAGGGCCTCGTCGCCCGGCCGATTGATACGGCGGTTGCCACCGGCTTGCTGCGAGATGCGCAATCGAAGTTCAACATCAATAATCTGGTGGGTGCCGACGGCAAACGACGTGAACCGGATGTTGATGCCTTCTCACGCTTGCTCAAGATTCTCAAACTAAACCCGAATATTGCAACGGCCGTTGTTGATTGGATCGACCGCGACGACGATGTCTCCACTCCAGGCGGCGCGGAAAACAACTACTACTGGTCGCAGGCCGGTTATGGCGCGGCCAATCGACCCATCAGCCAAGTGGAGGAACTGCTGCGTGTGAAAGGTATCGACGAGACCACGCTGCGCAAACTATCGCCGTTTGTAACGGCGCTGCCGACCCCGAACGGCGAACGCACACGCATCAATATCAACACCACCTCAATCGAGATGCTTCAAGCGTTGTTCGCTGACGTTCCCGCCGAACAACTGCTCGAGACCATTCGTGTACGCGAGCTGCCGTTTATTGACGCCAAGGACATCGCCGAACGTCGCAAGCAGCTACCGGCGGCCATTGTGGAGCTGTTTCTTGACACCAAGAGCCGCTACTTCGAAGCCGCCCTTGCCATCACCGGCCAATATTCACAAATACGGCAAGTGGCGCTGCTACAGCTGCAAGCCGGAGGTGCCGGGGCGAGCAGCATTGCCTGGCCAGCTATAATTTGGGTCAAAGAAAACGGATAGTTTCCCGACGTGACTCTTTACATCTATCTGTCTGATTCCGACCGCTTTGGTGTCGACCGCGCGGAAGCCTCGTCTTGGCCTACCGTCCGCTGGATCGTTAGTGGCGAGGCGGCCAACGCCAACGACACACCCGTACGCAGTGGCGAATGTAGGCTAAGTGAGCTCCCCGCTGCGAATCGAATCGTGGTGGTGGTACCCATCGGGCGGATCGCATTCATCGATGCAACGTTGCCGAAGGTGTCGCAGCAAAAGCGCGAACAGCTACTCAATTTCGCCATCGAAGATAAGTTAACCATCGATCCCTCAACGGTGCACGCGGTAGTGATTGGTGAATCCGCCTCAGGCCCTCATCAGTACGTGGTGGCGGCCATCGACCGCGCATGGTTATCCGCCGCGCTCGCATGGTTGCGGTCGGCCGGAATCAAGCCGCAAGTCGTGGTCGCCGAGACCGCTTTGCAAAATGTTGCCGACGACGAATGGCTTATCGTGCTCAAGCAACGGGATAGTTATGCGGTGCGCCCGGATGGACTTGCCTATGGCATCGACTACGACCGAGCCGATCTCAATGCGCCACCGTTTGCCTTGACGCTGGCGCTCAATGAAGCGGCCGCATCGGCCGGCTCGCGTGCCTTGCCATCGCGATTGCAGATATACACATCTACTGATATCGCTGCCGCCATTGATCAAGCAAGTTGGCAAAACAGTCTCAGCACGGGTAGCGTCGCGGGCCTTGTGCTGAGTGTTACCGCATTACCTCAGCCCATGTCGCCGAACGTGACCGAGCGAAAGCTATCAGCGTCTAATTTGCTGACCGGTGCCTTCAAGACCGTCAGCGAAGTGACGGTCGGACTCAGGCAATTCAGATTCGCCGCGCTGTTAGCGTGTTCGGCGCTCGCCTTGCACGTGACAATGTTGTCGCTGGATGCTTGGCGCATGTCACGTGAGAGACAAACGTTGGAGACAGAACTCCGCAGCATATTCCTCGCCAGTTTCCCGCAAGCCACAGTGGTGGTAAACGCCCCGCTACAGATGGCACGCAACCTGCGTCAACTGGAAAATGAGCGCGGATTAAGCGCTGAACCGGTTGTGACACAGCTGGCGCTCGCGGCATCAATCACACGCGACGTCGCAACGCAGATCTCAAACATCAGCGCCAAGGATGGTGTGTTGACCCTATCCTTTACAAACCTGGCCGCTGATCATCTCAGCGCACTTCGTATTGCGGCGGCAAGGTCTGGTGCAGCGAGTGTGGCCGAGTCTGGCGGGGACGTGTCACTCGTGATTCGCGCGATGGGTGATAGATGAATGCCAGCCTAGGCCGCGCTCTTATTCCGCCGCTGCGTGATATGCGGAATCAAGCCGCCCGTCGCTGGTCGGGGCTGTCATGGGCCGGTCGTAGGGTCATCACCATTTGTGCGGCACTACTGGCGATGGGATTGGGTTGGGCGCTGGTGTATGAGCCGCTCCAATCCAGCCTCGCCAAGAATCGCATTCGCATCCAAGAGCTGCGCGCTCAAGCCTCAATAATGCGCGGGCAGTCCGCCGCCGTTCAATCCATCCGCACCATGGCACCGGTCGCCGCGAGCGCAACACCAAGTGTTGCCGATGTCGCTGGATTGCAGGCTCTCTTCGGCCCGAGGACAATTGTGACGATTGCGATAAACCCATTGCCCCGCAACGCAACCGGTGTGGCCACATTTAAGATCGCGGTTGATCAAGCGCCCTACAGCCTATTGATAGATCGACTCGAACAGGCAACCAGTCGATATCGTGTTCGTGTGTTGTCAATGGCGCTGGCGCGCAGCAGCGGCGCGCCCCCGCAAGCAACCATGCCCGCGTTGGTTTCCGGTGAAATCTTGTTGGTTGATTGGCAGTGACGCGCCGGAACTTTGTCATCGTCGGGATTATTGCGTTCATAGCGTCCGTCATCGCCCTAATACCGGCGCGCATCTTTGAATCAGCTTTGAACAAAGCGCTCGCGCCCGTCGCGCAAGTGCGTAACACCAGCGGCACGATTTGGTCGGGAAGCGCGAGCGTGCAGCTGGACGGCGGCCAGGTCCTGCGGCAATCCCCCTCGACACCGGCCATCGAAGTTCCTATCCAATGGTCGTTTGCACCGACGAGCTTGATGCGACTTCGACTAGGATTTAATATCGTTGCTACCGGTCGCCATCTATTGGGCAAAACAACGGTAGAGGCCGGGTTGCTGAGTGTGCAGCTACGTAACGTAGACCTCCGTCTGGCAATCGAGAGCTTGTCACAGCTCAATAAAGACATCGCATTTCTTCGGCCGGCTGGCGAACTGCAATTCTTGTCCGAGGGGCATCCATTGCAGGTCGACTACTTATCGCCAAACGCGATGGCAGGTCGCCTCAACTTCAAGGTCAGCCGTGTGCGAGTCCAGGCCATCGCCGGTGTACCGCTAGGCGTTCCACTTGGCAGCTACGGCGGGCACTTAATCTTCAACGGCCAGCGCATCGTTTATCAAATCGAGAAGTCGTCCGGCCTGTTGTCGCTCAATGGCGGCGGGCACATGGTGCTAGGAAAGCCGAATGAGTTCAAGTACCAAGGTTTTGCCGCTGCCCTCTCCGGCAGCCCCGTTTGGCTGGCGAACGCCATCGGCACATTAGGCCGCGCAACATCCGACGGTCGTGTCAGCATCGACTACCAGACCACTTGGTAAGGCACGAAAAGTGGATAACGCGGCACGCCCATTCCGGTACACCCCCTATCGCGCACCTTGGTGGCTCGGCGGAAGAAGCGGCGGCAGTTTTGGCGCTCACGCGCAGACGGTTTATCCGTCTTTGTTTGGCTCGCGCCCGCCTGTCACTTACACACGGGAACGCTGGGACACCACACCACACGGAATACCCGACGGCGATTTTATTGACGTAGACCGTCTAGCCTCAACTGCCAACAACCGTCTGCGCCCAATGTTGGTGGTATTCCATGGGCTTGAGGGCAGCTCTCGAGGCATCTACGCATTGAACCTCATGGCTGAAGCTGAGCGGCGCGGCTGGCGGGGGTTGGTGCCACATTTTCGCGGCTGCAGCGGTGAAATGAATCGGTTGCCGCGCGCTTACCACTCTGGTGATGCGCCGGAAATCGAATGGATACTACGACGCGCCAAGGCGGAAGCGGCAGATCAACCGCTATATGTTGCTGCAATTTCACTCGGCGGCAACGCCACCATGAAGTGGCTTGGCGATGCGGGCAGCGAAGCGAGCCCGATCGTCACCGCAGCGGCGGCGATCTCCGCACCGCTGGATCTGATGGCAGCCGGTGCGGCGCTTGAGCGCGGCTTCTGCAAGATTTACACAAAAAATTTCCTGCGCACCATGAAGAAAAATGCGCTCGCCAAGCTGGCGAAACATCCGGGAATTTTTCGTCGGGATGTGGTGTGTCGGGCATCTACGTTGCGCGAGTTTGACAATGAAGTCACCGCGCCGCTGCACGGCTACCGCGACACCGATGACTATTGGACGCGTGGCTCGGCAAAACCTGGCCTCATCGATATACGCGTGCCATCGCTGCTGCTCAATGCGCGCAATGATCCGTTCTTGCCGGCATCGGCATTGCCCAATCACCATCAAGTGTCTTCGTTTGTGCATTGTGACTTTCCCGAACACGGTGGCCACGTGGGCTTTCTCTGCGGTGCCTTTCCGGGCAATAGCCGCTGGATGGCGCGGCGTGTAGTCCATTTTCTTGAATACGGCGATTGAGGGATTTATCCGCGCAAAAAGCTGGCACCTACAGATGCCAGCAGGTGAACACAGATAAACTCACGGAGTTGTTTAGCATCATTTTGGGTCACCGCCCTCTCTCGACGGCAGCTACGGCACCGCCGAATCCTTGTTCTGCGTTCATCATTATCCATCCGCAGGTCACCGAATTTTCTTCGATATATTGAGTACCTATGAACACCATCGCCAGCGAAATCTTCAAGGCCTACGACATTCGCGGAATTGTCGGCAAATCGCTCACCGCCGAGGTTGTCGAGTTGATTGGCAAAGCGTTGGGCACTGAAGCCATCAAACGTGGCGGTACTGAAATTGTCATCGGCCGCGACGGTCGTCTATCGGGTCCGGATTTTGCCAAAGCCCTGGCGCGTGGCATGCAGTCAACCGGCGTCCATGTAGTTGACATCGGTGTTGTCGCCACCCCGATGGTTTATTTTGCGGCGATCGAACTAGGCGCACGCTCCGGTGTGATGATTACGGGGTCCCATAACCCGCCTGACTACAACGGTATCAAGATGGTGATTGAAGGGGAAACACTTGCGCTTGATGCCATCCAGTCCTTGTTGCGTGCCATTCAAGCAAATGACTTTACTGTTGCGGCGTCACCCGGCGGCTATCGCACCCTCAACATCAACGATAGGTATGTGAATCGCATTGTTGGTGACGTCAAACTCACGCGCAAAATGAAAATCGCCATGGACTGTGGCAACGGTTCGCCGGCAATCATCGCGGCGCGGTTGTTTGAATCACTCGGCTGCGAAATCGTACCGCTTTATTGCGATGTTGATGGCACCTTTCCCAATCACCATCCCGACCCTTCCAAGCCGGAAAATTTGCAGGATGTGATTCGCGCGCTGAAGGAGACTGATGCGGAAATTGGGATCGCCTTTGATGGTGACGGTGACCGACTTGGTGTTGTCACCAAAGACGGTGAGATTATTTTCCCCGATCGACAGTTGATGTTGTTTGCGGCCGACGTGCTGTCACGCGCCCCTGGTGGCACGGTGATTTTTGACGTCAAATGCTCACGCAACTTGGCACCGTGGATTCGTCAACATGGCGGCGTACCGTTGATGTGGATGACCGGACACTCGTTGATCAAGCTCAAAATGAAAAAAGTAGATTCACCAATTTCCGGTGAAATGAGCGGCCACATCTTTATCAAAGAGCGCTGGTATGGCTTTGACGATGCTCTCTATTGCGGTGCAAGATTACTTGAAATTGTCAGCAAATTTGCCGATGCCAACGCACCATTAAAAGCGTTACCCGATGCACTTTCCACACCGGAGCTGAATTGGAAACTTGCCGAAGGTGAACCGCACGCAATCATCAACGCGCTGAAAGACACGGCAAGCTTCACCGACGCCACTGAGGTCATCACCATCGACGGATTACGGGTGGAGTATGCAGATGGTTTTGGGTTGGCGCGTGCTTCCAACACCACGCCCGTCATCGTGTTGCGGTTTGAAGCGGAGACTGAAGCCGGACTCGAACGGATCAAGGAAGACTTCCGGCGCGTGTTGCAAAGCGCCAAGCCAGACGTGCCATTGCCGTACTAGTTATCATCGAAAAGAAACAAGCCAACCGCCCTATCCACGGGCATCTTCAAGCCGAAATGGCTGAATCTGCCCGTCGATAGGCGCTTTTGCTCGGCGGCTTTGGCATGCTGTGCGATGCGTCGTTGCGTTGCGCGGTGATACCTAGCAGCTTGAGACGAAGAACCGGCTGACAATGGGTGGCAGGCAGCCTTTGCCCGTCAGCGGCACCTTGTCCGGTGAAGTCGGCGCATTGCTATTGATGGTCAAGGTGCCAGACAGCACCCCGATGTTCAGTGGGCTGAAGCGGAGTTGGATGATGCAGGTGCCATTTGGCGCAATCGAGCTCGTCGTGCAGCTATTGGTCTGCTGATAGTCGACAGGACCGATCGTCACACTGTTGATGATGAGCGGTAGTACCCCGGTATTGGTCACCGTCAGACTTACCGGGCTGGTCGTGCCGCTTCTGAGGACGTTACCAAAACCGACCAGGCTCGGAGTGGCCCTCAGCGCCGGTACCGGTACCGGCACAGCGGTGCCCAATAGGGCCACCGATGCGCTGGCAGGCCCGGCGTTGGCGGCGTTGCTGGCGATATTGAGGGTGGCACCCTTCGGCCCCACGCTGCCGCCGGCGTTCGGCGTGAAGGCGAGGTTAACGTTACAGCTCGCATTCGGAATCACGGCACCGCAGCTGCCGGTAACGCTAAAGTCGGTGGCGAGCGTGTTGGGGTTATTGGGCGTGATGGTCAGGTTGTCGACGTTGAGGTCGGCAGTACCAATGTTGGTGATGGTGACTGGCTTGGCCTCGCTAGTGGTGCCGAGGACTTGTTCGGCAAAGGTGAGTGTGCCGCTCACCCGGATGAGGGGCTCGCGTCGGGGGCTGCCGGTGCCGCTGAAGTCGATGGTGCTGGTACCGGTGGCACCGCTGGGGGTGGCGTTGTGGGTGATGGTGATGCGACCGGTTAAGGGGCCGGTGACAGCCGGACTGAAGGTGACGCCAATGGCACAACTGGCCCCGGCGAGGATGCTGATGCCGCCCGCGCACAGGGGGTGATTGCGCGGGTTATCGCCGGCAGCTGGCGGACCGACGCTGAAGCTGGTGCCGGTGAGGCTGAATCCCTGGAGTTCTAAGGTGGCTTGGCCGATGTTACTGACAAGGATGATTTGAGGGGCGGAACTTGACCCTACCGCTTGTTCACCGAAGGCGAAGGTCGTGGCCGGGTTGATGATAATGTTTGCGCGCGGGACGACCACGCCAGTGCCGCTTAGGCTGATGCTGTTGCCGTTGCTCCCCTGCCGCTCCGCATTGTTGTTGACACTGATGCGACCCGTTACCATGCCGGCGACGAGCGGGGTGAAGGTGACACTCAATGTGCACGAGCCGCTCGGCTGCAGTGGGATGGTGGTGGAACAGTCGGATGTGTACCCAAAGTCGCCGATGCTACTGATGCTTAAGATGGTAAACGGTCCGTTGCCGGTGTTAGTAATGGTGATGACTTGTGCGGCGCTGGTGGTGCCGATGTTTTGGTTGCCGAAATTCAGCGTATTCGTCGACAGGCTGATGATTGCGCGCGGGACGACCACGCCAGTGCCGCTTAGGCTGATGCTGTTGCCGTTGCTCCCCTGCTGTTCCGCATTGTTGTTGACACTGATGCGGCCCGTTACCATGCCGGCGACGAGCGGGGTGAAGGTGACACTCAATGTGCACGAGCCGCTCGGCTGCAGTGGGATGGTGGTGGAACAGTCGGATGTGTACCCAAAGTCGCCGATGCTACTGATGCTGAAGATGGTAAACGGCCCGTTGCCGGTGTTAGTAATGGTGATGACTTGTGCGGCGCTGGTGGTGCCGATGTTTTGGTTGCCGAAATTCAGCGTATTCGTCGACAGGCTGATGACCGCGCTGATGGGTATCTCGACACTCATGGCGGTGGCGAAATTGGCCTGCCCCGCCGCATTAGTGGCCTGAACGGTGAATGTATACGTGCCAAGAGTGGTGGGGGTTCCTGATATCGCGCCACTGCTGGCGTTCAGAGTGAGCCCGGGTGGCAAGCTGCCGGATACAATGGACCAAGCGATGGGTCCGGTGCCAGTGGCGATGAAGCCATAACTGAAGGGCTGGCCTTGCAGACCGTTCGGCGGCGCGGCGCTGGTGATGGTCGGGGCGACGGCCGCTAACGAAAAGCCGCAGTTGATTGCCGCGCTGACGGGCCCTCCGGACGTCCCGCATAACTGTAAATTACTGTTGTTACCCCATGCAAACACCGCACCATCGTTACGCACCGCGACGCTATGGAATTCCCCACCCGCGACTTGCGTAATGTTAGCCAGCCCCGATAGCAGAGTTGGTGACGCAACGCTTCCCCCAAAAAAGCCGACACCGACTTGACCAGTGGCATTGCCACCCCAGCCCAGCACGTTACCGTCGCTCTTAAGTGCAAAGATGGCCGCATTACCACCGGAAATCGCGACAACGTTCGTCGCACCTGACGCCTGCGTTGGGGTCGAGTTACCCGGAGTACCAACGCCCCACCCCCATACGGTCCCGTCGCTCTTTAACGCGAACGAGGCAAAGCTGGTGGCCGCAATTGCGATGACATCGGTAATCGGCACAGTCTGCGGCGAACTCTGCGACCCGCCGGGAACCCCGAGTTGCCCGAAGCTGTTAGCACCCAGCGTACGCACAGTGCCGTCGGCCAACAGTGCGACCGTGTGCTGCTCACCTGCCGCGATTTGACGCACGTTAGATAGGCCCGGTATTTGCCGCGCGGCACCGTTTCCGAGCGTCGGCCCGAGTGCCAAGAAGCTTTCAGGTCCGTAGCCCCACACCGTGCCGTCGTTCGCAAGCGTTAGGGTGTGGTTGTAACGAGTCGATATCGCTCGCATGTTCGAAAGACCGACAACTTGCGTCGGCAGCGCGATACTGCCCGCACTAGGCTGTCCAACAGCAGCGCCAACTCTCGCACCGTCGCCCCAAGCGTAGACGTCGCCGTTGTTCATCAACGCGCCGGAGTACCATGCTGCGCCAGCGATGCTGCGTACGTTGGTGCCAAGCGTGGTGACAGGGCTAGGTGTGCTGGGACCGCTACGACCGAGCGCGTCGCCGTTATTGAGCCCCCATGTCACAAGTTCGCCGTTACTTCGGATCGCCAATGTGTGCGTACCACCGCCGGCAATTTTTGCGTCAGCCTGCCACGGCACCACTGCGCCAGATCCAATCACCAACGTAACAGCTAGCGTGGCATTGGGCAGGGTGCCGTTGGCCGCCTGCACCGTGAAGCTGAAACTCCCCGATGCGGTCGGTGTACCAGCGAGTACACCGGTGCTGCTATTGAGCGTGATGCCGGCAGGCAAGGCCCCGGCGGAAATTGTCCAGGTCATCGTCGTCGGCACGCCCGTGGCGGTGAAGGTGTGCCCGGCGTAGGCCGTGCCCACGGTGCCCGTCGCAGGCGGCGCGGCGCTGGTGATGGTGGGGGCCAGCGCTGCGGCGGCGATGGTCAGGCTCACCGCCTGGGTAGCATTGGGTGCCGTGCCGTTGGCCGCCTGCACGGTGAAGCTAAAGCTACCCGATGCGGTCGGTGTACCAGCGAGTACACCGGTGCTGCTATTGAGCGTGATGCCCGCAGGCAAGGCCCCGGCGGAAATTGTCCAGGTCATCGTCGTCGGCACGCCCGTGGCGGTGAAGGTGTGCCCGGCGTAGGCCGTGCCCACGGTGCCCGTCGCAGGCGGCGCACTGCTGGTGATGGTCGGGGCCACTGCCGTTGAGGAGTAATTGATGGTCAGTGTTGTCCCGGCCACCGGCGTGATGCCGGCAAAGTTCACGAGTACCGCATTTCCCACCAAACTGACGCGACTGGTGTAGTCAGTACCCGTAAAGGAAAGTACACCGATGGACGTGATGGGGTTGGTGATATTGGTCAGTTTGAGACCGTTAAAAGCCACATTGAAGAACGGATAACCCGCAGGCGGGGTGATGATGATCTGTGTTGGTGTGAAGTCAATGACAATTCCAACGTGAAAACTCGGATATTCAACGCCACCGGAGAGCGTTGCGGTGGGGCCATCCACCTCAAGGCTAGAAAGATTTGGGTAGTAGTACTGCGCTTTCACGGTCACTGCAGCAGCGATGACGATTGTTGCGTTTTGGGTAGCATCGGGTGCCGTGCCATTGGCCGCCTGTACGGTGAAGCTAAAGCTCCCCGATATGGTCGGTGTGCCGCTCAACACACCTGTGCTGCTATTGAGCGTGATGCCGGCAGGCAAGGCTCCTGCTGAAACTGTCCAGGTCATCGTCGTCGGCACGCCCGTGGCGGTGAAGGTGTGCCCGGCGTAGGCCGTGCCCACGGTGCCCGTCGCAGGCGGCGCGGCGCTGGTGATGGTGGGGGCCAGCGCTGCGGCGGCGATGGTCAGGCTCACCGCCTGGGTGGCATCGGGTGCCGTGCCGTTGGCCGCCTGCACCGTGAAGCTAAAGCTACCCGATGCGGTCGGTGTACCAGCGAGTACACCGGTGCTGCTATTGAGCGTAATGCCCGCAGGCAAGGCTCCTGCTGAAACTGTCCAGGCCATGTTGATCGGTACGCCCGTGGCCGTGAAGGTGTGGCCTGCATAGGCTGTACCAACTGTTCCGCTGGCCGGCGGCGCGGCCGAGGTGATGACGGGTGCGGTCGGCGTGGTGATGACGGCTGTCCCTGTCAATTCCGCCCGAAACCCATTCGGGCAACCTGAATCACTGATTGTAAAGTCGAGCGTATTCCCGCCAGCGACAAAGCCGCTGCTGATGGTGAAGGACGAAAAGCCGCTGTAGGAGCCAGGCGGGGAAAAAGGCACGGATGCGCCGTTGATGAGAATCGATGTAAGCCCGTTATCCACCGCCCATTGGCCGTTGATGACGGCGGTGGCAGGATTGAAGCCGGCGAGGTTAAAGGTTGTGCGATAGGTATAGCTGCCAACCGCGTTGCAAGGGACAGGGCCGGGATAGGATTGATCGGCAGAAGGGGCGATCCATTGAGAATTAGGACCGTTGCTGAGCCACAGATCTGTCGGAATCGACGTGGCAATGATTGCATTCGGGTCAGGCAGGCTGGGTTCGGCACTGGCAATCAAGGTGTAGTGCGGATCCACGCTACCCGGCGCTGCCAACGCACCGACAGCCGCCACGCCAGTACCAAAGACTGCAAAGTTGCCGGCGACACCGATCGTGATGGTCACGTTTTGGGTGGCATTGGGTGCCGTGCCGTTGGCCGCCTGCACCGTGAAGCTAAAGCTACCCGATGCCGTCGGTGTACCAGCGAGTACACCGGTGCTGCTATTGAGCGTGATGCCCGCAGGCAAGGCTCCTGCTGAAACTGTCCAGGTCATCGCCGCCGGAACGCCCGTGGCGGTGAAGGTGTGACCGGCGTAGGCGCTACCAACCGTGCCCGTCGCCGGCGGCGCGGCGCTGGTGATGGTGGGGGCCAGCGCTGCGGCGGCGATGGTCAGGCTCACCGCCTGGGTAGCATTGGGTGCCGTGCCATTGGCCGCCTGCACCGTGAAGCTAAAGCTACCCGATGCGGTCGGTGTACCAGCGAGTACACCGGTGCTGCTATTGAGCGTGATGCCCGCAGGCAAGGCTCCTGCTGAAACGGTCCAAGTCATCGCCGCCGGAACGCCCGTGGCGGTGAAGGTGTGCCCGGCGTAGGCGCTACCAACCGTGCCCGTCGCAGGCGGTGCGGCGCTGGTGATGGTGGGGGCCAGCGGTGCGGCGGCGATGGTCAGGCTCACCGCCTGGGTGGCATTGGGTGCCGTGCCATTGGCCGCCTGCACCGTGAAGCTGAAACTCCCCGATGCGGTCGGTGTACCAGCGAGAACACCGGTGCTGCTATTGAGCGTGATGCCGGCAGGCAAGGCCCCGGCGGAAACTGTCCAGGTCATCGTCGTCGGCACGCCCGTGGCGGTGAAGGTGTGCCCGGCGTAGGCCGTGCCCACGGTGCCCGTCGCAGGCGGCGCGGCGCTGGTGATGGTGGGGGCCAGCGGTGGCGGGGTAAGCCCGGTGACTTGCACGGGGGTGGTGCTATCCGTGGTGCTGCCGTTGCCGAGTCGGCCGTAGACGTTATATCCCCAGCACTGCACACCGCCATTCACCACCGCGCAGCTGTGGTATTGCCCCGCCGCCACCGCCGTGACCCCGCTGGTAAGCCCCGTGACTTGCACCGGAGTGGTGCTATTGGTGGTGCTACCGTTGCCGAGTCGGCCGTATTCGTTATATCCCCAGCACCGCACGCCGCCATTCACCACCGCGCAGCTATGGAAAGCCCCCGCCGCCACCGCCGTGACCCCGCTGGTGAGTCCGGTGACTTGCACGGGGGTGGTGCTATAGGTGGTGCTGCCGTTGCCGAGTTGGCCGAAACCGTTATTTCCCCAGCACTGCACACCGCCATTCACCACCGCGCAGCTGTGGGATGAACCCGCCGCCACCGCCGTGACCCCGCTGGTAAGCCCCGTGACTTGCACGGGGGTGGTGCTATTGGTGGTGCTGCCGTTGCCGAGTTCGCCGCCGGAGTTCCGTCCCCAGCACTGCACACCGCCATTCACCACCGCGCAGCTGTGGTATTGCCTCACTGCCACCGCCGTGACCCCGCTGGTGAGGCCGGTGACTTGCACCGGAGTGGTGCTACCCGTGGTGCTGCCGTTGCCGAGTTGGCCGTAACCGTTATTTCCCCAGCACTGCACACCGCCATTCACCACCGCACAGCTGTGGAAACCCCCCGCCGCGACCGCCGTGGCCCCGCTGGTGAGTCCGGTGACTTGCACCGGAGTGGTGCTATTGGTGGTGCTACCGTTGCCGAGTCGGCCGTATTCGTTATATCCCCAGCACTGCACACCGCCATTCACCACCGCGCAGCTGTGCCCATTGCCCGCCGCCACCGCCGTGACCCCGCTGGTGAGGCCGGTGACTTGCACGGGGGTGCTGCTATTGGTGGTGCTACCGTTGCCGAGTTGGCCGCTGCTGTTATCTCCCCAGCACTGCACGCCGCCATTCACCACCGCGCAGCTGTGGCCGAATCCCGTCGCCAGCGCCGTGACCCCGCTGCCGCTGGCGATGGTCAGGCTCACCGCCTGGGTAGCATTGGGTGCCGTGCCATTGGCCGCCTGCACCGTGAAGCTAAAGCTACCCGATGCGGTCGGTGTACCAGCGAGTACACCGGTGCTGCTATTGAGCGTGATGCCCGCAGGCAAGGCTCCTGCTGAAACTGTCCAGGTCATCGTCGTCGGCACGCCCGTGGCGGTGAAGGTGTGCCCGGCGTAGGCCGTGCCCACGGTGCCCGTCGCAGGCGGCGCGGCGCTGGTGATGGTGGGGGCCAGCGCTGCGGCGGCGATG